>Ga0247764_1000167_pt1 | contig 24042 bp, 22 predicted proteins | sample UWRJL051202B4_FD_179932 | JGI IMG/M metagenome (GOLD analysis project Ga0247764, IMG submission 179932) | Plant litter microbial communities from Arlington Agricultural Research Station in Wisconsin, United States - UWRJ-L051-202B-4 | ecosystem: Environmental > Terrestrial > Plant litter >...
ATATTGTGTAGAAAGGATGTCGCCGGCCTCTCAACAACGGGGGCCGCAGCGACTGGGGCCGTGACGGGGAGGGGGTGCGCCAGCGTCTTCCCTTTGTCGATTACGAACCAGATCAGGAACGTAAAAACTCCGATTATAACAGGGTAGTATAGAAGGCTCTTTTTCACGGGAATATTATTTGTGTTCGTCGAAAGCCTAAAATTATAGTTTAAATCATATACAATGAAAGCCAAACCCCGATAAAATCCGTATCTTTTTTTATTTTTTGCCTCCCCTGCCGGGGGAAAACCCCTTTTACTCCTTCTAACTAATTGCTACCATGGAAAAATTTGACACTATTGTAATAGGATCAGGAGCTGGTGGCATGGCCACCGCGATCTGTCTGGCAAGGGCAGGTCAGAAAGTACTGGTCCTGGAGCGGCATTATGTACCCGGTGGCTGGTGCCACAGCTTCTTTCTGAAAGGGCAGCGATTCAGTCCGGGTGTTCATTATGTGGGTCTGATCGATAAAGGAGAGTCCGTAAATCAATTGTATGAAGGCCTGGGTGTAGCCAATGACCTGGTATTCTTCCGGATGAATAAGAAGGCCTATGAGCACTGCTGGATAGGGGAACATCGTATCGACATGCCTGCCGGGATGGATCAGCTCTGCGAGAGTCTGGCTACTCAATTTCCCAAAGAAAAGAAGAGGCTTAAAAAATACCTGTGGCTCGTCCGGACGGTAAGCAAACAGTTGCAGCTCGTTCAAAAAATGTATGGGTTCTGGGATAATATCACCATTGCCTTCAGAACAAAATACATGGGAAAATATGCTTTGTTCAGTCTGAAAAGGGTGATCAACTGGCATATCAAGGACCCGTTGTTAAAAGCGGTGCTCAATATACAATGCGGGGATCATGGGCTACCTCCTTTCAAAGCGAGCTTCCTGCTTCATTGTGCTGTCATGGACCATTATTTCGACGGGGGGTTCTATCCTATGGGCGGCGGAGCCGGCATTGTCAAAGCCATGCTCAATGCCTTTAAAAAATATGGAGGAGAGATCAGAACCCGGCAGGAGGTGACCAAAATACTGATCGAGGATAACAAGGCCGTGGGGGTGGAGTTGGAAGGCGGGCAAAAGATCATGGCTACGACGATTGTCTCTAACGCCGATCCCTCCACTACCTACCTGGACCTGGTTGGAAAGGATCATCTCAGCGCGGGTCTTGTGAAAAGGCTCTCCAAAACAAAATACTCCGTGACTTCGCTGATTCTGTTTCTTACGCTGGACATGGATGTTAAGGCAGCCGGGCTGGATTCGGGTAATATCTGGATGTTGAATGGACAGGATCTCGATAAAATATATTATGATTTAATAGCCGATAATATACTCGAAGGAGACATTTTCCCGGCGGTGTTTATAAGTTGCACTACGCTAAAAGACCCTGCCAGCTTTAATGGCAGCTATCACAACCTGGAAGTGGTAACCTACATCAGCTATGACCAATTTTCGATATTCAGCGACAATAAAGATTATCACGGGGACGTTTATTCCGCACACAAGGAGAAGATCATTGAAAAATTGCTGAATAATGTCGAGAAGGCCCTACCCGGAGCCAGAGAGCATATCGTTCAGCTGGAACTGGGAACGCCCAAGACGAATCAGTACTATATCAATAGTACCAACGGAAACGTATATGGTACGGAAAAGACGTTGAGCCAGATAGGCCCCTTCGCTTATAAGAATAAGTCGGAGATCGGCAATCTGTTTTTGTGCGGCGCCAGTACCTTGTCCCATGGAGTGGGCGGGGCGACCCATTCGGGTATAGAGGCGGCTGCGAGGATCCTCCAATGCAGACCGGGAGAGTTATTAAAACCGGATGATTCACAATGTCTGAGAATTTATGACGCCGAAGATCCTGCTACCTGGCCGGAGTGGATTTCGCAGAAGAGATCGGATCGGAAAAGGCGGTTTAAAACTTTGTCCGACTAAGCGTTTTTTTGTTATTTTTATCCCATCGTATAAGTAAAACCACTTATATATCACGAAACCTTTATTTAAATGAAACTTTTAAAACTAAGCAGTTCACTCCTTTTGATGGCTCTTATCTCCGTAAGTGCCGGCGCCCAGAAAATCAAGTTGATCGAAGGTGATCTCTCTTCCCTGAAAGGCGAGACTACCCTGGGGGCAAAATTCCTTTATGACAATATGAGCGTGGGCAAATTCGACAAAGAAGCGGATTACGTGGCCAAGAAAACAGATGAGTATAACAAAAAAGAGCCTGGAAAGGGTGATACCTGGGCCAAAAGCTGGGTAAGCGATCGTGAGCGCTCTTTCGAGCCTAAGTTCGTTGAGCTATTTGAGAGAGAAACTGAAATGACCGTGTCCAGGAAGAAGCCGGCTAAATACACCCTTATTTTCAAGACTCTTCATACGGAGCCTGGCTATAATGTGGGCATTATGCGTGGAAATGCCTATATCGATGCCGAAATATGGATTGTGGAAACTGCTTCCGATAAGGTGATTGCAAAGATCTCCCTGCAAAAGGCGCCTGGCCGCTCTTATGGCGGTTATGATTTCGATACGGGCGGAAGAATTGCAGAATGTTATGCCGATGCCGGTAAATATGTGGGCAAATTCATAAAAAAGAAGAGCAAATAGTTCCATAACTGCTGATATAGTGGCAAAAATTCTTTATTTAGCATCCGTTAAGCACTAATTTTACAGCGCTTAACGGATGTTTTGTAATTACTATTAAAGCCAAAAGGGGAAAAAGATGACCAGCTTAGATGAGGTTAGGGCTAAGTTCGATGAGTGGCAAACCTGTGTGATTATACCCACCTATAACAATGCTGCGACACTGGGTGGCGTAATTGCCGATGTGGCAGCCTATACCGATCATATTATTGTCGTCAACGACGGGTCCATAGACAACACCGAGGAACTGGTGCAGCGTACTCCTTATGTACAGTTGATCAGCTATCCCGATAATGTAGGGAAAGGCTGGGCGCTGAGAAAGGCTTTTGCCTATGCTGTCGAGCAGGGGTATCGGTATGCCATTACGATCGATGCGGATGGGCAGCATTTTGCCAAGGACCTTCCTGCTTTTATGGATCGGCTGGAGTCGAATCAGGCTGCGATCATCATCGGCTCCCGGAATATGGAGCAGAGCTCTGTTCCCGCCAAAAGCAGTTTCGGGCATAAATTCTCCAATTTCTGGTTTAAAGTGGAGACCGGCATTGACAGCCCCGATACGCAATCAGGCTACCGGCTATACCCTATCTACCTGTTAAAAGACACAAAATTTATCACCAGAAAATATGAGTTTGAAATAGAGGTGCTCGTTAGAGCCGCCTGGAAGGGCGTCGGGATCGACTCGATACCGGTCTCGGTCTACTATCCTCCCCGGGAGCTCCGGGTTTCTCATTTCAGGCCGTTTAAAGATTTCGCCCGGATCAGCATTCTGAATACCGTGCTGGTGTTTATTACGATCGTGTATATAAGGCCGCGGAATCTTTTTCGGATGCTGTTTGATAAAAAAAAAGCTAACCTGTTCCTCCACGAGCATTTGCTGCACCCACATCATTCGGATCCGGTTAAGGCGGCTTCCATTGCCCTGGGGGTTTTCATGGGCATTATTCCTATCTGGGGATTTCAGATGCTGGTGGCCGTCTTCCTGGCCGTGCTGTTCCGACTGAACAAGGCGTTGGTTCTGATTTCCTCCAACATCAGTATTCCTCCCATGATTCCACTCATCATCTTCGGCAGCTATAAACTGGGAGCTATCTGGATGGGGTCCAATCCGGGGCATCTGGAATTTAGCAGGAATATCTCTTTGGAATCCATCCGCAATAACCTGAAGCAATATATTCTGGGTAGTACTACCCTGGCGATTCTGGCAGGCGCTATAGCCGGTCTGCTGGCTTTTGGGTTGCTTAAATTGTTTAAGAAAAAAGCCGTTCTGGCCTGATAAGCCAACGAATCCCATGGAAAAAATATTCATCGCTCTTTATCGGTATTTTGATAGAAAACGGGCTGTGTTTTTTATCTCCTTTGGTATCAGCTTTGCGCTGGTATCCTACTATGCCTTACAGGTCCGGTTCGAAGAGGATATTTCGAAGGTGCTGCCGAAAGACAAGAAGATCGAGAAGCTCAACCAGGTTTTTCAGAATTCGAAATTCATAGACAAGCTGGTTATCATGGTATCGCAAAAGGATACGGCTGCCGAAGAGCCGGATAGCCTGGTCGCCTTTGCCGATAAATTCGTGAGTTCCGTTCAGAGCCAGTTTGGGCCCAATATCAACAAAATAAATTATGCTTCGGACGATGACCTGGTCATGGATCTGTTTAACACCATCGACAATCATCTGCCCATCTATCTGAGCGAAAAGGATTATCGCACGATCGACACGCTCATGACTCCGGAGAAAGTCAGGGCGACACTGGCTCAGAATTTCAGAACGCTCACTTCCCCGGCCGGTATCGCCCTCAAGAGCGTTATTGTCAAGGATCCCCTGGGCATTTCTTTTATCGCGTTAAAGAAATTGCAGCAACTGCAATACGACGAGAACTTTCAACTCTATGATGGGCATGTCGTTACCAAAGATCAAAAGACCCTGTTGATCTTTATTACCCCGGCCTATCCTCCCAATAATACGGCCCAGAATGCCGTCCTGCTGAAGGGGATCGACCGGATCATCGACAGTCTCAGCACGACCTCCTATAAAAATACGACAGCCTCTTATTTTGGCGCCGCCGCTGCCTATGTAGGCAATGCCCTGCAATTGAGAAGAGATACCTTCTTTACCCAGGGGCTTACGGTAGCGATCCTTATCATCTTTCTGGGAGTCTATTTCCGGAAGAAGACCGCTCCTTTTATCATCCTGGTCCCGGTATTGTTTGGTTCCCTGTTCGCCCTGTCCGCTATCTATTTTATCAATGGCAGCATCTCCGTCATTGCGCTGGGTACGGGTTCGGTGGTGCTGGGTATTGCCGTCAACTATTCCCTGCATATCTTCAATCATTACCGGCATACCAGGAGTATCGAACAGGTGATAAAAGACCTGGCCCTGCCTCTCACGGTGGGCAGCTTTACCACTATCGGCGGGTTCCTGTGCCTGGAATTTGCCGAGTCGGATATCCTGAAGGACCTGGGGCTATTTTCCGCCTTCAGCTTAATCGGCGCCTCTCTGTGCTCGCTGATCTTTCTACCGCAGTTTATCGCATCGAAAAAAGAGCAGAAACAGCATAAGATTATTTTATTATCCTGGATCGATACGTTCGCCTCCTATAACCCGGAATATAATAAGTACATCGTCATCGGTATTCTGGCGCTGACCGGTGTATTCGCTTACACGGCCGGCAATGTCTCGTTCGAATCCGATCTCCTGCGAATGAATTATATGCCGGACAGGTTGAAGCAGGCCGAAGCCAAACTGAATAAAATCAATGAGTATTCCCTCCAATCCGTTTACCTGGTCACGGATGGAAAGGACCTGAATGAAGCGCTGGTCAACAATGAAAAGCTGGTCGCCAAAATTGAAGAGCTGAAGGATAAGAACATTGTAAAAAAGTACTCGGGGATTTCTGCCTTTATCATTTCCGACTCTCTGCAGCGGCAACGGATAGCTGCCTGGAAAATCTATTGGACGCCGGAAAAAAAGCAGCAATTACTGGCCACACTCCGTAAAGAGGGGGGAGCCTTGGGATATAAAACCTCTGCTTTTGACAGCTTCAGCCAGTTACTGGATCAGGACTTTCAATTGGCGGACGAAGGGGCTACGGCCAAGGTGCGGAAGACGTTCCTGGATGATTTTATTACCGAAAAACCGAGCCATGCCAGCATCGTCACGCTGGTAAAAGTGTCCCAGGAGAATAAAGCGCAGGTCTACAAGACATTCGAAGACGATCCTAACAGTACCGTCGTCGATAAACAATACCTGACCGCCAAGTTCGTGGAAATCATTAATTCCGATTTTACGAAGATAGCCGTGATGTCTTCGCTGCTGGTATTCTTCGTATTGTTATTGACCTATGGACGTATCGAGCTGACATTGGTCTCTTTTATCCCGATGTTCATCAGCTGGATCTGGATACTCGGCATTATGGGCATCCTGGGTATCCAGTTCAATATCATTAATATTATCATCTCGGCGCTTATTTTCGGGCTGGGGGATGATTACAGCCTGTATATCATGGATGGCCTCCTGCAGGAATACAAGACCGGGAAAAAGAACCTGGCTTCCTTCAAATCGTCTATTTTCCTCTCCGCGATTACCACTATTGCGGGTCTGGGCGTGTTGATCTTTGCCAAACATCCCGCTCTCCGGTCCATCGCCCTGATCTCCATCATCGGTATTACCTGTGTGGTGCTGATGGCGCAGATATTAATTCCCTGGCTATTTAATATCCTTATTAAGAACAGAGTACAGAAAAAGCAGTTTCCCTGGACGGTATCCGGGTTTTTGCTGACCATCTTTTCCTTTGCGTATTTTGTGCTGGGCTCCCTACTGCTGACGATCACCGGGCTGCTATTCGGCCGGCTCAATCCGATGAAAAAGGTAAGGCGGAAACGCATTTACCATACGCTGATTTCCAAATTCGTCAAGTCCATGATTTACCTCATGGCCAATGTTACCAAGCGGGTCATCAATACGGAGAACGAGGATTTTTCAAAACCCGCCATTATCATCTGTAATCATCAGTCGTTTCTGGATAGCCAGGTCATCATTATGCTGCATCCTAAATTGATTCTCTTCACCAATAAATGGGTATGGAACTCCCCCGTATTTGGAGGGGTGGTGCGTTTAGCGGACTATTATCCCATCGAGCAGGGAGCGGAACCCAGCATCGATCTGCTGGCCGACCGGGTGAAGGAAGGGTATTCGATCGTGGTCTTTCCGGAAGGAACGAGGTCGACGGATGAGCATATCGGCCGGTTCCACAAAGGAGCTTTTTATCTGGCAGAAAAGCTGAACCTGGATATTTTGCCCATTATCATCGAGGGGACGGGTTATACGATTACGAAGGGGGATTTCTTATTGAAAAATGGAAAGATCACCCTGAAATTCCTGCCAAGGATCAAGCCGGACGATACCCGGTTCGGCACGGGATATTCGGAGCGGACGAAGAGGATAGGCCGTTATTTCAGAGAGGAATTTGCCCGATTATGTGCACAGACCCATCAGACAGGATATTTTCGGGAACAGTTAATCTATAACTATCTTTACAAGGGGCCTGTACTGGAGTGGTACATGAAGGTCAAGCTGAGGCTGGAGAAGAATTATCAGCCCATTCACGAATTGCTGCCACAACAGGGTAAAATGCTCGATATCGGCTGTGGCTATGGATTTATGTCCTACATGCTGCAATTTGTATCTCCTCAGAGAGAAATTACCGGGATCGATTATGATGAAGAAAAGATAGAGACGGCCAGTAACTGCTTTTCCAGGAATGACAGGATCCGTTTCGAGGCTACGGACGTCATGGAATATGCCTTTGAAACCTATGATGCCATTATCCTGGCCGATATGTTGCATTACCTGCAGCCGGACCAGCAGACGATCCTGATCGAAAGATGTATCCGGCACCTTCGGCCGGGCGGGACCATCCTGATCAGGGATGGGGACAAGGACCTGGCGGAAAAACATAAGGGTACGCGGCTGACGGAATTTTTCTCGACGAAGCTCATCGGCTTCAATAAGACCTCGGGGGAGGGGTTGTCCTTTCTATCCGGCAGGAGGGTGGAAGCGATAGCCAGGGAGAACGGAATGAACTGCCAGGTGATCGATGGGACGAAGTATACGTCCAATGTGTTTTTTGTGCTTAAACATAATCTAACCAATCACTAAATTGATTATGCCGGATTTTGACGTAATAATAATCGGAAGCGGAATGGGAGGACTCGTCTGTGGCAACCTGCTTGGCATGGAGGGTTACAATGTGTGCGTGCTCGAAAAGAACAAACAGATAGGGGGATGCCTGCAAACCTATGTCCGGGACAGGGTCATCTTTGACTCCGGCGTTCATTACCTGGGTGGACTCAATGGCGGGCAGAACCTCTACCAAATTTTCAAGTATCTTGACATATTGGATAGGCTCAAACTGCAGAGAATGGAGGTGGATGTATTCGACAAGATCCTTTTCGATGGCGACGATAAAGAATATGTGTATGCTCAGGGCTATGACAATTTTATCAGCAAGCTGCTGATTGATTTCCCGGAAGAAGAGTTCGCGCTGCATGCCTATTGCGATAAGATAAAGGAGGTTTGCAGTAAGTTTCCTCTCTATAACCTGCGTTCCGGCGGGGATGAATATGAGAAGGCGAGCGCCCTGGAAATCGACACCAAGGGGTTTATCGATTCGATCACTACCAATCCTGTGCTGCGGGAGGTCCTGGGTGGAAACAACCCCCTGTATGCCGGCATGCCCGACAAGACCCCTTTCTATGTACATGCCCTCATCATCAACAGCTATATCGAAAGTTCCTATAAATGTATCGACGGCGGTTCTCAGATCGCCAAATACCTGAGCCGCAACATCCTGAACAGGGGTGGGGTCATCCATCGTCACAGTGACGTCAAAAAGATCATTGTCGAAGATGGAAAGGCCCGTTGCGTGGAATTGGCAGATGGGTCCAGGGTATATGCGAAGTATTTCATCTCCAATGTGCATCCGGTGAAAACACTGGAAATGACGGAGACCGACCTGATAAAGAAGGCCTATCGCAACCGGTTGAAAAGCCTGGAAAACTCCATTGGCTGTTTTACCCTTAATATCGTCTTTAAGAAGGACACCTTTAAATATGTCAAACACAACTACTATGTCTATAATGAGGGTTGTGTCTGGAAAACGGATGCTTATACCCAGGAGAACTGGCCTCTCGGCTATGCGGCCTTCTTTGGCGCCAGTTCCAGGTCTCCGGAATATGCAGATGGGATGACCATACTGGCCTATATGAAATATGAGGAAGTGCGGCAATGGGAACAGACGCATAATACGGTCTCTCATGTCGAAGAGAGGGGGGAAAGCTATGAAGCATTCAAGACGCGAAAGGCGGAAGTGCTGCTGGATTATATAGAACGAAAATTCCCGGGAATAAGAGGATATATAAAATCATACTATACCGCTACTCCGCTCTCGTACAGGGATTACATCGGGACCGAAGATGGTTCCTTATACGGGATAGTCAAGGATTATAAGGACTCGTTGAAAACCTTTATTTCTCCGCGTACCAAATTGCCGAATTTATTTTTTACGGGTCAGAATCTCAACCTGCATGGTGTTTTGGGGGCTGCGATGAGCGGCATCGTGACCGCCAATGCCCTCTTGGGGAATGATGATATCATAAACAAAATAAGAAATGCGTAGGGGGAAAAGAATCTGGAAAAGGCTGCTATACGTCTTAGGCGGCTTCCTGTCATTACTGCTCATTGGGGCCATTTACCTCTACTCCGTCGCGGTAGTCGATCCGCCGAAACCGGCGGATATGAGCCCTCTGCAATTACAGCGCAAAGAAGTCAGTAATGGCTTTTATACGTTGAAGAACAGCTGGTTCAGAAAAAGTAAGAGCGGTCTGTATGAGATGTACGTGGAAGGCAGCCCTTTCGAGCGGGGCGTCATCAATGGCAAATTATCGGAGGAACTTGTCAGGAGACAGGAAGACCATTTCAACGAGCAGATCGCCCGAATGATCCCCTCGAATTTCTACCGCCATTTCCTGAAATACTTTGTGGGTTGGTTCAACCGCGACCTGGATAAGAATATAACGGAGGAATATAAAGAAGAGATTTATGGAGTCTCCGAGGCCGCCTCGGACAAGTATAACTACATTGGTTCCAACTATCAGCGTATCCTGAACTATCATGCGGCACATGACATCGGGCATGCCCTGCAAAGCATGGCCCTGGTGGGTTGTACGTCATTCGGCACCTGGGACGCCAAATCTCAGGACAGCGCGATGATCATCGGGCGGAATTTCGATTTCTATGTCGGTGATAAATTTGCCGAAGACAAATTGGTAGCTTTTATCAATCCTTCCGAAGGGTACAAATTTATGACCATTACCTGGGGGGGATTTATAGGAGTGGTCTCCGGGATGAATGAGAAAGGGGTTACCGTGACCATCAATGCCGCCAAATCCGATATCCCCTCCGGATCTGCCACGCCGGTTTCCCTGGTGGCAAGAGAGATTTTACAGTATGCCAAAAATATCAGCGAAGCGCAGAAAATAGCGGCCGAAAGAAAGATGTTCGTATCGGAGTCCTTTCTGATCAGTAGTGCGCAGGACAATAAAGCCGTGATTATCGAGAAGACGCCGACGGATCTCGACGTATATGATCCGCACCAGAACTTCATTGTCTGTACCAATCATTTCCAGGGAGATGGGTTGGCCGGCTCTAAAAATAACAAGGAGCAGGTAGCCGGGAGCGCTTCTCCCTACCGGTATGAGCGGCTGATGGAATTATTGGATTCCAATGGAAAGAATACCGTTCAGAAAACGGTCAATATTTTAAGAGACCAGCGGGGGCTGCATAATACCGATATCGGGATGGGCAATGAGAAGGCGATCAACCAATTGATAGCCCATCATTCCATTGTTTTCGAACCAAAGAAATTACTGGTGTGGGTATCGACTTCTCCCTGGCAGCTGGGAGAATACGTAGCGTATGATCTGAATAAGATATTTGCCTTGCGGGGTATGCAGCAGGACCAGGAGGTTGCGGAGGCCACGCTCACCATACCGGCAGATTCTTTTTTGCTGTCTCCGGCCTACCGGAATTTTACAGCTTTCCGGAAATTCAAGCAGCGGCTGGCTGACGGAGAAAATATAGACCCGGATAGCCTGGTGGCTACCAATCCATCCTTCTATCATGCCTATGTGCTGGCCGGCGATTATTCCTACAAACAAAAGCAGTTTGGCAAGGCCTTGCATTATTATCAGGAGGCGTTAACAAAAGTCATTGCCACGAAGAAGGAGGAAGATCATATCCGGGACCGGATTAAGAGATTGACGAAGGTGTAGGACCGGAAGCAATGCTCCCGCCTGCGATGGGTAGGGCTCGCCGTTGAGCAGGATCGAACCCGGAGCCGAAAGGTTTTTGATCAGACCGGCCGGCTTATGCAAAAGAACCTTTGAATTTGAAGAACAGCGTGCTTTCATTGAGAAGCTGGGCGTCTACTCCGGTTTCTCCGGTCTCCCGGGTGTTGAGCTTTAGTTCCATGCGGAGGCCACGGCTTTCGGCCGGGACGAGCAGGGCCAGGAATTTTAGCTGATCGGCCTTTACCAACCTGGTGGCTCTTCCCAGGACATCCTCTGTTATTTCCTTTACCATCTGCATCATACAGACGCCGGGCACGACAGGCTGACCGGGGAAATGTCCTGCAAATATCGGGTGAGCCGGGTTGATTTCCAGCAGGGCCCTGACCGTGTTATCTGTCGGTTCGAGTTGAGTAATATGGAAAAAATCGCCTTGTAACATTATCTTTCAATCTTTTTTAAGCCGATGGTGAAATGGAAGGTTTTATGGGTAATACCGATGGTATCGGGCATGCCGTCATGATAGTCTCTCATAATCGCCTCTACTACCGGCTTGCGTTTGGAGGCCCGCTCCATTCTCACCAGCTCCCTGCCGGCGGGGTCGGTGATATAGTAATAAAAACCATTCGATTGAGGGAATACATAATAGAGCAGGGCGCTGTCTTTGCGGACATAGGCCGTCGAGGGATCCAGGGATAGCATCAGCACCAGCTGGAAGTCATTTCGAAGGGTTTTGATGACGGGCCGTTTATCCATCTTTTTGATGATATAGTTCACTTTGAACCGGCCTCCGGAAGCGAACTCGAAATCAAAGAATTTAAATCCCATCTCATTGGAGAAAACCATCCGGACACTGCTGTCAGGCATCGTCTTTATCAATAACAGCCCGCTCAGGTATTTGCCGATCACATTGACATCGATTTTATACAGGGCGGTGGTGATGGCCGGTTTGAATTGCAGCACGCTGCCGGGATCTCCGGTCGTAGGCTGCAGGTTCTTATACGCAGATACGCATCCCAGCTGGATAATAAGCAAACTAATTAATAGCAAATAGCGCATCGGGAAGATTTGTGTTCATCTCTTTGTTGACAAAATGAATGATCGTATTATCCCCCGAATTTTCATTCATCTCGATATTGGTGACGGAATAATCTTTCTTATCGACGATCACCACGATGGTCTTGAAGAACTCTTTCAGATTTTTGGAGATGGGCGACAGCTCCACCAGGTAGGCATTTTTATTCTCAAATACCCGGGTGCTGAAATCGGGGTTGCTGAGCACGGTACCCTGTACGCAGTCCACCGTGATCTTATTGATCTGTTGAAAAAGCTTGTTGGATTTGGTAGAGATCGTATTCTGTTTCTGTCCATCCTTTACAAAGACCCGGTCCTTATTAATGATCATCAGATAGATGAAAGGTTTGGTATACTCCATCCGGACCCGGCTATCTTTCTTGAACCAGAACTTTCCCTGGGAGGTGATCTTTTCCGAAAGCATGCTGAGGTTCTTCTCCTGCACAAAATCACTTTTGATGCTCGTCACTTTTTGCGCTTCCGCCGAGAAAAGCTCCTTGAATTTCGAAAGATCCGTCAGGGGGGCATACCCGGGGTATTGTGCCTTCCCGGAAATTGCGCCGCTGATCAGCAGTCCTATTAAAAGTAGTTTATGCATATGGGTGCAAATTTAGCATTTTATCCAATCGGACTATTTCATAGCCGTGCTCCTTTACCTGGCGGATAAAGGTTGGCAAGATGGCCAGGGTGGTCCGGCTGGTATCATGGAACAGCACGATCGCGCCGGGTTTTATGGCCTTATTGATCTTTTTCAGCAGTTTGTCTTCGTCTTTGATGACCGTATCCAGGGAGCGTATATTCCAGCCGATAGGCGTATAGTGCCCGTTGAGAATGGCTTTTTTGAGATTGGGGTTGATGACGCCGTAAGGGGGGCGGAATAGCCTGGGTCGCAGTCCGGTGACGGCCGACATCGCCGAATCCATATTTTTCAGGTCGGCGAGCATTTTCCGGGAAGAGAACATATCGAACCAGAAATGATGGGAATAGCTATGATTGCCGATAACATGCCCTTCTTCGTGCAACCGGCGCAATAGCTGCTCATTACCGGCGATCCGGTTACCGATACAGAAGAAGGCGGCTTTCACGGCTTCTGCCTCCAGGATGGCCAGGATCTCCGGGGTGTAGTTTGTTGCCGGGCCATCGTCAAAGCTCAGGGCGATTATTTTTTTGTCCGTTGGGGAGAAGCAGATTACCGGTATAAAAAAATTGGATCCCACATAATAGCAGCCATAGAACAGAACCAGTGAATAGACGAATCCGAGTAAAGGATACATCCAGAAAGAGATGCCGTGAAGGATATGGAAGGCTATGGCCAGGATCAGCAGGACCGTGAAGAGAATATTCGTATTTCTGAAATTTAGCATGCCGAAACGAGTAATAGGGAATGGTGCCTGTTCAGGTAATTATTGTAGATAAGGATCCTTCTGGGAGCCTGGAACGATTGTCCGGAGAGCGGCCCCGGTGCGGGCTCCTGCCTGCTGAGAACGGCCGGGAGGTATCCTGTTTTAAGAATATTGGCTGCCAGCCATAAGGCGAATGCGGTGGACGTAGGGTATTCCCCGCAGAGGTCTTTATAGTGGGTGGTGGGGATACCTTTGAAAACAGATGCGGCCAGGTCGCGATAGCCGGCATCATTTTTTTCATCTCCGTTACGGCCTGTTATGATCAGATCGATGTCTCCGGCAGTGATCGAGTGGGCGGTCAGGAAGGACGAAATAGCCTCTTCGGTGGCGGTGATCGTGTGTGGATGATAAAAAGTAGTGATGCCTTCCAGCCGGGCATAATCCGTTGGGGAAGGTTGATCGGCCAATAAAAAGAAGGCGGCGCCTTCGCCGGCTATGGTGCCCCTGGCGGGGGAGGTAAATAACTCCCGGTTGGAAAGAGGCTCCTGCCGGTAGAGGCCCAGGCGGCTTAGAATAGCATGGCTGGTATTGGTGATCTCATCCACTCCTCCTATGAGGACCTGTGTAGCCGGATTGTCCAACAGGAGGGTCATTGCGTCCAGCAGGGCGCTCTCAAAAGAAAATCCCCGGTGGACAAATGTATTATTATAGCTGTGGCATTGCAGTAGCAGGGCAATCTGTGCACCGACCGTATTATGGGTGGATTGTATAAAGGCGGTAGGCGTCAGCATTTCCTCCTTATTTTCTACGATCCTGGACAGGAAGGTCTCGGTATCCTGGAGGCATCCGTAAGCAGTGCCGGTGATGATGGCATCCGGAACCGTTACACCGGCTTCTTTCAGGCACTCCATGGCGGCTGCCACGCCCATCTTGATGATACGGCTCATTCTCCGTATCAGTTTGCCGTCGATGAGCTCTTTGTAGTCAGGCTCTATGCAGGTCAGGCGATTTCCGGCATAGTCCACGGGGTCCGTAAGAAATGGGCCATGACCAAATGTCTTTTGCGGTGAAATGCTTCCTGTTGCCCGTATATATAACATCTTCTTACAAATTTGATACGATGATAAAGGGAGGTCCCGGACTTCTCCGCCAGGCGCCTGCTATGGCTGTGGCTGATGGGCGGTAATATATTCGGCCATCGTTCTTACGGAGCGGAACACTTTGGGTCCGTCCTCTGCATTGGAGATCTTGATCTTATAATTTTGTTGCAGCAGAACGATCAGTTCCAGCGCATCGATGGAATCCAGTCCCAGACCTTCCACGAAAAGAGGCTGATCGTCTCCGATCTCCTCCGGCTTGATATCCTGCAAATTCAATTGGTCAACGATCTGTATTTTAAGATCCGCCATTAATTTATCCATGTTCTGACTGATTATTTTTATGTTCACAATAGGTCATTGTTATAATGACTTACATCTTCCCCACCAGCTCGCTGAGTTCGATGGTGCGGGCTAACTTCTGCAATGCTGTCTTATGATTTTTGACATAGGGGTTTTCCAGGTCCCATACATAGCCTGCCAGTACGGAGCAGATCATTTTTTTGATCTGGAGATCCTGCCGGTCTGCAAAAAAGATGGTATCCAGGGTGCCTTCATACCAGGCCATGACATAAGAACGGAAGGTATTTACGCCCTGCATCATCTGTTCCATGTATTCTTTATCCCAGTCTACTGTTTCGCCATTAAGGGTGCGGATCACCAGGTGAGCGGCTAACTGACTCGACACTGTCGCCAGTGTGACGCCGGAAGAGAAGACCGGGTCCAGGAATTCCGTTACATTTCCCGTGAGGACAAACCCCTCTCCATAAAATTTATCGGTTGTGCTGGACCAGGACTCCAGTACTTTGGGTTCGAATACGAATTCGACGTCCTTAAACCGCTCGCCCAGGTAGGGTTCCGATGCGATCACTGCCCTCAGCTGTTCCTCCGTACTGCCCTGGTATTGTGCAAAGAAATCCGGGTTGCCTACAAATCCCAGGGAGGTGATACCGCTGGAGAAAGGGATTACCCATACCCAGACACCTGGCTTGTGCACGACAATGGTGATACGGTTGGGTTCGTCGACCATCGATCTTTTCAGGTCCACCGTATGGGCAAAGAGCGCCTTGCGGGTTGGCAGGTTAGAGGGTCTGTCGAGGTTGAACAGTTTGGGAATGACCCGGCCATAACCGCTGCCATCGATGATAAACCGGGCTTCTATCCGGGTCTGGTTGCCATGGATATCTTCTATCGTTGTAACGGACCGGGTACCGGTAAAGACTATATTTACGACGGTGGTCTCATAGGAGATGGGGACTCCCATCGATTCTACGGTATCGGCAAGGGTCTTGTCAAATTCGCCGCGGGGCACCTGCCAGGTCCAGTTCCAGCCTGCCGTAAACTGATCGGCGAACAGATAATCGCAGATCATGTCGTTCTTTACAAACTTTGCCCCGAATTTCTCCTGGAAGCCCTTTGCCTTTACGGCATCTACGAAGCCGGCTTCCGTCAGGGCTTCCATACAGCGGGGAAGCAGGCTTTCGCCGATTACAAACCGGGGAAATTTGAGCTTCTCCACGATTTTGACTTTGAAGCCGGCCTTATTGACAATAGAGGCGGCTACGGTACCGGAGGGGCCGGCGCCAATCACCAGGACGTCTACTTTTTCTGTGTTCATAGTACAATATAGGGGTGTTTTAAATGGCTGCTTTCTTTCGACATTTTAACAGGGTCTGGCTTAAGCCGATATGGTCTATTTGTTCGGCGATTTCAAAACCTGCCTCATCGATGCATTGAAGGAAGGTTGCTGCGCTGTACATCTGGCTGTTGCCATTTGCCAGCGCTGTAAAATAGAGCGAGGTCTGTTGCAGGCAGAATGCGGCAACCTCATACCGCTGCCGGTCCCAGAAGGGCTCCATGATAAAGACATAGCCGTTGTCATCCAGGGAGGCGTGGCATCTTTTCAGAATGGAGACGATTTCGGCTTCCGAGAAGCAATCCAGGAACTGGCTCATCCAGACGGCATCGAATCCGGTAGGGAATTTCACCTGTTCATCCAGGATATTCGTGGGGAAGAAAGACACCCGTTTCTCCAGGCCCAGGTCATTGATCCTGGATTTAGCCATATTCAACTGGCCGGGAAGGTCCATGAGGGTCACTTGTATATCCGCTTTATAGGAGGTAGACGCGATAGCCCAATTCCCCGTATTGCCGCCGATATCCAATAACCGCTTGGTGCCATTGACATACACTTTGGGCAGGACCAACTGGAAGGCGTCGTCGGAGAAAAAGTGATCGAAGCTGAACCAGCTCTTCTGCACCTGTTCCGGCAGTTGAGACAGGCCTTCATAGATAGTCTGCCATTCTCCGAATTCCTTCAACCCTACGGGTTTCCCGGTTTCGATGCTTTTGTCAAGGGAAAAAAGTCCCTTGTAACAGACGTCGTGGACAAAGTCCATATTGGTCTTCGTGAGCTGATCATTCAAAATGAAATGACCTGTCTTTCCTAATGTGTATTTCTGGTCGTTGACGAGAACTAACCCAAGGCTCAGGGCCGACTCTAATAAAACCCTGACGCCGTATAAAGGCAATTTCACTTTCCCTGCGATCTCTGCTAAAGTCAATCCGGATGATTTGCTATCCTCGATTGTTTTTAATATTCCTGAATTCCTTAATACCCTGGCTGATTGAAAGATGACCGGTCCGAATGCAATCCATTGTGCTGTCTCCTTAGCTTCAAAAGCAGAATTTTTGTCCTTCTCAAAAAAAGTCATTGAAAATGAATTGGGTTCGATTAATTTTTTATTTTTTAAAATCGGATTTTGCTTCTTTCATAATGTTGAACCAGGACTTGGCCCAATAATTCCTGAACCCGAATCCACCTGCTTTACCAACCTTATAGGTAGTCAGCAATACTTTCTTTGACTGCATGTCTACCAGCGTCACCCAGGCGCCGGCTTCTCCCAGTCCCTTGCTCATTCCTTCCACGAAGAACAGAACGCCGTTGCCGGTCTTGCCCTGGAAGTTGTAGTTTTTCACCAGGTCGGCGATCTTCTTTTCATCGAGGGTTTTAAAGTCGTTGGGGCTGCTATTGAAAAAATCCTTTTTGATATTGCCGTTGGCTTTGGCGGTAACTTCCAGCGCGTATTTTACTGAGGGTTGATGTACCATCTCGGCTACATTGAACTTCTTTTGTTCATCGATATAAAGCTGGTTCCAGGAGACGGTATACTTATCCCTGAACTCGTCGCTGGTGATTTCTCCGGCGTCTTTGAATTGGGAGGCAGGTCCGATAAATTTGGCCTGGCTGAAGTCAAGGCCGAGCCAGGTAATATCCCCGGACCCGGTCTGTGCCGCAGCCGGATGGATATTTAAGCAAGCGAACAAAAAGGCCAATAACGCACTGGTTTTAAATACACTGTTCATGATCTGATTTTTTTGTTTGATTGATAAAGACTTTTACTGCCAAAAGTTATAATAATTATACCATTGTTCGGGGTATTTTTTTACTTTACTTTCCATCCCGGCGACAAAATCATCCAGCATCTGCTGCATCAGCGCCTCTTTACTCAAATGGGCATAATCCTTGATCTCGCTGGCAAAAAAATGGTAATGCAGATTGGTCTCCTTCATAGCGAATACAAAGGAGACCGGGACCTTGAATTTGGCGGCTAAAACGAAGGGGCCCATCGGGAACCGGGCCGGTCCCCCTAAAAAATTACTTGTCAGGGTTTTATTGCCTTCTATGAACCGGTCTGCATGGATACAGACCAGTTCATTGTTTTTAAAAGCGTCGTTTATTGCATAGATGTGGGAAAGATCGTTTCGGATTAAGATGACATTGACCTGTCTCTTACCGGTGACCGACGTCATATATTCCTTGATGTTCTTGTCTTCGCCATCGAACATGACGATGTTGATCCGGGTATCCAGCCGCTGGAGCAGGTGTCCGGCAATCTCCCAATTGCCTAAATGGGCGCTTAACAATAAGCCTCCTCTTTGCAATCCGGCCATTTGGCGGAGATTGTCTTCCCCGTCGAAGTCGAAGGTGAACTTATTGGGAATTCCCGACATGATGACTACTTTATCGATAATACTCTGCCCCAGCAGGTAGTAGTTCCGATAAAGCCGGATCAGGGATTTTACCCGTCCAAAGCCGACTCTTTGCCGATAATAGGCAAGAATGTTTTTGGATGCCTTATAGGAGAACAGAAAGTAATAAAATGCGACAAATCTCAGCAAAACATAGGCAGGCAGGACCCCCCATCTGTTCAAAATGCTTACGAAAATGCGATATCCTAAAGGTTTGCCCTTAGATTTTCCCTGCCACCCCGACATTATACAAGCTCTTTCGCTTGTATGTGGGCGATGACATAATCATACATATCCTGAAAGGTGATAATGCCGGCAAAGTCTTCGGGCTTTACTTTAAAGGCAAAATTGCTTTCGATGGCGACTACCAGGTCGATGTAGTCGAGGCTATCCAGCTGAAGGGTGTCTTTCAGGTTGGCATCGGGAGTGATCTTTTCTTCATCTACCTCGAACTCTTCGACGAGAAAGGCGTTTATCTTTTCGATGATTTCCTCGATTTGCATAGTAAGTTGGTTTAGTCAGTTTTTTTAATAATGAGGGAGGAGTTTGTTCCCCCAAATCCAAAGGAGTTAGACAAAAATACGTTTATGTCTTTTTCAAGTGTATCCGTTACGATGTTGAGTTTGGCGGAATTTTCATCCGGGTTCTCAAAATTGATGTTGGGAGCGATGAAGGAATTCTGCATCATGAGCATCGAATAGACGATCTCACTGGCGCCAGCCATCCAGCATTCGTGCCCCGTCATCGACTTGGTAGAGCTGACCGGAGTCCGGACTGCTCCGAAAACTTCGTCAAGCGCCCTGGCCTCACTGGCGTCGCCTGCGGGGGTGGAAGTCGCATGGGCATTGATATAATCGATTTCTGCGGCTGACATCCCGGCGTCTTTCAGGGCCATTATCAATGACCGGACAGGACCTTCTACCGTTGGGTTGGAGATATGTCCGCCATTGGAGGAGAATCCGTAGCCCACCACTTCCCCTAAAATTGGCGCTCCTCTTTTCAATGCGGAGTCCAGGCTTTCCAGGATTACGGTAGCGGCTCCGCCGCTGGGTATCAGGCCATCCCGATCCCGGTCGAAAGGCCGCGATGCCCTGGTAGGGTCCGATTCCAGGATGCTGAAGGCGGATAAGGCATCAAAACTCCCCATGGAATAGTGATTGACTTCCTGTGCGCCTCCGCAGATGATACAATCCTGCAAACCGCTCTTTATGAAATGATAGCCTACGCCGATGGAATGAGATCCGCTGGCGCAAGCGGCGCTGATGGTGAAATTGACGCCTCTCAGCTTAAAGATGGTAGCCAGGTTCATGGTTACCGTAGAGTTCATGGTCTGAAAGACGGAGCCAGAACCTACCAGCGTGGTATCCTTCTTCTTACGTATAATATCCGTACATTCTATGACTGACTTGGCGGTGCTGTCGTTGCCATATAAGATTCCTACGTCTGTCTTTTCGATAAAATCGGCATCTATACCGGCATTCTTCAATGCTTCGAGGGTCGCCATATAGGCATATTCGCCCTGTTCGGGCAGCATGATACGGGCTCTCCTGTCCAGCAAGGTCTTCAGGTTGGGTTTTTCCACAGATCCCGTCAAACCGGAGCGATACCCAAATTCTTTTCGTACAGGGTCGAAGATAATACCTGATTTTCCTTTATATAAGGAGTCGCGGACTTCATCAAGGTTTTTACCTATACACGAATAAATACCAAGGCCTGTAATCACTACTCTATTCATATCCGTAAACAATCTTACCGTACGTAAATAACAAATATTTTACTGAAACACAAAAATAACTTAATTCCGGCACTTTTATTGCCTGTAAGAACGGTGCATTTCGGAGTGGGGTGTTTTTTCCCCATCGCTAAATATGCAAAATAGTATTAAACAACTAGTTGAATATTAACTTTTTATTAAAAATAGAGCTAAAATATTTCAGGAGTATAGCCCGCCATTGATGGATAAAACTTCTCCTGTAATATAGGCCGCATCTTTGGAGGCGAGAAATCCAACCGCATGGGCCACTTCTTCCGGCAGGCCGAATCGTTTAACCGGTATCATATTTCTTAATTCTTTCTCATCCAGCCCTTCGATCATATCTGTTTTAATGAAACCCGGCGCTACTGCATTGACGGTAATTCCCCGTCTGCCAACTTCCTGGGCCAGGGCTTTGGTCGCTCCGATGACGCCGGCCTTGGCCGCTGAATAATTGGTCTGTCCCGGCAGTCCTTTCAGACCGGAGAGGCTCACGATATTGACGATCCGGCCGTATTTTTTAACCAGCATGCTGTTTAATACCAGGCGGGTAACGTAAAAGAATGCATCCAGGCTGGTCTTTATCACATTTTCCCATTGTTCGTCTTTCATCCACATCATCAGGGTATCGTCCTTAATACCGGCATTATTTACCAGTATTTCGATGTATTTATCGGTATTGGCCTCTATCCATTTTCCCAGGGAGTCCTGGATATCCTCTTTGCTGGAAACATCGAAAGGCAGCAGTTCTCCGTCGCCACCCGCCTGTCTGATCAATGCCAGTGTATTGTCTGCTTCGGCCACATTGGATTTATAATTGACCAGGACATAATAGCCCATCTGGGCCATTTTGATACAAATGGCCCTGCCTATACCTCTCGACCCACCTGTGACTAGTGAACATTTCATGAATAACGCCTTTAAATTTAGATGTAAGAATACTGTTTATTTTTCATTGTGCCTACCGGGTGCGGACCTTGCCGGGGTTTTCTTTGATAAAAGATCCCCAGTCAGCCGACTTCTTGCGGGAATTGGCAGCGGCCGGCTGCGGTTTGTCCATCGCGTGTGCTTTAACGGGAGACCGATGTTGAAAATGGTGGCATATGGCGACGGCCAGGGCATCCGATGCATCATATTCCTTGATTTCGGGTCCCAGGTTTAGAATGGTTTGCAGCATCTTCCAAACCTGTTCTTTGCCTGAATTGCCATTACCGGTAACCGATTGTTTGATTTTTCTGGGGGAGTATTCGGTGACTGACAGCCCGGCATTCATGGCCGTAGCGATGGCGACTCCCTGGGCTCTCCCCAGTTTGAGCATACTCTGTACATTTTTACCAAAGAAGGGGGCTTCGATGGCAAAATCGTGAGGGCGATACTCTGCGATCAACTCCTTCACTTTTTTATGGATCAGCCTCAGCCGTTCATATTGGTCATTGCGGGCCGACAGTTTCAGGACGCCCATCGCTATCAGACTGGTCTCGCTGCCGGAGCACAGGACAAGTCCATACCCCATTATTACGGTACCCGGATCGATCCCCAGAATTATTTTAGATTGTTTTTGCAAGAGTAAGGCTATTTTTGATACTGATTGTCTGATCGTGCGATTGAACAAAAATATCAAAATAATACTCAACTATTTCATAGGACCGCTGGTATTCCTGCTCCTTTCCTATTTTATCTGGTGGCAGGTGATTCACCAGCGTGACTGGCGGGGTTCTTTGGATAAGATTGGCCGGGCGATGACGGGGCCGCAGCAATGGAGACTATGGTTGGTAGTTGCGCTCATGCCGTTGAACTGGGGTATTGAAGCCCGGAAATGGCAGCTGGCTATCCGCCGGGTAGGCGGCATCTCTTATGGAAATGCTTTCAAGGCCATTTTTACCGGGGCTACTATGGCCTCTTTTACACCGAACCGTATTGGGGAATACCTGGGACGTATTTTATATGTCAAAGAAGGAAAGCGCCTGGCCTCCATTTCTCTTACCATCGTTTGCAGTATTGCCCAATTGCTGATTACGCTGGCTGTAGGAATGGCCGGTCTGCTCTATATGCGCTATAGCCTTCATCAGCAGCCTACCCCTGGGAAACCCTTTATTGGAATTTGGTTGAATACCCTGCTGGGCGTCGCTTTCCTGCTCTTTTTAAGTTTAACAATTATTTATTTCCGGTTGTCCTGGGTCTTGAAGATCTTGAGAAAGATACCCTGGATACGTAAATACCTGGCCTATATAAAAGTTTTAGAAAATTGTGATGCAACGATCTTATTGAGGATTTTGTTCTTATCTTTTGCCAGGTATACTGTGTTCATTATTCAGTATGGCCTGGTTTTTCCATTGTTTGGGGTATTTCTCAGCATCGGGCAAATAGGGGGAGGGGTCAGCGTAGTATTTCTGGTGATGGCTTTGGTTCCTACTTTTACTTTTCTGACGGAGCTGGGGCTCAGATGGGAGACGAGTATACAGGCGCTTGAACTGTTCAGCGCCAATACCGTGGGGATTTTTGCCGCCAGCTTTGCGATCTGGCTGATCAACCTGATTATACCGGCATTAATTGGCAGTTTGTTAATTTTAAGCATCAAATTATTCAGAAATAAATGAGAATATTTATTACAATTTGTATCCTGCTGTTAACGGGCCTATCCTTTCCATTAAAGGCCGGGAATCCATTTGAGGATGAATTTTGCGGGGCACATAATACCGCTTTCCAGGCAGGCGAGACCCTGACCTATAAGGTGCTTTATAAACTGGCCAATGTGTATGTGGGGGCTGGAGAGGCTGTTTTCACCAACACGCTCGAGCAGATGAGCGGGAAGAGCGTCTATCACATAGTCGGAGACGGGAAGACGTATAGTTTTTATGACAAGTTTTACAGAGTCCGGGACCGATATGAGAGCTATATAGATACGGCTACGCTCCAGCCGCTGAAATTTATCAGGAATATCAATGAGGGGGGGTATAAGACCTATGAGAATGTCACCTTCGTAAAGGCAACGAATACCGCCGTGAGTAATGAAGGGGTGTATAAAGTGCCTTCCTGTATACAGGATGTACTGAGCGCTATCTTTTATGCCCGCAATATTGAATGGGATAAGCTGAAGCCTGGTGACAAGGTCCCTTTCGATATGTTCCTGGACAGGCAGGTTTATCACCTCTATATCCGTTACCTGGGCAAAGAGACGCTCCGGACAAAATATGCCAAGTTCCGTACGATCAAGTTCAAACCGCTGCTGATCAAAGGCACCATTTTCGAAGGCGGAGAAAAAATGACCGTCTGGGTCAGTGATGATCCCAATCATATCGCGTTGCGGGTAGAGAGTCCCATCAGTGTCGGCAGCGTGATTGTAGACATGATCAATTATAAGAATCTGCGTCATCCCCTCAGCTCGCTGGTTGATTTGTAAAGGAGTGGGTGTGGAATCTGAACATATATAATTTTATTTGGCATAAAAGGCTTCGGAAAACCACATAAAAGTCGCGTAGAATCCCTCTTTTTTTCATGTGATATTTCAGAATCCGGATCGTAGAAATGCTAAAATGACTGACACGCTTATTGTCAAAACTGCACATTTATACGCGTTATCTACACGGTCGTTATCAAACTACTCCATCCTGCCTTTCCTTTTTTAGCGAAGATCAAAAGCCCTATCAGCACTTACACTTATAGGCCCGGATAAATTATTTTCCTAGTTTGGTCTTACGAATTTTAATCCTGCCTGCGATTCGACA
>Ga0247764_1000168_pt1 | contig 23972 bp, 26 predicted proteins | sample UWRJL051202B4_FD_179932 | JGI IMG/M metagenome (GOLD analysis project Ga0247764, IMG submission 179932) | Plant litter microbial communities from Arlington Agricultural Research Station in Wisconsin, United States - UWRJ-L051-202B-4 | ecosystem: Environmental > Terrestrial > Plant litter >...
GGCCGCCGCGGGGGGTAACAGCCGCTGGTCGGCCCGCGTAACGAGCCGGTGGCGCAGCACGCCGGTCAGGTCCACCACGCAGGCGGCCAGATAGTCGACGTTGATCTCGAGGCCGAGCCCGGCTGGACCGTCGGGGGCGAGCGTGAGCCCGGCGGCGGGTCGGCCGGCTCCGGTTCGCGGGGCGGGCTCGAGTTCGGCGAGCAGGTGGCCCGCGATGAGGTCGTCGACGAGCGTCGACACGGTGGCCCGGGTGAGTCCGGTCGTCGCCGAGATGGCTGCCCGGGATGGGTGATCTGAGCCATTCGCCACTGTCTGCAACACCAGCGCGAGATTGTGGGCTCGCACACTCGACTGCCGGACGGGGCTACGGGAAGCACTCATCAGGCGGCCACTCACGGTCTTGACATTGCCACACCGCGGTCAAATAATTCAACCAATAAACAAATCCCACCTGTTACGTGGAGGTAACCGTGCCGGTCCAACCCACCCGTGAAGACAAATTCTCCTTCGGCCTGTGGACTGTCGGGTGGCAGGCCGTCGACGCGTTCGGCTCGGCCACGCGTCCGGTGCTCGACCCGGTCGAGGCGGTGCACAAGCTCGCCGAGCTCGGCGCCTATGGCATCACGTTCCACGACGACGACCTCGTCCCGTTCGGCTCCGACGCCGCGACCCGGGACAGCGTCATCGCCGGGTTCAAGAAGGCGCTCGAGGAGACCGGCCTGGTGGTGCCGATGGCCACCACGAACACGTTCAGCCACCCGGTCTTCAAGGACGGCGCGTTCACCAGCAACGACCGTTCGGTCCGGCGTTACGCGCTGCGCAAGGTCCTGCGCCAGGTCGACCTCGCCGCCGAGCTGGGCGCCGAGACCTTCGTGCTCTGGGGCGGCCGCGAGGGCGCCGAGTACGACTCGGCCAAGGACATCAACGCCGCACTCGACCGCTACCGCGAGGGTCTGAACCTGCTCGCGCAGTACTCCGAGGACAAGGGCTACGGCCTGCGCTTCGCGATCGAGCCCAAGCCGAACGAGCCCCGCGGCGACATCCTGCTGCCGACGCTCGGTCACGCGATCGCCTTCACCTACCAGCTCGAGCGGCCCGAGCTCTTCGGCATCAACCCCGAGGTCGGCCACGAGCAGATGTCCAACCTCAACTTCACCCAGGGCATCGCCCAGGCGCTGTGGCAGGGCAAGCTGTTCCACATCGACCTGAACGGTCAGCACAGCGTCAAGTTCGACCAGGACCTGGTCTTCGGCCACGGCGACCTGCTCAACGCGTTCTCCCTGGTCGACCTGCTGGAGAACGGCTCGGCCGGCGGCGGTCCCCGCTACGACGGTCCCCGCCACTTCGACTACAAGCCCTCGCGCACCGAGAACGCCGACGGTGTCTGGGAGTCGGCCAAGGCCAACATGCGGATGTACCTGCTGCTCAAGGAGCGCGCGCAGGCGTTCCGGGCCGACCCGGCCGTGCAGGAGGCGCTGCGCGACAGCAAGGTGCTCGAGCTCGCGACCCCGACGCTCAACCCGGGCGAGACCTACCAGGACCTGCTGGACGACAAGAGCGCCTTCGAGGAGTTCGACGTCGACGCAGCCGGTGCGCAGGGCTACGGTTTCGTGAAGCTCAACCAGCTCGCCATCGACCACGTTCTCCGCGCCAACTGACTCCGCGCCAACTGACTCCGCGCCAACTGACTCCGCGCCAACTGACTCCGAGGACACACTGAAATGACGCTTGTCGCCGGGATCGACAGCTCCACCCAGTCCTGCAAGGTGGTCATCCGCGACGCGGAGACCGGTGCGCTGGTCCGTCAGGGCCGCGCGAGTCATCCGGACGGCACCGAGGTGCATCCGGACGCCTGGTGGGCCGCGCTGCGACAGGCCATCGACGAGGCCGGCGGCCTGGACGACGTGGCCGCCGTCTCGGTGGCCGGTCAGCAGCACGGCATGGTGGTGTTGGACGAGAACGGCGAAGTGGTCCGCCCGGCGCTGCTGTGGAACGACACCCGCAGCGCCGGCGCGGCCGCCGACCTGATCCAGGAACTCGGCGGCCCCGACAAATGGGCCGACGCTGTCGGCATCGTGCCGGTCGCCAGCTTCACCCTGACCAAGCTGCGCTGGCTGGCCCGCAACGAGCCGGCGAACGCGGCCCGGGTCGCCGCGGTCTGCCTGCCGCACGACTGGCTGACCTGGAAACTCTCCGGGTCGACCGACATCAGCACGATCACGACCGACCGCAGCGACGCCAGCGGCACGCTCTACTGGTCGGCCCGCACCAACGAATACCGTCCCGACCTGCTCGAGCTCGGCTTCGGCCGGCTCATTCAAACCCCTGCGGTGCTCGGCCCGACCGGCATCGCGGGTCATCTGCGCAGCGGCGCCCCGCTCGGCCCCGGCGCCGGCGACAACGCGGCCGCCGCGATCGGCACCGGCGCCGGCAAGGGTGACGTGATCGTCTCGATCGGGACCTCGGGCACGGTCTTCGTCTCGTCCGCCGTCTCGCCGAACGATCCGACCGGCACGGTGGCCGGGTTCGCCGACACCACCGGCCGGTTCCTGCCGATCGTCGTGACGCTGAACGCGGCGCGCGTGCTCGACGCGGCCGGCAAGCTGCTCGGCGTCGACCACGACGAACTGTCCCGGCTCGCGCTGAGCGCTCCCGCGGGCGCCGACGGACTCGTCCTGGTCCCCTATCTGGAGGGTGAGCGCACCCCCAACCGCCCGGACGCCACCGGCGCGATCCACGGGCTGACGCTCAAGACCGCCGACCCGGCCCACCTGGCCCGGGCCGCCGTCGAGGGCATGTTGTGCGCTCTCGCCGACGGGCTCGACGCGCTGGTCGCCAACGGCGCCGAGGCCAACCGCATCGTGCTGGTCGGGGGCGGCGCGCGCAGTGCGGCGGTCCGTCGCATCGCTCCCGAGCTGTTCGGCCTGCCCGTGCTGGTCCCACCGCCGGGGGAGTACGTCGCCGACGGCGCGGCCCGCCAGGCCGCGTGGGTCACCGTGGGCGGCGAGGAGCCTCCGGCGTGGTCGGCTCAGCCCCCGGAGACGTACGAGGCCGAGAGCGTCCCGGTGATCCGCGAGCAGTACGCCGCCGCGCGGGCCGCGGTTCTCGACCGGTTCTGATTTGTTCTCCGCGGCGGGGCGAGCGCAGATAGGCCCCGCTAACCTTTCTGCGTGACCAGGGGAGGGACGGCCCACCGCGCGTACAGCGTCGTGGTCTTCGTGGTCCTCGCCTCGCTCGACAACGTCGCGATCGGCCTGGTGCCGCCTCTTTACGGCAGCATCGGCGACGCGTTCGGGGTGGGCGAGGGCCACATCGCGCTCGCCACCACGGTCATGTTTCTGATCAGTGCGGTCGCGGCGATCGGCTTCGCGTACGCCGGTGACCGCACCGACCGCAAGCCGGTGCTCATCATCGGCACCCTGATCTGGATCGCCGGCACCGTCTGGTCCGGTCTCTCCGGCAGCTATCCCAGCTTCCTGCTCAGCCAGACCGTCGCCGCGTTCGGTCTCGGCGCCGTCGCCTCGGTGAGCTTCGCCGTGGTCAGCGACCTCATCACGCCGAAGCGCCGTGGCCTCGTGATGAGCTTCTGGGGCCTCTCGCAGGGCGTCGGCACCCTGTCCGGCACCCTGCTCGGCGGCCTGCTCGGCCACACCGACTGGCGGGAGCCGTTCCTGGTGACCGCGGTCATCGGCGGCATCGCCACCGTCGCCTACCTGTTCACCTACAACGTCCCGCGCGGCGACAGCCAGCCCGAGCTGGCCGGGGTCGATTACGACGAGCGGATCCACCACGACGACCTGCCGGTGATCCTGCGTCGGCGCACCAACGTCTGGCTGATCCTGCAGGGCGGCACCGCCCAGATCGCCCTGGGTTCGCTGGTCTGGCTGCCCGTCCTGTTCCGCGCCCGGGCCGAGGACCAGGGCTACTCGGCCGGCACGGCGGTGCTGGTCGGCAGCGTCTTCGCCACGCTGTTCCAGCTGGGCGGGGCGCTCTCGATCCTCGGCGGCCTGATCGGCGACCGGCTCCAACGACGTACGCCCCGGGGTCGCGCCCTTGTCGCTTCGGTCGGTGTTCTCGCCGCCGTGCCGTTCTACGTCGTCCTGTTCTTCGTGCCGATGCGGATCGACGTGCCCGACGGCGCCGGCACCGGCGCGGTGATCTCGGCCGTCCTCGCCGACGTCCTCACCCAGCCGACCGTCGGCCTCTGCCTGGCCACCGCCGTCTTCGCGCTCATGCTCACCTCGGCCAATTCGCCCAACTGGTTCGCCCTGATCGCCGACGTGAACCCGCCCGAGCACCGCGGCACCGTCTACAGCCTCGGCAACCTGGTCAACGGGTTCGGTCGGGCCGGCGGCAACGCGATGGTGGCGGTCGCCTTCCGGGCGTTGTCCGGCGCGTTCCCGCCACCGCTCAACTACGCGGTCGGGCTGGCCGCCTTCCAGCTCTTCTGGGTGCCCACCGGGATCATGTTCTGGCTGGCCAGCAAGACGGTAGCGCGCGACATGACCGACACGCACGCCGCCCTGCTGGCCCGCGCGGCCGGGCTAGAGGCTCGCCCAGACGGTGACATCGGTCGGGACCAGCCCGTCGTCGAGGGGCTCGCTGCTCAGCAGGACCCGGGCGCCGGGCGGTAGCTCGACCTCGGCCGCCCCGAAGTTCGTCAGCACCAGCACGTCACCGTTGCGGAAGGCGAGCGCTCCCTCCGGGGCGTCCTGCCAGGTCAGCGAGCCGGAACCCAGGCCGTGCTCGCGGCGCAGCCCGAGGGCCGCGTGGTAGAGCTCCCACGTCGAGCCGGCCACGCCCTGCTGTCGGTCGAGCGCGTACTCGGCCCAGGTCGCCGGCTGCGGCAGCCAGGACGCGTCGGTCGGGCCGAAGCCGTACGACGGGGCGTCCGCCTCCCACGGCAGTGGCACCCGGCAGCCGTCCCGCCCACGCTCGGCGTGCCCGGACCGTTCCCAGGCCGGGTCCTGGCGCACCGAGTCGGGCATCGTGGTGTGCTCCGGCAGCCCCAGCTCCTCACCCTGATAGAGGTAGGCCGAGCCGGGCAGGCCGAGCATCTGCAGGGTGGCCGCCCGCGCCCGGCGCAGGCCGAGCGCGATGTCCGGCTGCGGGTCCTCGGCGCCGATGCCGTGCATGCGGGTCGTCCCGACCGGATAGCCGAGCCTGGTCGCGTGCCGCACCACGTCGTGGTTGGCGAGCACCCACGTGGTGGTGGCGCCGACCGCGTCGTTGGCCGCCAGCGACTGGTCGATCACCGCGCGCAGGGCCGGCGCCGACCAGGCCGCGTCGAGGTAGCCGAAGTTGAAGGCCTGGTGCATCTCGTCCGGTCGCACGTAGCGGGCGAGCCGGTCGGCCGGCTGCACCCACGCCTCGGCGACCAGGATGCGCCCGCCCGGATAGCCGTCGAGCACCCGGCGCCACGACTGGTAGATCTCGTGCACGCCGTCTTGGTCCCACATCGGTGGGGGCGGCCCGACCGGCTCGACCCCGCCGAGGATCGCGCTGGGCTGCGTCCACTCGCTGAGGTTCTCCTCCTTGACCAAGCCGTGCGCCACGTCGACCCGGAACCCGTCGATGCCGCGGTCGAGCCAGAACCGCAGGACGTCGAGGAACTCGTCGCGTACCTCCGGGTTGCCCCAGTCGAGGTCGGGCTGGCTGACGTCGAACAGGTGCAAATACCACTGCCCGTCCGGCACCCGCTCCCACGCGCTGCCGCCGAAGACGCTTTGCCACGAGTTCGGCGGCTCCGAGCCGTCCGGCCCCTTACCGTCGCGGAAGATGTAGCGGTCGCGCTCGGGGCTGCCCGGTGCGGCGGCGAGGGCGGCCCGGAACCACGCGTGCTCGGCGGAGGTGTGGTTGGGCACCAGGTCGACGATGATCTTCAGCCCCAGCTCGTGCGCCTCGGCGATCAGCTTGTCGGCGTCGCCGAGGTCGCCGAAGCGCCGGTCGACCCCGCGGTAATCGGCCACGTCGTAGCCGGCGTCGTGCTGTGGGGAGGGGTAGAAGGGGGAGAGCCACACGGCGTCGACGCCAAGCTCCACCAGATGCGGCAGGCGCCCGGTGATGCCGGGCAGATCGCCCATCCCGTCACCGTCGCTGTCGGCGAACGAGCGGGGATAGACCTGGTAGATGACGGCGTCGCGCCACCAAGCGTTGCGGGGCATAGAGCCAGCCTAAAGCCCGTCCCTAGTCATCGAGGATGCAGGCGAATCTCTCCTCGGCCAGGTCGAGCTGGTCGAGGATGTGGTCCTTGGCGGCGATCGAGAGCGGGGTGTCCGGCCGCCCGACCAGTTCGCGCAGCTTGGGCACGAGCGGGCGATATTTCCGGGCCGCCGACAGGGCCTTCTCGGGCGTGGTGTGGACGACGCCCACCCCGTTGTCGGTGAAGTCGGAGACCTTGATCACCCGGGCCCACGGGTCGCGTTCCAGGCTCGCCGCCACGTGCGCGCGATATTGCTCGTGGCGGTCGCGCCGGGGGTCGTACTCCGGGTTGGTCACCGAGCGGACCAGCTCGGCTACCCGGCCGCCGAAGCGGGACGCCAGCTCGGCGATCGCCGCCTCGGTCAGCTCCTCGTGGGTGCCCCCGGGCAGGTCGGCGAGCTCGGCCGGGTGGTCCTCGACCGCGTCGTGCAGCAGTGCCGCGGTGAGCACGTCGACATCCCGTACGCCGTAATATTTGATGATTCGGATGGCGACCCGGAGCAGATGGTTGAGGTAGGGCTCGCGCACCCGGCGGTCGTCCGCGTGCAGCCGCGCGGCCAGGTCGAGCGCCTTGACGAGCTGCTTGGCCTCCGCCTCGGGGAACGACTCCAGCTCGAGCAGGAACCGTTCCCTCAGGCCCGCCTCGCCGTACACCTCGGTGATCGCGTGCAACGGCATCGACAGCAGCATGCGTGGCGCCATGCCGAGAACGTACCGGAGGCTCAGCCGTTGGTGTGGGTGTGGATCGGCATCGGGTGCGGCGAAGGCTGGCGACCGGCCGTGGTGACCGTCGCCTGTTTGAGTGACCAGGGGTTGCCCGGATCCGCGTGCGCGCCCCGCCTCGGCGTGCCGGCGCCGTCGGTGAACTCCTCCTCGGTCATCGCCTGCAGTCCGCTGAGCGCCACCCCGATGATGGTCGCCGCGGTGATCAGCGTGATCGGGACGATCAGGGTGAGCGGCCGGAAGCCCTCGACCGTGGTCGGTGCCGCCGGATAGAGGTGGACAGACATGGCGGCCATCCCGGTGTAGTGCATGCCGCACACGGCGATCGCCATGATTCCCGCGGCGCCGCCGATCGGCCCGTAACCCCGCACCGAGACGGTGAACCAGAGCGCGACCGTCGAAGCCCCCACCGCGATGACCGCTGAGGCGACCACCAGCGCCGGGTCGTACCGCATCTCGCCGGCCACGTGCATGCCGTGCATGCCGGTGTAGTGCATGGCGAGCACGCCGCCGCCGGTGAGTACGCCGGCCAGAACCGTCTTGGGCACGCTGCGCCGGCCGTGCCCGACGATCAGCAGCCCGGCGCCGACCGTGGGGACCGCGAAGGCGAGGCTGCTCACGGTCATCGGGACGTCGAAGCGTACGGGGCTGGCCGGCACCTCGAAGCCGAGCATCGCGGCGAAATGCATGAGCCAGATCGCGCCGCCCCCGATCGAGAAGGCGGCGATGGCCAGCCAGCGGTTGCACCGGCCCCGGGTGCGGGCGCCCCGGGCCCGCGCGGTGCTCAGCAGGCCGAAGAAGGAGCCCAGGAAGGCCAGTAGGAAGGCGGCGATCGGATTGAACGCCCCGTAGGTGAAGTGATGGACCTCGGCCACTGGTGCACCTCGCGAAGAAAAGATCGAAGAATTCGCGAGTGATTCAGTCAGCCCACCGGTAACGCTCATCGCACCGCGAGTGCGGCAAGGCGGACAAACGGAACCGGGCCACCCGTACGGGTGGCCCGGTTCTCGGTCGAGGGGATGAAACTGCTCGGAAGGGGGGCCGATCAGGTGAAGATGCTGACGCCGCCGGGACCCACGAGGAGGCCGACGACGATCAGCACGATTCCCCAGAGCAGCTGCCGCCGGAAGAGCGCAAGGATGCCGGCGACCACCAGAATGACTGCGATGATCCAGAGAAGTAAGTGCATGCGCAGCTGATACCCGCACCCCCGAAATCGAAAACCTGGTTATCCAGCACCGGTCAGAACGGCGTCGACCTCTTCGGACAGCAGTTGGTAGACGTTGTACGCCTGCTTGATGACCGGGTGCGCCACGTTGCGCACCGGCACCCCGCCCGGCGTACGCCCGCGCTCCGATCCGTGGTGTGCGTGCCCGTGCAGGGCCAGCGCGGTCGGCGCCGAGTCGATCGCCCGCCCGAGTTGGTAGCAGCCGAGGAAGGCATAGATCTCCAGCGGCTCGCCGACCAGCGTCTCGGGCACCGGGGCGTAGTGGGTGAGCGCCACCAGGGCATCGCACTCCACCGAGTTCAGCGCCTTGCTCAGCGAGTCGGCGTATCGCTCGGCGGTGGCGACGAAATCCTTCATCTCGCGCTCGCCGAAGTTGCTGGCGCAGGCCCCCGCGAACCCGCCGCCGAACCCCTTCGTGCCGGCGATGCCGAGGCGGTGCCCGCGGATCTCCAGGACGGTCGCCTCGCCCTCGAGCACGGTGATGCCGGCGTCGGTGAGCACCTCGGTGACCTCGTCCGGCTGGTCGCTCTGGTAGTCGTGGTTGCCGAGCACGACCACGACCGGCACGGCCAGCCCGCCGAACTCCGCGGCGAAGCAGCGGGCCTCCTCCGGCGTCCCGTGCCGGGTCAGGTCGCCGGCGATGAGCAGGGCATCGGCCCGGTCCGGCAGGTCCTCGAGGGCGGGCCGGTAACGGCCCATCACGTCCTTGTCCACGTGGACGTCGCCCACGGCGGCGATCCGGATCATGAAATCTCCTCCACCTCGCTGGGTGCCTGCGCGCGCGTGATCCCGATGTCGCAGGTGATCTCCACGTCCGGGAAGTGTGCGGTGATCTGGCGGCAGATCTCGTCGCGTCGCTGCGCGCTCTCGACCTCGCCGCCGAGCACCACCAGATGGTCGCGGCGCTGCACGGTGATGCCCTGCTCGGCTATCCGGTCGTGCTCGGTGAGCAGACGCTGGATCTCGGCCTCGAGATCGGTGTCGCTGGTCATTCCGGCCACCCCTCTATCGGTTGACGAGCGCTCCGTCTTCGTCGGGCTGGGAGTCCGGTAGCGGTACGACGTCCAGCCGGTCCAGCAGGATGAGGAACGCCTCGGCGTACGGTGATTTCTCGGTCTCGCGTCGGACTCGGGGCCAGTCGATCTGCTCGCGCAGGGAGCGGGCCACTGGTAGGCCGGTCGCGAAGTCGCAGTAGTGCTGGCTGTAACTGAGCAGCTTGTGCACCATGAGCTGAGTGGCCGACAGGACCGGCATATAGATCGCCTCGACCGAGATCTGCTCGGTGTCGGCGAGCGTCTCCATCGTCACGGGCGTCTCCACCGGTCGATAGATCAGATCGACCATCCGGTCCTCGTCGTAGACCTTGACCAGCCAGTCCTCGGGCGGCTGCTCGGTGCGGAAGCCGACTTCGGCCAGCTCGGCCAGCGCCTGATCGCGATCTTGCTCGCGCAGCAGGAAATCCACGTCGTGGTCGCTGGAATGCCCGCCGTGCGCATAGACCGCGAAACTCCCGCCGAGCGCGAACGGTATGCCGGCGGACTTGAGGGTCGAGGCGACCTTCTTCAGCGTGGTGGCCAGGCCTTCGTCCACGCGGTGCGGCATGACGATCCCCTTGTCGACGTGTGCGGTTGGGTGTCGATACGACTACCCGGGCCGCCTCCGGTTGAATCGCCCGGCCACCCGAGTCATCGGACAAACCCACTGCAAACCCCATTTTGGTACGTCGTGCAGGTCGCCGCCGGAAAACCGGACGTGCACCCGCCCGTTACCGTTGGTACTTATGACCCCTCGCACCATCGCGCTCGTGGGTATGGACGGCTCGGGAAAGACGACTCAGGCTCACCGGCTGGCCGAGGAGCTGAGCGCGTCGGGTCTGCGCGCGTCCTATCGGCGCAACGCGGGGGGCCGCCACTGGTTCGGCCGCCTGGCCACCCGGGTCGGCAAGCGCGACGGGGACGATCTGCTGGGCCGCCGCGGCATGCTCTTCGTCGAGTCGGTGCTGCGCTGGCTGGCGATCCTGCGCACCCTGCTGCGCCGCTCGATCACCGGCGGCACGGTCGTGATGGACCGTTACGCGTTCTGCCAGTACGCCAGCCTGCGCGCCCGCGACGCCGCACCGGCCGCCGAGCGTCGCGCCCGCCTGGCCTACCACTTCTTCCCTCAGCCCGACGTCACGTTCCTGCTCGACGTCACCCCCGAGGTCGCCCACGAACGCATCGAGGCCCGCGGCTACGACAGCGAGACGATGGAATACCTCACCGCGGCCCGGGCCGCCTACCACTCGTTGCCGGAGTTCGCCGATTTCGTGGTGATCGACGCCGACGGCAGCCCCGACCAGGTCATCGCCGCGCTCCACGCCGAGCTGCGTCGCCGCGCCACCCGGCCCGAGCCCGGCCCCCATCCCTTGACCCGCGGCCTGATCCTGGCCGGTGGCGGCACCGTCGTGGCCGCCCTGGCCACCGCCGGCTATCAGATCGCCGAGACCCTCTAGGCCAGGCTGCGACCGTGCTCGCGCCGAGGCCGCCCGCACTGCCCGTGATCAGAGCCGTGCGCCCGCTCGCTATGCCGACCGTCGCGCCCGTCCACCCCCGTACGTCACTGTGGGATTAGTCACCCCACCAAGTGGATGGCGGACCCGCCTCGAATCGTTGTCCAGGGTGCATCACCCGCTCGGATGTCACCCGGCCGGGCTAGTGAACTGCGCCGTCGCGTGCCGCATTGTGGCAGGTGGTCCCGTTCAGCGATGGTCGGGATCTTTTTGGTGATGCTTTTGCTTCAGCCCTGTCCGGAAGCTGTCGATCCAGCACATGAACCTGGGGCGCCCAAGAAACGTATTGGGTGGTGACGGACGTCCCGAGGCCATTGGTGATGGACGTCGCTGTGAGGGACGAGGGGCGGTGGTGTCATGAGGCGGGCGACGGGTATGTCTCTGTGGGCACGGCCGAGCAGCGGTCGTGGTGCCGACCGCTCGGGCACAGGAGCCCTGTTCAGCAAGTATGCACGCGGCTCTCAGCTCGCACCCAGACATTCGTGGCACTTTCGACCCACCAGCCGGAATCAGTGCAGGCAGTTATTTGTTGTGTAGGTGCCAGTAACCGCAATGTGCGAACTGCGGACGTTACGGGGAGGAACTGATGGATACAGCAATCACCCGTAACGGGGTTAGTGAAGGCAATGAGGGGACCGTGGGCAACGTGGAGAAGAACACCGTGATGCGAACCGATCAGGTCGCCGAGGAGCGCGACCTTGTCGGCGTCTACCTGCACGAGATCTCCCGGACACCGCTGCTCGACGCCGCCCGGGAGGTCGAGCTCTCCAAGTCGATCGAGGCGGGCCTCTACGCCGAGCACCTGATCGAGACCGGCGAGGTCCGGCGTGGGGTGAGCCGGGAAGAGTTGGAACGCCTCGTCAGCGAGGGCCGCAAGGCCAAGGACCTGTTCATCCGGGCCAACCTGCGACTGGTCGTGTCGATCGCCCGGCGCTACGTGCGCTCCGGCATGCCGATGCTCGACCTGATCCAGGAGGGCAACACCGGCCTGGTCCGCGCGGTCGAGAAGTTCGACTACGAGCGGGGCTACAAGTTCTCGACGTACGCGACCTGGTGGGTCCGTCAGGCGATCAGCCGGGCCATCGCCCAGCAGGAGCGCACCGTGCGCCTGCCCGTGCACCTGGTCGAGGACGTCAACCGGATGCGCAACGTGACCCGTCAGCTCGTTCGTGAGCTCGGCGGCGACCCCGAGCCCGAGCAGATCGCAGCCGCTCTCGGCGTGACCGTCGAGCGCGTCAACGAGCTCACCCGCTGGGCTCAGGACACTGTCTCGCTCGACACCCCGGTCGGCGACGACGGCGACACCAACCTCGGAGACCTGGTCGCCGACAGTGACGCCCCGTCACCCGAGGAGATCGTGCTGACCGCACTGGAGCGGCAGCGCATCGAGGGTCTGCTCAACCACCTCGACGACCGGTCGGCCGGCATCATGCGGGCCCGCTACGGCCTCGAGGACGGCCGCGAGCACTCGCTCACCGAGGTGGCCTCGCGCTTCTCGCTGAGCCGCGAGCGGATCCGCCAGCTCGAGATCCAGGCGCTCGGCCGGCTGCGCGAGCTGGCCCGGGCCGAGGGCCTGCAGGCCGCCTGACGATCCACGCCTTCCCGCCTCCCGTTCACTCACCACGCGAAAGGCCGGTACCCCGATCGGGTACCGGCCTTCTTCGTGCGTGGACCGGGGTCAGACCCGGCCGTATCCGTACGGCGTCATGATGTTGATGCCGCGCTTCTTGACCACCGTGCCGGAGTGCGGCGCGTCGATGATCTGCCCGTCGCCGACATAGATCGCGACGTGCCCGAGACTTCGGTAGAACACCAGGTCGCCCGCCTGGAGTTCGGACCTGCCGATGTGCGTGACCTCGTTCCACTGTGCCTTGGTCTGGTGCGACAGTGACTTGCCCGCCGCCGCCCAGGCCGCCGAGGTCAGACCCGAGCAGTCATACTTTTCGAGGCCGTCTGCGCCGAACAGGTACGGCTTGCCGATTTGCTTGTAGGCGAAGGCGACTGCCTCCCCGGCCTTGCCCGAGATGTTCGGGATCTTGCCGGTGTATTTGCTGCCGGTCTCCTGCCCCTGGCCGAAGGCGGCCTCGCGCATCTTGAACAGCTTCTTGAGATCCGCCTGGATCCCCGACTTCTGCTTGGCCAACGCCGCCACCTGGGCCGTTTGCTTGGTCCGGGTCGTCTTGAGGGCGGCCTGCCGGGTGGTGAAGCCCTGGGTGGCCTCGGTGAAGTTGTCGATGTCGCGCTGGTTGGCCCGGGTGATCAGGTCCAGATAGGCGATCCGGTCGACCATGTCGTCCTGCCCACCGGCCAGCAGCGCGGTCATCGGACCGACCCGACCCTGCTTGTACGACGTGGTGGCCAGAGTGCCGACCCGGCCGCTCGCCGCCTTGAGCGCCGCCTGAGCGGGTGCCAGGGACGCCTGGAGCTTCTTCTCATCGGCCTGGGTCTTCTTCAGGCTGATGTTCATCTGGTTGTACGACTCGGTGACGTCCTCGAGTTTGTTGGACGCCGCCTCGATCTGCTTCTTCAGTTCGGCGGTGGACGGCGCCGCGTGCGCGGCGGTCCCCAGCGAACCGGTGATCGCGACGGCAAGCGCCGCGACGACGAGGACGCGAAGCCTCGTACGGGGGTGTGGCACCGGTCTAGTGGCCTTTCTTCCGCTAGGCCGCCTACCGGGGGTGCTGACGACTGAGCTTGCTGAGGATCAGTGGGCGGAAGACGGCCCGGCCGCGCTGGACGCGGATTCACCCCAGGAACTCGGTTCCCCGGTTCTGCCGCGACGTCACTGACGCCACGATGATCGGCGGCGTTGGTCGGCGCCATCGGAAGGGGGAGTGGCTGCGGACCGAACCAACCGCATTAACTTATCGGCGGAAACGTCAGATGCAAGGCCCCACAGAGTGATTTAAGACAATGGCCCTAGACGCCAATGATGCCGATAGCAGATAGTAATTTTCCGAAAGCAAAGCGTGTTAATCGGTCGTCAAATTGGACTTTTCGCCAGTTCGTCGGCCGGCACCCATTCGTGGGTCACCTTGCGCTCGGCCCAGAACGACAGGAACGGGATCGTGCCGGAGAGCATCACCAGAAGCATGCGGCCGAACGGCCAGTGCGCCCGCCGCGACAGATCGAACGTGGCCACCAGGTAGACCAGGAAGAGGAAGCCGTGGGCCGGCCCGACGGCGGCGACCACCGTGGGGTTGTCGGCGAAATACTTCAACGGCATGCCGACCACGACGAGCGCGAGCAGGCAGAAACCCACGATCCACGCGATGATCCGGTATCGGGTCAGGGCACCCTGCACGTTCTTTTGTCCTATCCGGGATAGTCGCTCGGCCGGGCGCCGGGATGGGCGTTCAGCCAGGCGAGATAGTCGTTGTAGGCGGTCAACTCGGGGTCGTCGCCGGCCGAGGTGGATCGCATGGCCACACGGACCGGACGGCCGACGATAACAGCCGTACCTGGGAATTCTTTTTCTTCGCGTTCCGGCGGCGGCGCGTCGGGGGGTTGTCCCTTTTTGCGGAACAGCTGGACCTCACGGAACCACAGGAAGATGACGAAGGCCGCGAAGACCGGCCACTCGAACATGTAGCCCCAGCTGATCGAATTGCCCTCGAGGGCGCGACTGTACTGCCACCAGCCCAGCCCCAGGCAGCCCGCGGCCAGGACCAGCGCCAGGACGTGCCGAGCGATCCAAGCCGGGGTCCACAGGCCCTTCATGGTTAAGAAGCGTACCGGCGGTGTTTGGCCGAGGTCCGCATGGGCAACCGTGCTGACGATCGACTCACCCCTCGGCGGCCGACGCGGCCGGATTTCGGAGGCGCACGATGACAGACGCCCAAGGTGACTCGCCGCTGCTGGAGAACGGCATCGACCCGGCGACGCTCAGCGACGAGGACCTGTTCCGCGAGCTCGGCAGCCTTTACCGAACGAGGCTGGACACCCTGCGGCACGGCCCCGACGCCGCACTCTCGAACCACTTCAAGCGCACCGCCGAACTGGAGACGGAGTACATCACCCGCTATCCCGGCCGCGAGGTCGACCCGGACCGCCTCACCCAGGACTTCTAGGGGTTCTGAGGCATCGGCTAGAAGAGCGTCCAGCTCACGAATCTCGTCGGTCACGGTCCTGGGTCACCCGGCTCGCTCTCGCTCCAGCACCGTGACTGGCGTCACAACTGCTGACGGAATCACGGCAAGTGGTCGACCGTTGGGGACAGATGTCGGTGTGCTCAGTGTCCCCGGGCCTCACCCATTGCCTGCACGGAATTCCGTTCGGCTGGAGCCGTGCTGAGCCACTCGCCGCGAGGCGACCTTGCACACCGACACCTGCGCCGCCCCCGGCCTAGCCGAGGGCGGCGTTCTTGTTCACCAGCCCGCGCGTCCGCTCGACGTTTTCCGCGCCGCGCGTCCGTTCTGACGTTTCCCCAGCCGCCGCGCCGTGTCGAATCCCGCCACTTTTGTGTGGCCTGTTCGGGTTTCTTCGGGGTGCTGGCGGGTAGTTGATCTTTCATGAGTGATGACCGGGTCGAGCAGCGGGCGGCTGAGCTGCTTCCCGAGGAGCGGGCGGCCGGCAGCGCGGACCCGCTGGCACAGGCCGAGGCGATTCTTGCGGAGTCGGACGCACGCGAGGACGACCCTGAGGCCGCGCCGGACTCGTTCCTGGAGCGTCGCCGGTCGGACGAGACAGCCGGACCCGCGGAAACCCCTCGGTAGAGGCATCAGAGTTACGTGACTGTCGATGGACATGGCAGGATGCCCGGCGTGTCTGCCCCATATCGTCGGGCTTCATCCCCGGATCGTGGCCCTGCCCGAGTGGTGACCCGTCCTCGGCGTACCCGCTCCGCGGCTCGACCGGCGGAATCCCTCGGCCCGCATCCCGTGGAACTGGCGGGCCTCCTGCACGAACTCACGGCCCGCCTGCTGTCAGCCGACAACTTCAGCCAAGCGCTGGAGCGTCTGACCGTCTTCACCGCCGGCGCGGTGCCCGGCGTCGTCCGCAGCTCGGTCGTCCTGATCGGCGAGGGCGGCCCGCTCACCCACGTCGGTTACGGCCAGGCCGGAGCCGCGATCGACAAGGTCCAGTACGCCACCGGCGCCCTCGGTCCCGGCTTGGACTCCGCCCGCACGCGTTCGCTGGTCACCGCACCGGACCTGGCCACCGACGTCCGCTGGCCCGATCTGGCCGAGGCGGCCCGGGCCGAAGGCATCCACGCCGTGGCCGCGATCCCGCTCGACCTGCCCCGCGCCGAGGTGGGCGCGCTGAGCCTCTACTTCGCCACGACCAACGCCCCCGGCGCCGATCACCTGCTGACCGCGATGGCATTGACCAACCAGTCCGAGGTCCTGCTGGACGAACTCCGCCGCCGCGACGCACTGAGTTCCGGCGCCGCGGTCGACCGAGCCATCGGCGTGATCATCGCTCAGCGCGGCTGTGGCGTGCAGGAGGCCTACGACGTCCTGCGTGACACCGCCCAGCGCCTCGGCCTCGACCGCCATGCCGTCGCCGACCGCCTGATCGCGGTTGCCGCCCGCAAAGCCTGAGGTCCGCGCCCGCCGCGCCCCGCCCCGCCCCGCCCCGCCCCGCCGCGCCCCGCTCCGCCGCGCCGCACCCCGCCGCTCCGCCGCGCCGCGCCCGCCCGGGGTGGCGGTGTCAGTCGGTGGGCTTTTCGACGCGTTGGACGACCTCGAACTCGAGCAGGGCGGCACCGGTGGCGGCCGGACGGGCTCGCTCGCCCGCGTGGGCAGCCCGGCCGCTGCCCTGGGACCAGGCCTGGAACGCTTCCTCCGATTCCCAGCGCGTGTAAACGAAGTAGCGCGTCTCGCCGGCGACCGGGCGCAGCAACTCGAACGCCAGGAAGCCAGGCGCCTTCTCCACCATGCCCTGGCGCGCGGCGAAGCGCTGCTCGAGCTCGGGGCCGTTGCCCTCGGGAACGTCAATCGCGTTGATCTTCACAACTGCCATGCCGCAACGCTACTGCGTGCGCGGCTGGGGGAACCGGCCTGTGGACAGAGCGGCGGCGAGTCGCGCCGTCCGGGCAATGAGGCAGACAGACGGAGCGCCCCGCCGCCCCCGTGAAGGGGGAGCAGCGGGGCGCCGGGTGTTGCTGATCAGGACTTCGGAGCGACCTTCGAGGCCGGCACCGCGTCGGTGTCGTCGGGGAGCGGGCCCGCGCCGACCTCGCCGGGGACGCCCATGCTGTTCTCGGCGGCCAGGATGTCGTCGGCCCGCTGCTGCTGGGCCGAGCGCATGCTCAGCGGGATCTCCGGCAGGAAGAAGACCACGATCAGGCCGACCACCATGACGGCCAGGGCCAGCAGGAAGACAACCTGGATACCTTCCGAGAAGCCCACCTTGAAGGGGTGCGCCACGACGGCCGAGAGCTGGTTCAGGAAGGACGTGTCGCTCAGCGCGTCGCCGCCGGTGGCCTGGCGCAGTACCGCAGTCTGCCCCGGGTCGGCTGCCAGGGCCTGCTGGAACGCCGGCGTGCCCTGCGCGGTCCGGAACGCGCCGCTGATCTTGTCGGGCAGCACGTTGAACAGGACCGACAGGAAGACCGCGGTGCCGAGGGTGCCGCCCATCGAACGGAAGAACGTCACCGAGCTGGTCGCCACGCCGATCTCGCGTGGTGACACCGCGTTCTGCACCGCGGTGATCATCGGCTGCATGTTGCCGCCCAGGCCGAGGCCCATCAGCGCCATGATCAGCATGACGCGCCACAGCGGCGTGTCGGCGCCGATCAGGGCGAACAGGCCCAGCGACGCCACCATGAGGGTGCTGCCGATGATCGGGAAGATGCGATAGCGGCCGGTGCGGGCGATAAGCTGGCCCGAGATGATCGAGCCGGACATGATGCCGAAGACGAACGGGATCATCTGGAGGCCGGCCAGGGTCGGCGACGAGCCCTTCACGATCTGCAGGTAGAGCGGGACCGTCATGAGGCCGCCGAACATCGCCATGCCGAGGATCGTGCTGGAGGTGGCGCCGACGGCAATGGTGCGGTTGCGGAACAGCCGGATCGGCAGCAGGGCCTCGTCACCGTACGCCCGCTCGACGAACACGAACGCCACCAGACCGATCAGGCCGATGCCGTAGCAGAGGAACGCCCGGCCGGAGTCCCAGCCCCAGGTGCGACCCTGCTCGGCGATGGTCAGCAGCGGCACCAGACCGACGATCAGGGCCAGCGCGCCGGGCCAGTCGATACGGTGGTCGACGCGGGTGTGCGGCAGGTGCAGCACCCGGGCCACCACGATCATGGCGGCGATGCCGATCGGGACGTTCAGGTAGAACACCCAGCGCCAGCCGTCGATCCACAGGATGTTGTCGGCGCCGGCGAAGAAGCCGCCCATGATCGGGCCGAGGACGCTCGCGGTGCCGAAGACGGCCAGGAAGTAGCCCTGGTACTTGGCGCGTTCCCGGGGCGGCACGATGTCGCCGATGATGGCGAGCGCCAGTGCCATCAGGCCACCGGCGCCGATGCCCTGGATGGCCCGGAACGCGGCCAGCTCGTACATGTTCTGCGAGAGGCCGCAGAGGAACGAGCCGACGACGAAGATGCCGATCGCGAAGAGAAAGAACGGTCGCCGGCCGTAGAGGTCGGAGAGCTTGCCGTAGAGCGGCGTCGAGATCGTCGAGGTGATCAGGAAGGCCGTGGTGGCCCAGGCCTGGATGTCGAAGCCGTGCAGGTCGTCCGCGATGGTCCGGGTCGCGGTCGCCATGATCGTCTGATCGAGGGCGGCCAGGAACATGCCCATCATGAGCCCGGCCAGGATCGTCATGATCTGGCGGTGGGTGAATTCCCCGGACGCCTTCGCGGGCAGCCCGGTGGGGTTGGTGTCGCTCACGCGTTCTCCCGTGGTGGTACGGACGGCTCGGTACGCAGCTGCGCCTCGACCGAGTTGTTGAATTCTGCGAAAAGGCCCGCGAAGGTGGCGGCCTGACCCGTGGGCCAGTCACTCGTCACCTCGCGCAGGAAGGCCTGGCGTGCTTGTTCGAGCTGCGCGACGGCGGCCAGACCGGCCTCGGTGATCGCGAGCCGAGAGGCGCGGCCGTCCTCGGGGTCGGACTCGCGTCGGGCGAGATCGGCCTTGACCAGCTGGGCGACCTGCCGGCTGATCGTCGATGGATCAGCCTGCTTGATCTCGGCGAGATCGGTCGCCCGCAGGGGACCCCGGTAGCGGAGCGGGAACAGCAGCATCAGCGCGGAGAACTCCGCACCAAGGTCGCCCACGTTGAGCATGCCCTTGGCCCGCGTCATGAGGCGGGCGAACCGAACAAGTTCGTCGGCCAGCTGCGGGATGCCGTCCTGGTTGTCTGATTCGGGCACGCTTTTCCATTCGGGCATGCTTTTTCCCGGCGAAAGACCGGATTGTGTGCAGCCTACAACTGGTTGGTCGATGAAAGTATCGCGGGGGTGGCAGTCATCGCATTCGCCAGATGCCGGTGGTCAGCAACTCCGTCTCCTCGAGAGCGACCGGTACGGGTACGGCGTACTCGGCCACCCGTTTGAACAGCCGATCCGGGAAATAGCCGCGCCCGGGGTCGCCGACCAGCACCTCTGTACCCTCTCGGCGGGCCGCACGCAGCTGGGCGGTCATCGCGGCGGCGGCCGAGGGACTGTAGAAGACGTCCCCGGCGAGCAGCACGTCCGGTCGCGCGCTCAGCTCTTCCAGCAGGGTGACCTGATTGGCCGCGGCGTTGCGCCGGGCGGCGGCGACGGCCGCCGGATCAAGATCGGTCGCGACCACCTCGGCGGCACCGGCCCGGGCGGCGGCGATCGCGGCGATCCCGCTTCCGGTGGCCAGATCGAGGACGCGGTGACCCGCGACCAACTCCGGGCGATCGAGCAGATAACGAGCCAGGGACTGGCCGCCCGCCCAGACGAAGGCCCAGAACGGCGGTGGATCGTCGCTGCGGAACTCCCCGCCCGAGGCGTCGAAGAGGCCGGTCGCGTGATCGGCGAGGTGCAGCGAGATCTCCGGCGCCAGGGGCACCGGTCTCAGCGTGGTCGGCGGCTGGGGCACGCGGCGATTCTGCGCCGCTGCGGCGGCCGGCGCTCGTTAATTGATCCGCGTCACATCTTCGAGCCGGGCCGTCGTGAACTTGGCGCTGTATTCGGCGCGGGCCTCGGCGGCCCACGGCTCGTTCTCGTCCTCGAGCAGCGGGCGGGCGGCGACGAAAGCGGCCGCGGTCAGTGGTTTGACGGCCCGGTCGGCGGGGCGGCCGGCGGCGGCTGCGACCAACTCGTCGAAGCGGTCGACGTCGACCCGGACCCGGTCGGGGTCGAGCGACCAGCGCCCGCCGGCACGCCGCACCACGGAGTCGTCCGGCCCCGCCTCGGGGTCGAGGCGATCACGAAGGACCGACATGTCGCTTTCGACGTTGTTCTTCTTTTCTCCCAGCAATCCAGCCAGCTCCGAGGTGGACATTTCGCCACGCAGGGCAAGGAGGGCCAGGATGTGACGGGGGTGGTCGCCGCCGAAGTCAGTTCCGGCCAGGACGACGCCCCTGGTCCGGACCTCGATACGACCGAAGAGCTGGATGTCGAACATGTTTCGGAACTTTGCGGGCGTGGGAGTCGTACCGGCAAGCCCCAATGCGGGGGGTGACCTCACCCGAAAGACTGGTTATAGAGACCGCTCGGCCGCAACCGCCCGTCGGGCGTACCGCCGGAGCAGAACCAGGCCGGTGCACCACCGGCCTGTTGGTAGGGCAAAGATGAGGGCTGGTACTCCTTAGACTTCCACGGGGGTCGGATCGGTGAAAGGTGGCGCATGACTAACGGCGATGCGATCAGCGTGCTCGTCGTCGACGGCCACCAGACCTTTGCTGAGCTGCTCGGCCATGCCCTGGCGGGCCAACCCGACCTGGAGTACGTGGGACATGCGCTCACCGGTGCCGAGGCTCTCCGGCTCGCCGCGGAGCTGCGTCCCAACGTCATCCTGCTCGACCCCGATCTGTCTGATGCGGACGGAATCGCGATCGCCGAACTGCTCCGCGTCCGCCAGCCGGACACCCGTGTGGTGATCCTCACGGCCAGCGATGAGTCGGCGCTCGTCGGGCGGGCCACCGCGGCCGGGGCGGCCGGCTTCCTCTCCAAGAACGGGGCGCTCGGCGATGTGCTGAACGCGTTGCGGACGGCGCATGGCGGCGGCATGACCGTGTCGACCGACATCCTCGCCCGGCTGCTGCGCAGCACCAGCCCGGTGGTCGGCCCGCGCGGCGGCGGCCTCACCGCGCGTGAGGACGAGGTGCTCCAGCTCATGGCGGCGGGCCTGGATGCGCGGGCCATCGCCCGGCGGCTCGGCATCAGCCTGCACACGTGCCGGGGTTACGTGAAGGCGGTCCTGGCCAAGCTGGGAGCGCACAGTCAGCTGGAGGCCGTGGCGATCGCTACACGCCGTGGCCTGGTGCGACCCAGTCGGCCGTAACTCTAAGTAGTTCTGCTCAGTACTCATCCGGGCCGACGTGAAATCCGTACCTGTCAGCGGAGAGGGCGCGCTAAAGCGCCGACAGGGAAGGACTTCGCGTGGACCGAGCAGCAGCTGACCGAGCAGCGGCTGGTGGGACACCGTCCGATGTGGCGGTGGCCGAGCCGTCGACACAAGGATCGCCGAGCGGCGGTACCCGCGACACCGTTTACCGGCGGCCACCGGCCCGGCCGGAGGCGGCCAAGCCGCCCTGGTTCGATTCCGCCGAACCGTCGAGCCCGACCGGGGAGATGCCGGCGGCGCAGTCGCCCGCCCACGGCCCGGCCTCGCCGGGCGGATCGGGCCGGACCTCCTTCGGGTTCACGTCGAGCCCGATCTCTCCGGTACGCCACCCGGCGTCGCCGACCTCGCCGGCCGCACCGGCCGCGGAGCCGACGGGCACCGCCTGGTCCGAGTCCGAGCCGACAGGCTCCGCCTGGGACGATCCTCCCGCTTTCGTCCGGCCCGCGCCGGACGCCTGGTCCCCGTCCGAGCTACCGGCAGCGGTCCGGCCGGCGCCGGACACTTGGTCCGCGTCCGAGCTCCCGGCAGCCGTCCGGCCGGCACAAGACGCTTGGTCGGACTCCGAGCTTCCCGCCGCGGTCCGGCCCACGCCCGAGCTTCCCGTGCGGCGTGTCGCCACTGCGACGGGCGAGCAGCGCCGTGTTGCCGACACCGGCGAGCAGCGCCGCGTCGCCGACACCGGCGAGTTCCGCCGCTTCCTCGCCGCGGACGAGGCGGCAAGCGGTCGTCCGGGCGAAGGCGCCAGCAGCCGTACGAGCGAGACCGCAAGCCGCAGGGGCGAGTGGGTAAGCGCGACCGACTCGACCGAGCCGGAGGCCGCCGAGCGCCGCCACACCACGCCGCCTCCCGCTCGGATCGTGGCGACACCCGAGCCGCGCCGCCAGTCGCGTGCCGTCAACGTCGGCATCGCCCTGCTCGGCCTTGTCGTCCTGATCGCCGGTGGCGTCGTCGGCGTCGTCTACTTCACCAGCTCCGACGACGGCCTCGACTCGGTGCTTCAGCTCGGCGCCGGCGAGTCCGGCAAGCGCACCGTCACCGCCCCGCTCGACAACCGCAGCCAGGCCAGCTTCGAGGTGCTCGCCGCCACGAACCGGGTCACCATCACGATCGGCGAGCTCGGCGAGGACCTCTACCGGATCTCCACCCCCGAGGACGCCGGCTTCGTGCCGAGCCCGTCCATCCGCAGCGACGAGGTGCAGCTGCAGGTCTCCCGCGACGGCGACGGCACCGGCAGCGAGATCGACATCGTGCTGGCGGCCAAGGTGCGCTGGGCGCTGCGGTTGTCGGGCTATGCCGAGGAACAGGACATCGACCTCAGCGGCGGCCAGGTCAGCGGGATCGAGATGGTCGGCGGGATGCGAAACGCGCAGATGACGCTGGCCCGTCCGGTGGGCACTGTGCCGATCAAGGTGAACGGCGCGGCGGAGAAGCTGGTCGTGAAGTCGCCCACTGGCAGCCCGGTGCGGGTCAAGGTCGGCGGTGGCGCCCAGACTGTCGTGGCCGGGACCCGGACGCTGCGCGACGTCGCCCCCGGTTCCACCCTGACGCCCAAGAACTGGGCGGTGCCGAACCGCTACGACGTCGGCGCCGGTGCCCCGATCACGACGCTGACCGTGGAGAACGGCTGAGCGGGCGCCCACCCGTTGGGCGCCCCCTCAGAAAGGCGAAAGTCAGGACAGCACGCGCAGGCGTACGGTCTGCTCCATCGCACGCAGCCGGTCGAGCACCTCGTCGCTGAAGTCGCCGCTGATGTCGGTGATCAGGTAGCCGTACTCGCCGCGGGTGCTCAGCAGTTGGCCCTCCACATTGACCTTGTGCTCGGCCAGGATGCTGTTGACCTGCGCCAGCACGCCTGGCGTGTTGACGTGCACGTGGCCGATCCGGCTCTGGCCGGCCTGCTCGGGCAGCGCGACGCCGGGCAGGTTCACGCTGAGCGTCGTGTTGCCGTCCGCCACGAACGAGGCCAGCTTGTTGGCGACGAACCCGCCGATGTCGGACTGTGCCTCCTCGGTCGAACCGCCGATGTGCGGCGTGAGGATGACGTTGGGCAGGCCCCGCAGCTCGCTGACGAACTCGTCGCCGCGCCCCTTGGGCTCGGTCGGGAAGACGTCGACCGCGGCGCCGGCCAGGTGGCCGCTCTCGAGCGCCTCGCGCAGCGCCACGTGGTCGACCACGATGCCCCGCGAGAGGTTGAGGAACAGGGCGCCCGCGCGCATCCGCTTGAACTGCTCGGCGCCGAAGAACCCGGAGTTGCCGGGGCGGCCGTCGACGTGCAGTGTGACGACGTCGCTCGACTCGAGCAGTTCCTCGATGCTGGCGCAGCGGTGGGCGTTGCTCAGCGCGAGCTTGTCGGCGGTGTCGTAGAAGGACACGTACATCCCGAGGTTCTCGGCCAGCACCGACAATTGGGTGCCGATGTTGCCGTACCCGATGATGCCGAGCCGCCGGCCGCGGATCTCGTGGGCGCCGTCGGCCGACTTGTCCCAGATCCCGGCGTGCATGAGCGTGTTCTTCTCGGTCAGCCGGCGGGTCATCGAGATGATCTCGGCAATCGCGAGTTCGACGACCGAGCGCGTGTTGGAGAAGGGCGCGTTGAAGACCGCGACACCGTTCGCGGAGGCAGCGGTCAGGTCGATCTGGTCGGTGCCGATGCAGAACGCGCCGATCGCCACGAGGCTGTCGGCGGCGTCGAGGACCTTCGCCGTGACCTGAGTCTTCGAGCGGATGCCGAGTAGTTGGACGCCGCTGATGCGGGTAATCAGCTCGGCCTCGTCGAGGG
>Ga0247764_1000169_pt1 | contig 23838 bp, 13 predicted proteins | sample UWRJL051202B4_FD_179932 | JGI IMG/M metagenome (GOLD analysis project Ga0247764, IMG submission 179932) | Plant litter microbial communities from Arlington Agricultural Research Station in Wisconsin, United States - UWRJ-L051-202B-4 | ecosystem: Environmental > Terrestrial > Plant litter >...
CGATGTAGCAGTCTCTGCTGCTCGCTCATCTCCGAGACATCGCCGTAAGCCGTGCCGCTCTCGCTGAGCAGCGCTGAAGGGCCGCCGACCTGCTTCAAGAAGCTGGCCATCGCTTGCAGCATCGCTTCGTAGGTGGGGACGGCCGATGCGTAGCTGACCTGGATGTCATCCCGCGCGCTGCGCGGAACTTGCGCGAGCCGCGCCTCCTCCTCCGCGTGTGCGTCGAGCGCGTGCTCCAGCAGCGGCTTTACGTCACTGCCGGTGGCGGTGCCCGAGGCGATGCGAAACTGCGGCTGAAATTGCGCGAATCGTTGTCGTCGTACGGCCACGTGTCGCTCGATGGCCGCGCGCAGCGACGGCGCGGAGCCAGAGAAGGTAGGCCCTAACACGCGATAGAATCGACGCAGGTTTTGCGGCTCCTCGTCCGCCGTCGTGTCGACGCCATCCACGCTGGACAGCGCGCGCGCCAAGACCTGGTCACGCACTCCCCAGGTCGGCGTCTCGCCCACCAGCAGCACGACCAAAGCCGGATTGGTGGACACGTCTTGATTGGGGCGATACAGGATCACGCCTGGTTGGCGCTCCCAACACTTGTCTCCCCGCTTCTTGGCGTCGGTGCTGGACCAAGGCAGCCAAATGCGGTCGCGCACGTAGTGACGCGATGCGGGATCGTCTAATCGCCAGAAGTCCACGCTCCCCGCGGCTGCGGCGTCGTCGATACCCTCCAGCACGGCGTCGAAGTAATCGCTGTGCCCGGACTCTTCTGGATCCGGCACCAATGCGATGAGGTGCCGGAATGGCCGTTGATGCCGCTCGATGTCGTACAGTCGCGCATAGTCATCGACGAGCCGCGCACCTTCCAAACACGGGTCCGGCGCGGTTACCGCCGACTCGGCCGCGCCCGTTGCCGCGGCTTCTGCAGTCTGCGTGAAACCGGCGGCGCCGACCTTGGACGGCTCAGCGGCATTTGCTCGAAAGAGCGGTCGCATCTCCGATAGCGCGAACAGCGCCGCCCCCAGAGCCAAGAGCCAACCTACGTTGGTTTTTTTCGCAGGCATGCAGCTTTGCACCCGTCCCAGCGGTGCAGTGTCCTCGAGTCGCGGAGATTACACCGGCCCCCCGGCAATATCATCGTATTCGCTTTGCCTTCCCACGCGCAGAGCGGCTCCGCGCCGTGCCCGCGCCTTCGATTCCCCGGCGGGCAGGCATTGGCGTAAGCTCCGGGCTTATGAGTTTGGTGAGGGTTCGCCCGCACAAGGCCGAGCCAGGCACGGCGGCTCCCGAGGAGTCGTCCAAGAGCCTGCCGGTCTGGGTGAGTCGCTTCACCTCACCCGCCGCGGTGTTGATTGCCGTGCCAGGGCTGGTCGCGTTGGTCGGCCTGGCGTTGACGCTCTCTTCCGTACATCACATCAGCGAGCTGGCCCGCGCCAACGCCGTGTCGAGCGCCAACGACCGCGCGCGCGGCGCCGAACGCAGCATCCAACGCACGTTGCTGCAGGCCGACGTGCTGCTCGAACGCGCCGTGGAGTTCGTGCACAGCCGTCCAAAGGCGGAAGAGGCCGAGCTGGCCTACGCGTTCCGCGACTTAGCGCTCGACCGCAAGGGCCTGAAGTGGCTCAGCGTGAGTCTGCCGGACGGAACGTTTCGCGGCGTCTACGTGGATCGCGACGGGCAGCTGCGTTACCAGGTGAGTCGGCTCGTCGCAGAACGCACCGCGATGACGCAATTCGATTTCACGCGCGGCGGCGGCCTCGTACATCACGCCCACGCCGACTTTTCGTACGACCCCCGCACGCGCGAATTCTATCGCGAGGCGGTGACGCAACGTCGCCGAATTTGGACCAAGCCTTATCCATTTTATCCAGACTTTCGGACCGGCATCACCCGCGCAGAGGCGCTGTTCGACGGGGACACACTGCGTGCAGTCGTCACCGTGGACTACGACATCGCGGAGCTTTCTGGCGTGCTCAACGGCGAAGCCGATCCCGGCACCCCCATGGTGATGTTCGACGCGAGCGGGGCCGTGTTGGCGCTGGCCTCGGTGGGTCCAGAATTTCTGCCGAAGCAGGCGCCCAGGGAGCGAGCGCTCTCTACCAATGACCTGCATCATCCGGCGTTGGCCGCGTTTTTCAAGGGGCGCGGCAAAGGCGCGCAGCAGAACCGCGAGCTCGACGCCGACGGCGAGGACTTCATCGCCGTCGAGCACAGCTTGTCTGCCGGCCCGGAGTTGAGCTGGCGCTTTGCGGTGTTGTTCGATGAGCAGCGCTTGTTCCGCGCAGCGCGGCAGCAGAGTCTGCAAGGTTTGTTGGTCAGCGCGTTGGTGCTGCTGATCGGCACGTCCCTGGCGATCGTGTTGGCGCGGGGTATTCATCGCTTACGCTTCGCCAAGGCCGCGGCTGAAGCGCGTGAGCAGCAGGCGTTGGCGCACGCGCGAGAGCTCGGCAGCTATCAGCTCGAATCTCTGCTGGGCGCCGGAGGCATGGGCGAGGTCTGGCGCGCGCGGCATCGCTTGCTGGCGCGCCCTGCCGCGATCAAGTTGATCCGTCCCGACCTGCCGGGCGTGGAGGCCGGACGACTCGAGGCGCGTTTCGAGCGCGAAGCGCAACTGCTCTCACAGTTGCGCTCACCGCACACCGTTTCCGTGCTGGACTTCGGTCGCACCACGGATGGCCGGCTGTTCCTGGTCATGGAGCTGCTGGACGGCCTCGCTCTCGATCAGTTGGTGGAGCGGCATGGACCACAGCCAGCTGCGCGCGTGATCCCGATGCTGATTGGTATCTGCGAGTCGCTAGCGGAAGCTCACGCTGCCGGCCTCGTGCATCGCGATATCAAGCCGGCCAACGTGTTCTTGTGTCACGAGGGCGAGTCGCGCGAGCGCGTGAAGGTGCTGGATTTCGGCCTCGCGAAGATCGCGCGCGGTCCGGGCCTGACCGCAGAAGGGGCTATCGCCGGCACGCCCGACTACATGGCTCCAGAACAAGCGCGCGGCGTCGAGATCGATGGTCGCGCGGATTTGTATGCCGTTGGCTGCACCGCCTGGTTTCTATTGACAGGCAAGGTGGTCTTTACGGAACAGACCGCCATGGGCACGATCCTGGCCCATCAACTCAAGCCGGTGCCGGACTTTGCGTCGGCCTGCACTCAATGGCTACCTGCTGAGCTCGAGCTGCTGGTGACGCGCTGCTTATCCAAAGATCCGGATTTCCGGCCGCGATCGGCGGCCAGCATTGCGCGCGCTCTGAGGGACATCGTGATTCCACAGGAACATCGCTACACGGGCGAGACTGCGCGGAGATGGTGGGAACGCGTTTCGGACGCGCCGCCCAAGGAACGCGCAGAGCGGAGTTCGGTGAGCGAAGTTTCCGTGGAACGCCTATCGCGCGAGGTCGACGCCACGTCCGTGTCCCGCTCTGGCGATTCGGCGGAGGTTCAGCTCAAGGCCAATTGAGGAAGAACCCGTCGCGTGTGGGGTGATCGCGCTGGAGTAACCACGCGGTATTGTCGCGAGATTTCGCGGATCTCGGCCTGGCCCAGGCCGGACAACCTCCGCCATTTTTCTGGAATCCAAGCGGACGGGAGGGGTAGGCTGATGGCGGTGACGGACGACCCCAGCCGCTTGGAGACTGCGCGCCTGACGTTGGCGCGCGGCACGCGCATCACGGATCCCGAGTTGTCGCGCTCCCTGCATCAGGTGACGCGCGTGGCCGCGGCCACGCTGGACGTTGCGCGGGTAGGTGTGTGGTTCATCAACGCGGCTTGGACGGAGATCCACTGCGAACTCCTGTACGACCGTCGCTCTGAACAGTTCTCGACCGGGGCGAGCTTGCGTTTGGCGGACTATCCACGTTACGCCGACGCGCTGAAGGAACGGCGCGTCATCTCGGCCGAAGATGCCGTCCAGGATCCTCGCACTAGCGAGCTGGCCCCGGGGTACCTGATCCCGTTGCAGATCGGCGCGCTGCTCGATTGCCCAGTCTACGAAAATGGTGAAGTCGTTGCGATCGTGTGCCATGAGCACGTCGGCCCGCGCAGGACCTTCGCCAAGCGCGACGCCGATTTCGCTGTCAGCGTGGCTGAGCTGCTCTCCACCATCGTTGCTCAGTCGGGGCGGTTGAAGCACGAAGCCGAGCTGCGCAAGGCTCGGGAGGAGCTGGCTCAAGCCCGCGTGATGGAGTCTTTGGGGCGCATGGCGGCGGAGACAGCCCATGACTTCAACAACATCTTGATGGGCGTATCGCTTGCGATTCACAACGTGGGTGAAGAGGCTGGCGATGAAAAGGCGCGCGCGCTGACCGACGCGCGTGAATTGCTGGATCAAGGTGCTCGCCTAGTGCGCCAGCTGCTCACGTTTGCACGCCAAGGCACGTTCAACGGGGAGCCCACGGATGCCAGCGCGAAGCTGCTCAGCATGTTGCCACGCATCGAGCGGATCTTGGGTCAGGACGTGACGTTGACTCACGAGGTGGCCGCCAACGCAGGCAAGGTGCGCCTGGATCCCGCCGTATTCGAGCAAGTCGTGACCAACCTGGTCGTCAACGCGCGCGATGCGATGCCCGGCGGCGGAGCTTTGCAACTGCGCCTCGAGCGAGAGCAGGCGCGGCTCAAGCTCAGAGTACAGGACACGGGAATCGGTATGTCGGAAGCGACGAAGCAGCGCATCTTCGAGCCGTTCTTCAGCACGAAGGGTCAGCGCGGCACCGGCCTTGGGCTGGCGATCGTCTTTGGCGCCGTACAAAGCGCAGGCGGCAGCATTGGGGTGGAGAGCGAGCCGGGCCGCGGTTGCGTGTTCACCCTGGACTTTCCGATTCAGCTCTGAACGGCGCTCCGAAGGGCGCCGCTCGAGAGAGCTGCGCAGGGCGCGCCGCGTTTTGGGCGCACCCTGGCTTCACTCGCGACTCAGGGATACTTGGCGCCGTCTGCGATCCACTTACGCAGGATCTCGAGCTCAGCGTCCGTCATGGTGCGTTTGCCCGGCGGCATGGCCGCGGTGTTGCACGGCTTGTCGGGGTTGGTGGACACGCAACCTGCCGTTTCCGACTTGCCGGAAGCCTTCAAGTACAGCCAGCTCTTATCGGGATCGCCCGGCTCGATGATCTTGAACTGCCCACCGCCGATCGAGGACGTCTTTGCCTTCAGGCGCTCCACGACGCACTTGCTGGAGATGGAACCGCCCAACGTGAGGCCCGCGTACGGGGAAGTCTGCGCGGGACCGTGGCAGCTCGAGCAGTGGTTCGAGTCGTTCTCGAGGATCGGACGCACCTTGGTGTGGAACTCGCCCGTCTCGTCGACGTCCGGCGGGCAGTCGAGCATCGGCGGCATCGTCTTGCCGCCCTGGAGGATCTTGATCTCGTCATCCATCTCGTAGCAGGCCTTGCGCATGTCCTGCACGTACTTGGCCTGCTCCGGGGACCCCGCCTTGTTCAGGCCCTTGGCCGCGCGGTACTTGTCCCAAATCACATCGATCCAGCCGTGAAGCTTCCAGAACATGTAGTTCGTGATGTTCACCTGGCCGTTGTTCAGCCCGTGCATCGCGTTCATTCCGCGAGACCACTCATCGTGCAGATTAAAGTGCAAACCGACGTACGGGATGTTCGGCGCGTAACTCGGCTTTTGTGACCCAACGGGGCACTGCAGCCAGTAACCCAGGGCGCCTTCACTTGGGAACTTGTCCAGGTGTTGCTCGATGTTGTCGGCCATGGCTGCTGCTTCCAGCGCCTCTGGCGTCCAGGTCGGATCCGTCATCGCCCAGATGCCAGGTAGCTCCTCCTTCTTCGTGGGGAACTTGGGGAAGCCGGCGAAGTCCGCCTTATGCTCGGGCCAAAGTTGCTGCAGGGCCTCCCTCATGTGACGGTGGAAGAGGAGGAATTGATAGCCGTCGCCCTCGCTCCTGCAGGTTTGGTCCGTGGGAACCAAGTGCGGGTAGTCTTGGCAAATGTTGGGAAGCCCGAGCGGGCCGAGCAGCCCGCTGGCGCTACCGTTCGAACAGCCGCGGACCGCGTGCCAGACCACGTGTGCGCCCGTCCATTTATTGGCGGCCATCCACTCCAGGACTTCCGGCTGCACCGCCGTGTCATTCCCGACCATGTTCGGGCCGGCCTTCATCGTCTTATCGTTAGCCAGCGGATCGTAGCCGTCGATGCAATGATCCTTGTTCGTCTTGCCGGGCGCGCCCGCCGTGCCGGCGCCGCCCGAACCACCTGCTGGGACCGGGACGCCACCCGCACCAGCGCCGGGCACTCCGCCCGAGGTAGCGGCGCCGCTGGCGCCACCCGCCGATATCCCGCCAGTGTTGCCAACTACTCCGCCCGTGGCGTTCGAGCTTCCTGCGACGGTGCCAACCGTGCCGCCGGCGCCAACCGTGCCGCCTTTGGCCGTTGAACCTCCCATGCTCGGCTGAGCGCCGCCCGTGCCCACGCCGGTAGCGCCACCTGATCCGGTCTGCCCTGGAGAAGAGTCGCCGCAACCAGCGAGCGAAGAGGACGCTGCAAGCAAACCGACGAATACGGTAGGTCGCAAACCGAAATACAGGGAACTCGAGGAGTGAGTACGCATTGGTCCTGCCCATGAATACCGTAACCGCCTCGCGACGCCACTAGTCATGTCGGGAAAATACTCTTAGTTTGCGTGCAGATTGCGACGATTAACGAGACCACCAAAACCAGTCAAAAAACTTTTGCTGAAGAATTGTGCAACTTGGGCGCCCTCCGGCGCTGTGGCGTAATCGCGTATTGCGTTACGGCGTACCAAGCTTCAAGTGCTGCTGCGCTTGTCATGATTTCGCAACGTTCGCTCTCGTTCGCCCTGCGATTGTGCATCGGCGGCTCTATCTGGGCGTGCGGGGCATGCAGTGACGCACCGGCGACACCCGACGAGCGTGGGCGAGAACTGTTCGAGTCCAAAGCGCTCTCTTCATCAGCTCTCAATCACTATCGCTGTAGTGATTGTCATGACGAGGTGTCTCCTCCATCGAGCAGTCTCCATTTGATCAAGACCGGCGCTGCGCTGGCTGGCGTGACACAGCGTCCGCAGTTCTGGGGTGGTCAGGTGAGCAACTTGCTCGAAGCGGTGAACGCGTGTCGTGCGGTGTTCATGGGCGCGCCCGAACCGCTCGCCGCGAGTGACACGCGAGCGCGTGACCTCTACGCGTATCTGGAGAGTCTGGCTCCGGGGGATCCGCGGGCCGTGCCGTTCAGCGTGGTGCGCGAAATCGAGCCGTTGCCGCGCGGTGACGCAGCCAACGGGGAAGTGACGTACGCGCGGGCCTGTGCCGCCTGCCACGGTTCGCTGCACGCTGGCTCCGGCCGCCTGAGCGAGCGCGTGCCGATCCTGCCAGAGGACACGATCGCGGAACACAGCGACTACAGCCCTCGCTCTTTGCGGCTCGTGTTCACGGAAAAGATTCGGCATGGCGGATTCTGGGGCTACGGCGGCGACATGCCGCCGTTCTCGCGCGAAATCATGACCGACAGCGAGATCGCTGACGTGCTCGAGCTGCTGGGAGTGTTCGGCGAATGACGCGCGCGCGCCGTCACCACCTCGGATCATGGATGGCAACTCTCGTGTGCGCCGCGCTGCAGGCTGCGTGCGGGAGCGACGCACCACAGCCCTACTCAGGTACCGCATATCCCGATCAGCGCCCGGCCTACGTCGCGAATGGCCATCTGCTCGGTTACGTCGCTAACGGCTATTCGGACAGCGTGAGCGTCGTCGACTTGGATACCTTCAGCGTGTTGGGTCATGCGCCGGTCCGTCGTGACCCGGTCGACATCGACGGTCCGCGCAATATCCAGCTCGATCCGAACCGCGGCCTGGCGTACGTCGTGCTGTCGTACCCGCTCTCCGTTCTCAGTCCGCATGCCCTGGAGGAGGGCGCGACGGAACGCCCGGGATACGTGCAGCAGCTGTCGCTCTCCACCTTGGCAATAGTCGGCGAGCAGCACGTGGATCCGCGCGTTACCAGTCTTTCGCTCTCCCCAGACGCTGCTCTGCTGGCTGCGGCACACAATACGGAGCGCGGCATGCTGTTCGACGAAGTGGACAGACGCCGCGCCGACGTCGACTTGATCGCTCCGGCTTGGGGCATGCAAGACGACACTGCCGTCGTGCGCCGCGTTCGCACCTGCGTGGCGCCTGCGGCAGTAGTCCACGCAGGCAATCCCACGCGCGCATTCGTCGCTTGCGCCGGAGAAGGTTCAATTGCGGTGGTCGACCTCGAGAACGCGCAGGTGTTGAGTCGCGTGCGGGCTGGCGACGCCCCGGTCGTCAAACCGCTCGCGCTCGCGAGGAATCCCGACGGGACTCAACTGTTGGTCGCAAATCAAGTCGCGTTCAGAGTCGGCGTGTTCAGCGCGCTGGATACGCCCGAGCTGCAGGCGCAGACGACTTCGCTGATGGGAGTTCCTTTTACCCCTGGTTTCGTCTCGGCCACAGAGTTCCTGGTTCCGATCCAGTCACCGCACGGCGCCGTCTTGGCAAGCGTGGCCACCGGCGAGATCATTTTGCAACGCGCGTATACCGATGATGAATGCGCGTACCCTTCGGAGGTGACACGCAGCGCAGACGGGCGTGTCTTCATGGTGTGCGAGGGCAATCATTTCGCTTCCGGTGCCATCGTCGAACTCGACGTCAACACGCTCGACGTCACTCACCGCGTGGGCGTTCAAGCTTACCCAGACCACCTGGCCTTGTTGGAGCCATCGAATAATTAGCGCCGCCCCATGGTCCTTTGCGCTGGCTCGGTCCGCCTTCGCGGTGTAGACCGAACAGGTGCGTGCTGCGCTGCTGATCCTGCTGATCTCACTGTGGAGCTGCTTTTCAGCGGTTCCCCAGGCTCAGCTGCTCCTGTCGCAGAAAGAGGCTCAGCTCCAGGCGGCCACGCAGGATGAAGCGACCTTCGTCGCTCGCACCCGCTACGGTCAGCTAGTTCGCGCCAGCGAGGGTCGCCGTTCGTCGCCGCTCGGTGCAACGCAGATTTGGCTCGCGCCGAGCGCGCCGAGCGCCTTTTCCGCGAAGAGCCGCAGCGTCGCGCTGAGTCTGCGCACGGTGCGGCGCGCGTGTGGCGTTTCAGTGCACTGTGGCTCCAGTTCGCCGCGCGCTCCGCCGGCTGCCCCTGCGTCCTGAGCGTCGCCCGTGCGTGAGCGCAGCCTTCTCTGCGCTCCGTACGCAGAGCCCTAACTTCTGAACGTCTGCTTCTTTCGCGGATCCATGACTCCGTCGTGAGATCGCGCGAGCCCTATTTCGATTTCGAGGCCTAGCCATGCACGGGTCGCACGAGTTTCTAGTAGCGATCACGGTCGTTCTTTGTGTCGCCGCGGCGACCACCGTCCTGTTTCAGCGATTCCATCAGCCCGTGGTGCTCGGTTACATCCTGGCCGGGTTGATCGTCAGCCCGTACGTACCCATACCGCTCGTAGCAGATCACAACGTCGTCCAGACGCTCTCCGAGCTCGGGGTGATCTTGCTGATGTTCGCGCTGGGCCTGGAGTTCAGCATCCGCAAGCTGGTGCAGGTGGGCCCCACCGCTGGTCTTACCGCCATCATCCAATCCAGCATCATGATTTGGCTGGGATTCATGGCGGCGCGCTCGCTGGGCTGGACGCCACGCGAAAGCATTTTCGCCGGCGCAATCATTGCGATCTCCAGCACCACGATCATTGCCAAGGCGTTCGACGAGCAGGGCGTGCAGGGCAAGCTGCGCGAGCTCGTGGTTGGCGTGCTGATCGTGGAGGATCTGATCGCGGTGCTGCTGATGGCCATTCTGACCGCCTTGTCTTCGGGCGACGGCGTTTCGGCGATGACCTTGGCCAAATCCAGCGGTCGGCTCGCAGCGTTTTTGCTGGGTCTGGTCGTAGTAGGCATGCTGATCGTGCCGCGGGCGGTGCGCAGCATCAACCGCTTGAAGCGCGCGGAGACTACGTTGGTCTTCAGCATGGGGATCTGCTTCGGGATCGCCTTGCTCGCCGCCGAGTTCGGTTACTCCGTGGCGTTGGGCGCGTTCATCGCCGGTTCGCTGGTGGCCGAATCGGGTGAGGAAAAGCTGGTGGAGCACCTGATCGTACCCGTGCGCGATCTGTTCGCTGCGATCTTCTTCGTGTCCGTCGGCATGTTGATCGATCCGGCGATCATCATCGAGCACTGGTTGGCGGTCACCGTGTTCACCTTGCTCGTGATCGGCGGCAAGGTCGTCGGCGTCACCATCGGCGCTTTTTTGACCGGAAACGGCACGCGCACGTCCATTCAAGCCGGGATGAGCCTGGCACAGATAGGCGAATTCTCCTTCATCATCGCGGGGCTGGGGCTTTCGCTTGGCGCCACCCGCAGCTTCATCTACCCGATTGCCGTAGCGGTCTCCGCCATCACTACGCTCACCACGCCCTGGTTGATCCGTGCTGCGAGCCCGGCCGCGGCGTTCGTAGATCGCAAGCTGCCGCGCTCGGTGCAGACATTCGCGGCCCTCTACGGTTCCTGGCTGGAGCGCCTGCGTGCGGCGCCAGATCCGGCGAGTGCCAACGCCACCGCCAAGCGCCTGGTGAAGCTGTTGATACTGGACACGTTGCTATTGAGCGCGCTGGTGATCGGCACCGCCGTGTCGCAGCGATCGTTCGCCTTGTTCGCCTCCAGCAAATTCGGACTGTCCGATCGATTGGCTCAAGCCGTCGTGCTTCTGGCCGCTGCTGCGTTAGCGGCCCCGTTGCTGGTCGGCGTGATTCGCTTGACCCAAGGGCTCGGCGCCGCGTTGGCACAAGCCGCGCTCCCCGCCAGCGCCCAAGGCAAAGTCGACCTCGCCGCTGCACCGCGCCGAGCGCTCGTGGTCACTCTCCAGCTCGGAGTGCTCCTGCTCATCGCGCTGCCCATGCTCGCGCTCACCCAGCCCTTCCTTCCCGGCTGGGCCGCAGCGCTGACGCTGGCGTTCTTGTTGCTGGTCTTGGGCGTCAGCTTCTGGCGCAGCGCGGAGAACCTTCATCTCCACGTCAAAGCCGGAGCGGAAGTCATCGTCGAAGCGCTGGTTGCACGCGCCCAAAAGCCACCTGCAAGCGCCGAGGAACAAGACCTGGCTCAGATTCAACAACTCCTGCCGGGCTTGGGTGAGCCCGTCCCGGTGCGTCTCGAAGAGGCGAGCCCCGCGGTTGGCCAGACCCTGGCTCAGCTCAACCTGCGAGGCATCACCGGCGCCTCCGTGCTTGCGATCGGGCGCGGCGAACACGGCGTGATCGTACCTATGGCGACGGAGGTACTGCGTGCGGGCGATCTGCTGGCGTTGGCCGGAACGCGCGACGCGATCGCGGCTGCCAGCGGGGTGTTGAAGGGTATCGGGTAAGGAGCTCACACTCCGACGCCGTTCGTTGCGCTTGCGCATTCGTGGCCGTCAAGTTGGCTACCGGAGAACCTGTTCCTGCGACGGAAGGCGCGAGTACGTCGAGTGCGGCGCTCTTTCCAACGAATTTGCCGTGCTCAGGGCTACTCGTGCAGCTGGGCATCGATCTTGTGCCCGCGCGTTTCCCGGATCTTCAGGCTGCCGACGATGACAGAGATCACGCAAATCAGGATCGGATATGCAAGCCCCGCGTAGATTGCGTGTTCGCCCAAGTTTTGCTTCGCAAAGTCCGAGGTCGTCACTGCGGTGGCGATCAAGGGGAGGAAACCGCCGAACCAGCCGTTGCCCAGGTGGTAGGGCAAGGACATTGAAGTGTAGCGGATTTGAGTGGGGAACAGCTCGACCAGGAAGGCGGCTATAGGACCGTAGACCATGCAGGCGTAGACCATCTGCGTGAAGAGCAGCAGGAGCAGCATGGGGTGATTGATGGGATCGGAGAAGTGCTTCAAACCCATGAATAACGGCACGTAGCTGATCGCAGCAAGCCCCATACCCCACATCATGATGCCTTTGCGCCCGATGCGATCCGATAGCCACCCGAAGAAGACATAAAGCGGCGTCGCCAGCGCGAGCGAGAGCGACATCAGGATGTACGCTGTCTGCCAGTGGAGCTTGAGCGCGCTTTGAAGGAACGTCAGCGCGTAGAATTGCGCGGTGTACCAAGCGACGCCCTGGCCGGCGGTGGCACCGAACAGCGCGATCAGCACGTACTTGAGGTTGAGGGGGTTGGTGAAGCTCTCTTTGAGTGGGTTCTTGGAGACTTGGTGGTTGGCTTTGAGCTTGGTAAAGAGGGGTGATTCCCGCATCTTCACGCGCATGTAATAGGAGATGGCGAGCAGGACGAACGAGAGCAAGAACGGTAGCCGCCAGCCGTAAGCCCTGAACTGCTCTTCACCTAGTATGCTGCGCGCGGTGCCGATCACGCCCATGCTGAGGAAGAAGCCGATGGTCGCGGTGGTCTGAATGAAGCTCGTGTAATAGCCGCGTTGGGTATCCGGCACGTGTTCGGCAACATAGGTGGCGGCGCCGCCATACTCGCCACCCAACGCCAAGCCTTGCGCCAAGCGCAAACCAACCAGCAGTGCCGTCGCCGCCAAGCCCCAATCGGCGTAGGTTGGCAAGAGTCCGATCAGCGCCGTGCTGAGCCCCATCGTCGCCATCGTGACCAGGAAGGTATACTTTCGACCGATGCGATCCCCGATGTGGCCAAACACGATCGCACCGAGCGGCCTCACGCCGAAGCCGGCACCGAACGTGGCCAAGCTGGCGAGCAGTTGCGCGGTCTCGTTGCCCTTGGGAAAAAACAGGCCGCCGAAGAAGACGGCCAGGCTGCCGTACAGATAGAAGTCGTACCACTCGAAGAGTGTGCCCAGCGACGCCGCAAGGATGATGCGCCGGAGTAGCTTGGGCTCCACTGTTGCCGTCTGCGGTGCGACTTCTTCCATCTAGTGCCAGTCAGGATAAGAGCGTGGATTCGGTCATGTTATCCGAAGCTCATTGACGCAACAGACGGCGAAACTCTGCTGAGCCGCCCTGGGACGTACCACCCGAGGAAGTGCCGCCTGGGCCTGTGCCGCCCGAGGACGCGCCGGCCGAGGTCGTACCGCCGGGGGTGCTCCCGCCGGTGGTTACTCCGTCGGGGCGATCGCTCCGGCCGCCACAGCCCAACGCCGACGCGAAGGCGCACGCCAGGCCGATTCGTCGCATCCGAGCAGTCTACACCGGGGGTTTGGCGTACGAAACCCAAGCGCGCGGGCGCGGTGTAGACTGCCTGGCGAATGTTGAACGAAGCCCGAACGGACACGTTCGAGGACGAAACTCGGAGGCTCCTCCAGCAACGCCTGAAGTTGACGTTCAGTGTGCTCGCCGGGGTCTCCCTGTTTTATGCGCTGTCGGAGGCCGCCCAAGCGCTGCTGGGGGTCGAGGAGCAGAACCCGAGCATCGTCACGCTGCTGACCGCGGCGCTCGGCCTACTGATGCTGGGGCTGGCGTGGCGCTGCCGCGGTGGCTGGCGTTCCCGGCGTGAGCTGTGGTCGCTCGATGCGGGCGGGATGACGCTCATCTGCTGGGTGATGGCCTGGTCGATGACTCAGGTCACGCCGCCCAGTGAGGGTGCGGCTTCGATTGTGCTGGGCGCCACGTACGTATTCATGGCCCGCGCAGTGCTGCTGCCGAGCTCCGGGCGACGTACGGCGTGGCTCGGCGTGGTGGCGTTACTGCCGGCGTGTATCGTTGCGACACGGCTGCGCTTGCATGCGTTTGCGCCCGCAGGGCGTGCTGAAGATTGGTTGGTCCAAGGCTGGCTCGTGTTGCGAAACCTCGCGATGACGGTGTTCCTTGCGGCGCTCACCTCGCGGGTCATCTACGGCTTGCGCCGTCAAGTTCAGGAGAATGCGCAGATCGGGCAATATCGGCTGCGAGAGAAGATTGGTCAGGGCGGGATGGGTGCCGTGTATCGCGCGACTCACGCTCTGCTGCGTCGCGACACGGCACTCAAAGTCTTGTTGCCAGACCGGGTCGAGGGCGCTGGCAGTTCGCGCTTCGAACGCGAGGTGAAGCTCACTGCTCAGCTCACACACCCACACACCGTGGCCATCTTCGATTACGGGCGCACGCCCGACGGCGTCTTCTACTACGCGATGGAGTATCTAGACGGCGGCGATCTGGAGCGGGTGGTCGAGTATGCCGGCCCGCTGCCGCCGGCGCGAGCCGTGTGGATCCTGGAACAGCTGTGCGGAGCTCTGTGGGAAGCGCACGCGCTGGGTTTGATTCATCGTGACGTGAAGCCAAGCAACGTGATCCTGTGTGAACGCGGCCGTGAGGGGGACTTTGCCAAGATCTGTGACTTTGGTCTGGTGAAGGATCTCAACGCGTCGGAGGATGTTGCCCTCACCAACGAAAATGCGCTGACGGGCACCCCGCTCTACATGGCGCCGGAAGGCATTGTTTCTCCGCAGGCCGTGGATGCACGAGCCGACCTCTACTCGCTCGGCGCGCTTGCTCATTTCTTGTTGACGGGCGCGCCGGTTTTCACTGGAAAAAATATGGTGGAGGTGTGCGCCGCGCATCTGCACCAACTGCCGACGGCGCCCTCGTCGTCGCGCCCCGATGTGCCACCTGAGCTGGACGCAATCGTGCTGCGTTGCTTGGAAAAGCGTGCGGAGTCGCGCTTCGGGAGCGCGCTGGAACTGCGCGATGCGCTGCAGGCTTGCAAGCTCGAGCAGCAGTGGGACGCGGCGCAAGCCGAAGCCTGGTGGATACAGCACCGCGAGCCGTTTCGAGCGCACTGCGCTGCGCGTCGCCGTGCAACTCTGCGCGTGAGCTCTGCCCCAGGGCCCAAAGGCGCATTGCGTGTCGACTTCCGCGAGCGCGTTGCGGAAGCTTCGGAAGGGTCAGCCGCCTGAAGTACCGGCAACTTCCTACTGACCGCGCTAGGTGAGGGGAGGAGTCCTCCTCAGTTTCTCCTCGGAATCGCCGCGCGTGTGGAGGCGTTCTTGGCGCCATCCTGTCGACGAGCATGGAGCTCGAAAGGGCACGAATGAAGGTGAAGCTGATTCTTCCGGCGCTGATCGAGGCGGCCGCGCCAGGATTTCTCGCGCAATTCGCGGGCGAAGGCAGGTCCGCCGCCAGGCGACCCATCAAGTATTCCTTGTTCCCGCCGCTCGGTCTCGCGCAGCTGGCCGCGTTTCTGGATGTCGAGGACGACGTCCGCATCGTCGACGAACACGTCGAGCGGCTCGAGCTGGATGACGTGCCGGATCTCGTTGGGATCGAGGTGTACATCACCAACGCGCGGCGCGCGTACGCCATCGCGGACCACTACCGTGCACGCGGCGTTCGCGTGGTGCTGGGCGGCCTTCACGTGACGTCCCTGCCGGAAGAGGCGGCGCGCCACGCTGATACGGTATTTCTGGGCCCTGCCGATCAGACCTTCCCAGAATTTCTGCGTGATCTGCGCGCCGGGCGCCCGAAGGCACGTTACAGTTCGACGCGCGATCGTTCGCTGGCCGACGTGCCGTTGCCGCGGCGAGACTTGATTCGTCGCGAGTTGTACCTGGTGCCGAACTCGATCGTCGTCACGCGCGGTTGCCCGCACCACTGCGAGTTTTGCTACAAGGACGCCTTTTTTGCGGGCGGGAGGTCGTTCTACACGCGCCGTGTCGACGCGGCGCTGCGCGAGATCGACAGCTTGCCCGGTCGTCACCTGTACTTCTTGGACGATCATTTGCTGGGCGACGCTCGCTTCGCTCGCAACCTTTTCGCAGGCCTTCGCGGCATGGGACGATTGTTCCAGGGCGCCGCAACCGTGGACGCGGTCCTGCGCGGGGACTTGGTGGAGCGCGCGGCAGAGGCTGGCCTGCGCAGCCTCTTCGTCGGATTCGAAACGCTGGATCCCACGGCGCTCCGCCGTGCGGGCAAAGTGCAAAACCTGGGACGAGACTATGACCGGGTCGTGCGGCGCTTGGATGAGCTGGGCGTTTTGATCAACGGCAGCTTCGTGTTCGGGCTCGACGGCGACGGCCCGGACGTGTTCGAACGCACCGTAGATTGGGCGGCGAGCCGCGGCATCACCACGGCCACGTTTCACATCGCGACGCCATACCCCGGCACGGCGCTGTACACGCGCATGGAAGCCAGCGGCCGCATCCTGACTCGGGATTGGGAGCGCTACGACACGCGCCAAGTCGTGTTCGAACCTCAAGGCATGACGCGAGCCCAGCTCCAGGACGGTTATTGGCGCGCCTACCGCGACTTCTATTCGCTACCCAATATCTTCAGGGCCGCTTCTGCGCACACCTCGCTTTCACGCTCCGTCAAACACTTTGCCTACTCGCTCGGCTGGAAACGTTGCGAACCCGTGTGGGATTGGGTGATCCGCGCGCGCGCACTCACCAGGACGCGCCCGCTGCTGGAGGGCGTGCTGGCAACCGTTCGCCGCGTCGGCGAGCTGGCACCCAGTGCCGAAGCTGAGCCGCGGCGTTTACCCGTTGTTGAAACCACGCCCGAACGCGCCGCGTAGCGTGACCCGATCGTCTACGCTTGCCGAGCCTGGTCGAGCGGTTCGGACTGTCCGTTGTTCACGGGCTTCGTGGTAGGAGTACTTCGTGGCCCGACTCGACCCTCATTCGTATGCGGACGCGGCGCAAGCCGTCACCGAATCGTTCGACGTTGCGCTGAACGTCGACTTTTCGTCGCGAACTCTGCGCGGGAAGGTGAGCTTGCGCTTTCTCGCCCCGGCCTCGGGAAGGCTGGATCTGGATACGCGCGATCTCGTGATCGAGTCGGCTGACGTGCCGTTCGTGCTCCATCCGCCAGAGCCGATACTGGGGAGTCGACTGGAGCTGACGTTGCCTCCAGGCACGACCACGGTCGAGCTGCGTTACCGAACCTCACCCCACGCCAGCGCGCTGCAATGGCTTACACCGGAACAGACTGCGGGCGGAGCGCAGCCGTTCTTGTTCTCGCAGTGCCAGGCGATCCACGCGCGGAGCGTCATTCCGTGTCAGGACACGCCAGCAATCCGCCAAACCTTCACGGCGGAGTTGGACGTTCCCGCGGCGCTCCGAGCGGTGATGGCTGCAGCGCCCCTTTCTCGCCAGCTCCAGAGCGATCGCGCCGTCGAGCGATTCGCGATGCCGCAACCGATCCCGCCGTACCTATTCGCCTTCGCGGTAGGAGAGCTGGCATCGCGGGAGCTAAGTTCCCGCTCGCGCGTTTGGGCCGAACCCAGCGTGGTAGGCGCCGCGGCGCAGGAGTTCGACGGCGTCGAAGCCATGATGCAAGCCGCGGAGCGGTTGTTTGGTCCCTACGATTGGGAGCGCTTCGATTTGCTGGTGATGCCGCCGTCGTTTCCCTACGGCGGCATGGAAAATCCGCGGCTCACGTTTCTCACGCCCGCGCTGATCACCGGCGACAAGAGCCAGGTCAGCGTCGTCGCACACGAGCTCGCGCATTCCTGGACCGGGAATCTCGTAACCAACGCTCACGCCGAGCACTTCTGGTTGAACGAAGGCTTCACCGTGTTTGCGGAGCGGCGCATTCTGGAAGCGCTCGAGGGCACTCAAGTCGCGCAGCTTCACTCCGCGTTGGGCTTGGAAGAGCTGCAAAAGACGTTCGCGCTGTTTGCCGGACAGCCAGAGCTCACGCAGCTTCGCACTCAGCTTGCCGGTGTGGATCCTGACGAGGCGTTCAGCCTCATCCCCTATGAAAAAGGTTACCTGTTCTTGAAGACGCTCGAAGCGACACTCGGTCGCGAGCGCTTCGATACGTTGCTCAAGACATGGCTCGCTGAGCACCGCTTCGGGGCGGTCACGACAGACGACTTCACCGCCCTGGTTGAACGGCTGGAGCCGGGCGTGTTGACCCGCGTGGATGCATCGGCGTGGTTGAACCAACCCAAGCTCCCCAAACACCACTGGAAGCCGGAGTCTGCCCGACTCGAACGCGTCCGAAGCATCGCTGGTCGGCTACCCACGACCGAAGAAGCCACTCACTTCACGTCGCTGGAGTGGCAACTGTTGCTGGAGGCCACGCCGCGTCCTTTTCCGGTGACGAGTTGTCGCGCACTCGACAGCTGCTTCAACCTCTCCGCATCGAATAACCCCGAGGTGCTGGTCGCTTGGCTCACTCTGGCTACCGAATCCGGGGATGACGCCGTGTTGACTCGCGTCGAGCAGGTGCTCGGCAAGTTCGGTCGCATGAAGTATTTGAAGCCGCTGTACAGGGCGCTGTCGGCGCGAGCGGAGACTCGTCCGCTCGCGCGGCAGATCTTCGACCGCGAGCGCCCTCGTTACCACCCCATCGCGCAGCAAGTCGTCTCGAATTTGCTGAAAACGGCTGACGCGTGAACCCGCGAATCGCGGGATTTTCTCGGCGACCTGCGCCGATGGAAGCTCGGGTGTAACGTGCTTGGCGCGTGGAACTGACTGGTCCCGACGCTTCTGCTTGCGGCGGCATCCAGCCTGGTCCACGGTTCGGACGTTGTCGCGATTTTCCAAGGCTTTAGCAATTGCAGCCGTGCTTCATGCCGCCTGCTTTGCGACCTATGGCTTTCATCACGCGACACACTCGGCCGTGAGTCCACCGGAGGAGGCGGAGCTCAGCGTCGAATTGGAGGCGCAGGTTGCGCCGAGCGCGCCGACCGAGCCGGCATCCGTCGATGTCGGCACGCAGAGCGAGGCGGCGAGCGGGGCCGTCGCCGCGAAGGCGTCGCCGAAGCGCTCGGCTCCCCCGGCCGCGATTCTGACCGCGCCGGAGGTGACCGAACCTATCCACGCAGACGACGCAGCGGTCGCGGTTCCGAGTGCGGAGCCGCAGGTTGCGACCGCGGAGCGACCACGCAAAGTGGATCTCGGCTTGGACGGACGCATGTTCTGGACCATGCCGCAAGCCACCGACTCTGGATCTACGACGGCACCCTCGGTTCCGCGTCGCCCCCCCGGTAAGGAAGAAGTTCAGCGGCGACTCGACGATGCGCTCGTCAACCGTGAAGTGTCTCGCAACCTGGCGAGCGGCGGTGCGCTGGTCGGAAGCCTCAACTCTGCCGTGCGCCAAGAAGGCCCCGTGCGCGGCGATGCGCTGTTTCGAGTTACCGTGGATTCGCTCGGTCAAGTCGGAAGCATCGAGTTGCTTCAGGGAGCTCCCAAGGAGTGGTCCGCGGCGATCGCGGCTTTCCGCTCCCAGATTAGCAAGAAGCGCTTACGCGTACCGGCGGGCGCCAAGGGCCTCGACATCACCTTCAGCGTGCGCGCCAAAGTGCAGCTGCCGAGTGGTCGGGACGCCAGCTCCTCGGCCATCCGTGCGGACTCGCCCTCGTTCGCGCCCAACGGCCTGACCTTGCGCGGAGATTTTGATTTGGCTGATATTGGCGCGGACGGTCAACGCATGGTGTACGTGCGCGTTCAGTCGGAGAAGGTGCTGTAACACAGGGCAAGCGTGACGCGAAGCAGGCAGCCAAGCGCAGCGATCGGTGCCGTGGAGAATGGCAACTCAGCGGTGCTCGTCACCGTGGCCACCGGCGGCGAGCTCTTGGATCGCCGCAGCGTCGAGCTCACCACTGGATTGCCGACCCATCCGCATCACCACGAAGGCTCGTGGGCCATGGGTCGCTACCTGAATTCTCCCTGGGCGCGTCCAATTTCGCTGCCGGAGGCGCTAGCGCTCGTTGAACGGGTGCGCGTTGCGGCGGCGCAAGGCGCGCGCGAGAGCCTGGAGCTATTGGCAGCGAGCGTGACCGTGCCCATCACAGCGATCTCGATCCGTGAGTGTCCCGAGCTTCCGACGACAGCGGAGGCGTGCATCGCGGACAATCGCGCGCAGACGTTCGCCGACTCCGTGATGTATCGTCAAGCGCTCGCGAGCGCGGCCGAGGAGCGCGGCTGGAGGGTGTATTGGTATGACCGCGAGCGCGTGTTCGAGGAGGCGATGGCCGCGCTGCGCGTGCAGGACGTGAACCCGGTGTTGACGGCGATGGGCAAAGCAGTTGGTGCTCCGTGGAAGGCGCAGCACAAGCTTGCCGCGGCAGCGGCGCTCGCCGTGCTGGGGCGCGCCCGGCCACGCTGAACCTGGTTTCACCGCGCCTGCGACGCGCGAACCTGAGCGGAGACCGAGCGAGTCGAACGCTACACTCATAGTGCGCACCGGGTAGCAACCGGGCTCGGGACCGCTCCCGATTCAGTCTCCAATAAGTAGAATGCTCGGATTACGCGCCGAGCTCGCGGGTCATTGAGCGCGTGTGACCTTCACGCGACCTCGCGCACGAACGCGAGCCACTCTTCAGGAGCGGTAGCGCGATCGATGGAAGGTCCGGTGACCCTCAAGACCTTTGGACGTTCCGGCGCGCGCACGGGCCACATGCCGGCTTCGTCGCAGGTCTTGCTGCCCTTGCGGGTATTGCAGTCACGGCAGGCGGTGACAATGTTCGTCCAGTCCGTGCTGCCGCCAGCAGCACGTGGCACGACGTGATCGTAAGAGAGCGCCGATACCGGGAAGTGTCCACGGCAATACTGGCAGCGGTAGTTGTCGCGCGCGTAGACGTTGCCGCGCGAGAACTTGATGCCGCGCCTGCCGCCCCGAGGGGCGCGCCGAAGCCGCATCACGGCCGGGACCTTCCACGTAACCGAAGGCGAGCAGATCTCTTCGTCATATTCGACCACTACGTCGGCGGTGCCCTCGTAGCGCATCTTGACGGCATCCTCCCAACGGAGGATTTTTATGGGTACGTAGTAGGGGGAAAGTAGCAGCGTTTTGTGGGACATGGCGAACTCCTCGCGTTTTGGACGCGCGTTGGGGTGCACTCGAGCCAAGCGTGGACTTCCAAACGATCGAACGGAGTTCAATCGGCTTCGCCCTCACGAGCGAAGAGTCCACGATGGCCCGAGCGGTGCTCGAGAAAGGAGTCGAACCTTCACGACCTCGAAGGGTCACTGCGGTCTGAACGCAGTGCGTCTGCCTGTTCCGCCACTCGAGCATTGGTGCCCCGATTTTCACGGCGCGGAGCGCGCCTGAGGGTACTTTCCCTCGTGGTGCGAGTCAGGGGGATCGAACCCATCGATTCCGTCGTGTCAGGACGGTGCCTTCACCAGCTGGCTCGACTCGCATCAGTGCAAGAGCGGGGAGTCGAACCCACGCGCGACTCGCTTATCAGGCGAATCAGATCGACCGGATCGTCCTCTTGCGTCTTCTTCGTTGGTACTGGGTCAAGGCTCCAACCCCTGCGATTGCGGTGAGTCGGACCGCCGGTGTCACGTCGTGCGGCCAGCGAGAATCGAACTCGCTCGTCCACCTTGGCGGGGTGGCATGCTGCCAAAACATCTTGGCCGCGTGGTGCGCGTTGAGGGAGTCGAACCCTCACGACCAGTTTGGAAGACTGGCGTGCTTGCCGTTGAACACCAAACGCGCGTGGAGCTCCCGCGCGGAATCGAACCGCGCCGCGACCGATACCAACGGCCGCCGCTCACCAGAGACTACGAGAGCAATAAGTGGAGCTGCCGAGAATTGAACTCGGATGCGCTTCCTTGCAAGGGAAGGCCCTGTCCCAACAGACAGCCCCGCGTAGACAGCAGGTCGCCAGCGAATCGAACGCTGTCCTACGGATTTGGAATCCGTTTGGCCACCATGGCCCGCGACCTAGGCGTGCGCCGTTGCTGCGCCGTCTAGCGCTGCGTACGGGGATCGAACCCGTCTCATTCCGCTCGACAGGCGGACGCCCTCACCAGAGAGCTTACGCAGCAAGAATCAACAAGACTGACTGAGCCGGTTCAACCGGCGCAGGCAGATCACGGTCGAGGAGACAGGAATCGAACCTGCTTGATCGAGTACCCAAAACTCGTGCCTCACCAATAGGCTACTCCTCGGTGGGTGGGTCCAGCGGGAATCGAACCCGCCTATCCGGAGCTTCAACCCGGCGCATTCACCATGATTGCTACAGACCCGCGAATGAAAAGCGCGTCGTGCGGGTATCGATCCCGCTTCGCCTGGGTGAAAACCAAGCATCCTAGCCAGTAGACGAACGACGCACGCACCCAAGCTTGCCTGGGCGCACGGCAGACTATGTCTTTGGCTCGGTCTGCCAGCGATGGAGCTCCAACCGGGAATCGAACCCGGACCTGCCGTTTACGAAACGGCTGCTCGACCTTCGAGCTATGAGAGCGAGGGCTCCGGAGCCTGGAATCGAACCAAGATTCGACGGTTAACAGCCGCCCGTACTGCCTTTGTACTACTCCGGAATCGTGGGAGGCGAATGGTGATCGCCTCCCGTCGAAACAACGACGCGGCTTGTGCTAGAAGCTGCGCCGAATAACGAATTGTCAGAGAGCAGGGCGCGTGTGCGCCTTCGGATCCGGGAGCTGGATTCGAACCAACGTCGTGCGGTTCAGAGCCGCAGGTCCTTCCCACTAGACGATCCCGGAATTAATCGGTTTAGTAGTGCGCCAGAAATCAAATCGTTTTGGGGTTGGTCCCCAAAACCTGAGGTGGGGCCCCAATATATTCACTTCTTTGGGGCGGGAGCTGGGCTCCCGATGGACTAGTGCGCCAGGAGGGACTCGAACCCTCAACTGCCCGGGTAAGAACCGGGTTCTCTAGGCCATTGAGTTACTGGCGCGCGGTGATGGCGACACGATTCGAACGTGCATGGTCTCGGTTAAAAGCCGAGTTCTCTACCTGTTGAGTTACGCCACCAGAGTGTCACTCTGAAGGCGCTGTTTGCTGAGTCTCCACATGGAGTAGCTCCTTGTGTGGGGTTAGCGTTTCGCTCGAGGGTCGCGCGGTATCGAGCGCGTCCAGCGTGCAAAAACGAACGTCCAAAACGAAACAAGCCGCCAGGTTTCCCAGGCGGCTTGCTCGAAATTCGCAAGATTTACCGCCTGATCAATGCGTCGGATTCTCCTGGCCGAAGATCGCCACGGGGGACCACGACGCGCACTTCATCCCCGCTTCGCGGCTGCGAAGCGAATCGAGATGGGTGACTTGCAACGTGTACATTGGAACGACGCTGAATCTGACCTAACGCGAGAGTATTGTCAAAGAAATATCGTATTGCGCAACTTATTGCGCAAGCAGGGTTGTGCGCTCTTCTGTGTTCGATTGGGCGGCAATGGCATCGAGCTGGATGTCATTGGTGTGACTTCATCTCACGAGGCGCTGGCTAACAGCAGAGTGTTACGCGGAGTCACGCGCTGTTCGCACCATTGTAGGAGTTCCACGTCGAGACCGCGCTCTTCGAGCGCAGCGCCGCGGTCGAGCACAATCGCTAGCTCCACCGGTCTCGCGAGCAAGCTGCGCGGCAGCGAAAGTCGGCGTATCGCAGCGTAATCGCGGCGCGCGTTGTCGCCGTGCTGCTTCAGCTCGTCGGCTGTGGCTGGGGGCAGCTCTCGCACGGCGAGCGCGCGGCTCGCGAGCTCTTGGAGATTGCTTTGGGCGCGGCGTCGGTTGAGGCCGCGCATTTCCTGGCCCGGTGCGACCTCGAGTCCACGCTTTCGCAACAGCTGCCGCAGCGCGAGTCGCAGCTCCCGCGCTTGCAGGTTCTGCTGCAGGGTTGCCTCAACGCCCTCTGCCTGTGCTGACAGGTTAGTCAGCCCCAAAGCTGGCTTGTGCAGCAGCAAGCCCCGTGCGGCACTCGAGAGCGGCGTCCTGACAGCTGCACGCACCTTTTGCAAACAGCAAGAGACCAGCGCCAGATCACAACGCACTTCGGCGGCGGCGAGCACCAGGCTGTCGCCGAGTTCACCACAAGCGTGAAGCCCGACCGCCAGATCGGTCGGTGCGAGCTGCAGCGCTTGCTCCGAAAGGTCCGTCAGTACAAAGCGAAGATCGAGCGAGCCAACCGAGCGCGCTCGCTGTTGGCTGCGCTGCGCGCCGGTTTGCAAGAGCAAGGCATCTCTGTCGAGCGCGACGGTTTGCTTTTCGAATAGCTCCGCGGCCAGGCGCGAGAAGTGCCCGTGACCGGCGCCGACGTCGACGAT
>Ga0247764_1000170_pt1 | contig 23793 bp, 19 predicted proteins | sample UWRJL051202B4_FD_179932 | JGI IMG/M metagenome (GOLD analysis project Ga0247764, IMG submission 179932) | Plant litter microbial communities from Arlington Agricultural Research Station in Wisconsin, United States - UWRJ-L051-202B-4 | ecosystem: Environmental > Terrestrial > Plant litter >...
CTCGCGCAGGAACTGGAGCCCGTCCATGTTGGGCATGTTCACGTCGCTGATGATCAGATTGAAGGAGCGCTCCTTGAGCTTCGCCAGCGCCTGAGCTCCATCTGGAGCCTCGACCACTTCGTGTTGCGCGGAAGCCAAGGTGCCGGCGACCAACTTTCGCAAGGAAACGGAGTCGTCTACGATCAATATCTTTGCCATGGCGCTATCAGCTGGCGCGCTCATGCCGTCGCACGAACGTAGTGTGCGAGCACGCAGGAGCCGCCTTCGTATCCCAGGTCCCGAATGGGCGAGACCCATGTACAAAAGCGGATCACCCGGCCGCGAGTTTAGTCTGGGTCATAAAAACACTTAAAAACCCGTAACCAACCGCGTGTCGGAACTCGCCCGTCACCCTGCCGCGTGCAGTGTGGTGGTCAAGCTTGGGAGCGCCGTGTACCCTCGAGTGCGTGACTCGACTCGAGCTGCTCACCTTCATCCAGTCCCAAATTCTCGCGGTCGAAGCTTCGGTAGCCGAAGATGGAGCGCCGCAAGCGGCGGTGGTGGGGATCGTCGTCAGCGATCAGTTCGACGTCTTCTTCGACACCCGGCGCGGCTCGCGGAAAGCCGCCAACCTGCGCGAGCAACCACGCTGTGCGCTGGTGGTGGGCTGGGATTTGACGACGGGCTGCACCGTGCAGCTGGAGGGGATGGCGGACGAACCGGAAGGTGCGGAGCTAGCTCGTCTCAAGGCCCTGTACTTTGCGCGCTTCCCGGACGGGAAGGAGCGCGAAACCTGGCCGGACATCACCTACTTTCGAGTGCGCCCGCTGTGGCTTCGCTACAGCGACTTCCGCGATGGCAAGGCGCGTATCGAGGAGTATACCGCGGAGGCGTTGGCTGCGCTGAAGTGAGCTTGCACGCTTCCTGCCGCACTGCTCGACGGAGCGGAAGCCCTCCGCCCTCCCGCTGAAGATTTCGAGGAATGGCGGACCCTCGACCACTCTTCTGCGTTCCTGTTACGTCGTTTGTTTCAAACGCCACGCTGCTGTTAGACTCACAACATGCTCAAGCCGCTCGCCCGCAAGGGAATTGGTTATCGCAGCTCGCGGAGACTACTGCAGCTGGCGGCGTTCGGTGTCTTCGCGCTCGGAAATCCGCTCGTTTTCGTGGCGTGCTCCAGCAGCAGCCAGGATGAATATGAATATGATCAAGCCGATATGGTGGCGGTAGCCTCGGGCCTGGATTCGGCGGGGCCTTACCAGGTAGGCGAGTACTCGGTCACTGTGCAATTTCCTTTCGCCAACGAACACGCGGCCAATGCCACGCCGAGCGCGCAGGACGCTGCGCACGGCTCGTCGTCGAGCGTCGGCGTCGCGCCGGCCTTCTTTGCGCGCGCCCATGCTTGCGGTACGCGCTCCTTCGTACAGCCTGCTGCAGCCTGCGTCGACGCGAGTGAGATGCAGCTACAAGCGACGCTTCGGGTGGAGCGCGACGCGAGGGTCGTCGAACTCGAGATGACCGGGAACATGCGCGTCGACAGCCGAATCCTGACCTTCGCCGACTTCTATTTCGCTGCCGATTCACTGCTATTGTCGTTCGCGTGGTCAGAGAGCCAAGGCTACCGCTACGTGCCGGGCGGCTCGGGCGACGCCATCGCGCTCGACGCGTTGTTTGCGCGTTGAGCTGGGCCGGGTGCAGTCGATGCGCGCGTTCTGCGACGACAAGCTTGCCAGAGGATTCAGGAATTTCTCAGCGGGCTCGTCAGCGCGCACCAGCCATTGAGTTCGGGTTACAATCACTGGTTATGGCCAACGCAAGCGCGGAAGTCGATCGCGAGTTCTTGGCACGCATTCCCATCTTCGGCGGACTACCAGATCGAGTCGTGGATCTGATCGCCTGTTCGCTGCGGGTCATTGGGGTCCCAGTTGGCGAACAGTTGCTGCGAGAGGGTGATCCAGCACGGAGCATGTTCGTCGTGCGTGAGGGCGAGCTCGAGATTTTCAAGATCGACAAGGGCGGGACCGAACATCAGCTGGCAGTTCTCTGTCAAGGTGACTGCTTGGGCGAGATGTCCCTGATTGACATCCAACCGAGATCGGCAAGCGCTCGCGCTCGGACGGCTGCGACGCTGTACGTGCTGGAACTCACGCAGATCGCCAACCTCTACGCGAGGGACGTGGAAGCCTACGCCCTGCTCGTCCTCAACATTGCGCGCGAGATCAGCAGGCGTCTGCGTTGCGCCGACGAGCTGATCGTCAGCATGGGAGTCACCTCCGACGCTCTGTGGAGCGACACCGCCGACACGACCGAGGTGCATTCCAGGCGCATCGTCGCTTCGGCGCCTTCCTAGCGCTGATCCCCGCTGCGCGGGTGCACTACGTGTCTTGCTCGTGCCTTCACTTCGCGCGCGCGAACAGCTGTCCTGGTTGCCCCGAGACCTCGCGCACGAAGTAGAGACACGCGTCGTCCACCGCGTAGCTCATCAGAAACTCGTCGCCCTGGGTGGTCGCCGTCGGGTCTTTGCTCTCGAATTGGGCGACTATCTGCGGTTTGCCGCCTTGGGCGGACATTCGAAAGATGTGTGTAGTCGTGGTGTAAGCGATGTTGTCGATGAACCAGTATTCCCCGGAGTGAAGCGTCGCCGCGGACCACGGGGCGGAGAGCTTCTCGTCGTTGACCAGGAGCTTTGCATGCTCGCCGCTGCGATCCGCGCGTTCTAAGCCGCGCCCGGAGACGAAGCTGAGCGAATCCGTCTCGAGCATGAGTTCTTGAACGAAACCGCGCTTTCGTACCAGCTCGCGTACCGTGCCGCCATCTTTCGCGATAGCGAGAATGCGCTGGCCATTCCAATCAGCGATCAAGAGCTCGCGCTCATCGGCGACTAGGCTCGAGTACTGACAACGTTTCTTCGAGCGATGCTCGATTTCAGCGAGCGTGCGTGATTCGCCACTGGTCAACGCTAGCTCTACCACACGGTCCGTTTTGCCGTTGCGGTCGCAGTCGACGAAGTAGGCGTGCTCGCCGTGCACTGCAGGTGGTGAATCCGCGGCGGAGTGTAACGCTTTGCTCTCGCCACTCTGCGGTCCCATACGAAAGAACGTGCCGGCCTGTGTGTAGTACACGGCGCCGTCGTGCAGCACGGCGCGGCTGGGTTCGCTGAGCGCCTTGGGTTGCTCAGCGACGGTTTCGAATGTTCCGCCAGCGCGGGAGATGCGCAGCAGGCGCACCCGCGCGAGCTCGTGCGTGTAGCCGAGTGCGTAGAGGTTGCCGGCTTCGCTCAGGAGCTGCACCTTCTGTTCTCGCAGCGTGCCGAGCGGGACGTTCCCCTTCTGGCCCACCGCCTTACACGGCGCCGCAGGTGTTGGCAGTGGCGCGGGCGGCGCTACCGAGTGTGAGCTGGCGGGCGCCGGAGCAGGCGTTGGACTGGCCGACGGATGGGTACTTGGCGCGGTGGTCCGTGGCTTTTCAGTGCTGGGGTTGCGGCCCTGACAAGTGACTAAAGCGAGCGCCAACCAGAGCGTCGCTCCGCGAAGTTTCCATGACCCAAACCCGTGCATCGCGTCTGAGAGCACGCTAATCGCAACCGAACAGGGTGCCACTGGACAGCGGCACGTTCTCCGCCTTGAAGCGCACCGCGCGGCGCCCGCTTTGTTCGAATGATGCAAAGAGCGTGAAGTCGAAGTCGGCCACGCACGGTGACCCGTGCCAGGACAAGTGGCCGACGCCGCCGATCGCCCGGTTGATGCTGCTCTGCGAGCAGAACGCGACTTGAGTGTCTTGGACGACCCAATCTTTGGCGGGCGCTTCGATCATGAACGCGTTGCGAGCGGCGCTCGGATTCACGAACGTGATTGAGTCGCAGAATTCATCGTCGGTACGCGAAATGGTCAGGCGATCCAGTGCGGTGGGGACGACGGTGACCTTGTAAGTCGCTTCGCTGAGCGTGGCCTGATCACTCGTGCAACAGACGTATTCCTGCGGAGCACTGCAGCCCGCGTTGGCGCAGTCGGGCCTTCCGCGGATGGACTCGTCTTCCTCGATGATGCTGGCAAGGTGTCCGGGGATTTCTGGATAGAAGCAGCGCTTCGTTGGTGTTACGCCGCCACAGCAGCCGCAGCCGCAAGCGGTGTACGTGTCGTCGCAGCTCGAAATCGTACCGCTTTCACCCCCTTCGCCGCCCGTGACGCCGTTCCCGCCTGCGCCGTCCCCGGAGCTGCCGCCGGCGCCGCCTACCGAGCTGCTCCCAGCGCCGCCCGCCGTCGGAGACGCGCCGCTCGCAGCACCCGTCGCACCAGCCGATGTGACGCCGCCGCTGCTCACCCCGCCAGAAGCGCTGAAGCCGCCGGTGTTTCGCCCACCTGCGGACGTGCCCCCCGGACTGCGTCCAGCTTCTGCGTTGGCCCCGCCGGCGCTCCCTCCCATGCTCGTGCCTCCGAGCGCGCCTTGCGTCCCACCGGAGACCTCAGTGTTGGGATCTCTATCCGCCTTGCCGCAGGCCGTCGCGAAAATTACAAACGTGCACACCAAGACCCGCATGGCGGCAGTATACCCCGTTCAGAGTTTGGAACCTAGGCTGTGTGAACGGGATTCAAGTGGATCACCGCGAAAGCCAAGCGGGCGAAACGACTTGGGTGATGCCCGTGGTGCCCGCTTCGATCTGGCTGAGAATCTGCGGCTTTTCTCCCAACGTGAGCTCGCGGCCCTCGGAAAAGCGTTGTGTGCGGACTAGTCCGAGATAAGCGGAATTCAGCGCGAAGGCTCGCTCGGGCGACGGCAGAATCAAGTTCGATATATCCGAGAAGAGCGCCCGGCTGGCTTTGGGATCGAGGCTCCCATCCGCGCGAAAGAAGGTCCTGCGTACGTCCGAGTTGCTACGGAAGTCGTCGCCTCCGCCGACTTGCTCGAGCCAGTGAGAGTATTCGCCCTGGCCGTCGGCGCGACGCAGTTGCGATACTCCGCTCAGGTCACGCTGGCTGGGATGAAACCAGCCGTGCTGAAAGCTCGTGTATGGCAGCTTCCGCGCAAAGCTGAAGGTGCTGTCCGTCGTGGCGCCCACGCCGCCGTGGCAGCCGATGCACGCTGCGGTTTCCTCTAGACTCTGTGGTCGCAGCTCGCCATCGACGTTTTCGATGAAGCCTTGCATCAGCCAGCCACTGCCAGTGGTGATGCCGCGTTCGCCATTCCCGAAAATGCGTTTGAGCTTGTCTGGCTTGTCGCGCTTCTCGCGTTGTTCAAGCTCTGCGTTTTGCTGAAGTTGCGAGTAGTTGAAGTAGCGTGTCTTGCGCATGTAGCGCAGCTCCCTGAAGCGGTTGGCGATACGCACTTCTTTTCCCACCACGTCGAGGTAGCGCAAGCTGTGCAGGAACTCCGTTCCCGCAGGAAACAGGCCCGCGACGGGGCGCGCGCCGGTGGTTAACTCGGCGGCAGCGCCGACGAAGCGTTGACGTTTCTCTCCGTCTGCGGGCCACACGAACGCTATCTGGCGGGCGATGCCGAGCTGTCCGTCGCCGTCCAGATCGCTGTCGAGTGCACGTTCGTCGGTTGCAGGTATAGAGACCGCGTGCCTCTGTACGTAGGCCTCCAGCAGCGCGAGGTTGATGGCGTAAACCTCTTCGCTCGGCGATCCGTCGCGCTGCGTGCGGTAGACGGGCGGAAGGCGAATGAACGTGTCACCAAACGCGCCGTTGGTGGGGAAGAACAAGCCGGGGATCGGGGGTGAGCTGTAGGCGCGCCAGCCGCTGGGGACGTCGTGCGGATCTCGGTCGAAGCCGCGGGCGTCCACGTGAAACCAACAATCGGGAACGAAGCCGCTCCAGCTTCCGTCCTGGTCTGCATCCCAGCCATCGGGAAGAGTTTTGAGTCTGCGGGCCAAGGTGATTTGACCGTCGCCGTCGAAGTAATTGGTGCTGCGAACCAGCTCCAGCAGTTGCTCGTTCGAGAGCGCCACAGGTGCTGGGGCCTCTAGCAGGTTGGGCCAGCGGTTCTTCTTGACGTAGCTCGGGAAGGACAGCTCGGTCTGCAGGGCTGCGTCGTCGATGTAGTTTGGGCTGCGCGGGGTTTGGTGACAAACGAAGCAGCCGTTCTGCGGACGCCGCGTGTATTGATCGATCGTCGCGGCGTAACACTGGGCTGGGACGTAGGCGGCAGGGTTCTTGAGATCGGGGCCGGTGAAGCCCGGAGCTGCGATGCTGGGGACGATGGCTGAACCGCTCGGTGACTGCGATGCCGCGAAGGGCGCGCGCAATCCGAGGACCACGGCTGGCACTGCCACGGCAATCGCAAGCAGCGCAGGCGCAACCAAGACTCGAACCCGCAGGGGCATGCTCAGCGGAACGCCGGCAGCGGCCCCAGATGACCGGTGTACGAGTTCCACGCGCCGCTATCCGGAACGAGCTGCGCTTGATCACTCTCCCCGTACGGATGCTGAACTTGCACCTTGATGTAGGCGTGTCCGTTGATGTCCGGGTAGAAGTACACGCCCGTGGTCTCGGCTCCATAGGGGGCAGTGAGGATGCGCGTCAGCTGTCGCGTGACGACGTTATAGGCCCACACTGCGTCGTTCTGGTGCTCGACGCCCGAGTCTTCTCCGATCAGGAGCGTGTCGTAGCCGCGCATGTACGCGAGGTTGTCCGGGTTCGAAACCCTGTTCACGGAGCAGGTGTTCCTCCCTGCATAGGGGCTGTCTGGCGGATAGGGGTTGGGTGCGTTGGGATTGGCGAGCCAAACGCCCTCGACCAGGGCAGAGGCTGCGTGAGCCACGTAGTCGCTGCCAATCTCGGTGTCGGGAGCTATGGTGTACTGGTACACCGCGCCGCACGGGCTTTCGGCCAAACGGAGATGATTCGGTCCGCCCAGGTCGTAGGTTGCATGCTGGTCGATGGCGCCGCTATTGATCTCGCTGAATGAAACGTACAGTCGATTCGCGTCCGGGTTGAAGGTGATCCCTTCGTTCTTGCGAAACTCCGTGGTGGCTCCCACGTACGCAGCGTACCGACGGCTTTCGAGCCGCGACGCCGCGAGCTCTCGATCTGGCTTCAGCCTGAGGCATTCCGTCTTTACGGTGTAGGTCGCGTCCACCACGACCGAGACGAAGCCGTCCGCCGCGCTCGGGCAACTACCTGTCGTTAGATCGGGCTCTTCGGTCTCGAAGATGTCCGAGAACACGACGCCGGAATCGATCAGATTGCGGACCTCGTCGTTCGTCGCGCTGGGGCCTAGCGGAAGCCAATAGATGTCCGCCGCTCCGTTCGGTTGCCCTGGTGGGCTGGTTTGGAACCAACGAGCTGCGTAGAGCTGGCCTTCCGAGAGGTCACCGGGAGTCTTGGCCACGAACATGTAAAATGCGTCGTTGATGCCGTCGTCGGTCATGTACACCGTCTTTTGGTCGGGCATCACGTACGAAAGCTCGAGTGCTCTACGGCCGGCGGCGTAGTGCTTCTTTACGCTGGTCTCGCCGTTCTCCGAGACGCTGACCTCCGTTACGAAGCCGTAGTTGTAGGGGTTGAAGACCTGCTTCGCCTCCGCGACCGCGGCCTCCTCGTCAGCCGGCGGCTCGTCATGTCGAATTCCCCAATAGCGCAGCATGTTGCCCGCCCCGAGCTCGCCGAGCGTGGTCGCCGTCTCCCACAGTCGCGCGTCTGCTGGATATTCCTCCGAACCGAGGTGCGTGTTCCAGGGTGACACGCTGCCGGCGCACGGAATCCACAAGCCGTTGACCTCGGAAAAGTCGATGGGTCGCGTGCTCACGATACTGAGCTGGCCTTCAGTGTCTTGACTTAGCTCGCTCAAATACATCGCGGCTGGCGTTGTTTCGAAGTGTGTGACTTCGAACAGCTTCGAACCAACTTTCAGAATGGAGGCGAAGTCGTTCGACGGAGAAATTATGTCGGAGCCATCGCCGTAAGTCAGCGGCTTCCCCTCGCGATCGATCAGGCGACCGAAGATTTCGTTACCGAACACCGATCCGCTACGCGCTTCGGTTACGAACGACAGCGGAAACTGTTGGCCGTTGATGGTGACGTGAGACGAGGCGATGACTTGCCGTTTGTCCTGGTCACTCGTCGGCGCGTTTACCGGCGCGAACTGTATCGTCCCAGGACCCTGGAAGTAGACTTGCGAGTCGTCTTTCGGAGCATCAGCGTCGCCCTCGCAACCAACCGCGACGAACGCAACGAGCGAGAACCAGAACGTATGAGCTAGGACGGATCGGCGACGCATCGACACACTCCCCTTTCAGCGTACGTGAAGGTGATGCGCTTTGCGACAGTCGTCGCGGAGCGGCCTCGCGATCGGCTGGTTTTCCGCCCATGGACGCTCAGTTTGACGATGAGCACGGCGCCGCTTCGTGGCACACTGCGTCGTCATGATCACGCTGTACGGTATTGGAAATATCTTCGAAGGCGGACACGGCGAGACCAAAGATCTTCGCGTGCAGTGGGCGCTGGAGGAGCTTGGGCTCGAGTACCGCTTTCATGCGCTCGACCAGACAGCGGGTGACCTCGACAGCGAAGCCTACGCTCGAATTAGCCCGTTTCATCAGATTCCGGTGATTGACGATGACGGTTTCGTGATCGCAGAGTCGGTCGCCATTCTGCTCTACGTCGCCGAGAAGGCCGGCAGGCTCAGCCCCGCCGACATTCAGGGCCGCACCACGGTTACACAGTGGTGCCTCGCCGCGGTCAGCACGGTAGGGCCAACGCTGTCGTGTATCGAAACCATCGAGATCTTCGACCAGGACAAGTCGGCCACCAAGGTGCTCGCTGAGACGCGCAAGCTCGCCGCTCGTTGGTTCGGCGATGTCGAGCGACGTCTCGAAGCTCGCGAGTGGATCGCTCGAGACGAGTTTACGGTAGCCGATATTGCCATGGCGTCCGTGTTGCGCACCATCCGGCAGACGGACTTGATGGACCCGTTTCCGCGCATCAAGTCCTACTTCGAACGCTGCCATGCCCGGCCCGCCTGGCAGCGCACACTGCAGCTTGCCGCCGAGCGTTTGCACAAGACAGTGGAGCAAATCCGCTGAAGCCGCAGACCGACCGGGTCACGGTACCTCCGCCTAACAGAGCTGCAGCGTCTGTGCGCTGGGTCTTCGTGCAGCTCCATTAGCCCGTGCGAGAGCGGCGTTGGAAGAGTACGGCGCCCAACAAAATCAATCCGGTCAGCATCAAGCGGGCTTCGGTGCTGAAGGCGTTGAGGCTGAGGACCTTCTGTAGGTAGCCAAGAGTGAGGATGCCCACCAAAGTGAGGCCCATGCCGCCGCGTCCGCCGCTCAGGCTGGTACCGCCAAGCACGACCATGGCGATGGCGTCGAGTTCGTAACCGAAGCCCGTTTCTGGATCGCCTTGGGTTTCTTGCGCGGCTTGACAGATGCCGGCGATGGCGGAAAAGACGCCGGCGAGCCCATAGGCGATCATCAAGCTAAGGCGCACCGGAACCCCAGCGAGGCGCGCGGCCTCAGCGTTGCCGCCGACGGCGTAAAGGTAACGCCCGATGCGAAGGCGTGACAGCACGAGCCAGGTCGCGAGCGCGCACAGCGCGAAGATTACGCTGACGAGCGAGACTTGATCACCGAAGATGCGCGCATCCAACGCGGAGAACCACTCCGGCGTCGCGAGAGTACGAAACGTACCGTCGGCGCGTTGGGAGTAGGTCGAGATCTTCTGCCCCCCCGAACAATACTTGGCGAGCCCGCGCGCGAAGACCATCAACGAGAGGGTGCTGATGAAGGCGGGCACCCGGAATACGGCGATGAGCGTGCCGGAGGCCACACCACTGGCGAGCCCGAGTAACACCACGGAACCGATGGCGAGCGGTGCCGACCAACCCAGGTGGAGACTGAGCAGCGCGATGCCCACCGCAGCTAGCGACAGGACGCTGCCCACAGCCAAATCGATGCCGCCGGCGATGATGACGAGGGTCATGCCCGAAGCCAAGATGCCGTGCACGGAGATCTCGCGCAGCAAGGCGCGGTGCGTATTCCAGCGAAAGAACGCGCCGTCCGCGTTGAAGATCGCCCCGAGCACCAACACCAGCAGGAGTGGCAATCCCGCTCGCAGCAGCGGCGCCAAGCTGCGCGGCAGCGTCACGTGGCCCCCATCATGGCTGACAACAAGCGCGCCCGCTCGAATTCGGCACGCTCCAGGGTGAGTACGTGTTTTCCAGCGTGGAGAACGATGATGCGTGAACTGAGCGCCAGTAGCTCTTCCAACTCGGAGCTGTGAAAGAGTACGTGAACGCCGGTGGCGGCCATGTCATTGATCAACGAGTAAATTTCGATTTTGGCGCGGACGTCGACCCCGCGCGTGGGTTCGATCAAGAGCCAGACCTTGGGTGAGGTGAGGTGACAGCGCAGCAGCGCTAGCTTCTGCTGGTTCCCTCCGGACAGGAAGCGGGCTTCCGTCTCCAGGCTAGGAGCACGTAGGCGGAGGGCACGTGCGACTCGTGCAACCTGGTTGTGAGCGAGTCCGGCGCGCACGAAGCCAGCGCGGCTGAAGCGCCCCAGAGCGGAGAGCGCGCCGTTGTGCGCGACACTCAGCTCTGCCAAAACGCTGTGTTTGCGGTCCGCCGCAACGAGCGCGAAGCCCGCGGCGAGCGCAGCGGACGGGCTCTTGAAATGCATGGGCGCGTCATTGAGCGTCACGCGACCGCGTAACGGCAGAGCGCCGCCCAGGGCTTCCAGCAGCTGGACCGCCCCGGAGTTGGTTAATCCGGCGACTCCGATCACCTCGCCGGGTGTCGTTCGCAGATTCAGTCCTTCCACTCCGGGGGTCACCGAGACGTCCTGCAGCACGAGCTCGCGTAGAGCGCTCGGCGTGCTGGTCGGGAGAGCAGGGTTGGTCGCGACCGAACGGGGCGAAGCGGATACCGGTCCGTGTTCGGCCGGATCCAGCATGGCGTGCGTCAGCTCACGCTCGGTCAGCTCGCTGGCTTGGCGCGTGAAGATCAGGCGCCCGTCACGCAGCACGCTGATCACGTCGGCGAGCGCGAAGATTTCCTCCATGCGGTGCGAGACGTACAGCACCGCTGCGCCGCCGTCGCGCGTCTGTCGCACATGATCGAGCAGGCGCTTGGCTTCCGGCTCTGAAAGCGCGCTGCTCGGTTCGTCAAGGATCAACACCTGAAGTGAGTCCGACAAGGCACGGGCGATTTCTACGAGTTGACGTTCACTCAGGGACAACGCTTCGATCGCCGTGTCGGGATCCACGTTCAGGCCGAGCCTTTCGCAGGCGCGCCGAGCCGCGTCACGCGCGCGTCGGCGCGACACCCAGCAAAGCGCCGAGCGCTCCTCCAACAACAGCCAATGGTCGGTCAGGCTCAGCGGACCAATCAGCGACAACTCCTGATGAATGACGTGGACGCCGGCACGGCGCGCGGCGCGGGGATCCGCGAAACGAGTGCGTTGCCCCTTCATGCGCAGCGTTCCCGTGTAGCCGTCGTCTGCTCCTGACAAGATGCGGATCAGCGTGCTCTTACCCGCGCCGTTCGCGCCGACGAGCACGTGGATTTCGCCCTGATTCAAGCGGATGGAGACGTCGTCGAGCAGGGTTCGCCCGAGGATGGACTTCGAGAGTTGCTCGGTTTCTAGGCGCGATTCGCGGGGCACGCGTCCCTCTCAGCGGCGACGAAAGCGATCGAGCGCGACCGCGCCGATGATGATAAGTCCAGTCAAGATCTCTTGCACCCAGTTTGGCAACCCGATGTGCGTACAGCCGGTCTTGATCTCGGTCATCAGCAGCGCGCCAATCAGTGCGCCCAAGATCGAGCCCTGCCCCCCAGACAAGGATGCGCCACCGATCACGACCGCCGCGATCACCTCCAGCTCCAGGCCGGCTGAATCCGTGGGATCTCCCACGGTCAGCGTGGAGTACTCGAACAGCCCCGCCAGCCCCGCTAGCGAGCCCGCCAGGGCGTAGACATAAAACCGCACGCGCGCCACGGGCACACCGCACAACCTCGCCGTCTGCTCATTGGAGCCCACGGCAATGACGTGCCGACCGAACACGCTGTAGCGCAAGACGACGCCGAACAGCGCTGCCGCGAAGAGCGCGACCCATACTCCGGGCGGCAAGAAGCTGCCTGGAGTCGGCGTCATGAAAGCGTCGAGGCCGCGCGGGTCGGCGTCGATCTTCTGTTCGTTGGACAGGCCCTTCGCGACCCCGCGCAACAGGCTCATGGTGCCGAGGGTGACGATGAACGGCGGAATCTTCAGTCCGGCGATCAGGCCGCCGTTGAGCGCGCCCGTCAGCGTCGGCACGAGCAGCCCGGCACTGGCAGCGAGCCACGGCGAAGCGCCGCTGCGCAGACAGGAAGCAATCACCACGGTGCTCAGCGCCACGGCCGAGCCAATGGACAAATCGATGCCACCCAGGATGATGATGTACGTCATCCCCAGCGTGCCGATGGCGACGATCACCGTCTGGCGCGCCATGGTGCCTAGGTTGGCGAACCCAGGAAATGTGTCCGGCGCTAGCAGCGCGAACACAGCGTAGAGAGCGACCAGCGCGAGCAGCGGTCCAAACCAGGGCGCGCGCAGCAGGTGTTTCAAGCGCCCCCCGTCGCGGCGAGCAACACTTCGTGCTCGCTGCGCTGCTCGCGAGGCAGCGCGGGCCCCAAGCGCCCTCGGTGCATGACCGCGATACGGTCACAGACCTCGAACAGTTCTTCGAGCTGACTGGAGACGATCAAGATGGCTTTGCCCTGGGCCGCGAGCTGCACGATGAGCCGATGAATTTCCCCGCGACTTCGCACGTCGATGCCGCGCGTGGGTTCGTCCAACAACAGCACGTCGACGCCGTGATAAAGCAGCCGACCCAGTGCAACCTTTTGCTGGTTGCCACCGGACAGTTCCGTAACCTTCTGTCCGACGTTGCTGCAGCGAATGCCGAGCCGTTGCACGAGCTCGCTGGCTACTTGCTGTTCCAACTCTGGCGACAGCAGCCCACGGCGCTTCACGTGCGCGAGCTTGGACAACGTCAGGTTCTGGGCAACGCTGAGCGACAAGGCCAAGCCTTCACCTTTGCGATCTTCGCTCAGCAACCCGACTCCTTGAGCCAAGCGCTGCGCGGGTGTTCGCGAACCTGACACGTGCGCGACGCGCAGTTGTCCAGCCCGCAGGCGCTCCAAACCAAAAAGCGTTCGCAGCAGCTCGCTGCGACCCGAACCGACCAGGCCAGCGATGCCCAGAATTTCACCGCGATGCAGCTGAAATGATGCGGAGACTGGCAGCGCGGGGCCGCACAGCTCGACGCCTTCGATCAAGAGCTCTCCTTGGGGCCTGCTGGCGTGGGTGGCGTGCTCCACGCGATGGCCGGCCATCGCCGCGATCAGTTCGTCGTTGGTCTTATCCGCGACGCGGCCGGTATCCACGGAGAGCCCGTCGCGCAGCACGGTGTAGTCGTGCGCGATGCGCCGGAGCTCCTCCAGAAAGTGCGAGATGTACAGCACGGACAAGCCTTTTTGGCTCAGCTCCAGCAAGGCCTCGAACAGCAGGTCGACGTCGCTGCGACCGAGACTGCTGGTGGGCTCATCCAGAATCAATAGCCGTGGTTGTCTTACGGCCAAAGCTCGCGCGATCTCGACGAGCTGCCGCTCGGCGGTCGACAGTTCGAATACTGGCCGATCGAACGCCAGCCGCTGCCGGAGCTTCGGCGCGAAGGCCAGCGCGGCATCCAGGCGTTCGCGTGCGCGACGGGCGGAAATGAAACCGAAGCGATTGGGCTCCACCCCCAGCAGTAGATTGTCCATCACGGACAGGTGAGGACATAACGATAGCTCCTGATACACGATAGCGACGCCGCAGTTGCGCGCCGCGCGCGGGTTGTTGGGTGCGAAGGGGGCTCCGTCCAGCAGCATGCTGCCGCTGTCTGCGTGCTCCGCGCCGGCCACGATGCGCATCAGCGTGCTTTTGCCAGCGCCGTTTTCGCCGAGCACTGCGTGAATCCGTCCAGGCGCGACGCGCAAGCTCACGTCGTTCAGTGCTGCCGTGCCACCGAACGCTTTGCCCAGCTCGCGCGCTTCGAATCGCATCTATTCTCCCAACCAGCGCTTGAGATCGGGGGAGATGAGCTCGACGATTTCGGGCGCGCTCAGGTTGGTCTTGTCGACCAGTTTTGCGCCGGTGTCGGTGCGCGGCTCGACGCGCTCACCGCGCAAGCTGCCGACGAGCGCCCGGATCGTGAGGTAGCCGATGTTGAACGGGTTTTGCAGCACCAGCGCGTCCAGGCTGCCGCTCCGCACGGCCTGCACAAGCTTGTCGGAGGCATCGAAGCCAATGAAGCGCACCTTGCCGGCCAACTTCGCCTTTTCGATGGCGAGTAACATGCCGAAGGTAGTCGACTCGTTCGGCGCGAAGACGCCGGAGATGCCTCCGGCCTGCGCGTTTTTCGCCAGCAGCAGGCTCTCCGCCGCGGAGAAGGCGGTCTCCGTCGTGGCGCCGCCGTACTGATTGTCGCTCACGACGCTGAAGCCGGGTTGGCTACGCACCACATCCAAAAAGCCCTCCTCGCGCTCGTGCGTGCTGGCGGAGCCTTCCTGATAACGCAGCACGACGAGCTTGCCCTTGCCGGCCAAGAGGTCCGTCATGCGCTTGCCGGCGAGCTGTCCGGCGGCGCGGTTGTCCGTCGCCACGAAGCTGACTATGTCCGTGCTGTTCAGCGCGGAGTCGAAGATCACCACGGGGATCTTGGCGCTGCGCGCGGCCCGAACAGAGGCCACCAGCGCCTTGTCGTTCAAGGGTGCCAGCGCCAGGCCCGATACGTTCTGCGCGGTGAAAGATTGCATCAGATCGACCTGACTCTTCAGATCGTCCTCCTTGAGTGGGCCCTTCCACACTAGGTCGACATCGAGTTCTCGCGCCGCCTTGACCGCCCCTGCGTGCACGCTCTTCCAAAACTCATGCGTCGTGCCTTTGGGGATCATGGCCAGGCGCAACCGCGCTGGCCCAGTACTGGCGGTCCCCTGTGCTTTCGATTTGCAGCCCAACAGCCAGAGCGCGCCGCTCCCGAGCGCCCAAGAAAGGAGTCGTCTTCGCACCCACTCTGTCTATCACGCTCGGAAAGGCCGTGGCAAAAGGCCGCGAGGACGGTTTCCTCGTGCAAGTTGAAAACCTCGCCTTAGTTGGCGCATAAGGTGGGCATGAAAGCTGGTTTGGCCTTGGCTGTGCCGCTCGCGGTTGCGCTCGCGCAACTCACCCTGACGAACGCGGCCTCCGCGCAGAACTACTACCGCGCAGGAAAAGTTTCTCTCAGCATCGAACGGGCGTTTGGAATTCACCACGTCTCGAATCACTACGATCCCGATGTTGGCCCAGACTATTCGAACGCCAGCACGAGCGTCGGACTCGGGTGGCACGAACCGCTGTCGCCTTTTCATAGCGCCCGCATCGCGATCGACGGATTCGTGACGGATCGCTTGAGCCTGGGCGGCGCGTTCGGCGCGTTCTGGCATTCTGGGGACAACGACACGGACGGCTTCATTTTGGCGCCCCGCATCGGGTACGTGATCCCGATTTCTCGCTCGTTTTCGTTCTGGCCGCGCGGCGGCGTCAGTTATGCACGTGTTGGCAACGCCTCGCTGTTCGGCTTAACGGCGGAAGCGATGTTCGTGGCGTCACCCAGCCAGGATTGGCACATTCTATTTGGGCCGACGATGGACGTCGCGCCTTTCAGTCGGACCGATCCAAACACGGACTGGACACAGATTGCGATCTCGTTTCCCACCGTCGGGATCATGGGCACGTTCTGAATAGTGAAGCGTCCCCGCGACAGGGTTCGGTGCTAAACTGAGCGCGTGTATCGGCTCTGGGGCTTGGTTCGCCGCCGCGTGCTTTGGGTCGGCGCTTTTGCGCTGACGGGCGCATGCGCTGGCGGCGAGCAGGAGCGCGGGGACAGCGCCGTCGGTGGCTCAAGTGGCGCTGCGGGCGCCGCGACCGGTGGCGCCACGATGGCGTCCCCGGTGGAAGTTTCTGGTGCTGGTGCAGGTGGCGCGCGCTGCGCGACGGTTACGGAGCGCCGCCTGCGGCGCCTCAGCGGAAGTGAATACTCGCACGCGGTCGGGGAACTGACCGGGTCGGCACCCGCTGCGTTCAGTCTGCCGGACCCCACCGTGCACGGCTTCGATACCAACGCAGACGCTCTGGGGATCAGCTCGGGCAACTTCGAGGACTACGCGATCTCCGCGGAGTTGGCCGCCAGCGAGGTCGACGTCGCCGCGTTAGCACCGTGCGCTTCGCCGATGGACAGCAAGAGCTGTGCGCGTTCGTTCTTGGAGGTGTTCGCGACGCAGGCCTTCGGGCGCTTGGTACACGAGGAGGAAGTCGCGAGCTGGATGAGCGCGTACGAGCCAGCCCGCGCGCTGGGCGGTTACGAGCTCGGCGTGCGCACGTTACTCCAGAACGTGCTGCTCTCGCCGTACTTCTTGTACCGCGTCGAGCTCGGTGCCGAAGCGCAGCCGAGTGCGGAGGTGGAGCTTTCACCGGAAGAGACGGCCAATGTTCTGGCCTTCGCGCTCACCGGGCAACGTCCTGATGCGGAGCTGTTGGCGCTCGCGCTCCAGGGAGGCGAATTGTTGGAGGCAGAGACGCGGCGCTCACAGGCGAATCGCCTGATTCGCAGCGAAGCTGGCCGACGTCAGCTGACGCGGTTCCTGCGCGGGCTGTTCGGCATCCAAGATCTGCGCGCGGTCAACAAGGAACCCGTTCGCTTTCCGATGTACACCCCCCGGATCAAGGAGGAGCTGGACACGGAGATAGCGTTGTTCCTGGAGCACGCATTGAGCACTGGCGGCGGGACGCTCGACGCAGTGTTGGGCGGAACTCACACCTTCATCAATCAGAACCTGTACGACACGCTGTATGCCGCAGACTACGCGGAGCAGCCGGACAAGCCGGTGTTTCCGGATGCAGGCACGTTCGTGCAGGTGCCGTTCAACCCGCGCCTTCGCCGCGGACTGCTGGGACTAGCGGGATTTTTGGCCGCCCACTCGCCGATCCACCGCACGAGCCCCGTCGATCGCGCGGTGACGTTGCGGGCGCGCTTGTTCTGCGCGCCGATGCAACCGCCGCCGGGCTTGATGTTCAACCCGCCGCCGCCCGGAGATCCAGAGGGTACGACGCGGAAAAAGTTCGAACAGCACACGCAGGACAAGTCCTGCCAAGCGTGTCATCGCGTGATCGATCCGCTCGGCTTCGGCCTGGAAATGATCGATACGCTGGGTCGCTACCGCACGACCGAAAATCAGTTGCCCGTCGACTCGAGCGGCGCGCTGCTGGCCACGGACGTGGACGGTCCGTTTGCGGGACCCGCCGAATTAGCCGCGCGTCTGATGGAGAGCCAACAGGTGCGCGCTTGCGTGGTGACGCAGCTGTTCCGCTTCATGGAAGGCCGGGATGAGCGGCAAGGCGACGCCTGCGTGCTGGAACCGCTGCAACAGTACTTCAAGCCGAGAGAGCGCTCGCTGGCGGACCTCGCGGTCGAGATGGTGCTTTCGCCGAACTTCTTCAGGCGGAGGACCGAACCATGAGCGGCAACGCTTTCGGTCGACGCGACTTGCTGCGAGCGGCTGGCCTCACCTTGTTGGTCCCGGCGTTCTTGCGTGACGCGTTCGCGGTCCCCGAGAACGCAGGCGCGCGCCTGGTGATCTTCATGCAGCCAAATGGCACGCATCAGCGTGCATTTTGGCCTGACCCAACGACGGGTCGTTCGCCAATTTTGGACCCTTTGCTGACCGACGCTGCGCTGGCTCGGAAGCTGCTGCTGATTCGCGGAGTGGTCAACACCACCGTAGGTTTTGGCAACGAGCACGATCGCGGTTTTAATAGCTTGTGGACCGGGGTCTTGCCGAGCGGAACGCCGGACGACGCGTTCGGGGGCGGACCGTCGATCGATCAGGTGCTGCGCGCTGCGCTCAAGCCGGCGGTGCTGTTTCCAACACTCAACGCCGGCGTGTTGGCCGCCGACGTGGCGCCCAAGAACGGGCATCGACGCTCCTTCAGCTACGTCGACAGCATGCAGCAGATCCCGACTCAGACCGATCCTTATCGGCTGTACGCGGCGCTATTTCGCCAAGTCGAGAGCGATCCCCAGCGCGCAACACAGGAGCTGGCGCTGCGGCGCTCGGCGTTGGACGCATCTGCGCGCGATTTGACGACGTTGTCTGCGCGCCTCGGGCCCGCGCAGCGTCGTAAACTCGATGCGCACACGACAGCGCTGCGCGAGTACGAGGCACGGCTCAGTCAGAGCCTGGAAGCCAGCGGTGCGTGCAGCAAGCCCGCAGCGATCGCGCCCGGTATCGATCTGGTGCTGGAAGACAATGTTCCGCAGCTAACGCAACTGATGTTGGACTTGGTGGTGGTGTCGCTGAGTTGTAACCTCACCCGACTGGTGACCTTCCCATTCGGCATGTGCGGCAATCAATGGTTCTATCGTTGGTTGAACATCGCTCGCGACAACCATTCGGACATTGCGCATCTTGACACGGAAGAGGGCCTCGACCCGGTGATCACCGGCTACATGGTGCAAATCAGCCGATTCTGGTCGGAGCAGGTCGCGCGCTTCTGCTCCGCGCTGGACGCGATTCCCGAAGAGACTGGGAGCGTGCTCGACAATTCGCTCGTGATCTGGGCGAATGAAAACGGCAACGGTTCGCACAGCTTGAGCAACCTGCCCATCGCTTGCATCGGTCGCGCCGCGGGCCGTCAAACGCTGACGGGAGTGCTCGACCGAGGCACGCAGACGCACCATCAACTCAACACCAGTGTGCTGCGCTGGATGGGCGTACACGCCGACGGCTACGGCGATCAGCCCAATTCCGGCGGACTCACCGGAACGTGAGCGCTCAGGACTTGCGGTTACGTTCGGCGGTGTGAGGCGGGACTAGACTCGGCTCGTTGGGCGCGGACGCAGGGACCGAGCTGGGCACTTGAGTCGTGCGCCCGAACGGCTGGGGCCCGGCGGGCATGGTGTTCGGGAAATGGAACGCGCCGGGCGCGAGCGAACCGGGGAAGGGCATGCTGGGGACCGGTATGGAGTTCGGGCCCGGCGCCGGTAGGGAGTGGCCCGGGGCTGAACCGTCCGAGTACGCCACCACACGATTGCGGCCCGCGCGCTTGGCCTCGTACAGCGCGACGTCCGCGGCGCGCACCAGATCTTCCGCATTGCCGGAAGCGACGTCCGCGTTGCCTGCGACGCCGATGCTGGCCGTAATCGTCACGCTCTCCGAATCGAAGCGAAACTGGTGCTTGCGCAAGGACGCAAGCAGTCGCTCGGCCACGACGACGGCTTCTTTCTTGCCGGTATGGGGCAGCAGGATCGCAAACTCTTCGCCGCCGTAGCGCGCGGGGACGTCCACTTCGCGCAGGCTTGCCGCGATGCGGCGTGACACTTCTTTCAGCACCTGATCGCCCGCGTCGTGACCGAAGCGATCGTTGATGGACTTGAAATGGTCGAGATCCAAGAGCAGACAGCTGAGTGTGTTGCGGTAGCGCTTGGTCACCGCGTACTCGCGCTTGAGTACATCGGCGAAGCGCCGTCGGTTGAACAAGCCCGTCAGCGCGTCGGTGATGGCCAGGGCCTCGACGTGGTGCAGCATGGATTCGAGCTGCTGATTGCGGTCTCGCAGCTCTGCGTGGGCGGCCTTGACGCGCAGGGCCGCGAAGATGCGTGCTTCGAGCTCGGCGTCTTCGAACGGCTTGGCCAGGTAGTCGTCGGCGCCGATGTTCAGACCCTCCACGCGATCGGCGAGCGAGGTGCGGACCGTCAGCATGATCACCGGGATCTCGCGGGTGTCCGCGTTCATCTTCAACCAGCGGCACACCGCGAAGCCATCGATGTCGGCCATCACCACGTCCAAGAGCACCAAGTCTGGACGCAGCGTGCGAGCCAGTTTCAAGCCTTCCACGCCGCTCCGCGCGCAATGCACGGCGTACCCCAGGCGGCCGAGGCTGGTGGCGATCTGACCGCTCTGGGCCTCGCTGTCATCGATCAGCAGCAGGGTGGCTTTCATGAGTCCGGCCCTGAGGGGAACGGCCGCCGTCGCGCAGGCGTAACGGCAGAAATGTGTCCGAAGCCGTCCGGTGCAGGTAAGCCTAGGTGCGAGCGGCTGCGGGGTTGTCGCGAAACTACGTGAAGTCCACCATATCTCTCACGTTTCCGCGGATGTCGCGTGCGCTGCGCTCGAAGCGATTGTCCTGGCGGTGAAGCCGCATCGGCAGGCCGGGTCGTGGGGACATCGTGATGCTCAGGAAGCGATGGATGCGGCTGCCGGGCACGAGTTCGAAGCGATAGGCTTGCAGCAACATAGCGAGCACGATCTTGATCTCCATCAGCGCAAAGGTCGCGCCGATGCACATGCGCGGTCCGGTACCGAACGGGTTGTAGGAGTACGGTCCGGGCTCGAGCTTCTCCCAGCGCTCAGGTTTGAAACGATTCGGTTCCGGGTAAAGATCTGGCATGCGCTGGGTGCGGTAGATGCTGCTGAGCAGTTCCGTGCCCCGCGGCAGCGCGTAACCGCCGAGCTCGCAATCCTCCGGGCAGATCCGATGGTTGAACGGCACGGGCGGCAAAATGCGCAAGCTCTCCTTCACCACGCGGTCGAGTAGCGGCAACTTGCTGAGCTGATCGACGCGTGGCGGCTCCCCTTGCAGTACCTGCTGGAGTTCTTCCACGAGCTCCGCGGCCACTTTGGGATGCTGCGACAAGAGCAGCAGGGTCCAGCTGAGCGCCCCGGCGCTGGTCTCGTGCCCCGCGGCAAAGATCACGCTGGCGTGACCGATCAGTTCGTCGTCGCTCAACGTGTTGCCTGATTCGTCCGTGGTGTCGAGCAGCATGGACAGCATGTCGGCGCCGCGCGCGCCCGTGCGGCGTCGCGTGGCGATGAGCTCGGCGGACTTCTCGTCGATGGAGCGGGACAGCTCCAAAAAGTCTCGGTACGGCATGCCCGGCAGATCCAGCGGGACCGCGGCGGCCATCCGAAACAACTCTAGCCAGCGTTGCCAATCTCGGGCGATGCGGCGACCAGCCACACCCACGTCCTCTCCGAACAAAGTCGTGGTGGCGATGCGCAGCGAAAGCTCGACCAAGTCCTGACGCAGATCGCGAACTCCGGGCGAAAGCCGCTGCAGCACTTCTTGCGTGAGCTGCACCATGCTGTCGCGATAACTCTCGATGCGTGACTTGTGGAACGCGGGGAGCAACAGGCGCCGGTGTTTGCGGTGCTCCTGACCATTTACGTGAAACAGCCCCGTGAGCAAACGCGTGAGCGGTTGCTTGCGTTCCGTGAACGGAGGATCCGGGTACAACGGGCCGGACAACGCGCACTTGTGAAACTGCTCGTGCTCCGTCAAGAACGGAAGGTTGAGGTCCGGTCCGTAGAAGAACACCGTTCCCGGCGAGCTCTGAGTGGAGACGATGCGCGTGCCGCGATTCCGCACCAATGCCACCACGGGACCGTATTTGTCGAACAGTCGCTCGATGTGTGCGAGCGGATCGAGACCGAAGCGAATCAAGCCCGCCTTGGCTCCCAAGAACGGAATCGGACGCGGACCAGGCACGGAAAGCAGAGCACCCACGCGCGGGAATATCGACCAGATGGCGTCCCCGAGCAAGCTCAGGGATCTTCGAGCCGTTGGCAGTCGAAATCCTCGGCGTCCGTGTAGCCGTCCGCGTCGTTGTCGACGCCATCGGTGCAGCCGCAGGCCTCTTCCGAGGCGTCGGTGCGGCCGTCGTAGTCGTTGTCGAGGCCGTCACAGCAGGAGCCGCTGCTGCAGCCGCGGGCGCAGTCTCCGGAGTCTTCGCAGCGCGAGGACTCCGCGCCTTCCACAGAGCTCCCGCCACAGGCTGGGACCTGCGCCAGGTCGTGCCATTCACGTTCGAACTCCGCCGCGAACTCCGCCGCGAACTGCTGGTGCCGAACGACTAGCGTGTTTTCGTCGTTGTTGGCGTCGCCTGCCTTCGTGAAGTTCATCGAGCCGAACACCACCGCGGCGCTGTTCGTCGCTGCGTCCGCCAGTAGCCACTTCCCATGTGCCTTACCGCCCCAGTTTTCTACTTTGACGGCCACGCCTCTACCACACAGCTCCGCGTGCCTCGAGTAGCTGTTCGCGGCCCCGCTGGCATCCAAGATCACGCGGATGCGCACGCCGCGCGTCGCGGCGCGGATCAGGGCTTCGGCGATGGGCTCGCTCGTCAGATAGAACGCGGACACGTCCAACGTGCTGGTAGCGTCGTCCACGACGGGGAGCACCGCGCGGTCGATCGCGCGGTCCGTCGGTGAAAAGTAGCTTTGCACGCGTGTGCCATCCGAAAAATCCAGGTAGTGAACGGTGTTATCCCGCTTGCGGCGGTGGCAGCTGCCGCCGAACATCTCCTCGAACTCTTGCGTGTAAATGCCGGCGAGATCGCTCGAGTCCAGTAACGCCGACACGTCGGTGTTGTACTCGCCGCCGAGCTCCGTATCGCTGATGTTGGTGCTGCCCGTCCAAACGCGCGCACGGTCCAGCACGAAGAATTTGTTGTGCATGATGTCGCTGAACCCCGGCCCGCTGTCGCACGCCACGTTCTCCGCGCCCAGCGCGTCGATCAAGCCGCGTGTTCCTTCGTAGCCGAAGCGCGTGCAGTCGGCGTTCTCCGTATCCACCACTCCGCGCACGCGCACGCCACGCTGCGCGGCGCGCTCCAGCGCTTCGACGATGGTGGGCTGCGAGCGCACGCCATATATGGCGAAGTCGATCGAAGCGTCTGCGCGATCCAGCGCGGCGAGCAGCGCGCGACACATCGGGCGCTCACAGCTCGCTTCCGGTCTGCCGTGTTGGTTGTTGGTGAACAGCAGGTCGTAGCGGAACCCCTCGCGAGCCTCGCTGGTAGCGCAAGGGTTCGGGTCTTCCGCCGCGTGACGTGCACAGTCCTTCGTCGGTGGCGGCAGTGCTGGCCCGCAGCCGAGCAGCGCCAGCAAAACGAGTAGCGCGCTCGCGCGCAGTGAGAGCCTTTGCACCACGCGCGAGTTTACACCGTCGGCGCCGCTCGCAAGCGCTCACTTTCCCGAGCAACTCGGCTCTGCCCTGACCGACCGGGCTCGGAGACAGTTTCGCTTTGCGTGCGGTCAGCGCAGGAATGCGATCAGATCGTGCGCCAGCTGCTGCTTGTGGGTCGCGAATAGACCGTGTGGAGCCCCATCGTATTCGATGAGCTTTGCGCCGCGGATGACCTTGGCGGCCTGGCGCGCGGTCGCGTCGATGGGCACGGTCTTGTCGTCGGTACCATGGACGATCAGCGTGGGCAGCTGAAAGGAGGGCAAGTCACGCCGGAAGTCCGTGGTCGCGAACGCTTCCGCACAGTCTAGCGTCGCCTTGAAGCTCGCCAACATGGCCTGATTCCAAGCCCATTGCCGCACCTCCTTGCTCACTGGGGAAGAGACTAGGCCGACACCGAAGAAGCTCTCGAAGAAGCCTGTGAAAAAATGAGCGCGGTCGCTCTTCATGCCTTCCGCCATTTCGGCGAACACGGCAGGATCGACTCCGTTCGGGTTGTCGTTGGTTTTGGGCATGTACGGCACGACGGAAGAGATCAACGCGGCTTGGGTCACGTTCTTAGCGCCGTGGCGCGTGAGGTAGCGCGCGACCTCGCCACCGCCCATGGAGAAGCCGACGATTGCGGCGTCGGTGGCGCCTGCCGCGTCGATCACGGTCGCGAGGTCGTCGGACAACGTGTCGTAGTCGTAGCCGCGGAAAGGTTGATCGGAGCGGCCGAAGCCGCGTCGGTCGTAGGCGATGGCGCGCATACCAGCTCCCGCGAGCGCGACCGCCACTTCATCCCATGTGTCGGA
>Ga0247764_1000171_pt1 | contig 23758 bp, 16 predicted proteins | sample UWRJL051202B4_FD_179932 | JGI IMG/M metagenome (GOLD analysis project Ga0247764, IMG submission 179932) | Plant litter microbial communities from Arlington Agricultural Research Station in Wisconsin, United States - UWRJ-L051-202B-4 | ecosystem: Environmental > Terrestrial > Plant litter >...
GACTACTACGCCCCCTGGAAGTTCCTGACCGTAGGACAAGGTGACGTTGTATCGGCCCGCATCAGCATCAAAGACAACGTCGTAAAACCGGAGAACGTGATCTTCAAAACGCCCGCCGGTATAGAATACGATGCCACCTATACCGACGGCGTCTATACACTTCAAATAGCTTCCGGCCCCGTGGGCGATGTGCAGGAGCTGTACGCTTTATATCCGGACCCTTCTGCAAAAGAAAAATACTGGACACTCGGCAAGCTGGGTATAGCCACCTATGCCGCCCAATCGTATAAGCTGGTACTCGTACCAGTCGAAGATGCGCCGGTAGATGTCGAAGACATTCGCACCATGCTCAAAACGGTATACGACTCCATAGGCGTTACCTGGCAGGTAGAGCTGGCCCCGAGCCTCTCCTACAAAGAAGACAAGCTGATGGCCAACAGCACCGGCCTCAGCACCTACAACGACGCGATGCGCAACCTCAACGCCGCGTATAAAGATGCCGTGCAGGCAGCAGGTGGCAGGTTCGACGAAGGAGCAAACTATCTCTTCTTCCTGAAAGCCACCGGCGCAGACAAAACCAACGAACGCGACTACACCGGCTTCATGCCCCGAGGCGCCCAGTTCGGCTACATCTTCACCAGCGAGCTACGCCGCAAACAAATTCCCCAGGTAGTAGCCCACGAACTTGGCCACGGCCGCTGGAAGCTGTTCCACCCCTTCGATTCGCATTACGGCTCTGTCACTGCCGCGGAGAAGACGGATAACCTGATGTCCTACGGCGAGAACGCCGGCAGCTTTGCGAAGTGGCAGTGGGATATAGTCAATGACCCGGCGATGCTGGTTAGTGTGTTTGGTGGCGACAGTAAGAGCGCATATGCTGAGAAAAATTACATTGTAATGGAGAAGGACCGGGTGTTTTTATCACCAGCAGGAACTCCTGTCCACGTCCCGGCAAATTCTAGAATATACTCGATCTCTGTAAGCGGAAACATTTGGCCTGGTTGGGCATTGTATAAATTCGAGTATTATAATAAATCAGGTGGATACCAGAGCATATCGATGGGGGCCAGCAGTGCAAGGAATGGTACCTTCTTCGGTTATTTCGATTTCACCACCGAGGGTGCAACGACATACTGGACTCCAAACAAAGATTGGCGGCCTGTTTTCAAAAAAGACAATAACACAGGAACAGAGACGGTAATACAGACAGTAACGCTTATTAGTGAAGATCCTAAAACTTGCACGATTAAGCTTTACGAGGTCGAGATGACTTTTGTCAAGGGGCAGATTAAAAGTTATGTCAATGGTAACCGTAATACTCCGGGACGAACGGCAGATTACGATGTGAGCAATCTGAAGGCCGTTGACTCCAGCAAGCCGCTTCAAATGCGTGGTTGTACGGACCTGTCAGATATAGGAAATAACGAATCGTTCAACGGTTCCGGAAAGCCTTCACAAAATGTCTTTATTGATTATTCGGAAGGTCGGGATGGTACTTCGCCATTTACAGGGGCAGGAAAGGATTCGCTGGCAACGGCCATGACCGAGTTGACTGGGTTCTTACAGATGGATGTGAAGACATACATTCTGAATACGGATAACCCGTCGTTTGATACTGCAAAGAAGGCCTACGATGAAGATGGAGCCGAGAATAAAGTTCTCATAGTAGTCGAAGGAAATAAATCAAAGATCAGACTCGAACATAGGCTTACAGCTCCAGCATGGCTTAGGAGTACCTTCCCTAGCAATGGGGCAGATGACTGTACAACGGACTATGTCAATAAAGCGCTTGATGAGCTGCATGCGATGTCTGTGTACACCATCGCCAGCACGATACACAAGATTCAGATGGAATATTCCCTGGCATTGTACAAAACCGTGTTCGGTAATTTGTACTGTGCTACTGATGAGAGGCATGCTAAAAATTGGTCACCTGGAGTTCAGTTTGCAGGAGGAGCCTTTCACGAGCTTATTTCGAACGTCGATGTCGTGATGATGGTGGAGGGGATATTGGCGATGGGTAAGAGCATTGTGAAAATGAAGATCGATAGCTATGACTCTTATATAACCGGAATAAAGCAAACGTGCGACGAAATAAAGAACAACAAGCCAATCGAGCCCTCTGTTCTGCTTCAACGCGCCATTCCTCCTGATGCCCGTTTTGTAAAGGAAGCTTGTGAGAACGTTGTTAAGATAGCCACACAGTTTACCGGTATGTATTTCACCGATTGCCAGGATATATGCTGGTATCGTCGTGGTGAGGTTACTGTAATGATCGTTCCGATTGTGTTGACAATGGGTGAGTGGGCATACGTCAAGGTGAGCACACTGACAGCACGTTTTACAGGTACGAAGTCCGGCCGTGCAGTGGCGCTTCTAAAAGAGGCCGACGACCTGGGTATGGAGGTTGTACAGACGGAAGGAAAATCTGCCACAAAGATTGTAGAATCAACTACGAGCGAGAGCGGCGAGGTCTCCAGGGAAGTAGTCACTACTATTGAAAGAAATGGCGACGATATAGTCATTGAAGGAAGAGAGCCACTTGGTAAAAAAGGGATACTGGATAATATCGACGATCTTGAGGATGGTCAGGAGTATGTAAAAGTATTCGGTCAGGGAAATGACTTGCAGCAAGTTAGCCAGTGGATAGGTAAGATAGACGACAAAAATAGAATATACATTGCTGTTCACGGAGCAGATGGTACATTCCATGTTGTCCATAACGGTGTAAATCATGTGCTCGATCATCGTTCTCTGGCCGCGTGGATCGAGGCTAATCCTGAGTTGGGGAAAAAGGATATTGTCCTGCTCACATGCGCCGACTCGAGAGCCGCTCAAAACCTTGCTAATAAACTTTCGGGTAATCGCAAGGTAATCAGCTGGGACGGTGTTACGGAAGTATACGAGAATGGTTATATACGAGGCGAAGGAAACTGTTACATCTATACCAAATCTAATAATGCGGGGTTAAATCAAACGTTGATCAGCGGTGATGCTATACCGCACGGTAATGGGGGTGAGCCGGTAGGCAGGAAAGTTGTTCTCGGGGTTTCGAAAGACGCTTCTGTATTTGCGAAGTACGAGAATTTGATGCCGAAGATCGCCAAGCTCCGCGAGAGCGACGCACAGAGATTCATTCGCGATTTTGAAGAAGCTTCCGAAGATGTTCTTAAGCAGCTCAATGAAAATACTAAGTTAGTCGATAACTGGCGGCGTTTCGGAGAGAGTCCTTTAAGGACGAACACGAAGTATCTGAATGCTGCCCTGGGCTATCCTTCTACCTGGAAGTTTGAGTTCAGCGGAGATGTGACTAAACTGTATGATGGTAGCGGTAGAGAGCTGGCAAGCTTGTCGGAGTACGTAGCCGTCGCGAAAGGTGGAACGAAGGCCGATCGTGATTGGAATCAGTTCCTCAATAAAGCGACAATGCCTGACCACCAATACGAGGTTGACGGCTATTTGTATAAAACAGACAATATGGGCAGGGTCGAAGAAGTATCCGGCGACCTTAGGGACATAGAAAGGGGAAGGAATACGAATCAGCAAGGAGCATCGGTAGAATTGAAAGATGGTTTTACAGGAGAGGACGATGGAGGTCACCTGATCGCCAATATGCTCGATGGACCAGGTGAGCAGATAAATTACCTGCCAATGGATGCTTCCCTTAATAGGGGAGATTGGAAAGTAATGGAAAATGAATGGCGAGCTGCTCTTGGCGAAAATAAATCTGTGCGTATAAAAATCACACCAATATTTGAGGGAAGCTTAAAGAGACCTGATAGATTTGAGGTTGAATATTGGATCAATGATGGTTTAAAGAAAAAATTCTTTGATAATTAGTGTTATGGAACAACAGGAAATATTTCGCGTATTAGGACAAGCTACCTTGAAATCGGTGGAAGTAATAAACAATTGGAAACAGGCCATTCTACACATCGAAAGGCAGGAGAAGTCCGTAGGATTTAGAAGTAGCTATGTGGATGCAGATAATAAGGAAGTTGAAATCAGTACGACTGCTGAATACTCTGCAGTAAAAGCTGTTAAGGCGTTGTATAAGCATACTTCTGAATTCCCCTTAAAACACAAGGACTGGAACAAAGCAAAGTTTGTCGTTACCCCGGACTATAAATTCAAAATTGAATATATCTGGGACCAGGAATGGCAAGACGAAATTGATCGGTTAAATAAAACATCTTAATTGTTGGCGTAGAAGTATGAAGCGTCTTGTCTATTGTAGTCTCTTAATCCTCCTCGCAACCTCCTGCTACCACGAGCAGGAAATCCCCGTCATAATCGACTTCGAGTATTCCATCGCGAATAGCAGCTACACCGTACCCGTAACGTTGGACATCACCAACCGCACTACCGGCGCAGACTTCTATACCTGGACCTTCGCCGGCGCCTCACCCGCCACGGCCGATACCAAGCAGCCCGGCGCCATCACCTATAACCAGGCCGGCACATACACCATCCGCCTCGAAGCCTGGAACGATACCCAGCGCACCGTAAAGGAAATAACCGTTCTGCTCGACTCAGCGGTTACAGTAGACTTCACCATGGCCACGCAGGTAAATGATTTCTCTCCGGCCACCATAGCGTTCACTAACCTCACACGCGGCGCCTCATCCTATGCCTGGACCTTCGAAGGCGGCACCCCGGAAACATCCACATCCGCTGACCCAGGCCCTGTAGTATTCACGGAGCCACGCGACCACAACGTCACCCTTACCGTAACCAACGGCCGCGAATCCTACACAGTATCGAAAGTCGTAACGGTAAAACCTGCCATGGCAGCAGCGTTCGAAATAGTCCCTTCATTCGAGGATGAAGACTACGAAGCGCCGCTAAAGGCCGCGTTATCAAACAACACCATAAGCGGCCTCCGCTACACCTGGACTGCCACCGGCGGAGCCATATCTGACAATCACGCCGAAACACCCGATATCTTCTTCTCCAACCCCGGCGACTACACAGTAACGCTCACGGTGGAGAACGATAAAGAGACACAAACCATAGACCGCACGATCCACGTCAAACCAAATAGTAACCTCTACACCATGACGGATGTCAGGCTGGGCGTAAGCGCAGCGCAAAACACGATCGGGTGCTTCTACTCCTGCGCAATGCGACAGGTATTGAAGAAGAGCGACGTGACAACAGAAAATGCTCCGTCAATAGACCTGGTATTTTACAGCGTTAACTCCAGCTTCGGCTATTGCCGCTTTATATCGCCGGACTCTGCCGCGAAGTTCACATTCCCGGCTATACCGCAGGCAAAGCACACCAGCATCAACAACACACAGGAAACCGGAGCAACCATGCTCTCCGCCGAACAGTTCGACGCGATGACGGACGACAGCCTACTGGCGAATCTAAATATCGCTGCTAACGATACGCGCACAAACTACTTCACCAATAGCCTCACACCTCGTATAGTATTGTTCCGTACCGCCGACGGGCGCACAGGCGCTGTACGGATAAAGTCGTTCGTGTCAGATGGAGCACAGTCGTATATACTCGCAGATATTAAAGTCCAAAAACTGAAGCCATGATGGGAAAGGTTTACCGTTTTTTAGCAAGGAAGGGGAGAGGCATCATCATCGCGTCTATCAGCCTTACGTCGTATACAGTCGAGGCACAGCAGATAGACCTGGGCAGCCTCGATAAGACATTTAAGCAAAAGCCCGTTAAGGTTGGCGGTGGTGTATCGGCGAGTACGGTGTTTTATGATGGCAACGATGGCCAGAAGCGTCAGCCGTTCACATACTTTCTCAATGGTAATGTGAATGTCAATCTCTTCGGACAGGTCAACCTGCCGTTCTCTTTCAACTTTACAAACCTGGGCTCGAGCTATGGCTACCCCACATTGCCGAACCGCCTCAGCGTTCACCCGATGTATAAGTGGGTAAAGGGGCATATCGGTGATATTGCCATGGCTTTCTCTCCGTACACACTCAACGGGCACATGTTCACGGGGGCTGGCGTAGATCTCACACCGGCTGGCCCGTTCAAGATCAGCGCGATGTATGGCCGCCTGCAGCGTGCGGTAGAGTTCGATACGGCCAATGCGCTGGTACCCGCGGCTTACCAACGGATGGGATATGGCGTAAAAGTCCGGTATGATAAAGCCGATCATTATCTGGGCATGAGTATGTTCTCCGCCAAAGACAATGTAGGATCACTGAACTGGCAACCCGATAGCCTGAATATTCTGCCGCAGGGAAATACGGCTTTCAGCTGGGAAGGCGGAGTGAAACTACTGGAGAACCTCAACCTGTCAGGCGAGTACGGCCTCAGCCTTCTAACGCGCGATGTACGTGCACCACGCGAAGGATCCACTGTCGTGCACAAAACATTGGCGAACCGTACCTCTACCGCAGCGTATCATGCATTTAAAGCCGAGCTGAGCTATGTGTTCTTTAAGAATACGGTCGGTGTGGCCTACGAGCGTATCGATCCGGAGTACCGCACGCTTGGGGCGTATTATTTCAACAACGATTATGAGAATGTGTCGCTTCGTTACGCGCGTCCGTTTTTCCACGATAAGCTGATGCTTGCCGCCAGCTGGGGTGTGCAGCGCGATGACCTGGAGCATAATAACGAGCAGTCCTCCAAACGTTTCGTAAGCTCGGCTAACCTGGACTACACGCCCAGCGACAAGCTTAGCGTCGGCCTTTCGTATTCATCCTTCCAGACCTATATGAATATGCGGTCGCAGTTCGACTACATCAACGGCCAGACGCCATACGACAACCTCGACACGCTGAACTACACGCAGCTCTCTCAAAATCTCGGGGCTAACGTAAACTATGCTTTTGGCAAGAATAAAAATCGCCGGCACACGCTTAACACCAACCTGAGCTTCCAGGAAGCCGCCGACAAACAGGGAGAAATAATCCGCCCGGGAGCGTTGTCGCAGTTTTATAACTTCAGTACAGCGTATAATGTATTGTTTGTTCCGCAGGCCATCGGGATCACCGCGGCATTCAATACAACCTACAACCATGTGGGCATGGATGACTTTGTTACACTCGGCCCTACAGCCGGGGTTAAGGCGAAGGTCTTTAAAAAGAAGCTTACAACGGGGCTGTCATCATCTTATAACGTGAGTATGAACAAGGGCGAAACACAGGCTAAAGTCCTCAACGTGCGGGCCAACGTCGGCTACATCGTACGGAAGAGACACAACCTTACTGCTAATGCGATCTGGCAGCACCGGGAGCGTGTCAACAACAACCCTGCGATCGCCACGAACACCGTCACCACCCGGTCTGTTACTGCTACCGTGGCGTACGCGTATAGCTTCTAGTAAAACTTATTTTAATTGTGGCTCGAAATCCAGCGAAACCGAGTTCATACAAAACCGCTTATAGGTAGGAGCGGGACCGTCGTCAAAGATGTGCCCCAGGTGAGACTCGCATCGTCCGCAAAGAACTTCTGTGCGCTCCATACCGAATGATGAATCCTGGCGGTAGATCACACTGTTCTTCCGGATGGGTTCATAAAAGCTCGGCCACCCGCACTCGCTGGCAAACTTGGCGTCGGATTTGAACAGCACGTTGCCACATACCGCGCAGTAATACGTACCCTTTGTGCTGCTGTTCCAGTATGTTCCTGTAAAGGCCCGTTCGGTGTCGCCTTCACGCGCTACGGCATACAGCGCGGACGGTAAAATCTTCTTCCACTCGGCATTGGCAACCTTGACCGGCTTTGTATCCGTGGTTGAGTAATACGGGTTGTTCTCATGCCCTCCTTTGGTTTTCGGGTTTTGGGCGAAGGCCGTGAACGCGCACAGCGCAGCGAGACAGGTGATCAGGAACATTTTCATACAACGAAAACGCGTTCGTTACCGAAAAGGTTTGCTGAGGCCCGAACCTGCACATTAGAATACAATTAACATAGCAGACACGCGGACTTAAACCGGACTTCTATATATTAGGGGATGCCTTCCCAAACCCTAAAGACCCTTGTGCTGGCGTTCGGATTGATCGGCATGGGAACTACCTTCGCGCAGCTTCCCGGCGTTACGTTCGAAGTGATCACAACGCGCGAAGGGCTTCCCGTAAATACAGTGCTCTCTGCCGTGCGCGACCGTGACGGCTTTATGTGGTTTGGCACCCGTCAATGTCCCGTGCGCTACACCGGCGCCGCCTTCCAGCGATTCCCCACGCCCGAAACCTATCTCGTTACCGGCATGGCAGTCGATCCGCAAAATGCCCTTTGGGTAGCCTCGGACCGCAATGGCGTTTGCCGCATCGACCCCAACACGCTGGCCATGGAATGTATGCCCGAAAACGGCCACGGTAGCGTAGAAACTACCGGGGACTTTTTTATAGACTCGCAGGGCAACGGCTGGTACAGCACCCGCGACGGTGTGGCACGTATAAACCTGGCCACACGCCAGCGACGCCACTACAGCTTCCACCCCAGCACATTTGTATGGATGAAAGGCTCCTTTGCCGAAGGCAACGACGGCACACTTTGGGTGGTAGGCCGCGACAACGGGCTTTTCCGCTATGACCGCGACCGTGATTCGCTGATGTGCGTGATCGGTGCCGAAAGCCCCACGCACCGCGGCCCCGATATACTGATGGCTAAAGCATGCGTGGACGCGTTTGGCATTGTGTGGGTCGGTACATACAACCGGGGCCTTATCCGTTACGACCCCATGCTGGATACGTATACGATAATGCCCACCGGCCGGCGCAGCAATGCCGTGCTGGCGCTTGCCGAAGGAACCGACGAGAATGGAAAACATATACTGTGGGTGGGCGACGATCAGGGCCTCGGAGTTTTCAGACCGGAGCAACAGCAGTTCTATTTCTTCCCCGCTATACTGTCGCGTCCGTATGGCGTGAACTACATCTATCGCGATCCCGATGAGATCGTCTGGGTATGTACATCCGACGGCATCATCAAGTATCACCCCAAGAGCAACATGATCCAGTCCATCCAGATCCCCGAAGGACTGGTGGCGTTCCCGGTTACCGTGAACACAGTCATGCCGCACCCGCTCAAGCGCGATATCGTTTACCTCGGTCTTTCGCACACCGGGATGCTGCGCTGGGACCGTACGGCCAATACCTTTTCGCTGATCCGGTATCCCGACGCCCCACGCGCCGAAACCAACTGGATGATAGCCCGCAACGATGGCAACGTATGGATCGGCGTAAACCGGTGGGACTACGCGCGCCCCGGAATATTTGTATTCAATCTCGGGCACGAGGCCTTCGTACATCACCCTGTAGAGCATGTCACCGATACCTGGTTCTCCGTGCCCTTCTTTATGTATGGCGACTTCGACGACAAGGGCAGGCTCTGGGCCGGAAACTCCGACGAAGGGATACGTATAGCCAACCTGGGCACGCAGCGTGAAGTAACCCCCTGGAGCGAAGCCGAGCAGGAGAAACTGGTGCACGACAACAACCTTATCAACGACATATTGCTCGATCATTCCGGCAACCTGTGGGTGGGAACATTCAATGGCATTTACAGGGATTCGGCCAATCATTTTATACGTGTTGATTCTTCGCCCATGCCTCCCGAGGTTCAGGACCCGGCCGTCAATACATTGCTGGAAGACCGCCACGGCAACCTCTGGGCTGCACGGTGGGGCAGCGTTACCAGGACGTCGCCGGCAGGCGACCTGACCGCTGTGCTGACCATGAGCCATGGCTTTTACGACCGCGAGCTCGCCGGCCTGGCCGAAGATTACCTGGGCTGCATCTGGATCGGTAACTACGAAGGGCTCTATTGCTGCAAGCCCTCTACCGGACACGTTACCCGCTTTTCGATGAACGATGGCCTGATAAGCAACAATACCCTGAAGCGCCTCTTCATAAGCCGCGATGGCAAAGAGCTGTTCATCGGTCAGAAAAATGGCCTGAACATCGTAAAGGTAGACCAGGTGATGAGGCCGTTCGATGCTCCCGCCGTAGCGATAAGCAGCTTCCGCGTTCATGAGCACGACCGCTATACAGACTTTTCCAAACCCATAGAACTCACACCGGCAGACAATGCATTCCGCGTAGACTTCATCGCGCTCAATTACCGCAAGGAGCAGGATAACGCTTACGCCTATTACCTTGAAGGATTCGAGAAGCAGTGGAACTACAGCGGCACACAGCACGTAGCGTATTATACCAACCTCAGCCCCGGCGACTACACGCTGCACCTCAAGGCAGGCGATGCCCTCGGCAACTGGAATCCTGAAACACTGAAACTGAATATAACCGTGCTGCCAGCCTACTACGAAACGGCGTGGTTCCGCATCCTCGCGGTAGTAGTCGTATTGGGTTTGCTCTATGGCCTGTACCGGTACCGTATCAACCAGTTGTTGCGTCTTCAGCGCGTACGTAACCGCATCTCTGCAGATTTGCATGATGAGCTGGGTTCATCGCTGAGCGGAATCGGCATTATGGGAACGTTAGCCCGCAATGGCCTGCCTGCGGAACATCCCTCGCTGCCGTTTGTAGATCGTATGGTAGAAGAAGTGCAGGTTATCAGCGGTTCGCTGGACGATATCGTATGGAACATCAGCCCGAAGAACGATGCCCTCTCCAGTCTCATCGCCCGTATGACACGCTATGCCTCGGAGCTGTTCGAAGCCAAGCAGATAAGCTACGACCTGTTTATGCCCGAATCGCACGAAACCATTCGCCTGTCGATGGATCAGCGTCGTAATTTTTACCTTGCGTTCAAGGAAGCCGTAAATAATCTTATAAAGTATTCGCAATGTACCCATGCCACAGTAAGCATCAGCGTGGATCGCCATACGCTGATCATGGTGGTGCGCGATAACGGCATCGGCTTCAACCCCCACCAGCGCAGCGACCGCAATGGTCTTGAGAACCTGAGAAGCCGCGCCAAAAGCCTGGGCGGCACCATCGATATCGAGTCTAAGCCGGGCACCGGTACAACCATTCGATTCCAGTTTACCGTGTAGCAACGCCGATACCCAAATGGGGTATTGAGCGGCAAAGCAGAAATAAGGTATTTTGAAGTATAGGTTAATTAAGGAGCGGCAGCAAAGGCACCTCGCTGCCCGGATTAGGTTAAACAGGGCAATGGCAGGTAGAGGAATATATATTCCTCTACCTCCAGCCTCGCCCGGAACAACATTGTTATGCAGGATATACGTGTCTCGGTTTACGAAGATAACGCCAAGTTGCGGGAGCTGATCGGATTGCTGGTTGGCAATGCCGAAGGATATGTTATGACCGGATCTCACCCCGATTGTCGCACGGTAGTATCCGAGGTCGCTGCCGATAAGCCCGATGTTGTGATCATGGATATCGATATGCCCGGCCGTAGCGGCATAGACGGTGTTCGCCTCATCAAGGAATACAATATCAACGTCAAAGTAGTGATGCACACCGTCTTTGATGACGACGATAAGCTGTTTGCATGCCTCAGCAACGGCGCCGATGGCTATATACTGAAGAAAGATTCGTCGTCACATCTGCTGCAGGCTATACGCGAAGTGGTAGATGGTGGCGCCCCGATGTCGCCCGGGATAGCCTTTCGTGTATTGCAAACCTTCCGTCAGCCAAAGGTCGAATCCACACAGTACAATGTTACCGACCGCGAGCGGCAGGTGCTCGAGCTGCTGTCGCGTGGATTCTCATACCGTATGATCGCCATCGAGTATTCGATCTCACCCGAAACCGTAAAGAAGCACCTCAAGAATATCTATCAGAAGCTGCACGTGCAGTGTGGCCCGGAAGCAGTGGCAAAAGCCATACGCGAGCGTATAATTTGTTTATAGCTTTTTTATGCGTGCGCCTCGTCTTGCGGCACGCCTTACATACTAAAATCCGATCTATGCGTGTCCACCCGTGGCGTTAGCGGGTGTCGCAAATCGCGGTTATGCATAGAGTAAAAATGAAAATAACACAAATGGTATCGTCTATCTGTTTTTACAAATGTAATATCTGGCCCGTTTCGTCAATTTTTTAAAGTGCAGCCTCTCTAATTTTGTGGCAACAAAAACACTTTTTATGAAAAGAAACTTTTTACACGCTTTACTGCTTGCCGCAGCAGTGATCACATTGGCATCTTGCAGTGATGACGACGCAGCACCGTCTAACAATTTCTCTTATGACGGTAATACAAAGAAAATTACCGAAACCGGCACTGTGTATCTCGATACATATCCTACTACAATTGGTGGAAAAGACGTTTATTACCACGACTTAGATTTCTCAATTACTGAAGGTGTTGAGAAGAATGCAAAATTCAGCTCTATTTACTTTACAGTATCTTCTTTCACAAAGACATTTAACGCTGGTACGTATACTTTTTCGGGCAAATACGGTAGCGGAAAAGACCTTGAGATCAATGACGGTTCACTTTACGTGGATATCAGCTGGGAGTTCATCGACCAGGCTGTAACATATGATTTCGTTTCAGGAACCTTTACAGTAACGGTATCTGACGGTGTTTATACTATTGACGGTGAAGGTACTGCCGCTGAAGACGGTAAAACAGCCAATGCAAAGCCGTTCAAAATTCATTACAAAGGCAAACTTAGCGAGGACTAATCCCGCATAGTTAATAGTTGTTTACAAAGGAGGCTGCTCACGCGGCCTCCTTTTGTTTTGCCCTGAAATCACGGTATATTCATGCCTGAACCCGTTTATTCAGGCGCATGATAGCAAGCTACCTTACTGTTGCTTTCCGGAATTTTGTAAAGGAAAGGTTCTTTTCCCTGCTTAACGTCATTGGCCTCTCGCTGGGCCTGGCTATCGTTTTCCTCATCAGCCTCTATATTGTATATGAGCTCGGTTTCGACCGCTTTCACAACCTGCCCGATCAGACCTATCGCGTCGTGACCTATGTCGAAATGGGCCCGAACAAGGGCGATTATAACGCCGCCTTTTCCCCCATGGGCCAGGCGCTTCGCGAAGACCTCCCCGAAGTAGAGGTTGCGGTACGCCTTGTATCGCAAGATGGGGTCATTTTTCGGGTAGATAAAAATGTTTTTCCGGAAGACAAGATTCTCTATGCTGACCCCGATTTCTTCAAACTTTTCAATTTTAGAATATTATCGGGCAATCCGTCACAAATACTGACTAAACCTTACCAGGTTCTTCTTACTCCTTTATTAGTAGTGAAGTATTTCGGTGAGCTGCCGCCCGAACAGGCAGTAGGCAAATCCATAGAAATAGACCGCGAGCTCTATACGGTAGCCGGTATCGTCGAGGAATCGCCGGCCAATTCACATTTGCACTATAATGCCATTGCGTCGCTCTCGTCATTGCCCGTGGGCAGAGATATGAAGTGGCTTGGTTTGACGGTAAGTCTCTATATCCGTCTGAAGCAGGGTACAGCCCCGGAAACGGTTAATGGGAAATTTGAAGGTGTGCTGGAACGGCATATCGACAATTATGATGGACAGAAGAGGCGCGACATAGTTATGCTCCCCTATCTGCAGGCAATGACCTCCATACATTTGCATTCGGATCTGCTGGGCGAGGTTGAGCCGAACAGCTCGATAACCACGCTATACATTTTTGCCTCCGTGGGTTTTGTGGTATTGCTGCTGGCATGCGTGAACTTCGTGAACCTGACCACGGCCCGCTCGGCTAACCGTGCCAAGGAGGTGGGCGTAAGAAAAGTAGTAGGCGCCGAGACGAGACAACTGATGCGTCAGTTTATACTGGAAGCGATACTTATGGTGTTGGTGGCAGCAATACTGGCGGTATTGATTGTGTCGGTCGTACAATATCCGTTCAATATTATCTCAGGCAAAGCGATATCGGCTGCCACACTGGTGGAGCCGGTCAACTTGCTGATACTGGTTTCCTTTGTTGTAGTGCTGGGCATCATAGCCGGCAGCTACCCGGCATTTATCCTGACGGCGTTTAATGCCACGCGTGTGTTGAGAGGCAGCGTTCGTCTCGGTTTCCGAAGCCGCAGGCTTCGGGGTATATTGGTCGTAATACAGTTTGCTTTGGCCATTATATTGATTACGGCCACGCTTGTGGTAGATGAGCAGCTTAGTTACATGCGCTCGCGAAAGCTGGGCTTTGACCAGGAGAATGTCATCGTTATTGAAAACGGTGATAAGATAACCGATGCCACAGCTTTTCAGAAAATGATACGTGCCATACCCCAGGTGCGCGATGTCGGAACCGGTGCCACTAAACCTATCGGCAGCTACGACGGCCTGCCCATGGCGGAGGAAAAAGTACAAAATGTAGCGCTGGTAAACTACTCCACAGTAGATGCCACGTATCTTAAAACATTGAAATACGAGTTCCTGGAGGGAAGAAATTTCTCTTTGGCGGAGGCCGATACGTCGGCTGTTATATTGAGCCGGTCCGCAGCCACAGTCCTCCTGGGCGACAAGCCATTGGGGAAGAAACTTTTCTACCCTGTTAATAAGATAGGTACTGTGATCGGTGTGGTAGAAGATTTCAATTACCAGTCGTTGCGTAATGCCATCGCACCGGTGGTCTTCTTCTATAAACCTGACCAGCGCTACATCTGTATTCGCTTTAAGCCGGGTGATCCTGCGCAGGGAGTAGCAGCAGTGGAGGCGCTTTGGAAAAAACAATACCCGGGCATACCGTTCGTATTTACATATCTCGACGAAACGTATGCCAGCCTCTACAAGGGGGAAGTACAATTGGGCATTACATTCGGTATCTTTACCGTATTGGCGCTGGTTATAGCATGTCTGGGTCTGGTGGGACTTACCGTATACATGACGCAGCAGCGCAGCAAGGAGATCAGTGTACGCAAGGTCTTCGGAGCATCCATCGCACAGATCGCGCTATTGTTGTCGCGCGACTTCATACGGCTTATCCTCATAGCATGTCTGCTGGCGGTACCCGCGGCATATTATATCATGACACTTTGGTTAAAAGATTTTGCCTATCACATATCGGTAGGACCATGGGTGCTGGCGTTGGGGTGCCTGGTTGTGTTACTGGCCGGTATCGGTGCCGTAGCGTATCAATCTATTCGCGCATCGTTGCTCAACCCCGGGCAGTCGCTCAAAGAAGAGTGATCGATAAATAGCCTCCGCAGGTTTATGTGCGGAGGCCATTCTTATCCCTTGCGTTTATTTTACGACAAGCTTGACATCGATGTTGCCGCGTGTGGCGTTGGAATACGGGCAAACCTGGTGAGCCTTCTCCACAAGTCTTTCGGCTACCGAGCGCTCTACGCCGGGCACCTCAACTTCCAGGGTTACGGCCAGGCCGTAAACATGATTGTCGGTTTTGCCAAGGCTTACATCTGCGGTAACAGAGGTTGTTCCCGTCTCGATCTTCTCCATGCGGATGATCATGTCCAATGCGCTGCCGAAACAGGCTGAATAACCGGCGGCGAACAGTATTTCGGGGTTTGCATAACTTCCTCCCGCGCCACCCATCTCTTTGGGTACACGGACATCGATGTCCAGCGAACCATCAGAAGACTTAACATGGCCGTCGCGGCCCCCGGTAGCTGTGGCTTGCGCCGTATAAAGCATTTTCATACGTATATATTTTTTTATAATGTAGCTTGACCATCCATCGCTCTATAAGCGTGTATGTATCGCAATATAAATAACGTATGCCAAAGCAAATGCTTACTCCAGACCTCTTTTCCCTGGCATCCAGAACGGCTTGGTTTTGATCTGCCGGCTGCTCCACTTCAGCTGACGAAAATATTTGCTCATCGTTACACACACGCGGCCGTCGCCCCCGATATAGGCCATGCCCTTGCCCGTAGTCAGAGGAAGGATAGTCTCCACGGCTTGTATAAGCGCATCGCCCGGATTGTCGGGAAGCGTTGTGAGAGGAAACGGGAAGAATCCATCGATATCGGCGAAGTGATCGTCCGTATGGTTTGCGTAGAGCACACCATACACAGGCTTACCGGGTAGATTTCTGTACAGCTCATACAGGTGAGCGAACGATGACGGATCGCCGATCATGATGTAAAAGTCCGCCGATGTATCCACGGTAAACTTGCCTTCGGGCCCGCGGAAGTAGATCGTGTCGCCCGGCTGTAAGAGCTGTACCCATTGCGCGCCGGGCCCTTCAGAGAACGTACACACCGCGATGTCCATCACCTGGGTGGTTGTATTGTAGCGCCATACGGAGTAAGTCCGCACCATATCACGCATGGCTGCCTGCTGCCCATGGCCGATAACCACACGCAGATGCTGCCCGGGTGTATAGGCCAGCGGCGTTGTGGCCGCCAGTTGAATACGAAGATGCCACGTATGGCGTGTTAGCAGGTGTTTGGATAACAGCGTGCCACGCTCTGAGATACGGGCAACTATGGAATCGAGCAGGCTCATAGAATCTTCCTTGGTTTGATCGGGACACAAAGGTGTTGTGACCTGGTCAGTGTTGTAATGGCACAGACAGGGTAATCATTGGACATTTCACGGCAAAAGAAAAAATTGCCGGATCGTAGACTAGCTTGCCGCAAAATCCGTCTATAGCTAAAGTATGCGAACAGCGTTGGAAATACCGTTGCACCGGCTGGATGCCTCTGCACCGCTCGGCATTGAAATACACGCCAAGGACACAGACTCTGAACTGCGGGAAAGGGTAAGCGAAGCACATCGCGACGACCATTATACCTTCGGTTTCCTCGAAAGCGGTCGTGTGGACCTGATGATCGATTTTGATCCGGTCGCCATTGTGGCAGGATCAGCGTTCGTGCTGCTGCCAGGCCAGGTACACCAGTTGCTGAGCACCGAGAGCGGTGCGGGTTGGATCATGGCTATGGATCCTGCACTGGTCAGCGATCTCTGCCGGCTTGTATTCGAATCGTCGGATAGTTTTATATCGATACCCTTGAGAAGCGAGCAGATGCAGCAATTTCGTGATTGTGCCCGGCTGCTGCATACCCTGCTCAAGGTAGGAACACAATCTCCTTTACACAGTCAGACTGTACGGCAGGTGGCTTCTGCATATGCAGGTATGATGGCTGCGGCATATGGCGAGAACAATAATACTCCCGATCGTGTGCATAGTCGCTATAGCGCCATAACACAATCGTTCCGACAACTGCTTTCACAAAATTATAAGGAAGATAAAAGTCCGGCCGGATATGCAGATCGGTTGAATCTGTCTGTGAATTATCTCAACGAGGCCGTGCGCGCGGAAACCGGTTTGCCGGTTACACACTGGATCCAGTATACCGTAATGCTCGAAGCCAAACGGTTGTTGTACTACACACCTCTCAGCATCAAAGAAGTGGCCCATACACTGGGTTATGATGATCACGCCTATTTCACAAGGCTCTTTACTAAAGTTACCGGGGCATCGCCGCTGGCATTCCGGCGGCAAAAGAACGGCAAAGCGCTACAGGAGAAATACGCATAACTACTCCGTGGCAATGGCCTGGATCCGCTGACGGTATTCTTTCGGCGTGATGCCGGTATGTTTTTTGAAAGCCTGGTTGAAAGTAACCTTCGAGTTGAAGCCGCACTCGTACGCAATGCCGATGATCGTCTCGTCCTCATCCTGCGCCAGCATCTTACGCGCGCGTTCTATACGATAACGGTTCAGGAAGTCGTGAAACGAAATGCCCATATGCTGGTTCAATACCTGCGACAGCTGATGATGACGCAGACCTACCTTGCCGGCCAGATCCTTTAACGTGATCTCGTTCTCGGTAAACAGCCATTCACTCTTCATTACGTGGTGAAGGCGGTTCTCATATAATTCATAAAGCTCTTCCGGAAGAGGCCCAGAAGTAGCGGGGTGCGAGAGGTGGTAAGTTGCCGCAATGGCGTCGGATATGGTGGTCAGCGCGGTCATAACGTATGGTGTTTTTGGTTCGTTTGCCTATAGACAATCCACCTTCCGTTTACCCCTACGCCACAGTATTTAAAATTCCGTACCTTTCCGCTTAACCTCAAAAACATCGAATATGCGTAAGACCGGCGCCACGAATACAGTAGTTACACCGGTATATGCCCTGGATTCGTTTAGCGAAAAGGCACGCGAAAATTCGTTCTATATAGAGACCCTCACCGACCACCTCGAAGCACATGAGTTCGTAAGCCGCCCGCACCGCCATGACTTTTACCTGGTGCTCTACATAACCAAAGGTGGGGGAGAGCACACGATAGATTTTACAACCTATCACATGCAGCCCCGCAGCTTTTTTGTGATGACACCCGGCCAGGTACATTCCTGGAATCTCAAACCCAATACCGAAGGATACATACTGTTTTTCAACCCGGCCTTCTATGAGCCCGGAACCAGCGAGCGCCACCTGGTAGAGTTTCCGTTCTTCCATTCGCTGCACCCCGGCGCGCTGATCCAGCTGAAGGCTGGCGATGCACCCGTGCTCGATGTGATCGTGGACGAAATGTACCGCGGGTATAAAGCACCCGCCGCGGTAGACCTCCGCCTCATGCGCAGCTACCTCGATGTTGTGCTGCTGAACCTGGCGCGTTACTATAAAGCCGAGCAGCCCCGCCAGGAGCCCGCCCAGGTAACGACCACTTTTAAACTGCGCAAGCTGGAAGAGCTTATCAACCAGCATTACCGCACGCTGCGCCAACCTCATGATTACGCCGGGCTCATGAACCTCTCGGCGTCTTACCTCAATACCCTTTGCAAGCAGAATCTCGGTAAAACGCTTAGCGACCTGATCCACGAGCGCGTTATACTGGAAGCCAAACGTTTCTTCGCCTTCTCTGACCTTACGGTAAGCCAGGTGGCCGATGCCCTTCAGTTTACCGAAGCATCCTATTTTATCCGCTTTTTTAAGAAGGAAACGGGCCTTACCCCCGAGAATTTTCGTGAACAGATAAAACGTGCTATTTAAACCATAAATAGTACCGCTACCTTTCCCCGTCCCTGCCGTTTATTTGTATAGAACTAAACATTCAAGCATATGTTTAACAAGGGAACCAAAATGTATAGCATTCTGCACGAGAAGTGCCCGCAATGCCACACCGGTAACATGTTTGTAAACTCGCCTTTCAGCATTCACTTCGGCGACATGCATAAGACCTGCCCACATTGTGGTTTCGATCTTGTACAGGAGCCTTCATTCTACTTCGGCGCTATGTATGTAAGCTATGGCGTGCAGGTAGCAGTGTTCGTAGCCGTTTACCTCGCCCTGCGTTTTACAATAGACCCTTCAACCTGGACCTATGTAGCCTGGATGATCGTCGGCTCCATCGTTATCCTGCCCTACAACTTCAGGGTTTCGAGAGTAACGTGGATCAACCTGTTCGTGTCTTATAAAAAAGAAGCGGAACTACACGCACCCGCGGCTCACTAGATTTCACACGTGTGCGGAACTCTTTTATGAGATCTGCACAAAAAAAATAATCGGGAAATGCTTGCATCTGATAAATGACTTTTCTTGATTTGTATACGTTCTTTATAATCTTATCCAGAAAGACGGAGGGAATTGGCCCTTTGATGTCTTGGCAACCTCTTCTGAAAAGAAGAAAGGTGCTACATCCAGCCTCGAGAAATCGGGGGCAGATAAGTTGAGAAAAAGCATTGAGTAGTCACTAACGATACTTGAAAGCTCTTCTGACTTGTCGGAAGAGCTTTTTTTATGCGCTCTTTCTGACAATGTACTGGTATAATGGTTTGGGGACGTGATTTAAAAATCAAAAACCTTAAAAACACGTATCAGTATGAAAGAGCAAACCTTCCTCCTCCAAAGCATTCCTGTAGACCCCCAAACCGGCGCACTGTCCGTGCCCATCTATCAAACAACAACCTTCGCGCACGACTATCCAGGTCAGCATCGCGGTTACGACTACACACGCTCCGGTAACCCTACACGCAAAGTGCTCGAAGATCTGATCGCCAAACTGGAGAAAGGATCCACCGGCGCAGCCTTCGCCAGCGGCATGGCAGCTATCGACGCTGTATTGAGATTACTTCATGCAGGCGACCACGTTATTGCCGGTAACGATATCTACGGCGGCACCTATCGTCTTCTTACAACACTATATAAGAATGCAGGTATAACCGTAACGTTTGTCGATCTCCAGGATCCCATAGCGATCGGTCGTGCCATTCAGAGCAATACAAAGCTGCTCTGGCTTGAAACGCCCTCTAATCCGCTGTTGCGCATCATCGATATTGCAGCCGTGGCAGACATCTGTAAAAGCCATAATGTGTTGCTGGCGGTAGACAATACATTTGCCTCGCCTGTAGGACAGAAACCCATCACCCTCGGGGCAGACATCGTAGTGCACAGTGCTACTAAATATATCGGTGGCCATAGTGACGTGATCTCTGGCCTTGTCGTAACCAAAACCCCCGAGCTCGGCAGCGAGATCCTGTTTATACAAAACGCCACCGGCGGAGTGCTAAGCCCCTTCGAAAGCTGGTTGCTGATACGCGGCCTCGAAACGTTGGAGCTGCGCGTTCGTCAGCATGCCGAAAATGCGCTGAAAGTGGCCAAATGGCTTCAAACCGCTCCGGGCGTGAAAGATGTATATTATCCCGGTCTTGAAACACACGAGTATCATGAAGTAGCGGCCCGCCAGCAGAAATACTTCGGGGGTGTGGTGTCGTTCAGGCTCGCGGGCGATGACCTGGCATATACATCGAACGTTGTGTCGTCTACTAAGGTATTCAAGCTGGCCGAAAGCCTCGGCGGGATAAAAAGCCTCATCGCTCACCCGGCTACCATGACTCACGCCTCTATTCCAAAGGAACGCCACATCGACTTCGGTATCACCGATGGCCTCGTGCGGTTATCCGTAGGTCTTGAAGATGCCGACGATCTGATAGAAGACCTGGCGCAGGCTATCGCCATAGGCGTTCACGCAGTAAAAAGCGAAACACCCGAAGCCGTGCTGCTGTAACAGCCATTTTTAATATCCTGATATTTCGCCCATTTTTGCTGTGTACAGAATATCCGTCCTGCCATGAGTGATAATAAAGTGTTTCCGTATGCTGCCATAGTAGGGCAGAACAACTTCAAGCTGGCGTTAGAGCTTGCCCTTGTCGATCGTACGATAGGCGGCGTGCTCGTGTCTGGCGATAAAGGCACAGGCAAGACAACAACGGTACGCTCGCTCAGCGCCCTCATGCGTGGAGACAACGACTTCCCGTTTGTGAACCTGCCGGTAGGAGCATCGGAAGACCGCGTGCTGGGCACCGTGGATATCGAAAAGCTGATCAATGAAAAGCGGCAGGTGTTGCAGCGCGGGCTGTTGGCACAGGCGAATGGCGGTATACTATATATAGACGAGATTAACCTCCTGCCCGATTATCTCACAGACATACTGCTCGATGCCGCTGCCACCGGCGGCTACCACCTCGAGCGGGATGGACTGTCTGCCTGGCAGGAAAGCCGCTTCAGCCTCGTCGGCACGATGAATCCCGAAGAGGGTGCGCTCCGTCCGCAGCTGCTGGATCGTTTCGGCCTCGGTGTAGATGTTAAAACACCACACGAAGTAGTCGAACGCGTGCAGATAGCCCAACGAAGGGTTGCGTTCGATAGCGACCCGGTGGCATTCGTAAAGAAATACACAGAACAGCAGGCTGCTATACGACAGCGGTTGCTGCGCGCTACAGCCAGCTTGCCCGAAGTGAAGCTACCCGAAGCCATCTTCACGTATGCATCGGAGCTTTGCCTGCGGTATCACGTAGAAGGTGTACGTGCCGACGTATTGCTTATAAAAGCTGCGCGTGCGTTGGCAGCATTACAGAACCGCGATACGGTGTCGACACAGCATATCGACCAGGTGGCTCCGTTCGTGCTGCGCTACAGAACCAAAACGCCACCGCCACTATCAGGCCATACGCCGCAAGGTGGCGGAAACAACGAGGAAAACCGCCAGGAACAGCAAGACACTAATCACGACAATCAGCCAGCTTCGTCACAGCGTTTTGATGCGAAAGAGATCGACCACGGTATAAAAGTATTCAGAAAGAACCCGGTTAAAACCGCCGCGAAAGGTAAGGTGGTTCCGGTAAAAGAAGCCCCGGTATCGCGACCGGCAGGAAAGCCGTCGCAGCAGCAGATCCATATACTGAAAAGCGTCGTTCAGTATACATTGTCCGGTAACTTTAAAGTAATCTACAAACCGGCGCAGGGCCAGGGAAGCGTATATGTGATATTCCTGGTAGACTCCAGCGCGTCGATGTTGCGCGACCACCAGGTGCAATATTGCAAAGGCATTGTCGAACGTACGCTGCAGCAATATGCCGGTAAGCGCATTCGTTTTGCCGGTGTAGGCTTGCTGCAGGGAACAGCCGAAGTATTTCATACAGGAACAACCGATACCTCCGCATTCGCCGAAAGCCTGGCTGCATTTCATTCCGGTGGACGGACAAACCTTACCGCGGGCTTTCAAAAGGTAACACAATTGCTGCGACAAAATAACCAGGCAGCTCAGGATCAGAAACAACTCTATATACTCACCGACGGCCGCATAAACGCAGGTCATTCCACCACCGCCGATCCCCTGGAAGAAGCCGTCGACTATTATCACAAATATCTCAGGGCAGTCAGCTATACCCAGGTGTTGAACACCGAAAGCAGCTATGTAAAGCTGGGTGGAGCACACATGCTTGCCGGTAAGCTTCGTGCGGCCTATAGCTCAGTGCTTTAGCATCGGCAGCCGTAAATGTAGAAACGGCTGGCTATTACCGGGAAATCGCTTACATTTGCCCCCGTTACGGTTGTTATTACCGCATTGCAACGGTAGTAACATGAAAAGGGAATACCGGTGAGAATCCGGAACAGTACCCGCTGCTGTAATCCTGGGGTTAAATCTTTTTAACCTCTGTGCTCAGGCCGCAAAAGCCACTGTTCTTCATGATCAAGATCTGGAGGATGGGAAGGCCGCCTGAGCCGGGAAAGTCAGAAGACCTGCCATAACGTGTACCAAGCTAAAGGCTTTCGGGTGAAAGGCTGCGCGATTATGGAAAGACACAATCCGGAAATTATTTGGCAATGGCCCACGCCCGGCCGTAAGCTTACATGGCTTGCTGTTATGGGTGCGGCCCTGCTCGTCCTTCTCGTGCTCGATATCGCGCTCGGTTCTGTCCGTATACCCGTTGCCGATGTGATCCGCATACTTACCTATAGCGACACCGGCAGTGACCATCTCGCCTGGATCAAGATCATCCATAGCCTCCGTATCCCCAAAGCATTCACCGCAATACTCGCCGGCGCAGCGTTGTCCGTTAGCGGCTTGCAGATGCAAACACTGTTCCGCAATCCTTTGGCCGGACCGTCAGCGCTAGGGCTTACTTCGGGCGCCAGCCTCGGCGTGGCGATACTCATGCTGGGCACAGGCAGTATAGCCAGTACGTATGCTATCCGTCAACTCGGTGTTGGTGGGAGCTGGCTCATCGTACTCGCATCGTTCACCGGCTCCGCATTGATCATGATGCTGATAACGACCATAGCGTGGCGCGTACGCGATAACGTCGTGCTGCTCATCGTCGGTCTGCTGGTATCCAATCTTATCCTCGCCCTGGTCAGCATATGGCAATACTTCAGCGAGCCCGAGCAGATCCAGAGCTTCCTTCTCTGGACGTTCGGCAGTCTCAGCGGAGTATCGCGCCAGCAACTGCCGATACTTGTAACAGTAATACTCGCGGGGCTTCTGCTGAGCTTCGTATTATCAAAACAACTGAACCTGCTTCTGCTCGGCGAGCAATATGCCGGCAGTATGGGACTCAGTATACAACGCACAAAAATGCTGGTGATCGGCTCTACCAGTCTGCTGGCTGGTGCAGTAACCGGTTTTTGCGGACCGATCGGCTTTGTGGGCATTGCGGTGCCGCACCTGTGCCGTGCGTGG
>Ga0247764_1000172_pt1 | contig 23737 bp, 20 predicted proteins | sample UWRJL051202B4_FD_179932 | JGI IMG/M metagenome (GOLD analysis project Ga0247764, IMG submission 179932) | Plant litter microbial communities from Arlington Agricultural Research Station in Wisconsin, United States - UWRJ-L051-202B-4 | ecosystem: Environmental > Terrestrial > Plant litter >...
CGCTACCGACGTCACATTTCCAAAACGCTCGAACTCCTGGCGAAGACGGTCCTCGGTGGTTGAGTAGGCCAGGTTGCCAACGAATAGGCGCATACGAACTCTCCTTGCTTCTCTCTGTCGTTCGCGTCTTCTTTCCGGCCCTCGAACGAACGCTCGACGCTAACGCTCACTACCGGTCGCCATCTGCGCGACCACCACCACAGACCTAAACTCGAGCGGATCGACCGGACGAACTTCGGAACCTGGCGAAAGGGCGATTTCAGGCTACCAGGTTTTTTTTTCGCGGCCCAGTCTCCGCTGCGCCTCCCAATCGAGCGTGTTTAGGTGCGAAACACGCTCCCTTCAGCCCACGTCCGAGCCAGGGCCGATGCGTTTCCGGAGCGAAAGCGAGCTCCCTCGCTGGCCCCGGAACGCAGAAAATCGGGGGCTTTTGACACGTGCCCAAAGACCCCAACAACAAACTTTCCCCGATTTATCGATGTCGGTAAGCTGCCGTAGTGTTTGGCACTTTAGGCCGACGAGCGGTCGAGGCCGTGGTCGGGCTGTTCGCCCTGCTCGGGTTTGCCTATGTGCCCCTCGGCGCCAAGACCGGCCTTCAACACGTCAGCACGCTGATGCAGACCGACGCCGTGAAGGACGCGGCCGCTGGCTTGGCGACGCGCCTGCTCGAAGCACGGCTTCGGGTCACCGACGCGCTTGCGCCGAAGCAGCTCAGCGCACCGCTGCCACTGCCGTCAGGCAGTGCGCACGGCGTGCGACCAGCGGTTCCCAAGCTGCCTGATCACGGCACCACACGATGAATCACTACCGGGTTGCCGATGCCGGTCTGCGCATCACTCACGACGAACGTCGTCGTGGCGTCCGGCGGGGAGCTGGTTTGGAACGTGCAGCTGTACGGCACCGGTGACAGCGGCGAGACGACGCCGATGCCCAGCGCGTCGCCTGCTGCGCGGTTGTAGAAGCGCGTCGTGCGATCGTCGAGCGCGATGGCGTTGTGGCCGTCGACTTCGTACAGGCCCGCAGCACGGATGAAGTCCGGCATCGCGCCGTTGCCCTGGGCGCCGTTCAATGCGACCACGACACCGCCGGCCTTGGCAAACTGCTCCAGCGCCGCGCGCCACGTGTTACCGAGCATCGTCAGCTGCGGCGAGGTGGCGTTGGCCTGGTCGTAAACCATGAACACGTCGTAGTCGAACACGTTGAGCACGCTGGAGAGCTGCATGCCGTCCGTGAACGAATCGATGCGGTAAGTACGTCCCCGCGCGCGCGATGACCAGAAGATCACGCGGTCGACCTGTTGCCGCACGGCGGGCGCCGCGTAGCGCGTGAAAGCCAAGATCCGCACTTCGTTGCGCAGCGGCAAAAAGACCGCGTTGCCAAGCAGGGCCGTGTGCGCGGTCTGCTGTTCTGCCCAGGTGTAGTCCAAGCAATACAGCCCGACGTGACCTGGATTGGCGCCGACGCACTGCCCGTCTTGGCAGATGCCGGAAGGACACAAGTTGAAGCATTGGCCGCAATGCAGCGGGCTCACGTTGGTGTCGACGCACTGATCGCCGCACGCTTCCAACGGCGGCGGGCAGAGCGGCACGCACTCATAGCTATCGTCGAGTGCGCTCGGTGCGCACAGCGGCGTGTCGCCGCTGCATTGCGTGTCGCAGTCGCCGCACTGCTCGGCGCTGTCGAACGGCGGCAAACAACCGGGCGCGCCGCCGACCGGGGTCGGCTCCGAACCACCGCTGCCACCACGTGCTGTTCTACCGCCGTTGGCTGAACCGCCGGCGGCGCCGCCTTCACCTGTCATGCCGCCAGTTTCGGGCAGACCGCCGGAGGTGTTGCCCCCGGAGTCCTCTCCCCCTTGCGCCGCCGTGCCGCCAGCGTCAGCGCCTGCACCGGCGCCGCCAGGAGTACCGCCCATGCCGCCGCTACCGGGAGCGACGCAGTCCCCGACCGAGCAGACCAGACCGGGCGCACAGACATTGTTGCAGCTACCGCAATTATTGGGATCGGTCAGCGGATCGATGCACTGGCCATTGCAGAACAACCTGCCGGCTTTGCAATCGCCGCCCACCAACCCGCCGGCGTCACATGCGACGGCAACGAAGGCGGCAGCAGCAAACCACAGCAACAGTCCGCGCGCTTTGAATCGAGTCCTCACGGCTTCTCTCCCTTCGGATCTGCCTTAGGTGCCGGTGACTCTGAAGGTGGTGTGCTGCCCGTGGGTGGAGCCAGCACCGGCGGTTTGGAGGTGGGAAGGGGTGGAGCAGGAGGCGTCACCGAAGGCGACTCCATGTCCGGCGGCGGCGGGCCATCCGTACCGAGCGACTCAGGTTTGGGGGGCATCGCCTGCTTGGACGACAAGCGCCCCTCACGCGTGATGATGAATTCGACGCGCCGGTTTTGGTAGTAGGCAAACTCGCCCTTGCGATCGACCAGGGGTCGACTGGAGCCAAAGCCCGCCGAGCTCAGGCGCGCCTTCTTGACGCCAGCCTTGACCAGGAACTCCATCACCGCGGCAGCGCGAGTCTGACTGAGGCGCTGATTGAAGTACTCGGGGTGTTCGCTGATCAGCTTGGCCAAGCGTCCGAGCAACGCAAAGCTGTCGCGCCGGATGATGTGGCTGTTGATCATGAAGTGAACGCGATCGTCGAGCACGATCTTGTCGCCTACGACGCGCACTTGGTCTTCGTCGGGGCAGCCATCGTCGTCGGCGTAGTCGTTGACCGTCTCCGCTTCGAACGGGCACAGATCCTTGACGTCTGGGATGCCGTCCTTGTCGTTATCGGGATCCGGGCAGCCGTCTTCGTCTTCGTAGTCGTCCTTGTCTTCCGCCTCGTTCGGGCACTTGTCCTTGTTGTCCGGGATGCCGTCGCGATCGTTGTCGAGTTCGGGACAACCGTCGTCGTCTTCGAAGCCGTCCTTGTCCTCCGGATCGCGCGGGCAGCGATCCTTGGTGTCCTCGATGCCGTCCTTGTCGTCGTCCAGATCGGGACAACCATCGTCGTCTTCGAACGCGTCGCGGTCTTCCGGCTGATCCGGGCAGGCGTCGTTCTCGTCGTAGATGCCGTCGTGATCGCGATCGGTGGCGAGGCGAATGCCGGGACCAAAATCGAATAGAGCGTGCACACCGGCGAGCAGCACGTTCGCGTCGTCGGGACGTATGGCTCCGTCCGGTTGGAACACATGGTAAAAACCGACCATGGGGCCCATACCCGCGCGCCCACGCTGATCCAAAAAGTCGAAGCCGAGCTGCACGTTCACCATCGGACGCGCGAGCGAGCCGGTGTATGCCGCGCCAGGCCCTGCTGCGAGCCAAAATCCGGAAGGCGAAAGACGCGTGCCGTCGTGCGACGTCGCGAATGGCCGCAAGCGGAGACCGAGCGTCGCGCTCCAGCTCAGCGCCGAACCTTCTGGTTGGATGTTGGGATTGCTCGGCGCCTTACCTTCGCTGAGCCACAGCGCACCGAGCTCGAGCTGCAAGCCGAGCGCGCGCGTCAGCGGCAATTCCACCGCGGGCAACGCCGCGCCGCCCCAACCAAACTCGCGGGATTGATGGCCTGTAAACGCGTGCGCGGCAGCAGCAGAGAGATGGAGGCGCAACGGCTCTGCAGCGCGCGCTGTTCCAGCCCCGAAACACACGATGGCCAGAGCAGCGAAACTAGTGACGAATCCGTTGCGCATAAGCCGAGTCCTCCTACCGAAACGGCAACCGCCCCCTGAGCATAAGTCCCACTCGACTCAAGTTGAGAAGGATTGTTACGCCATCGCCTCACTCTTTTTGGAGCACACTGGCGCACATCACCGCGGGCCGACAACGGCCGATGATTCGGTTTTCGATTCCGAACTCGGCTTCAATAAGCGCCTGGCAGCGCGCCGTGGCGGCCGCGCGATCACAGAAGAAAGCTCGGCATTGTTCGAGTCCGTGTAGCGATCTGCCGCAGCACTATCACCCGTCATCGTGATGGTGACGACGGCACAATACGCGTTCGCTCGCATACGCTACGGTCTGAGCCATGCCGTGTTTCTTGGGCTGCCTGGCGCTCGCATTTCCGCGCGTCGCGGTGTTCCTCGTGTGGCTGCTCAACGGTGGCTACTTCACGAAGGCATTTGGTAGCGCGTTGCTTCCGCTGCTCGGCTTCCTATTCTTGCCCCTGACCACGCTGGCCTACGCCTATGCGCACAACTCGCTGGCGCACGGGGGATCCCTGACCTCACTCGGCTGGCTGCTCACGTTGATCGCGCTATTGATCGATCTGGGGCTAGTCGGCGGCGGTCACTCGCAATACAAGCGACGTCAACTGAGGAGCTAGCGATGTCCGGCGTTTTCGTAGTGACAGGCGGCAGCAGCGGCATCGGCAAAAGCGTGGCAATGCTCGCGGGAGCGCGCGGCTACATCGTAGTCGTCGGTTACCACGAAGGAGCCGAACGGGGCGAAGAGGTGGCGATGGCGGTCCGCGAGCACGGCGGTCGGGCGCTGGCGTTACGCGTGGACGTGCGCGACGAAGCCAACGTCGTGAGCTTCTTCAACTCCATCGATGAAGAATGCGGGCGCGTGAAGGTGTTGGTGAACAGCGCCGGCATCGCGGCCGAGCACCGTCCAGTCGCGGACATGAGCGGCGAACGCATCCACAACATGTTCGCGACCAACGTTCTTGGCAGCTTCTTCTGCGCGCGCGAAGCGATCCGACGCATGTCGACCGAACAAGGCGGCTCCGGCGGAGTGATCGTGAACCTGTCGTCTCGGGCGGCGGTTCTGGGCTCGCCTGGCAACTACACCGACTATGCGGCTTCCAAGGCGGCGATCGATACGTTCACGCTCGGGCTGGCTCAAGAGGTGGCGAGCGCTGGCATTCGCGTGAACGCCGTCCGCCCTGGCATCATCGACACCGAGATCCACGCCAAGACGGGCCATCCCGAGCGCGCGCACAAACTCGCCTCGACTATTCCGCTCGGTCGCCCTGGCACGGCGGACGAAGTCGCCGCAGCCGTCCTGTGGCTCACATCGCCGGAAGCGGGCTATTGCACGGGCACGGTGCTCGACGTCAGCGGCGGACGCTGAGCTCGCCTGTGCTCTCGAACCGACGCAGCTGGCGACGGCTCAACCGTGTCCAGCTTCGCGCGCTTCGGGATGTTCGTTGTAGTACGCCTCCAGGCTCTCCTTGGAGATGCGCACCTTGACGAGGCCTTCGCGTTCGATCAGCGCCTGACAGCCGAGGCGTGAGTTCATCCGGACATCGAAGGCCTTGTCCAGGATGTCCTCTTCATCTTCACCCGCCTCGCTCAACAGTTCCGCGCCGCCCTCGACGTACACGTGACAGGTCGAACAGGCGCACACGCCGCCGCACGCACTGCCTTCTGGCACCGCGCTTCCCTGGGCTGCTTCCAGAATCGAGCTGCCGAGCGCAACTTCGACTTCTTTGCCTTGATCCACGAATAGCACCCGCGCCATCACGCTCCGCCTTTCTCAGCCAAATGTGCCTCGATACCGGCAGCGTGCTCGACGCGCTCGGCCACTTCGCTCACGCCCTTACCGGCTAACGCTCGTCCGATCGCACGATCCATGCGTCGGCCAGCGAAGGCGTGTGTGACATCCGCCAGTGCGTCCGTCCGCATCACCACGCTCGCGGGCCGATCGGCCTTGGCGATCGCCTCCGCCAGCTCGCTGATGGCGGTCTCTATGCGTTCGCGTTCGCCTGTCTCGAGCAGCTCCGCGTCGTCGTGCAAGGCTTTGCGCGTGGCGAGCAGCACACGTTCCGCTTCGACGCGCGCGTCTGCCAGACGCCGCGCCTCGAAGTCTTGTTCGCCGTAGTCGAGCGCGTCTTCCAGCATCTGCTCGACCTGTTCATCGCTCAAACCGTAGCTCGGTTTGACCTCCACCTTCTGCTGGAGCCCGGTGGTACGTTCGACCGCAGTGACGGTCAGCAGGTTGTTTTCGTCGACGTGAAACTCGACTTCCAAGCGCGCCAAGCCGGCGGGCATCGGCGGGATGCCTTTCAGCGTGAAGCGGGCGAGCGAGCGACAATCCTTGGCCAGCTCGCGTTCACCTTGAACCAGATGCAATTCGAAGCCGGTTTGATTGTCGGCGTAAGTGGTGAAGGTGGCGCGAGCACCCGCCGGGATCGTGGTGTTACGCGGGAGCAGCTTATCCACGCCGCCGCCCATGGTTTCGATGCCAAGCGACAGCGGTAGCACGTCGAGCAGCAACACCTCGTCACTTGCGGAGGACAGCAACTCCGCTTGGATCGCGGCGCCGTAGGCTACGACCAAATCCGGATCGATATTGGCCAACGGCGCGCGGCCGAACAGCTCCTCAACGTAGCGGCGCACCCGCGGTACCCGCGTGGATCCCCCCACCAAGATCACGCCGTCCACCTCGGCCACGGAGAGCTGAGCGTCGCGCAGAGCGCGCCGCGTGGCTTTGCCCGTGCGCTCCAGCAGCGGCTCGATCCAAGCATCGAAATCACTGCGGGTCAGCCTGAACGCAGGGTTGCCGGGTAGCTCGATCTCGACCTCGGTGCGCTCCGTCAACGCTTCCTTCGCTTGACGGGACGTGGCCAGCGCCCAGCTGATGAGCTCGGGTGACGGCGCGCTCTGACCGGCCGCGCGCAGCAAACGCTCCGCGATCGCGCGATCCATGTCGTCACCGCCAAGTGCGCTGTCGCCACCCGTGCTCTTCACCTGGAAAACGCCGTCCTCCAGCCGCAGCAACGTGACGTCGAAGGTGCCGCCGCCCAAATCGAACACGGCGAACAAGCCGTTTTGACGCTTGTCTAGGCCGTATGCCAGCGCGGCGGCCGTCGGCTCATTCAACAACCGCAGCACGTCGAGCCCCGCCAAGCGCCCGGCGTCTTTGGTCGCCTGACGCTGCGCGTCGTCGAAGTATGCCGGCACCGTGATCACGGCCCCGCCCACGCTGCGCAGTTGATCGACCGCGCTTTGCCGCAGGCTCTTCAAGATCTCTGCGCTGACTTCGACCGGCGTCGGTTGGGTGGCGCCCAGGTCGAAGCGCACCACTTTCGCAGCTTCCGCGCTCTCGGGCTCCGCGAATTTGTACGCGCCCAGACGCCGCGTCTCGGGGTCATCGGCGCCGCGGCCCATGAAGCGCTTCACGCTCTGCAGCGTGCGTTGTGGCTCGCGCGCGGCGTACGCCTGCGCATTGCGACCGACGATCACCGCGCCTTCCTTCGAGTAGTAGACGACCGAAGGCAGCAGCGGCGCGCCATCACAGGTGATCAGCGCGTGGGGTACGCCGTCGCGAACTGCAGCAACGATCGAGTTGGTAGTGCCAAGATCGATGCCGATCGCCTTGGGCGGCGCCTTGGGATCGAAAATATCGAGGAGCATGGGGAAGGTCTCCGAAGAGCCGACGGGACGAGAGCCTTTACACGAGCTCGTCTTCGATTGCGTCTGCTTCTTCCAAAAAACGCCGCGCGTAACGCAACTCGCCGAGGAGCCGCACGACACCTAACGGATCTTTCGAGCCAACCGCGGCGTCGAGCTCGGCGAAACTTGCGCCCAGCTGCTGTAGCAGAGCCGCCTCGCGCTGCCGCACCTGAGCCGCCAAGCGCCGAACCCCGGCCGAGTCTTTCGCGCGACTCACGGCTTGTAGTTCCTCACGCAGCTCCAGCACCTCCATCAAGAACGCGGGAGAGGCCGGCGGTTCCTTGCCTTCCTCGATGCGCACGCCATGACGAGCGAGCAGCGCCTCGGCGCGCCGCACCGGATCCTTCAGCGCGCGCAGCGCTTCGTTGACCTCGATCGCGCGAGAGAGAGCGAGCCTGCGTTCGTTCGCGGGCCGCCCGACATAGCGGTCGGGATGCAACGCTCGACTGAGTTCGCGGTGCGTCGCCTCCAGCTCCGCCAAGTTGATGTCGAAGCGTGGAGGTGTGCCCAGCAGTTCGAACGCGTCGGCCACCGCGCCCGGCTTACTTCACGGTGAACGAGTGCCCGCAGCCGCAGCTGGTCGCCTCGTTCGGATTTCGGAACTTGAAGCCCTGGAACATCAGGGTCTTCTCGTAATCCAGTGTCGAGCCGGCCAGATACACCAGGCTCTTCTTGTCCACGAGGAAGCGGATGCCCCCGAACTCGAACACTGAATCCTTCTCGCGCGGAGGCTCGTCGTCGAATTGAATGACGTAGGAGAAGCCGGAGCAACCTCCGCCTTTGATGCCGACGCGAACTGAAGCGTCCGGCGTGCCGCGTTGCGCGAGCTTCTGTCGAGCGAACGCCACGCCCGCCTCAGACACCAGGATGAAGCGCTTCGAGGACGGCACGGGAGGCGGCGTCGACGGCGCCGCGCTCGCGGCCGCTTCGTTGGTGTGCTGTGCGGACTCCATGGTCACTGCCCTTTCTCGAGCGCTTGGCGCGCTGCCCTTTTCTTCTTGTAATCTTCGATCGCGCTCTTGATCGCGTCTTCCGCCAACACCGAGCAGTGAATCTTCACTGGCGGCAGGTTCAGCTCCTCGGCGATCTGGCTGTTTTGGATGGTGTTCGCCTCATCCAAGGTCTTGCCTTTGATCCACTCGGTGGCGAGCGACGACGACGCGATGGCCGAGCCGCAGCCGAAGGTCTTGAACTTGGCGTCTTCGATCACGCCCTGCTCGTTCACGCGGATCTGCAGACGCATGACGTCGCCGCACGCGGGGGCGCCGACGAGTCCGGTTCCCACCGAAGCGTCGTCTTTGTCCAACGCACCCACGTTGCGGGGGTTCTCGTAATGTTCGATGACTCGTTCGCTGTAGGCCATGTTCGACTCCTAAAATCTTTCTTCGAGGTCTGCGCGCTCAGTGCGCAACCCATTGGATCGATTTGATGTCGATCCCTTCCTGATGCATCTCCCAGAGCGGGGACATGTCTCGGAGCCGCTTCACTTTGGCGGCGACGAGCTCACCCACGTAGTCTACCTCTTCTTCGGTGTTGAAGCGCCCGAGGCCAAACCGAATCGAGGAGTGCGCCATGTCCTCTTCCAGACCCATGGAGCGCAAGACGTAAGAAGGCTCCAAGCTCGCGCTGGTGCAAGCGGAACCGCTGGACACCGCCACGTCCTTGATCGCCATCATCAAGCCCTCACCTTCCACGAAGGCGAAGGACAGATTCAGGTTACCAGGCAATCGCTTCGTCGGGTGGCCGTTGAGGATCACCTGATCGAGCTCGCTGGTCAGCTTCTTCCACAGCTTGTCGCGGAGACCGCGGATCTTTTCCGCCTCGGCCACGCCTTCTTGCCGCAGGATATCCACGGCTTTGGCGAAGCCGACGATGCCCGGGACGTTCAACGTACCGGAGCGATTGCCGCGCTCATGCCCGCCGCCGTCCATCTGCGCGACCAGGCGGATGCGTGGTTTGCTGCGGCGCACGTACAGGGCGCCCACACCCTTGGGACCGTAGATCTTGTGAGCGGTGAGCGACGCCAAATCGACGTTCATCGCCCGCACGTCGAACGGCGTCTTGCCGAGGCCCTGGACCGCGTCCACGTGGAACACGATACCGCGCTCGCGCGTCAATTTACCGATGTCGGCGATCGGCTGGATCGTCCCGACCTCGTTGTTGGCGAGCATCACGCTCACGAGGACGGTCTTGTCCGTGATGGCGCTCTTGACCGCGTCCGGATCGACGACGCCGTCCGTGCCGGCGTTCAGGTACGTGACCTCGAAGCCCTGCTTTTCCAGGCGCTTGCACGAATCCAGCACGGCTTTGTGCTCGATCGTCGAGGTGATGATGTGTTTGCCCTTGTTGCCGTAGTACTCGGCGACGCCCTTGATCGCGAGATTGTTACTCTCCGTCGCACCGGACGTGAACACGATCTCCTTGCCGGAGTCGGCGCCGATGTAACGAGCAATGCTCTCGCGCGCGGAATCGACCGCGGCTTCGGCGTGCCAACCGTAGGCGTGCGTGCGACTCGCGGCGTTGCCGAAGTCTTGCGTAAAAAACGGAATCATCGCTTCGAGCACGCGCGGATCCACCGGCGTCGTCGCGTGATTGTCCATGTAGATGGGGAACTTCAGTGCCATGACACTCTCAACTCAAATGCACGCCAGCCACGAGCTCTGGCGCTCGCTCTGCGTGTCGTTCACAGCTGGGACAGGAGTGCACCGGCAACTCCGAAGCGCAGGCCGTGTGACAACCGTCCAAGTACGCCAAACTGTCTTGCAGCTCCGCTTCCAGCGCGCGCAGCTCCGCGAGCTTGGTCTGCGTCTCCAGCAGCTTCGCCCGGTACACTTCGCGCAGCCGGGTCGCCGCGAATTGTGCGGAGCCGGAAGCCTCCTGCTCGCGCACCAACGCTTGAATCTCGGACAACGAGAGCCCCAGGCTCTGCAGCTTCGTGATCCAGCGGACCCGGCCGAGCGCCTCCTCCGTGAACAGGCGGTAGCGACCCTTCGAGCGCTCATGCGCCCTCAGCAGCCCCAGCTCCTCATACAGGTGGATGGCGCGGACGGTCTTGCCGGTGGCCTTCGCGAGCTCCCCGACTTGGAGCAACGACTCGCTGTCGACCCCACAACTCGCCGCAATACCGGCGACCGGCCCGGCAGCCGCAGAGTTCGCGCCTGCAGCCTGGCTGTTCCCTTCCGCAGGGATCAACATCAGGCGTAGCGGTTTCGATCGGTCGGTCATGCGTCGATGTAAGCCTAACCCTAACGCATGCGTCAGGGTTCAGCAACGCCCGCTATGTAGGTCCAGACACCCCAACTTGTCAACGGGGTCGCGTGGGCAAGGCGGGAAGGCGGCGTTTGACTTGTCGCGTCAGAGGCCAGGGGCGGAGCAGAGGACTTGGTGAACGTGCTCCTCAATTCCTGTCGACCCTAGGCAGTGCCTGAGCATTCTCGATCAAAGAACCCAGATCGATTCCCGTCACCAACTCCATCACGATGAACAGGCGATCGGGCTGCGCAAAGCGAACTTCGACGCTCCCCTAGCCTAGCGCTGCTGTGCCCAAATTTCGCGCCGACGGTGATTTTGCAATCAACTAGGCGAGCCCACCGCAGAATGGCGCTCACGCCGGGCGGGTGACGCGGTCGTTCGCGACCATTTCAGCCACGATACGTAGAAGTTCGGCTGGCTCCACCGGTTTGGCGACGTGACGATTGAAGCCCGCAGCCGTGGCCAATCGGCGATCCTCTTCACGGGCATACGCGGTGAGTGCGATCGCAGGCAGCTCAGCGCCCGCCCGACCGAGTTGCGTGCGCACGCGGCGAATCAGCTCGTACCCGTCCGCCTCGGGCATACCGACGTCGCTCAGCAGTAGCGTGGGCATGGCGTCCTCGAGTTTGCGCAGGGCGGCGACAACGTTACTCGCCGTCGTGACGGTGGCGCCGCTACCTCGCAAGACCGCTTCCACCAACTCGCGAGTGTCGGTGTCGTCGTCGACAACCAACACACTCACGCCCGTCAAGTCGGTCATACCTAACTCGGGCTCCAAGCTCGGCTCGGGCGTAGGGCGTACCGATTCCAGATCTCGCTGAAACACGGCCTGCACCGGCAGCCGCACCCTGAAGGTGGCGCCACGGCCAAGACCAGCACTCTGCGCCGACACGCTGCCGCCGTGCGCCTCCACCAAGTACCGCACGAGCGCCAAGCCGAGGCCGAGCCCACCGTAACGTCGCGTGGTGGAGCCCTCGCCTTGTCGAAAACGCTCGAACACGTGAGGCAAGAAGTCAGGTTCGATGCCCTGCCCGGTGTCGATGACTTCGAGCTCGACATCCGTGCCGTCGCGCCGCAGGCGCACCGTGACCGCGCCACCCTTCGGGGTGAACTTGATCGCATTGTTGCACAGATTCCAGACCACCTGCTGCAAGCGCTCTGGATCGCCGACCATTTTCGCCGCGTCCGCTTCGAGCGCGCTGGTCAGCGTAATGTCCTTGGCCTCGGCCGCCGGCCGCACACCATCTAGTGCAGCCTGAACCAGCTGCGTCAGATCCAATCTGCGGATCTCCAAGCGCAGCTTGCCCGTGATGATGCGAGAGCCGTCCAGGATATCTTCGATCAGACGCACCTGCGCGCGCGCGTTGCGCTCGATCGTCTCTACCGCACGTTCGTAAGCGCTGGGCTCGAGCTGGCCACCGCGTAGCAAGCGCGCCCAGCCCAAGATCGCGCTGAGCGGCGTGCGGAGTTCGTGCGAGGCCGTCGTCAAGAATTCGTCCTTGGTGCGATTCGCATGCTCGGCGTTCTCTCGCTCGCGTTGCGCCGTCGTCAACGCCGCAGCGCGCTGGGCTTCCAGCGCCTCCGATTCTTTGCGCGCGATCACCTGCGCCGTGACGTCCAGCGCGAACACACTCACGCCGTCCACGGCTCCGGTAGCATCACGCATGGGGCTGTAGATGAACGTGCAGTACACCTCCGACAGAGCGTCGCCGGGTTCCCGCGCCAACTCGACCCGCACCTCGCGGCCGACGAACACCTGATCGCTTTGCACCACCTGACGCAGAAGATCGTCGAAACCTTGCCCAATCAGCTCCGGCAACGCCACGAGCAAGGGCTTGCCGACCACGTCGCTGCGCCCGACCAGCCGCTGATACTGCAGGTTCGCAAACTCGAACACGAAATCTGGACCCCGCAACAAGCAGATCCCCGCCGGCGCCTGCTCGAAGAACCGAAACAAGCGCTCACGTTCGCTCGTCACCAACAGCCGCGCGGCTTCCTTCTCGGCCAACGCTTGCACACGCGCCGTCGTCTCGCTGCACACCACGAGCACGCCGGCGATCTGCCCTGTCTCGTCGAACACCGGCGAATAGCCGTACGTCCAGTACACGTCCTCGAGCCGCCCGTTACGGAAGATCGGCACCAGCGCATCCTCGAACCAGCACGCTCTGCCCTTCTTGCGCACATCATCGATCTGCGGTCCGATGATCGGCCAAATCTCTTCCCAACACTCCGACCCGCGTTGCCCGAGCGCGCGCGGATGTTTCCCCACTCCAAAGCTCGGCACGTACGCGTCGTTGTAGAGCTGAATCAGCTCCGGCCCCCACCACAGGAACATCGGCTGCCGCGAATGCAGCATCACCCCCACCATCGTGCTCAAGCAAATCGGCCAGGACTCAATCGAACCGAGCGGCGTCGTCGACCAATCGAAGCGACGTATCGCCTCACCCATCTCTCCGCCGTCGTGCAGCCAGGCAAGGCGGTCGGGAAGAGTCGGAGCGATTTGTGGCATCTGGCGCCACACTAATCACACTGCCCGTATCCTCAACCCTGAAGCCCCCGCGGCCGGTCACCAGGAAGGTTCCTGAAACCGCAACCCCGCGCATGCGCGCACTTTTTCTCCGAAACCGCCTTGACAGTTTCGCCGGCGTAGATAGATTCCGCCCCTCTGACGCGCGGTGGAGCAGCCTGGTAGCTCGTCGGGCTCATAACCCGAAGGTCGGAGGTTCAAATCCTCCCCGCGCAACCCAACGTGGACAACGCCCTCCCTGGTAACCCTCGGAGGGCGTTGCTGCATTTTCGGTCAGCAAAACGAGCGGCAGGAATTCCACAGCCACAAGCGAAGGGAGCCGTCTTTCTGCTAGGTAATGGCCTTCCTCGCCCACGTCCGCGTGACGCAGCCGTCGACGAAACGGCGACGCAGCGCTTCCGGCACCTCGCGTGGACGCTTCTCGAACAAATCTGTCGGGTTCGCGACTCTACCTGCGGGCGGGATCAGCAGCGCTCGATGTTTGATGCGCAGTGACTTCACCACCTGTCGTCATGCGCCACGACCCGCGGCGTAGACAGGAACAAACCGCGAATCACCACCCTTCACGCTGGCGCTCTTCGGCGCCGGAGCGTGCAGTGCAGCGCCAAACTAAGAGGAGCTCTCTGCCGACCAAACGAACGAGGCCGACGGGGAGGTCGAGGGTGCCGCGGCGGCCCTTGCCTGTGGACCCTCTTGCGTCGGGATGCGCAGTGGCACCATCAAGCGCACCCATTTGCCAGGACAGTGGACTGGAATCATCGACAACGGGCTTCGAGCCACGGGCTGGCTGTAACGCACCACCCTCCAGGTAGGGGCTGCGGGTCTCACATCTGCTGCCGGCTCGTGCCTGCGGGAGCTTCCGTTGTCACGCGTTAGGGCGCGAAATAGGTACCCGCTTCGAGGTCGTCCAGGAGTCCGCGCTCGCGCGGGATCCAGCGGAGTTGCTGTTGAGTGCGCCTGCTTGACGTAGGGCGGTCTGCGTTCACGAACGGCGCGAGCACACCGAAGTGCGCTGCGGCCTCTTCTGGCGACTGCTTCACGAGCGGGATCTTGAGCTTCCGCGCGATGACGGCAGCGATCTCTCGGACCTCGACTCCTTCCTCGGCGATCGCATGGTACCGGGCGCCCGCCTCGCCGCGCTCAAGCGCTAGGCGGTAAGCTTTCGCAGCGTCGCGAACGTGGACCATCGGCCAGCGCTGCGTGCCATCGCCGATGTAGGCAGAGAGCCCCTTCGCCCGCGCGATTGCGATCAGCGCGGGTAGGAAATGCCGATCGCCATCGCCATGCACGACTCCGAGCCGTAGAAGCGCGACTCTCGCTCCGCGCGCGGAGGCTTCGCCGGCCGCCGCCTCCGTCACGCGGGGGTGGTCACCTGCTCGCGCTCCGTCCTGCTCACTGGCAACGCCAGGAGCGCCAATCGCAAAAGCACCGGAAGTGACGACGAGCAGACGCGGCGATCCCGCGATGGCCGTGCCGAGAGCCTCGATCGCGCGCTGGTCCGACGCGCCGCCCTTCGCCCAGTCGGCGAGATCGAGATCGAAGGCAGCATGGACCACCGCGTCCGCTGCGAGTGCGCCGCGGCGGAGACCGTGGATGTCCGTTAGATCGCCCTCGTGCACCTCTGCGCCCGCGGACCGCAACTTGTCAGCCGATGCCGTCGACCGCGCGAGCCCGAGCACCTCGTGGCCCGCGCGCACGAGCTCCGAAACCAGCGCTGAACCGACGAATCCCGAACCCCCGGTAACGAACACGCGCATAGCGATTTCCCTTTCTCGTCGAGCGAACAGCGCCGACGCGCGATAAGTAACGACCACGGTGGACCGCAGCAAGGAGTAACTCGCAGTTACTAAGTAATCGTGGTAACCGGGTAGATACCCGAATGGCGTTGCGAGTCCGAAAAAACAAGGCCATCATCCCATCCGCATGCCCCATCGACGAGGGCGTGAAGCTCCTAGGTGGCGCCTGGGCACCCCACGTGATCTGGTATCTGAGCCAACAGCCGCGCCGCTTCAGCGAGCTGCGCAAGGACATCCCCGCCATCTCCGCGCGTGTGCTGAGCGCCCGCCTGCGCGAGCTTCAGGAGCGAGGTGTCATCACGCGCAAGCCTCTGACGACGAGCCCACCTTCCGCGGAGTACTTGCTCACCGCGTTAGGCCGCGAACTCCTGCCAGCCCTCACCGCGCTCGTGGGAGTAGCGCTCAAGATGCAACCCGCCACAACTCAGGGGAAGCGCCCACGCCGGATGCAACCCTGACTCGAACCTTCGATCGCCGAGATGTGACCATCGTCAAAAGGTCTGCCATTGGCACGTACCGAATGTGGTCCTTCACAACCATCTCTTGACCCGCGTCTCACCCGCGCATCATCTCGGTGCCTTCTCCTCCGGATCAGTTACGCGGGCATTCTAAGCACCTAGCCGTACCGCTCTGAGCGCCCGTTTGGTGCAGTCTGGGGCGACGAACACCGTGTTAGTTAAGAATTCTGTGAAACTAGGGATTCGAACCCCTCGCTGCGCCCGAATAGAGTGAGATTAGGGCGTCTGTAACCAGAGTCACCCACGAATCGGGTCGGCCCAGGATACGATAGCCCTGATCTGCCTCATATCTTGTCAATTTCGGCCAGGAAAGCCGTAGACCGAGCAGGTGACACCGATTTCGAAGCATTTGCTGCCTCAATCTGCTGCAAACCGGTTGAATCGGGGTTGCGACGAGCGGATTTCTTCGTAGCATTTCAAGAATGGGCGGCGCGCAAAGTATGGGAAAGATCGCGCGGGAGCGACGCGCGAAGCTGCGAAAGGAGCAGCAGCGACGGACAGGATACGTGCGGCCCTCGCGCGCCAAACCGAAGACAGGATGGACGCTGGCGGAGCTAGCGCAGATAACAGAGACGCGAGAACGCTTGCTGAAGCGTTGGCTGGAGGTGGAGATTGTGCCGCGTCCGCCGTTCCGCGGCGTCGCGACGCGATATGGGCGGCAGCAGGTGGTATGGGTGCTCGCTGTGCGGCGGATGCTGGCCACGGATCCGGCGCCGCTGACGAAGATCAAGGAGCGACTCAGCGCGATGCCTGGCGCACGGGTCGAGGCGATGGCGCGAGAAGCGTGCCCTCCGGGCGCCGCAGCGGAAGCGCTCGGCCTCGGGACTGCAGCAAACCCGGTTGCGGGAGCGCCGAACGCGTCTGGGCTCGAAGCGGAGCTACCCGCGCACGGCCCCGGCGTCGGCAGATGGACTCGTTTCGAGCTGGGCCTCGGGCTGGAGCTCGCCGTTCGCGACGATGCGAGCCCTGAAGTACGCGCATTTGCCGCTCGCATCCGCTCGCTGCGTGCGTGAGCGATGCGACCACGCGACTCGGGTGGTTTCGGGCAACCCCAAGCACCAACTCCCCCCCCCTTAAAACCACTCCGCATGCCGTGCAAGCGAACAGCAGGAAGAACTCCGAACTCAAGGACGGCGATAGATGGACCCTCACCATCGTGAACCCGGACGATTCCGTCTTCTACCAAAAGTCGGTGACCGCGATTTACGAAAAGCGCCGCTTCCGAGGTTCTGGCGACTTCGCTAGCGCAGAAGCATCTTGCAGTACGCTTGCGCAGTAGGCGCGAGGACTGCGCCGGGCTAGCCTATCGGACTTCGCCGGCCAAGCGGAGTGTGCCGGTACCCAACTGGAACACACCCAGGACCCGGTGCACCGGTTGGGGTGGATGATGACGCTTCGAGTGACCTCAAAGCCCAATATTCTGATTGTCGACGATACGGTCGAGAACTTACGGGTCTTATCGGCAATGCTCAGCGAGCACGACTACGAGGCGCGACCGGTCACGAGCGGTCGTTTGGCGCTGCAAGCGGTCGAGCGTGATCCGCCCGACTTGATTTTGCTGGACATCAACATGCCTCACATGAGCGGCTTCGAAGTTTGCGCCGAGCTGCAGACTCGGCCTGAGCACAAGGATATTCCGGTCATCTTCTTGACGGCGCTCAGCGACGTCGCCGACAAGGTCAAAGCCTTCGGGATCGGTGGTCGGGACTACATCACCAAGCCGTTCCAGCTCGAGGAAGTACACGCGCGCGTCAAGACGCACGTGGCCTTGCGACGGGCGCAGCTCGAGCTGTCCCGCAGCTTCGAGCGCCTGGCGTCACTCGAGAAGCTTCGCGACAATCTCGTGCACATGGTCGTTCACGATATGCGCTCGCCGATCATGGTCTTGGCGGGCCATTTGCAACTGCTCCGCAACAGCGCGCTCGCCCGCTTGAACGAAGAGGAACTGGAAGATCTGAGCGCCGCCGAGCGAGGGACCGAAGTTCTCCGGCGCATGGCCAACGAGCTACTCGATGTGAGCCGCCTGGAAGAGGGCAAGCTACCGCTACGTCGCGAGGAGCACGATCTGGCCGCGCTCGCCGTCGCCGTCGTAAGCGGCCTGGGGTACCTGGCTCGGGAGCGGGCGATCGAGCTCGAGGTGCCGGCAGCCGCAACCATAGTGTGCGACGCGAGCTTGATTCATCGCGTGCTCGAAAACCTGCTCAGCAACGCCCTCAAGCACACCTCGAGCGGCGAGAATCTGCGCGTATCAGTGGCAGCGGACGCGCAGCGCGTGCGGGTCGAGGTCGCGGATTCGGGCCACGGTGTCCCCGCCGAAGCGAGGCAAACAATCTTCGAGAAGTTCACGACACTCGAGCGCGCAACGCCGACGGCGCAGCACTCCGCGGGTCTGGGTCTCGCGTTCTGCAAGCTGGCCGTCGAGGCTCACGGCGGGACAATCGGCGTCGAGCCACGCTTGCCTCGAGGCAGCATCTTTTGGTTCGAGCTACCCTTCCAACAGCCGCAATAGCGCTTCAATCTCGAAGTTCTCCGCGAGCTTCAAGATCCGCGCCGCCGTCTGCTGGTGCTCGACGTCGACATTCGCCAGAATCTGCGGCACGCGACTGAGGTAGCCGGACTCGACGGCGTCTCGCAGCGTCGCCACGGTGTCGGGGCCCAGGGCCGCGACTGTTTCACGCGTTGGCGCTGCCTCTGCAGGCGGCGCCGAGTCGCTGGGCTTGCGGACCAAGCGTAGCCCGAGGTGCCGCTCCAGGGCGCGCCAGATCGTCGCTTCTTTGAACGGTTTGGTGATGAAGTCATTGGCGCCCGTCGCAAGCACGCTCTCTCGCTCTTCGCGAAAGACGGACGCGCTGAGCATGACGATCGGGACCGTTTTTCCGGGTTGGGTCGCGCGTATGTGAGCGGTCGCCTCTACGCCGTTGACGCGGGGCATCTTAACGTCCATGAACACCAAGTCGGGCCTCGTTCGTGCGAACGCCTCGCTAGCGCTCAAACCATCTTCGGCCTCGACGACTTCGACGCGGGCTAGCGCCAAGAGGTCACGCAAGACCTCGCGGTTGTTCGGCTCATCGTCAACCACCAGAACCTTGATCGGGCCCTGGCCTGGTGCCAGAGAGACGATCTCGTGATCGAGCTCGCTGTTGTGATCGGCGTCCGACTCTGAGCCGAGCGTGAGAGGGAGCTCGAGCACGAACGTCGTTCCATGGCCCAGCTCGCTCTTGACGAGTAATTCGCCACCCAGAAAGCGCGCAAATTCCCGGCTGATCGCGGCGCCCAAGCCGGTGCCAGCATGCGTGTTGCTGCGCCCGCTGTGTGTTTGCGAGAAAGGCTCGAACACCAACTTCAGTTCGGCCTCGCTGATGCCGACTCCTGTGTCCTCGACCTCGAAGCGTACGCGCGGTCTCCCGGGATCGGTCATCGCAACGACGGTCGAGCGTAGCGTCACGCCGCCCTCATGGGTGAACTTGGCCGCATTGCTCAGCAGGTTGAGCAGAATCTGCCGCAGCTTGGTGGCATCGGACTGCGCGTACCTCGGCAGTGCTTCGAGCCCGACGATGGTCAAGTGCAAGCCCTTCTGCTCGAGAGTTCCGCGAACCATGTCGGCGACGGCCGAAACGGCGGCGTGCAGATCGAAAACACTCGAGCTAAGCGAGATCTTCTTGGCCTCGATCTTCGACATCTCGAGCACGTTGTTGATCAGATCGAGCAAATGGAAACCGCTGGCCATCATCTTGCCCAGACGGTCGCGATCACGAGGCGAGAGCTCCGAATCGCGCTGCATCAACTGACCGAAGCCCAGAATGGCGTTCATGGGCGTCCGAATCTCGTGCGACATGTGCGCCAGGAAAGCTCCCTTGGCGCGATTGGCCGCGTCGGCCTGCTCCTTGGCTTCGTTCAAGGCCAAAGTGCGTTGCTTCACCTTCTCTTCGAGCGTCTCGTTCAGCTCGCGCAGGGTACCTTCCGCCCGCTTACGCTCGGAAATGTCCCGGATCACGCCGAACATGTTGCCGTCAGGCAGCTGTGTACCGAGCACCTCGGTCGGGAAGACCGAGCCGTCCTTGCGCCGGAACTTCAACTCACGGGAGAAAACGTCGCCGGCGTTGATAACACCGATCGCTTCTTCGACCTGTGGTCGCTCGTCCGCCACCACGATGTCGGACGCATGCATGCCTATCAGCTCCTGCCGCGTGTAGCCCAACATGTTGCACATGCTGGCATTGGCATCCAGGTAGTAGCTTTGACGGTCGCCAATCAAGATGCCGTCTGGCATATGCTCGAACAGCGTGCGGTATCTGGCTTCACTGGCGGCCAAGGCTGCTTGAGCACGCACGCGTTCGCTCACGTCGATACCGACCCCCACCACGCCGATTTGGCCGGAAATCTCGGCTCTTACCCCGGTGAAATGATAGCTCGTCGAGCTGCCATCCTTGGCAACGAAGCCGGCCTCGACGCTTGATTCGCCGCGCTCGAATACCTCAGCGATCCTTTCGGCCAACAGCGCATGCTCGTGAGTCGCAAAGAAGTCTCGCGGCTGCATGGCGGCGATCTCGTCGCCGCTGTAGCCGCTGACGCGCTCGAAATTGCGGTTCCAGCGCAGGAACCGCATTTCGCTGTCGTACACGTAGAAGACGCCGGGCAGGCTGTTCAGAGCGGCGTCCGAAAAGTCCCGTTCCGCGCGTAAGCTCGCTTCAGCGACGCGACGCGCTTCCTCGCGAGTCAGGTTGTCGAGCGCGAACGCCAAGTCTTTCACCACTTGGGTGAGGAGCGCGACTTCCTTGTCTTGGAAGCAGTCGCGCTCTCGGGCAAATACGGTGAGCACCCCGTGCGCCGCGCCCCCCTGCCGAATCGGCAAGGCGGCCACGGCGCGGAAGTCGCGGCGCGTCGCCTCCTCACGCCACAACAACGTCGCCGGATCGCTGAGCACATCGTTGCAAAAGTAGGGGCGCCCTTCGTCGAGGGCTCGCGCTATCGGTCCTCGCTGCTCCGGATGTTCCTGTACTCGCGCTTGAATCGCGAGCAACGTTCCCGAGTCGTCTCCCCAAACGGCGACTGGCACGAGCAAACGCTTCTCCAAATCGTACCAACCAACGCAACTCAAAGCGAAGCCTGCTTGTTCGACCAGCGCTTGGCAGATCCGTTCGAGCAATTCGCGCCGAGTCGTGGTCCCAGCGATGACCTGATGGATCTCGCGGAGCGCTTCGAATAGCCGCAGCAGCCGCGCCAACTCGCGCTCGCGTTGCTTCTGCGGCGTGATGTCGCGCATGATCTTCGAGCCGCCCCGGATGCGGCCGTCCTTGCCTCGAAGAGGCGAGGCAGTAAAAGCCACGTCCAGCAGCCGACCGTCTTTGGTTTGCCGCTGCGTCTCCTGACGCACGATGCCATTGCCCTGACGCAAGCGCGCCAGAATGGCGTTGCCTTCGGCGTGCAGCGCGACTGGCACGATGCACTTGATTGAGCGGCCGATGATCTCGACGGCCGGGAACTGAAACAGGTCCTCGGCCGCCTTGTTCCAACTGGTAACTATGCCGTCCAGGTCCGTCGTGGCGATCGCATCACCGGAGGATTCGACGAGCACGACGAGTCTCTCCACTTCAGCCACGCTTAGGTCCGTGAAGCTAAGCCGAGATTCTTGGCCTTCCTCCCTTTCCGTCATTTTTGGGCGACCCTGGCGAACGACCACTCATGTTTCCACGAGCCGAGCGATGGTGCGAGCCATCTCGAACTCAGGCTCCTCGATAGCCCGGGGCATCCCCAAACCCGGCTGGGGAATACCGCCATCACTGGCGGGCCTGAGGTGTACGTGCCCGAACTTCGTGAGTGACTAGTCGACGCCCGGAGGAATCTCGCCCTAGTCGACCCGCTTCACGACCCCATCAGCTTCGAGGTCCTTTAGTTCGCTGGATGAGCACCTTGGGGTCGGCCCAGATCAGCTGAGGGAGTCGACCGGTCGGAGGGTGTCGCTCGGTCGATCGGCTGACGCAGCGCCGCCTCAGACAAGAAAAGCTCACTACTGAGGATCGGGCGGGCTCGTACCTCAAGCTGCGGGCGGGATTCAGCACCACTCGTTTGACCGGCAAACGCCACCGCTGCTCGAACCGCCAACAGGAGGAAGACCATGAAGACGATGAAGACAAACCCTCGGCGCGCACCACCACTCTGCTGCTAACCTTTGGCCTGGCGCTCTTCGGCGCCGGAGCGTGCGGTGCAGCGCCCACCTAAGAGGAGCTCTCTGCCGACCAAACGAACGAGACAGAAGTCGAGAGCGCTGAGGCGGCCCTTGCTGCTGCTCCTTCTTGCGTTGGGATGCGCAGCGGCACCATCAAGCGCACCCGTCTCCCAGGACAGTGGACTGGAATCATCGACAACGAGTGCGATCGATCGGTTCGTATCAATCTCGATATTGGTTGTGCCAATCCGGACCCGGGGTGCCGCACCTATGGTGCCAGAACGAGCCGCAATGCAACGTGGTGGGCTGGTGTGGGGACCTCATGTTTTCGCAAGGTCTACGAAAGTAACTAATTCGAAAGGCCCGCTGAGGGCCTTGCGTCCCCCGCCCACTCAGCACGCCGAGTTGTCGTTCCGGCGGCACGCCGAGATCTCGGACGTCTCTTTGGACGGGTTGTTCGGCCCGACGCAGCGCGCCTTCACGTAGAAGGTGATCCGCCCGGTGGGCTTAACGATGTACGCGGCGTTGGTCGTCCCAAAGGCCTTGTAGCCCTTGCGCGCGGCGCTGTCGTAATTCGCGTCGAACTGATACTGCACCGTGGTTCCGACGGCGCATTTCGCGCTCGCGGTTCCTCGCGCGTAGTGCCATTTCTGGCCGGCGCCGCCATTCTTCAAGTCATCCGGATCCTCGATCCACAAGAGGCCCGAATAACCGACGCTAGTACCTTGCGGCGACACGTAGAGATCGAGGATCAGCTCCGTCGGAGGGTTCAGCGGCGTGGTGCCCGAGGTTCCTGACCACGCGCTCATGCGCTCGTACGAGCCGTTCGCACGAACCCGCACCTGGTAGTGAGTGTCGGCTTTCAATCCGCTAAACTTCGTGGTCGTGCCCGTTTCTGATGCCGAGCTTCGGTTGTCCGTGAAGCCGGTGTCGGTCGCGATCTCGACCGTGTAGCTGGTCGCCTCGTCGACCGCTTGCCACGTGATCGTCCCTTCAGTCTCGCCCGTCGGCGTGAAGACGACGCCGGTTGGCGCTACCAGCGGACTGATCGGCCTCTCCGTTTGCCCGCCGGCACCGGAGCTTTCCCCCGCGGTGCCGTCAGGCGCGCCACCTACAGGGGCGGCATCGCTACCGCCATTCGAGGCGCCCGCTTGCCCGGCGCCCGCTTGGCCAGCGCCTGCAGCGATGGATTCCCCGGAGCTGCCCCCCGTGGCAATTCCTGCCGTTCCGCCCGAACCTACGTCGAGCTCACGCGATTCGTTGCCGAGAATGAGGTTGCAACCATCAACGGCTACCAGAGCGAGTACAGCGACCAAAGTGCTCTTCACGGTAAGGACTCGAACTGGTTTCATGGAGCCACCTTCGAACGTCGGACACGCAGCCGCGTGCCCGCGGCGAACGAGTCTAAGTCGAGTCGATCAACGGCGGCTAGAGCGAACCGATGTCAGAGCCGGCCGATTTGACTTTCTGCGATGCGCTGGCGGACGTAGGCCCTCGCCGAGGGGCTTGCCAATGGTTTCGTGAATGGCCGCGACATCGTTCAGCCAGCCATCGAGAATGAAGCCTGTGTCGGGATCAGTCGCCTCCTCGTACAGAGCATACTAATCGAGGGTTTGCAGCGTCTTCATGTGATCACTGAGCGATCAAAACGCGTATGCGAGCCACGTGTGGATCATTCGGATACTTCGCGAGGAAACGCTCGGCGCGTGTGCTCGCGGAGACGTGATTACCCGCAGCCACCAGCGCTTCGATGGCCAGTGCCTCCGCATCTGCTGTCAGCTGCCCGCGCGGAAAGTCGCGCGGGTAAGCGTCGGCCGCGCGCAGCGCCCGACCGTAGTCGCCCTCCGCAATCGCGCGGCGCGCGCTGTCCAGTGCGGCAACTTCGGCCGCGAGCGTCGACGCGGTTGGCATCGTCGCGGCCGCACGCGAAGACAACGCCCCACGTTCTTGCGTCCCTCCACTACCGACCGTTCGTCGCGCACCGGACGGCACGGTGATTGGCTCCTGCGCTTCGGAAGCTGGTGACGACGGCGAGGGACGCGGGCCGCCCGGGATGCTGGCAGGGGGGACAGCTGCAGCCGCCTCCACGGAGCCACCT
>Ga0247764_1000173_pt1 | contig 23707 bp, 14 predicted proteins | sample UWRJL051202B4_FD_179932 | JGI IMG/M metagenome (GOLD analysis project Ga0247764, IMG submission 179932) | Plant litter microbial communities from Arlington Agricultural Research Station in Wisconsin, United States - UWRJ-L051-202B-4 | ecosystem: Environmental > Terrestrial > Plant litter >...
CTGACCGTGCCGCTCACGGACGTGGGTTTGCCCGGCTTCGGTCCGTGGATGTAAGTCTCGACGGCCTTCTTCAGCTCCGCCCGGCGGCAAGCCCAATCGGACTTCTTCATCATCCGCGTGCCGTCGTACCACTTGAACAAGTCCGGGAGCTTGGCGTTCTCCATCGTCATGGGTGTGCCGACCGTGCACTTCTCTCCGACGAACTCCTTGAAGTCCGGATTGTAAGTGTCGCCGTTGGGAGCACCGGCTGCGCCACCCGTTGGGGCAGCGCCGCCACCGCCGCCAGCGCCGCCGCCGGATGTACCAGCGGTTGGCGCGCCGGCCACGGGTGCGCCGCCTGACCCGACGAGATTTCCGCCACTCGATGTGCTGGTCGTGCCGCCGCTAGTGTTGGTCGTGCCACCCAAACTCGTAGTGCCACCGGCGCTGACGGTACCGCCTTGCGTGGCCCCACCGAACGTTGCCGGCGCGCCGCCGCTGCTCATGCCAGGCGCGCCACCCGAGGTGACCGTTCCGCCAGTGCCAGGGTCGAAAGGGCGCCCTCCATCGGAGCAACCGGATGCCGCCACTACCGAAGCAAACGCGCAGAGCAACGGATTAACTGAACGGAGAATAGAGTTACGCATCGCCAATGGACTCCAGGGCAGCGACCAGTCAGGGGAGGACCGGCACAATCGACGTGTGTCCATCAGCCTGCGTTTTCAGCTCACGCTATGACGCCGATGCACGAATCCGCGTGCGAACGAATTCGCCTCGCGCAACCCCAGCGCCAACTTTCAGTTCGGATACAAATGTCGCAAAACCGGTCGCGTGTTTTTGAGATGGCGAGCGGAGGAATTCGCCTGGTTCCTCGAGGCTTTCAACAGCTGCTCTGGCCGAGCCGGTGTCGTGAGCGAGTAACGCTCGTTAGCCGTTGAAAGGGCTCTGCCGTACGCGAATACTCACGCGTACGTGGCCTCTATCAATGCGCAGCAGCCTTGGATCGTAATTAGACTTGCGTTGATCGGCGCGTTGGGCTGCAGCAGCACTCCAGCGAGCAACGGTTCCGGTGGTTCCGGTGGCGCGAACACGGGTTCGGGTGGGGCTGCCGGCGCGCTGGCATGGGGTGGTTCCCCGTCCGCGGGCACGTTCGGCATTGGCGGTAGTTTCGGTGGCGGCGCAGTCAGCGTGAATGGGGGCGCGGTTGCCAGTGCTGGGAGCGCCAGCGGTGGTCGTTCTTCGGCCGGGGGGAGCAGCGCGGCACAGGGTGGTTCGAACCTGGGCGGTTCGAACCTGGGCGGCTCGCTCACGCAAGGAGGAGGCGCTCCAGCTGCTGGCGGATCCGGCGGCGCCCTTGGTTCAGGCGGCGCTCGACCCACCGTCAAAGCAGCCGAGGGCACGACGCTGGTGAAGGTGAATCCCGGCGTGCGCTACCAAAAGTTCGAAGGTTGGGGCACGAGCCTATGTTGGTGGGCACACAACGTCGGGGGCTGGAGCGCGAGCGCGCGCAACGCGGTGGTCGAGGCCGTGGTGAATCCGACGACGGGTCTCGGCTACAACATCTTTCGCTACAACATCGGCGGTGGAGAAAATCCGGCGCACGAGCACATGCAAAAGTACCGGGAGATGCCTGGTTTCCAGCCGAAACAAGGCACGTGGGATTGGGACGCGGATGCGAATCAACGGGCGCTGACCCAGCGCATCCTGGAGACTGGCAAGGACGTCATTCTGGAGGCGTTCTCGAACTCCCCGCCGTACTGGATGACGAAGAGCGGCTGTGCGTCCGGGAGCACCGACGGCAGTAACAACCTGAAAGACGACCAGTACGATGAGTTTGCCGACTATCTGACGGAAGTCGTCAAACACTACCGCGACGAATTCGGCATCGAGTTCCGTACGCTGGAACCGCTGAACGAGCCAAACGCCAATTGGTGGAAGTCGGACGGCAGCCAAGAGGGCTGTCACTTCTCCCGCGCGAACCAGGAGACGATCGTGAAGCTTGTCGCCGAAAGCCTCGTCAAGAAAGGTCTGACGAAGACGGTCCTCAGCGCCTCCGACGAAAACAGCATGGACGACGCGCTCACCAACCTGCGCGCGTACAGCGACGAGTCGATGGCCGCCGTGGGCCAGCTCAACGTGCATTCTTACGCCGGTAGTCGGCGCAAGGAGCTGCGCGCGCTTGCGACGATGAAGGCCAAACGTTTCTGGCAATCCGAGTCGGGACCGCTGAATCAAGACTTGTCCGACGATATCTCCGCGGCGCTGTTCATGGCGGGTCGCATCATCCAAGATCTGCGCGACTTGCAGCCGGATGCTTGGGTGGATTGGCAAGTCGGTGATCCCGCACGGTCATGGGCGTCCCTGATGTTGAACGACTCACAGCAGACGTTCATGCCGCTCAAGCGCTTCTACATGCACGCGGGCTTCAGTCGTTACATCCGTCCCGGCGCCACGTTCGTCGACATCAACAATCCGGACATGGTCGCGGCGGTGAGCGCCGACTTGCGGTTCGTCGCCATCGTCGTACGCAACGGTGACAGCTCGGCCACACGCCGCTTCACCTTCGATCTGACGGGGCTACCGAGTGTCGGAGCTTCGGCTCAGATTCTCCGTACCTCCCGCACGGAGAATCTGGCGTCGGTGCCAGAGCTCGAGATCAAAGACTACAGCTTCGTTCTGAGCGTGCCGGCGTTTTCGGTGACGACGGTGGTGGTAGGGACGCCGTAAGGTAAGCTCCGCGGGTGGCCTCGCTCACCGCTCCTCTCACAGTCCGCTTCGCTTCGACCTCCGAGACGGCGGTGGTCTCCGAAGTGCTGGAGGAAGCGCACGCCTGGTTGTGTTCGCGCGGAGAGCCGTTGTGGAATCACGCCGATTTGCTGCCGGTCGCGATTGAGAAGGACGTTGCGGCAGGACAATACGTTTTGGTGCCGTGGAAGACGGGAGCTGTCGCTACCGCGCGGGTGACGCTGAGCGACCCGCTCTTTTGGCCTGACGCTGCGCTTGGCGAAGCGGTCTACCTTCACCGGCTCGCCGTGCGGCGAAGTCATGCTGGGCGGGGTGTTGCGGCTGTCGTTCTCGACTGGTGTCGAGCCTACGCGCGCGCCAGCGGGTGCGCTTTCCTGCGTTTGGATTGCGACGCTAAACGGCCGCGGTTGCGACGCGTCTACGAAGGCTCCGGCTTCGTCTTCCACAGTGAACGGAGCATAGGTTCGTACGTCGCGGCGCGGTATCAGTTGCCGACGTAGCAGGGCCGTATCAGGAGCGGAAACGTTCGCTGGTGGTCACGCGAACGAACGCTGCGTGCAGACATCCTGGAGTCATTGGCGACAGCATGAGAGATTCAGAGAGTGACGTCGGGCGAGACGCCCAGTACGAAATTGCGACTTTAGCAACTCTGGTGTTCAAAAGAGGCTCTCCTGGAGGGGGCGGACGGCCTCAACGATCCGGACTTCGAGCCTACCGGGCTGACCCGGCGCTCTGGATTCTTCCCCCGGGGGTTGCTTCCGGTGGCCTGCCGCGACGCGCCGTGCATGCGGGACCGCTTCCAGACGCTCATCTTTCACGAATTTGAGCGGATTTGACCGGCGCGCGCGAGGGGGTGCGACTAGCTTGCGGCGGCAGCAATGACGGACACCCGATTTCCAGATGGCTTTGTTTGGGGCGCGGCAGCCGCGTCGTATCAAATCGAAGGGGCGTGGGACGCCGACGGCAAGGGACCGTCCACTTGGGACATGTTCTCGCGCAAGCCGGACGCGGTGTGGTCGGGTCAATCCGGGGATGTGGCCTGTGATCATTACCACCGCTACCGCGAAGACGTTGGCCTGATGAAGCAGCTCGGGCTCAAGGCGTATCGTCTCAGCATTGGCTGGCCGCGAGTGTTGCCCGAGGGTGTAGGCTCCGTGAACGCCGCGGGTATCGATTTCTACGATCGATTGATCGACGAGCTATTGGCCGCGGGGATCGAGCCGTGGGTGACGCTGTTTCATTGGGACTATCCGTTAGCGCTCTATCATCGGGGTGGCTGGTTGAACCGCGACACCGTGGACTGGTTCGCCGAGTACACCGAGGTGATCGTGAAGCGGCTGTCCGATCGCGTATCCAACTGGATGACGCTGAACGAACCGCAGGTGTTCATCGGCGCCGGTCACGACGAAGGACGTCACGCGCCCGGCGATCGCCTGCGTTTCGCGGAGGTGCTGCGCGCTGGGCATCACGCCTTGCTGGCCCACGGCCGCTCCGTGCAGGTGATTCGGGCGTTGTCGAAACGACCGGCGCGCATCGGCTATGCACCGGTCGGCATGCCGCGCTTGCCGCAAAGTGACGCGCCTGCGGACGTCGACGCGGCGCGGAACGAGACATTCCGCGTTTGGGGACGCACGGCGTGGACCAACACGTGGTGGATGGATCCCGTCTTTCTCGGGCACTATCCGGAAGACGGCCTGCGCCTGTACGGCGCGGACGTGCCGAAGTTCAGCGCGGCGGATCTGGAGCTGATCCATCAGCCCGTCGACTTCTGCGGCGTGAATATTTACCAGGGCACGCCCGTGCGGCCCAGCGCTGATGGCGGCGCGGAGGCCGTGCCCCATCCGGTGGGTTTCCCCATCACCGCCTTCGAATGGCCAGTCACGCCCAGCGCCGCGTTCTGGGGTCCTCGCTTCTTCTACGACCGTTACAAGAAGCCGATTGTCATCACGGAGAACGGCATGTCAGGGCGCGACTGGGTCGCGCTCGACGGAAGAGTGAAGGATCCGGATCGCATCGACTTTACCGCGCGCCACCTGCTGGAGCTGCTGCGTGTGATCCGCGCCGGAGTGCCGGTGGACGCCTATTTTCACTGGTCCTTCATCGACAACTTCGAGTGGGGGCACGGCTACAAACACCGCTTCGGCATGGTTTTCTGCGACTACCAGACGCAGCGCCGCGTGATCAAAGACTCCGGTCACTGGTATTCGCGCGTGATCGCTTCGAACGGATCTTCCATCGCCGAGCTCCTTTGAGCGCCGCGATCTTTGAGCGCGGCTTCCACTAATTCCGCGATGGATTCGGCGGTGTAGGGCTTGGAGAGCCAACGCAAGCCCTGCTCCACCGCTCGCTTGGCGCGCTCGCTGGGGGCGTGCCCGCTGACGACGATCCCGCGTTGGTTGGGCTGCAGCTCGCGTAATTGTTCGAACACGGCCAGGCCGTCTTCGGCCTCGTTCAGGATCATGTCGACGACGACCAGATCGAACGGCTTGCGTTCGCCGCCGGGGCTGACCTTTTCGTCGAAGAGCTGGCGCGCGCTGTGGCCCCCGCGCGCGGTACTTACCTGATAGCCGAAGCGCTCCAGTACGCGGCGTGCCGTGCGCAGCTGCACCGGGTCATCGTCCACGACCAGGATGCGCGCCGTGCCGTTGCGTGCGACGACCGGGATGCTGCGCGGCTTCGGGGCCTCCGCGGCCAACGGAAAGTACAGGCTGAAGCAGGTGCCGCGCCCGAGCTCCGTGTGTACGTCGACGAAGCCCTCGTGCTCCTTCACCACGCCGTGCACGATAGCCAGGCCGAGACCGCTGCCGCTGGTGTCGGAAAGCTCTTTGCGCGTAAAAAATGGCTCGAAAATGTGTTCGCGATCCGAAGGCAGAATTCCAGGTCCGTCGTCGACCACGCGCACCACGGCGTAGTCGCCGGGGGGAACGGTCTCGTAGCCTGCTAGCGCTTCGTGCAGCTGCACGCGCGAGGTGAGGAGGCGAACCTGGCCCTGACCCTGTAAGGCTTCGTGTGCGTTGCGCAGCAGGTTGCTGAGCGCGCGGATGAACTGTTGCTCTGAAACCCGCACCACGAGCTCGCCGTCTTCGGACTGCCATTCGAAGCCAAAATCGGGCGAGACGTTGCGCAGCGGGAGCGCCGCTTCCGTCTCCAGGAATTGGCGGATGGCCAGGTTCAGATCCATGGGATCGCGACGCGTACGGCCCTGCCGACCGAGCGCCAGCAGATCTTTGATCGTCTGCGAGGCGCGCAGCGCCGCCGTCTTGATGGTGTGCAGATCCGTGCGAAGCTCGGGGTTGTCGTCGCGCAGATCACGCAGGATCACATCGGGTAACGCCACCAGCGGTCCGAGCGCGTTGTTCAAGTCGTGAGCGACGCCACCGGCCAGCACGCTGAGCGCGCTCATGCGGCGCGCGGTGGCCAGGCGCTCTTGCACGCTGCGCTCGTTTTGCGCGGTTTTTTCCACGATCTCCTGGTGTAGCGCGACACCTTTCAACGCCGTGCTGATCTGCGCGCGTAACAGCTCCAGCACCGCCAGGTTGCCGAGCTCCAGCACCAATACGCCCAGGCTCTCGCCTTCGAAGGTGAGCGACAGCGCGAACTCCGTGCGACGTCGTGCGCTCTTGCGCAGCTCGCGCGGCGTCAGCTCGACGGCTCGAAACGTCTGCTCGGGCGCTTCGAAAGGTAAGCCTTCGTCCAGGCAGAACACCGGACGCAGGAGCTCGGGCTGCCCCGGCTCGAACAGCGCGATGAAGGCCGAGTTCGTCACCTGCGGCAACTCGTCCGCCAGGGCGGAGGTCAGCGAGTTCAACGTGAGCGCGGTAGAGAAGCGTTCGCCGGAGCGCAACAGACGCCAGTAGGCCGTTTCGGTGGCGAGCTTCTGCCGCAGTTGTTCGGCAGAGCCGGCAGCGGCCACCACACGTTGAGCGTGCAGCCACAGCGAGTCGAGCTCGCGACCTGGATCGGCCTCCGTCAAGCGTTCGCGCACGATGGAGAGCGCCTGTTCGATCTCCTCGTGCGCGTCGCGTTGGCGCTGACCTGCGCTCTCCAGCAGCTCTTCCAGGCCGGACTCGAAACTGCCGTGGGCGCCTGCCAGTTCTGCCTCGAGCGCGGATAGCAGCGGCGCGACCCAAGACCCGGGTGTGCCCGGCAGCCGGCGCGCCGCTTCGAGCGCGGAGCTGAGCGCGTCGTGCTGGGCGCGCAACAGCGCACCGGCAACGCTTGCCGTGTCCAGAGCGCTGTGCGTTTCGCTCGCGGAAGCGGCCGTAGTCGCGTAGCGCACGCGTTGACCTCGACGAAGTTCGCAGCCGCAGGATCGTCGGCGCACGAGCGTAGCGGGTAGCCGCGTGCTGAGCGGCACCTGAGCCCCTGACAGCTGTCTTCGCAGCAGCTCCACCGCTTGCGCTCCGAGCGCTTCCAACGGCTGTCGCGCGGTGGTGAGCGGTGGATGCGCGAAGCGTGACGAGGGCGAGTCGTCGAAGCCGGTGACGGATATCTCGTCCGGCACCAGCACTCCGCGCGCGCGCAAGGCTTCCATCGCGCCGAGCGCGACGGCGTCGTTGATGGTGACGATGCCGTCGAAGTTCAGTCCGCGTTCGTAGAGCGATAGCGCCGCGTTCCCGCCCGAGCTCTCCGTCAGCGCCGCGCAGATGACGCGGCCCGGATCGAAGGCCAGGCCGAACTGCTCGAGCGCCGCGCGGAAATCAGCCAAACGTTGGCTCGACTCTGCATGTTGCTCGGGCCCGGAGATGAAGGCGAGCTTACGGCGCGCATGCTGTTCGAACAGGTGACGCACGCAGGCGAAGATGCCCGCGCGGTCGTCGACGGTCACGCTGGGCACGGCCGGCAGTTCCATGCCGATGCTACACAGCGGTAACGGCGCAAGTTGCGCCGCAAACTGCGCGAGCCCGACGCTCCCGCTCACCGCCGACAAGCCTTCCGCGATCAAAATCACGGCATCTGCCGACTCGGCGCGGACCAGATCGTAGATGCGACTGTGCGGCGGCAGCTCCAGGCTACGCCCGACCACCACCAGCAGATCGAAGCCCAACCGTTCGCACTCGCTCTCGATGCCGTGCAACAGCTGTGTGGAGCCACCGCCGAGCGAGTGGTCTGCGTAATCGATCAGCGCCGCGATGCGAGTGCGTCCTGCGCTCACCCGGAGCTCCTTGCACGCAAGCCGGGCTCGACGAAGTCAGCGAAGGTGCCAGGACGCATGCAATTTCTTCCAACGTCACGTCCCGGCGCCGAGTTCAGTCGCGCAGTACGCGGGCATGCTTTTGAATGGGGCGGAGCTGCCACAACGGCGCCAAGCCCGAAAACCCAGTGAAGCTGCCGAAATACTCTAGCGGCCAATTGGCCGGGTGACGTGGAGCGTTCCTTGGGGGAGAATGCGCGAGCTTAAGCCATGGCCTTTCGTCGCGAGTTCAAAGTCGGCGCTTTCATGTTGGTCAGTTTCGCCATGATTGGCCTCGTGATCTTTATGATCGGGGAGGAGCGACGCGCCTTCAGCGACAAGCAAACTTACTTCTCCGTCTTCCAAGACGTGCAGGGCCTGCGCCGCGGCTCGCCGGTGCGCATGGGTGGCGTGGACATCGGCTCTGTTTCGGACGTCGGTTACGGCTCGGACGCCAAGGACGAAAAAATCTACGTGCAGATGTCCATCGTCGCCACGGAGGGACGTCGCATTCGCACCGACAGCGTCGCATCGATCGAAGGCAAGGGCCTGCTCGGCGATAAGATGGTGACCATCACCGTCGGTGACGAGAAGCTGCCGGGGCTGGCCCCGGGCCAGGAAGTAAAGGCCAAAGCTAGCGACGACATGGCGCAAATGATGAGCCGCTTGGGCACCATTTCAGCCCAGGCTGAGCGCGTGATGGGCAACCTGGAGCGCACGACGCAATCGTTGTCCGACAACGAGCTGCACAAGGACATGAAGGCGAGCCTCAATAGTGTCGCCAACATCCTGGCGTCGCTCGAGCGGCGCGAGGGCTACGTCGGCAAGCTGATTGGAGACCCGGCCGAAGCCGAGCGCGTTTCGCGGGTGGTCGCGAACATGGAGCGTGTTTCGGTCGAGCTCGATCAGACCTTGCGCGGCATCAATCAAATCGTGGCGCGTGTTCAGCAGGGTCCAGGTCTCGCGCACGAGGTCATCTATGGGGAGCAAGGTAGCCGCGTTCTCAGCCAATTTGGCGGAGCCGCCGAAGAGGTCGGCGTCACGCTGCGCGAAGTTCGCCAAGGCAACGGCCTGGCGCGAGGGCTGCTTTTCGGCGGCAACGGCTCCGAGCAGCTGAACGCCGACTTCAACGCGATGAGCGGAGATCTCCGGCAAATCGTGGCGAACCTAAAGGCCGGACAAGGCACCCTGGGCGCCTTGCTGGTCGACCCTTCGATTTACGAAGACCTAAAGCTCGTGCTCGGCAACGTCGAGCGGAACAAAGCCCTCCGGGCGCTGGTTCGCTACTCGATCCGCAAGGACGAGGCGGCGCCGAAGGTGCGCGAAGGGGACGTCCAGACCTCCAAGCCAGGCGCTAGCGGTTCGCTCGGCGGCGCGGTGAGCTCCGGCACGCCCCGCGAGTGAATCCGGGCCGCGCTCGACGAGAGCACGCTATACTGCGCTCATGCGGCTTCTCGAGCGCCTCGGGCGCGCCATCGTCGTTCTCGGCGTCTTCGGGGTGGCTTCCTATTTCGCACTGCACTTTGGCTGGGGTGGCTTGTGGACGGGGCTAGAGGCCGCGCACGCGGTCACCTCGCCGGGTGCCCCCAAAGCTCCGTATGACCTGACGCAGCTCACGGCGGTCAACGAGACGCTCAACACCATCCGCAACAAGTACGTGGATCCCAGCCGCGTGAAGCCGCGGCACATGTTCCTGAGCGCGCTGAACCAGATTCAGAAAGAAGTCGCGCAGGTCATCGTTCATTACGATGAGAAGTCGTCGACCGCGACCGTTCAGGTGGAGACGGAGTCGTCGAAGTTCCGCGTGGACAACGTGCAGGGTCCTTGGGACGTCGCCGCGCGGCTGCGCGAGGTGTTCGTGTTCCTGCAGGCGAACCTCAAGGATACGAGCGGGGTGGATCTGCGGGACGTGGAATACGCGGCCTGCAACGGCATGCTCCGCACCCTGGATCCGCACAGCGTGTTCTTGAGCCCGGACGCGTACCGTGAAATGACGCTGTCCACCTCCGGTCACTTCGGCGGTCTCGGCATCGTGATTTCGATTCGGGATCAGCAGCTCACCGTGATGCGCCCGATGCCGGGCACGCCCGCGGGACGCGCCGGTCTGCGCAAGTTGGATCGCATCACGAAGATCAATAACGAGTCCACGCTCAACATGCCCCTGGACGACGCGGTCAGCCGTCTGCGCGGCAAGCCCGGTTCGAAGGTCACCGTGTGGCTGCACCGCGACGGCAACGAGGGCTGGCAAGGCTCGCGCCCGTTCGAGCTCACGCGCGAAGAAATTCAGGTCCGCTCGATCGAGGCGCGCAATCTGCAGCCGGGCATCGGCTACGTGCGCTTGAAGCAGTTCCAGGCCAGCACCTCGGACGAGCTCGACGATGCGCTGACGGAGCTGAGCAAGAAGGAGCGCCTGCGCGGGCTGGTGCTGGATCTGCGCGGCAACCCCGGTGGCTTGCTCGATCAGGCCGCGAAGGTGGCGGATCGCTTCCTCGAGAACGGCGTGATCGTCACCACCGTCGGCAGCTCCGAAGGGCGGGACGAGAAGCGCGCGACGGCCAAGGGCACGGAGCCGAACTACCCGATCGTCGTTCTCGCGAACGAATCCTCCGCCAGCGCGAGCGAGATCGTGGCGGGCGCCCTGAAGAACCAGGATCGCGCGATCATCGTCGGGCAGACGACGTTCGGCAAAGGCTCGGTCCAACTGGTGTTTCCGCGCGTCACGCCGGACAACGCCGCGCTCAAGCTCACCATCGCGCAGTACCTGACGCCGGGTGACGTTTCGATTCAGGGCGTGGGCGTTTCGCCCGACGTCGAGCTGGATCCGATGACGGCGGACAACTTGGAGATGGATCTGTTCAGATCCGAGCGCTCGTTCCGCGAGCGCGATTTGTCGAAGAGCCTCAGCGGCCCTGGCGCGCGCCGCAGCTCCGAGCAACCGTTCTTCAAGCTGCGTTACAACCTGCCAGAGAGTGAACGCGCCGCGATCCGCGAGCGTGGCGGGGACGTCGACGACGATTTCGAGCTGGATTTCCCGATCAAAATCGGGCGCGACATCGCCGCCAAGCTCGCCGCAGGGCGACGCGCTGAGCAGCTGCGTCAACTCAAACCAGCGTTCGACAAGTGGCAGCAAGCGGAGATGGAGTCGGTCAGCCACGACCTGTCCAAGCTGGGGGTGGACTGGAACGCGCCGCCCAAGGACTACGCGGCCAGCATCAAGGCCGGCGACTACGAAGTGAAGGTGCAGACGGATCGCGCGAACGACACCGTCAACGCCGGCGAATCCATGGCGTTGAAGGTCAGCGTCAAGAACAAGGGCACCTCACCCGTGTACCAGCTGCGCGCGATCACGAAGAGCGACGGCCCCTACTTCGACGAGCGCGAGCTGATCTTCGGCCGCATCGAGCCGGGGCAGACGCGCACCGCGACGGTGCCGTTCGGCTTCTGCGACGTGGACGGCAGAAAGCCCGGCTCCACCAAACCCACTCCCGAGAACGCGCCGCGCATTTGCAAGATCCCACTGGACGTCGATCAGCGCGCGGATGTGGTGCTGGTGCGCTTCTTCGCCGAATCGGCGGAGCCGCCGCGCGACGTCGAGTTGCGTCCGACCATCAACGGGCTACCGAAGCCGATTTTCGCCTACACCTATCAGGTCGTCGACAACCGTCCCGGTAACGGCGACGGACAGATCGCGCGCGGCGAAGGCGCAACGGTGTACCTGACCGTGAAGAACGTGGGTAAGGGCCCGTCTTTGGAGACGCAAGCCAATATGCGCAACCTGACCGGCGACGGCTTGTTGTTGCACGCCGGGCGCTTCGACGTCTCCAACATGAAGCCGGGCGATACGCGCAGCGTCGCGTTCACCTTCGACGTGCTGGATTCGCTGCAAGAAAACCTGGTCACGGTGGAGCTCAGCGTCGGTGATCGTGACCTGCGCGTCAGCTCCAGCGAGAAGCTCAAGTTGCCGGTCGCGAAGACGCCGCTGTCGGTGCAAGCCAGCAGCGGCAAGGTCACGGTGGCCGGCACGGTCGCCGAGGTGCGAGGGCAGCCGCTGGGGGCCGCACCCAGCGTTGGTGAGCTGGAGAAGGGCGCCGTGGTGGTGCGCCTGGGCACGTTCGGGCCCTTCACGAAGGTGTCGCTGGGCGACGATCGATTTGGCTTCGTGGAGACGAAGTTGTTGCGCGACGCGACCACCCCGGAGCGCGTCGCGTTCAAGCCGCTGCTCACGCACTCCCCGCCGCTGCTCGAGGTGACTCCGGCGAAGCTCGCGACGCGCGACACGCAGGTCCGCATCGAAGGTCAGGCCGTCGACAGCGACAAGGTGATGGACGCCTTCGTGTTCGTCGGTTCGCGCAAGGTCTTCTACCAGTCGAACCGCAAGGCGCCCGACGCCAACAAGCTGAAATTCGGCTTCGATGCCGAGCTGAGCCCCGGCGTCAACGTCATCACCGTGGTCGCCCGCGAAAACGAAGACACCGTGACGCGTAACACCATGATCGTCCGTCGCGACGGGCCCAACGGGGAACCTCTGCCCACGCCGAAGACGGAAGTGATGGAGGATTGGGAGGACGGTGACTGACCGCCCCGCGGGCCCTGCGAAGCCTTCTTGCACGGTGGCCTGAGCTCGCTATAAGCGGCGCATGCAATTCGAGAACGTCACCGCACTCGCCAAGGCCAACGTCTACTTCGACGGCAAGGTGGTCTCGCACACGCTGCTGTTCGCGGGCGGCGTGAAGAAGACGCTGGGTCTGATCTATCCTGGTAGCTTCCATTTCGGAACGGACGCGGCCGAGCGCATGGACATCACGGCCGGCGCGTGCCGCGTGAAGCTGGACGGCGAATCCGAGTGGAAGAGCTTTGCCGCCGGCACGTTCTTCCGCGTCCCGGCCAAGTCCGGCTTCGACATTGTCGTCGACAGCGGGATTGCGGAATACGTCTGCTCTTTTGAATAAGGAGCGGCCTGGTTCCGACCGGTGACCACACCCGCAGATCCCGGTTTGGGCCTGTCCCCCGTCGGGGATCACGAAGCGCGTTGCTTTGGCTGTGCTCCGGTGCTCACGTACAGGCAGTACGCTCCGCTCCGGTGCTCGCCAAAGCTGCGGCCGAAACCGGGCTTTGCGGGTGGTCTTGCCGAGAACTTTCGGGCGTAGTCCCGAATTGGACTAACGACGCTCGAACACGGCTAGGGTTTCTACGTGTTCGGTGTAGGGGAAGAGGGCGAAGGGTTCGAGGGCGGTGAGGCGGAAGCTTTGTTCGAGGGTTTTGGTTTGTTCGACCAAGCTGGGCAAACCGCAGCTCACGTACAAGAGGCGCGCGGGCGGGTTCGCCACGAGCTTCGCTAGCAGCGCGGCGTCGATGCCTTTTCTGGGCGGATCGACGATGACGACGTCGCGTTGTTCGACAGCCGCGGCGGCTCCGCCTGCATCTCCGGGCACGACGGAGACGCGCTCGCGAATTCGCGCCGGCAACTCCGCGATGCCGCGCGCCAACCCGGTCAGGGAATCCTGGCCCAGCTCGTTCAGCAGGAGGCTTGCGCAGCGCTCCGCCAGCGGCAGGCCGATCGCGCCCACGCCGGCGTAGAATTCGGCCACGTGGGCGCCTTCCGGCACGTAGTCTGCAACGCGTTCGGCGATGCTTTCGGCGAGCGCCAGGTGGCTTTGTCCGAACGCGCCCGGCGGGTAGAACAGCTTCACGCCGCGAAACTCCTCGCACAGGACGGATTCGCCACCGAAATGCTGCCAGTAGGGGCCGATCACGCTGTTGGAGCGTTCCGGTTGCCCGTTCCAAAACAGCCCCTGCAAGCGATCACCGAGGCGACTGGCCAAGTCCGTGAAAAACGCCGGAAGCCCCGCTGGTTCTCGATCGTTCGTGACGACCACCAGCTGAACACGCGCGCTTTTGCGCTCCACCACCAGTTGCAGGTAGCGAACTCGCCCGGCATGAGCGAGTTCGGAGTAAGGTAGCACGCGGTGATCGATCAGAGCCCTTCGCACGCTGCGCGCCACCTCGTTGATCAGCGGGTGATGAATCGGGCAATTCGGGATGTGCACCACACGGTGCGTACCGAGCTCGAAGATGCCGATCTTCGGGTTTTCTTTGCGACCGCGCACGGCCAAGCGCGCTCTGTGCCGAAAGTGCAGCGGCGCGCCCTCCACCAAGCGGCGGGGCTGCAGGCCGGCATGCGCCGCGAGTTCTTGCAGCACGCGTGCGGTCTCTGGCATGAGCCCCGGCTCGCCAAAACGCGGGCAACCCGGGCAGGGCGGCAAGTGCGGGCATTCGAGCGGCAGACGGCGCACGGCCGGAGCTTGTGCCGAAGCCTGCCCGGGTGCCAGCGTGTGCTCCGTGAAGGCCGCTGGCCATGAGCGGTCCCCGCGCTTCGGGCCTGCGCGTGGGCTTACTCGCGCTGACGCTGGTGGGGGTGGTGTTGGGCATCGTGTGGGGCGTGCGTCGCTCGAAACCGCCCGCGCCGCCCGCGCCGACGGCTGCGCTGCCCTCCGCGCCGAGGGCGCCCGAGCCTTCGGCTGCCGTCGCTCCTACCGCGTCGGTTCCGTCGTTGGCTCCACCGCCGCCAGAAGTGCGCTTTCCGGACCTGGACAGCTCGGAGCTCGCGGCGCGCAATCAGGCGTTGCTGCAGCGTATGCAGGCAGAGCTCGCGCTGGACGACGCCGCCCTGCTCCGCCTGAGAGAAGTGTTCGAGGCTTCGCGTTGGCTCGGCCAAGGCAACCCAGAAGTGACCGAACATCCCATGACGCGCGCAGAGTGTCGCGAACGTCGTGCCCAGGCCGGTGAGCTCCCCAGCGGCGACACACGCTGCAAGAGCCCCAACATGGTTCCGCTGTACGACCCCAGCGCGGGCGAAACGGCGGACAACGCCAAGGTCTGCATCGATCAGTACGAATTTCCAAACCTGCCCTGCGAATACCCAGTGGTCTGGGTCAAGGCCAATCAGACCGTGGAGCTCTGTCGCGCGATGGGTAAACGCATCTGCGACGCGCACGAATGGGAAGGCGCGTGCGCCGGCGCCTTGAAGACACCCGAAGTCGATTATCCCTTCGGCGAGCGCCGCATGATGATGGAGTACCTCCACAATCAGAAACGCGAACTCATCTGGTCTTACGGCAAGACCAAAGATCACGCGAAGTGCGCGACGATGAGCCACAAGAGCAAGCGTTGCGACACCATCGCGTGGCAACTCTGCGGCTCGAATACCTATCCCACCGGCGCGTTCCCCGACTGCAGAAGCCCCCTGGGCGCCTTCGACCTGAATGGCAACGCCGCGGAGCACATGAACCTACCCATCCGACCGGAGGAGCTGGGCAGCCGCGGCGGCTTGGGAGAAACCGAGATGAAGGGCAGTTGGTTCATCTTCTCCACTTATGAAGCCCACCCCGACGACTGCCGTTGGCGCGCGCCCATGTGGCACAAAAGCCGAATGGACGACAGCAACAGCCATCGCAATTACCACCTGAGCTTCCGGTGTTGTCGCGACCTGTAGCGAGCGAGAGTTGAACGCTCGAGCGCTGGACGCTCGGACGCCTGGAACAATGCTGAGCTCTGCCAAATCAAGCGCTGTTGGGTAAGCGCTAGTCACTTGCTGTCGCCGTTACAAAAATCTTGCTCAGCGCTCAGCAGGATTTCGGCTGTCGGGATTCGCGGTCCAAGCAAGAATTCCGATGCCTGCATAGTTCGCGCTGGCTGAATAAATCCGCGAAGAGGCGATTAACACGCGAATTTACAAAAGTTGATCCTCGCGTGAGGAGGCCCGACTCAGCTCTTGCGTGCGCCCGTCGAGGAAAGACTTTCCGGCAGATAGCGCAAGCAAAGCACTTCCCCCGCTGGAAGCGCCAATTCGCTTGCGGCGCGATTTTTCGCGTGTTTTGGCCGAAAAAAGTGCGTGAACGGAAATACGACGAGCGGCAGGCAGGCATGTAGAGGCAGCCGCTTCTCGAAACTCTGCGGAACACAGAGGGCCGCCCCCAGGCGGGTAGTCCCTCGAGAAAATTTCGATGCACGTGAAGAGAAGCAGCAAACCCAAGGTTTTCTGTTCGGAACTTGAACAGGCAGCGAGCGGGAACTCGTTCGTGGAGAGGTCGTTTCAATGATTCAAAAGAGATTGTTGGGTGCTTTGACGGCCCTTTCCGCAGTGCTCGCCGCGTGCGGGTCTGCGAATGTAGAACCCCTGCCGGGCGAAGAGCTCGGCGGCTCAGGACCGACCGCAGGGACGACCAGCGTTCCAGGCGGCGGCCTTGGCAGCGGCGGCGCCGGGCCAGGCGCCGGTGGTGCTGGCACGCTTCCGGGTTCCGGTGGCACGAGTGTCACGCCAGGCGCTGGTAGCAGCCAGGGTGGCGGCAGCGGAGGAACTACCGAGCCGCCGTTGCCGGTCGGCAACTGCAAGCCGGGTCTTCCCACCACGACTCAGATTCCCAAGCTCCAAAACCGCCAGTACGCGAACGCGGTGAGGGATCTCCTCGGCGTTACCAAGATCGACAATCAGCCGATCGCCGACGTGATGTACGCGGACTTCACCGGCGCGATGACCAACACGGCGTGGACCAGCTACCAAGCGACGGCCGCCAAGATCGCCGCTGCCGTGGTCGCCGACTCGATGCTGAAGAGCAAGTTCATCAGCTGCAGCCCAGCCACTGCCGGCTGTATCAAGACCACGGTCGAAACGTTCGGTAAGAAGGCGTACCGCCGCGCACTGCGCGCCGACGAGGTCGCGAAGTTCGAAGCCTTCGGTACCATCACCCCGAAGGGGACGGACAACGAGGTCACCGCGGCTCTGATCGAAGCCTTCCTGCTCTCTCCCTCCTTCTTGCTCATGCCGGAAATCGGCAAGGTCGGTGCCGACGGCAATGCCGTAGCGGAGGCCGCGACGGCCGCCGATGGCACCCCGGCTGTCAAGCTGACCTCCAACGAGGTAGCGACGAAGCTCTCCTTCATGCTCCACGGCACCATCCCGGATGCGATGCTGGACGCGGCTGCCGCGAGTGACATGCTGCAGACCGCCACGCAGATCCGTGCCCAGGCCGAGCGCTTGGCTAAGGATCCCAAGGCGGCGGAGATGCTGGCGGCGTTCCACAACGAGTGGGCTCGCGTGAACGACTCCGGCGCGCACTGGTACGAGGGGCGCGATCACGATCCCGCGAAGTTCCCGGGCTACAAACCGGAGGCGAAGACGTCCTACAAGGCGGAGATGAATGCGTTCTTCGCGGACGTTGCGCTCAATGGCACGTTCCAGGACCTGTTCACCAGCAAGGTCGGCTACGTCAACAAGGACAACGCCCACATCTACGGGCTGGATCCGGCCATGTACGGCACGGAGCTGACCAAGGTGAACCTCGAGGGTCGCCCTGGCTTCCTGACGCGCGCAGGCTTCTTGAGCTCGTACTCGAACTACGAGGCATCGAGCCCGATTCTTCGCGGCGCCTTCATCGGGATCTGGATCCTGAGCCTCCCCATCGGCGCGCCGGACCCCTCCTTCGCCATGATGAAGCCGACCGGCACGTTTACGACGCAGCGTGAATACGTGACGGCGCTGACGGAAAAGTCCGGGGCTTGCATGGGTTGCCACTCCGGTGTCAATCCGCCGGGCTACATCTTCGAGAAGTTCGACGCCATCGGCAAAGTGCAGACGAAGGATCCGCTCGGCGGCGCCATCGATGCCTCGGTCACGACGGCAAACGTGAACTTCGGAGTCAAAGCGGACGGCTCGGCGGACATCCGGCCCATCACGTCGCCCGAAGAGCTCATGGCAGCGGTCGCGCAAATGAGCACCCCCGCAAACCGTTACGCCAAGGTGTTGGTCGAGTTCGGCTATGGCCGAGACAATAATCAGTTCGACCAGTGTGTGGTCGACCAGCTGAGCACCAAGATCAAAGCCGGGGCTTACCCCATCACCAGCCTCGCTGCTGATCTGACACTGGCAGACTCCTTCCGGCTGCGTGCCGTCGTTCAGTGAAAACCTAGAGGAATTCCGAATATGAACTACCCCAACCGAAGAATCTTCCTCAAAGGCCTAGGCGGCGCGCTCGTGGCTGCGCCCTTCCTCCCTTCTCTGTTCGAGAAGACGGCGCACGCGGCAGCCCCCGGTCCGGCCAAGCGCCTCATCGTGTACTTCACTCACTACGGCTGCGTCACCAACCAGTTCTTCCCGAAGAAGCTGGACGGCGATCTCACCGAAGCCGACTTCATGGACACGAACCTGAAGGCGCTCGCGCCGTACTACAAGAAGCTGCTCTTGCCGCGCGGCATCCGCACGATGAACGAGTGGACGGCGAACAACACGGGTGCCGGCAAGGGTCGCGGCCAGGGCAACGACTCCCACACGCAGATCACCGGATCGTACTTTACCTGTCAGCCCGTCACGCCGAACACGAACTCGCCGTTCGACATTCAGAACACGGCCGCCAAGTTCAACGCCAAGCCGATCGGGCGCTCGTTGGATCACATCATCGCCGAGCAGATCAGCCCGAAGGGCGAGCCGCTGCTGCTTCATCTCTCGAGCGGCAGGGACGGTGCACAATCGGCGATCTCCTACTCCGCAGCGGAGACGATCTTCAATCCTGTCAGGGTCACGCAGGCCTATACGAATCTGACCGGGTTGTTCGGTGGCGGCATGCCCATGAACCAGGACACCTGGTCGGTCGTGAAGGGCAAGGCCATCACGGACCTCGTCAAGAACGACCTCGACTGGCTCCGGCGCCAGAAGCTCAGCAGCGCAGACAAGCTGAAGCTTGCGGCGTGGATGGATCTGTTGAACAGCCTGGGACCCGTGGTGGGCTCTGCAGCCTGTGGCGAGGCGCTCGCCGGGCAGCTCGGTGCCAACAAGACGTTGGGTGCGTCGGGCGGCGACGCCCTCACTCGCAAGGTCTCCGGATCCATGGATATGGACGGCGCGGATCTTCACATGGCGGTTGCGGCGCTCACCGCAGCTTGCGACGCGAACCCGGTCATCTTCATCAAGGCCCCGAACAACTTCACGTTCTCTGGGCTCGGGGTGAACGCCGACCATCACAACCAGTCGCACCGGCTCGACAACGCGGGCATGCAGGGCTCGTGCGTGTCGAACGCGGTCACGAACCTGATGAAGATCGACGAGTACCAGGCGCAGAAATTCGCGAATCTGGTCAAGTACCTGGACGGCATCCCGGAGGGTTCGGGCACCACCGTGCTCGACAATTCGATCGCTGTGTGGATGAACGAGATGTCGGACGGCAACGCCCACAACTTGAACAACACGCCGATCATTCAAGCGGGCAGCGGTGGCGGTTACTTCAAGACCGGCAAGACCATCATGCTCGACAAGACCTCCGGCGCCACGGCGGAGCAGATGCTCGGACGCAGCCTGTCCCAGTGCTACATGGGCAACACGACGATGGCCAACGGCGTCAACCAGGGAACTGGAACGGAAGCCAAGTTCGCCAATGAACCGGTCAACAAGTACTTCGTCAACTGGATGAACGCGCTCGGCATCAAGGCGGATGCCAACGGCTTCCCCGCCAAGAATGGCCCCGGCTCGCAGGTGACCCACTTCGGGTACTCGGATAAGACCGAGGACTTTACGGGTGGCAAAGGCGCAGTCGCGGACGCGAAGATCCGTAGCCCAGGTCCGTTCGAGGCGCTCAAAGCCTCTGCATGACCTGAGTTCGGTAACCCAATGAGCAAAGACCTCTTCTTCGGGAGAGGTCTTTGTGTTTGAGGTCTCGAATTTTGCGAGAGCCCGCTATCGTCGTCGCGCTATCCCTGTTTCTTGCCGCGTGCTCGGATGCACCTGAGGAGCCACCGGCGAGCGGTGACGACCGGCTCTTCGTTCCCGAAGGGCTCAGCGTGGAGAAGCCGACGGACGGCTCGACCGGCGCGTTCAACCTCTTGGCGCTCACGTTGCAGCAGCGGCAGGGCAAGACGGAGGTCTATCTCGCGCTGCGCAACGACGGGGAAACGCCCGCCTGCACGGCGGCCTTCACGGTCGCACTCCTGGACGTGAACGGCGATACTTTGGCGACGGGCACCCGTGGCTTGCCCGCGCGCCACTTCTATCGATTCATGCTCGATGAGGGCTCGGAGCCGACCATCGCCGGATGCATCCCGCCGGGCGAGGTGTCGATGGGCGCAATCCTGGATCTCGATCTGCCCACTAGCGAATCGGGTTTGGACGGTGTCGCGCTCAGCTACTGGCTCACGTACTGGAACTTGTCGGGGATCACGCCGCTCGAAGGTGGCGTCACGCTCGAAGACGTGAGAACCGTAACTCGTAGCGATGGCGTGGCGTATACAGGTGTGCTCGTCAATGGCCTCGCGGAGCCGCGAGCTCGGGCCGTCTCGGTGTTTCCGGTCAATCGCGTCGGACGCCCGTTGAGTGTTGCCACTACCGCGGAGAGTGGAGAGCTGTCGCCTGGCGGGCGCTGGGAGTTCGAAACGACCACGGTGACCGACGCTGGATCGGGTTTCGTCGCCTACCCCGTGGGTCAATAGTGAGCTACACCGAGCTTGGGTGTAGGTAGAAAGAAAAGAAGAAGTAATGATGTTCTCTGGTTTGCGCGCGCTACCGCTCTGGCTGCTGCTCATCACTTCTTCTGCGACCTTTGCGGCTTGCAACACCAAGAGCAAAGCGGAAGCCGCCGCCGAGACCAATAAGAAGGCGGCGGAGCTGAAGAGCAGCGCAGACGCGGCAAAGCAAGCGCTGCAGAAGCTCGAGGCGCCGATCGCTGAGTTGAACGCGAAGTACGATACCCTTCACAAGGAGTACAGCGCGCTTCCGGGAGATCTCCCTGGGTTCGCGGACACGCGCGCGCAGTTCTTTACGGCTTACGTGACGCTCGGGCAGTTCAGCACCAAGCCGGTGGTGCTCTTGCAGCGCATCGACGCAGCGCAGAAGTCCGGAGATCGCGCGGAGTTCGAAGCCATCAATCGGGACATTGCTACCATCCCGGCCGAGATTGGCATTCTGGACAAGCTCGCGCTCGAGTCACTGCACAAGGTAATCCCGCTCAAGAAGGCGGCCGAGACCTATGTGCCGGAGGCTCTCGGGCAGACGGTCTGTGAAGACCCCAAGGCGGCTCCCGCAAAGCAAGCCGCCAACAAGAAGGCTCCGGTCAAGAGCGCTCGCGCGCAGTAAAGTCCGAGGGTTCAGCGTTGAGCGCCCGCGGCAATCCATTGCTGGATGGCGGTGATGTACTCGGGCGGGACGCAGTCTCCGCTGGGCGCGCCTTGATCGATGTAGCACTTGTCGAGCGGCATCAGTCGAGTCATGGCGCCACACTCGCTCGTCAGAACCTTGATCAGCGCGCTCTGCGCGGGATTCGCCACGTTGATCAGCGCGCCGCACTCGCGGGTGTTGTAGCCCTTCATGAACGTGTACAGGTCGTCGTCGGTGCGCAGCTGATGGTCCGCACCCAGGAGATGGAAGTAAGGATTCTCCGAGTCGTGACAAGAACCGCCGAAACACGAGTGCGGCGTCGTCCGGTCCTTGATCAGCGCAGCCACGGTCGCGAACGTGGCCGGGATCGTGCTGCCGCCCCCGCCCGTGCTGGCTCCGCCGGCTGACGTGAGCCCGCCAGAGCTGGCGCCGCCCGAGCTCTTTCCGCCTGACGCGCTGCCCGCAACTCCACCCGAGCTGCTGCCTCCACCGCCGAACGACGTGGTGCCGCCGAGCCCCGTGGCGCCGCCGCTCGTAGGGCTGGCTCCGCCCTTGGCGGTGCTGCCTCCCGACGTGTTGTTCGGCGGGTCAGTATCGCCACAACCGACGAGCGTTGACAGCATGGTTAAAGCTGCAAGCGCAGCCGAGCCAACGAATTGGAGCTTCATGCGAGTGCATGAGAATACCGACGAATTCCGGTTCGAGCAAACCGGAAAGGCGATAAATCTTGCCATTTCGCGACCGAGAAGATTTTTGACACACCATCGGCGAGTGGCGACTCTCCTTCAGGATCGTGCGCAGTAGCTCCGCCAGATGTTTCGGTACGCTGACTCAAGTTCGCGGGCGAAGCCTGCGCCATCCATGAACACTGAGCGTCTCATGCGATCACGCAGCGTGCGGCGCAGCTCTCCGAGTCGCTCGAGATCACCGGCGAGCGTGCTAGCGACCCGAACGAACTCGTCCGGAGTCGTCGCGATCAGCTCCGGCAAATCCAAGTGCATCGCTTGGCACAATCCGGCGCGCCCAACCAAGGTCTCACCGGTAAGGGTCACTACGGGTACCCCCATCCACAGCGCGTCCAGGCTGGTCGTGTGACCGTTGTACGGAAATACGTCGAGGCCAATATCGATCGCACAATACCGTCGCAGGTACTCGGCTCGCCCACAGCGAGCGACGAAGTCGAGCCGATCCGGCTCGACTCCTCCGTCTTTGAAAATTGAGCGCACGTAATCGCGAGCCTTTCCGTCGGGCGCCAGCAGCAAGAGGCGCGAGCGCGGCACCGCGTCGAGGACCCTGGCCCAAACACGAAGCACGCTGTCGTTCACCTTCCGGAAATGGTTCAGACTGCCAAACGTGAGCTTGCCCTCGACGAGCGCGGGCAGAGGGTTGACTTCTGGTTCGTCGGTGAGCGGGTCGTAGCACCAAAACGAAGGTAACCTCAGGGTCTGCTCCGTGTAGCAGTCGGTGCTCGCGTCGAGAGGATCGATGAACGCGTCCGATACCCGATAGTCCATCGTTTCGAGGCCCGTCGTTCCGGGGTATGCCTGCCAACACAATTGAATGGGGGCGGGCCGACGAGCGAAGGCCAGCAGGCGATGGCCACTCATGTGCATCGTCATGTCGACCAGGATGTCGATGCGATCTTGCCGAATGGCTTTGGCTAACGCTGCGTCGTCCAGCGCGGTGACTTCGCGAAAAACGTCGGCAAGTCCGCGAATCCGCTCCGTGAAAGAGTCTGGCTTCTCAACGCTGGAGTAGCAGAAAATCTCGAATTTCTCGCGGTCATGATGCGTCAAGAGCGGAATCGTGGAGAGCGTCAGCACGTGTTCTCGGAAGTCGGGTGACACGTAGCCGACGCGCAGCCGTCGCTCCGACGAACGCAGGTTCTTGTGGGGGAGCGCGCGCGCAGCCAGGTTGTGGGCATGCCGAGCGTTCCAGGTGCGCGCCTCGGCAACGATGTCGCGTGCGGCGACACCTGGCGAAAAGGGCATGCTGAAGAGCAGCGCGCTGTGCGCGCCGACGTCTCCGGGCTCCCGCGCGATAGCTTCGCGGTACGTCGCCAATGCTTCGTCGATGCGCCCCGAGTCCGCGAGCGCAAGCGCCAGATAGCCCCAAGTGCCAGGATAGTTCTCGTCGATCTGGAGAGCTCGGCGAAACTCGTCGATCGCTTGGTCGAGGCGGCCCGCTGCTCCGTGGATCGCGCCAAGCGCGGTATGCGCGTTGGCCAGGCGCGGATTGAGCTTCAGTGCAATACGGTACCAACTCGTCGCGTCATCCGGTCGGTCGTTGAGGCGCAACGTCTCGCCCAGCGCTGCCAGCGCGTCGGCGGCGCTCAGGCTAGGTTGGGCGTTGCTGTCCAGCGACCGGTTGCGGCGGCTTGTCGGTTTGGCCTTCAGGCGCGCCAGGCGATCGCTGGCACGCGCGTCCTCGGGGTTCAGCAGCAAAGTCTGCTCGTAGCAGGCCACTGCGGCATCGACGTCGCCTTGTTCCTCGAACGTAAGGGCGAGACTGAACACCGCTTCGGCGAAGTCGGGCTTTCGAGCGATGGCCAAGAGCAGCCTGGCCGTCGCTTGTGAGCTCTGGCCCAAACATCGGTAGATATCGCCGAGATTTGCGAGGTAAACGGCATTGTCCGGGGCGATCCGGGTGGCATGCTCGAGTAGCGCGGCGGCCTC
>Ga0247764_1000174_pt1 | contig 23706 bp, 20 predicted proteins | sample UWRJL051202B4_FD_179932 | JGI IMG/M metagenome (GOLD analysis project Ga0247764, IMG submission 179932) | Plant litter microbial communities from Arlington Agricultural Research Station in Wisconsin, United States - UWRJ-L051-202B-4 | ecosystem: Environmental > Terrestrial > Plant litter >...
ATCGAGCTGGTGGAGTTGGTGCTATCGCGCTTGGGGATCCGCCAGCGCGGCGCTGAGCTGGTTGGTGCTCCCGAACAGCGATTGTCGTTGGTCGCCTCCGCGCTGTTCGCGTTCATCGCCAGCGCCGCGCTGGGAGCCTGGCTGACGCTGCGTTCAGGCAGCGCCAGCATGGCCCTGCCTGCCCTGGCCGCGGCCGGCCTCGCGAGCCGCAGTCTGCTTCGCGCGCGCTGAGTCAATCGAGTCAATCGCGCGGACACCCGACCTCGGCAGCTGACGCAAACAAAAGCAAGAGAGCGCCGCGAGCTCTATGCCCGCTGCGCTCCCGATGCTTCGCGACAGAGACGCTCAGTATCCCACGTCGTCGTCGTCAGCTCGCACGCTGCGACTGCCGCCAACCGTCGGAGCCTTGCCGCGTGGTGCCGCGGGGCGGGCCACGCCGTAGGAGCGCGGCGCTGACGCAGCACGACTACTTGCGGTCTTGGCCGAGGAGGCAGTGCCCTCAGCGTTGGGAGCCTCTGCACGGACCGTCGTCGCTGCCGCGGCAGCCGCGGTCGCCGAAGGGGCCTTGGCCGCGGCCGCGGGCAGCTCCGTTGCCTGCTGAGGCAAAATCAAGACGGGAGCTGGCGCTGCCGCCGTCGTGTCCGCTTTTGGCCGCAGCGCGAAGAAGGCGCCAGCGGCGACCGCTATCAAGCCGACCACGGCGACCCCGTAACGGCGCGAGCCGGGTCGCATGGCACGCATCTCCTCGGCCGTGACCACGGCCGGCGCCGGTGATTGCGTACTGGCGTTGCTGGAGATCGGCGCGCGAGCCGAGACTGGAGTGTCGTTCAGCGCCGGCGGCGACACGCTGGTGAGCTCCAGCGGTTCGCCGCCTCCCTTCAGAATGTAGCTGCAGCGCTCAGCGGAAATGCGGGAACGACGCGGGCCGAACGGGTACAGCGCGATCGCCAGCTCCGCCACGCTCTGGAAACGCTTGTTGGGATCCTTCTCCAAGCAACGCAGCACCACGGCTTCGAGCTCCGGAGTCGCGTCCTGCATCAACTTGCGGAGCGGGATCGGGTCCCGCTCCAGAATCGCCGCGCTCAGCTGCATCAATGTCGGCGCGTCGAACACGCACGCGCCCGTGAGCAGCTCGAACAAGACGCAACCCAGTGCCCAAATGTCGGTGCGGGCGTCCACGTCGCCCGTCGAGCGAATTTGCTCGGGAGACATGTAGGCGGGCGTACCCATCGGCATTTGTGTCTTGGCGAACTGGCGCTGTTGCAAGCCCCCGTTCAGGGCGACCTTGGAGATGCCGAAGTCGAGTACCTTGATGAGCTCCATGCCCTCAGCGTGCTGAGTCAGGAACAAGTTCTCCGGCTTGATGTCGCGGTGGACGATGCCGATTGCGTGCGCGCTGGCAAGCGCCTCGCAGGCCTGCATGATGTGCTCCACCGCCAACTTGACCGGCAGGCGCCCTTTCTCGCGCACCACGTCGGCTAGATCCTTACCGTGAAGGTATTCCATCACGATGAAGGGCATGCCGTTCGGCAGCGAGCCGACGTCGAACACGCGCGCTACGTACTCGCTCTTGATACGTGCGGCCGCCCGGGCCTCACGAGCGAAGCGCTCCACGACCTCGGGATAGGCCAAGGACTGCTCGCGCAGGAACTTCAGGGCCACCATTTCCCCGAGCTCCAGGTGCATGGCGGAAACTACGAAGCCAACGCCACCCGCGCCGATCAGCCCGACGATCTCGTACTTACCCGAGATCACGTCGCCGAAAGAGAACGGCAACTTCACGTACTCGTCTTGCTGGATCGGGATCGAGCCACTGACGGAGCTGACGTGCGCAAACGAACCCGAGGACACGGGTGGTGGAGAGCTATTGTCGCCCAGGCGTTCGAGCGCGACGTCGATTTCCACGTTGCTCGGTAGCCGGTTCCTCTTGCCTGGGGCGGTCATTGGTGACTCCTGCCTCGGTAGCTCGGGCGAGTCAGCTCAAAGTGCCAATGACCAGGGCGGGACATCAACTCATCCTCCACGAAGTTTCTCCCACACGGCTCAACGCTCGTGCTCACCTTCCCAAGCGGCCCGAAATGGGCCGGCTTGAGAGGGCGTTTGGCGGATTTCGAGAAGCTTCGCCGCGCGCTTTAGGTCGGTTTTCCGGCGGCAAGGGTGCGACACGCTTCCTCTGCTTCGGGCGGCTTGATCACAGCCCACGACAGCCGAGTTCACTGGCACTGCGTGTACTCGCCCTTGATCTCTTGCGTCATGATCGCGAACGTTTGACCGGAGCTTTGGTAGGCCGGTGCGGTACTCGTGCCGCCGATACACCACATCTCGATCGTGCCGCCGTTCACGGCGCCGTCGGTATCCCAATCGAGCGGGCCGAACGTGCCGATAGCGCGGATGTCCGTGCCCTGCGCCAACTTCTGGAACGCCTGTGTGGCCGTGGATGAGCTCACGTCAATCATCGAACCTTTGCCCAAGTGCCGAAGCCCCTTGGCAATCGTGGGACCGTCGACCTCCTGACCCGTCGTTGCGGCCAGCGCAAACGCAATTGCGTACGTGGCGTCATACGCCGGCCCCATGCCGGAGGCGTTCGGCATCATGCCTGGGTAGGCGGTCTGGTAGCTCAACTTGAAGGAGTTGAATACATTCACGGATTCCGGCGCCGGCGTGACACCCGTGCCGCGAATACGTCGCCGCAAGTCGTCGTTGTTCGCGACGAGGGTGATTAGATCGGGCACCTTCGCAGAGTCGATCAACACGTAGTAGGGGCGCTTGGTGGTGTCCGCGGACCAGCGCTCTTCCAGCGGCTTCATCACCAGAGTCACGGACTCGGCAGTGCCGGCGAGCACCACGATATCGGGAGCGAACTGCAGATACTTGGCGACGATGGTTTCCTGATCGGTCGTAGCGGTGCCCTTGTACCCATCGATCAGCACGTTCTTACCGAAGTTGGAAGAATCCGCGATCGGTTTGCCATTGAGCTTCAGCGTGTCGAGCGACGCCCGCGTGCCGGCGCCCAGTGCGTCGTCTCGAAACACGATGCCGAGCTTGACCGCGCTGACACCGCGCTCCGCCTTCAGCTGCGCCTCGATCTCGTTGATGCCCTGGATCATCAGCGGCGCGCGCTGCACGTCCGTGGGCACCATCAGCCAGGTCAGATCCTGGTCGCTCAAGCCCACGATGCTGGAGGCAACGGCGCTGGGCGATAGCAGCACCGTGTTACCCGGCACGGAGACCTGGTTGGTTACGTCGATGGTATCCTGACTCGTGTTGGGCCCGACGATGGCCGGAATCTTCAAATCGTCGACCAAGTGCGCGGCCGCACGTTTCACGTCCATTGCCGCGTTGCAGGAGAGCATGACGAGCTTGCGAGGAGGCCCGTTGCTGGAGGGCACGCCACCCACACGGTTGATTTCGTTGACGGCCATCATCGCGCTCTGCTGGCGCGCCACGTTCGTCGCGCCGGTGGCACCGGTGGTCGCGAACAGCGAGCCGATTAGCACCGTGTTTTCATCGGCAGGATCTCCGGTCACGGTCGTGCAGTCTTGACTCAGCAGCGTCGCGCAGCGCCCCTCGGGCAAACATCGCGCCGGCACCGGCTCGCTGCTCTTCGTCTCCGCGGTCGCCTTCTCGACGCAATCTTGGTGCGTCGTGCACTCCGCCACGGACGACGGGCTATCCGAAACAGAAAAGTCACTGAGACCCGTCACGGAGTTGCAGGCGGAACCCGCCACCAGTACGAGACCCAACTTCAACGACAATTTATGCCCATTCAATGTAGTCATGGTGTTCTCGCGGGAAAGGCAACAAGACGAAAGCAGCTATCGAAGCGAGCTAGTCTGTGCTGATTAATCTGTCGGATTGCCGTGCTTCTTGCTGGGAACCACGGAGAATGTATTTCGGACCTTCGGACTTCAGAACCGGGTTGTTGGTCCGTATGCCGTGATAGCGACCACTCGGCTCAGAGGTGAAGGGCTCCTGATGACACAACGTCGAAAATCCCAAACAAGGCTTCAACTTGGCTGCTTCGCAGCTTTCGCAGTGTGCAGCGCGCTCGCGCGTCCAGTTCATGCCGAAGAAGATCCCAATCCACAAACAACTGCGGCCGCGCGTTCGCTCGCCGTCGAAGGCTTGAAACTCGCGAAGGCCGGCCAATGTGACGAAGCGATCGAAAAGCTGGAACGCGCCGAAAAACTGCGCCACGCGCCGATCGTTCTCGGCAAACTGGGCGAGTGTCTGGTGTCAGTCGGTCGTTTGGTTGAAGGTACCGAAGCACTCCGCAAGATGTTGAGAGAGCCCGTACCGGCCGATGCGGCTCCCGCGTTGGTGCAAGCTCATGAGAGCGCGAAGACGGTGTTGCAAGAAGCCAAGCAACGCATTCCAGCGCTGACAATCAACGTAACCGGCGCGAAGCAAAATGAAGTTCACCTCCGTGTGGATGGCAATGACGTGCCTTCTACCGTGATTGGTGTTGAACTACCGCTCGATCCCGGGCGTCACGTTATTGAAGTGACTGCCCCTGGTTTCTTCAAAGCCACGGCCGAACCCCGCGTGGAAGCGGGCGATAAGCAAACTGTGAGTTTGGAGTTGAAGCGCGATCCTAACGCGGTTTTGGAACAACCCAAAGCACCAACTCAACCGATCAGCGAAGGCACACAGCCGCTGCCCCTTGCAGCCAATGGCCAAGATGGTCGGGCAACGGGGTCCGTTTCCGCACCTGCACCCGCGCCAGAGCGCGCCAGTAATGCACTTGCCTACGTCTCGTACGGTGTGGGCGCGGTGGGTCTCGGCGTCGGCTTGATCTTTGGGCGCGCTGCCATGCAGGATAAGGACTCGCTGGAATCGCGTTGTCCCAATCAGACGTGCGGTAAGGCAGATGAGGACGCACTCAACTCGGCGCGCACGAAGGGCACGATTTCTACGATCGGTTTCGGTGTCGCGGCTGCGGGCGTCGCGCTCGGTACCGTCTGGCTGATTGCGAATTCCGGCGGCAGTGAAGAGTCGAAGACGGCAACGACTCGTTACCTTCCGCGTGCACCCCAGACGAAGCTGTCGATCGGGCTCGGCAGTGTGAAGCTGAGCGGCGAGTTCTGAGCCGTTACCGGATTGCCAGGAAGCCGCGCGCACTCAAATGGGCGCGGCAACGTTGGCACAGGTCGTTCTCGGCGTCGGTGGTCAACACACTTCCGGCGCCGTCGCGCATCAAGCAACCAGGGCTCGGGCAATGCTCGAGCCCCAGCGTGTGACCCAGCTCATGCACGGCGGTCTTGGCGAATCGCTCGCGCGCGTGCTCGGCGTCGCGCGCCTTGCGCTGACAACGATACGACGACAACACGCAGGCTCGACCGTCGATCGTCGCGAGCCCGAGGATGCCCCAGTCCGCCACGCTGCCCTTCGTGGTGGAGATATCCACGCTGCACAGGCCGAGTACGCGGAACGCAGCGGGCGCCGCGGACGCCAGCACCGGTAGGATTCGTTCCGCGCGGTAGCGCTTCCGTGCGGGGAAGTACGCGCCACGCGGCAGCGGGATCGGCTCCGCGACGCGCAACTCGAAGTTGTAGTGCACGCCGAGCAGCCGCTTCACGGCCTGAACCGCTGCCGATCCTACCGCCCCCAGTGGCTGGATCACCACTACCTGCCGGTCCTGCGCGAGCGCGGCGCCCGGCAGCGCACACAACCCCAATGCCGCGCAACACGCTCTCCGCCCTATCCGTGGCTTCAACATCACTTCGGCTCCACAGGTTCGACCCGCAACCCTTCCTCGACCTTGGCTCGTGCCCCGCTACCCGGGGCTGCACAGTCCTGGTTTACTGGGCTTTCGCCCCAGACACGCGCTTACTGGGCGTTCGCCCCAGGCCCCGCTGCTTCGCAGCCCCCAAAGGTTGCGCTATCTCACTCCCGCCGCACCAGTTGGTTCCTGAAGCGTTCGCGCCAGGAGCTGACACAGCAGGGCTTTCGGGTGCCGATCCATCCAACTCGGGTCGAAGTTCGGCACGATCTTCCGGGTGCGCACGGAGGCATACCAGTGCACCACCCGCGTGCTCTGCGTCACCACCTCGTCGAGCTTCGCGCGAGAATCTTCGCGAAACCAGTGTTCGCTGATCTCGGGACCGAGCGGGTAAAACGACTCTGGCGCGTGGACTCTCACGTCGGTGCCCGAGTAGTCGGCCAGCGCGGCTTGAAGTAGCCCAGTGCCCAGCGCGAAGCGCCGAAGCGCGCGTTCACGGGGCAAGCTCAACATGCGCTCTAGCATCGCGTCGAGCAGCGGGTGCTTGGGCTGAGCACCGAGCACGGCGTTGTTCGCGGCCGCGGGATAATATGACTCGATGCTGCGGAAGGCCGCCACGCCGTGCGCCGAGCGCCGCAGGACGTCACGGACCGCCGAACGCGCGTAGGCCTGCGCCCAGCGCGCTGGGTTCAGGCTGCCCCGGAGCGAGCCAGGAAACGCGAGACGCTCCGTGCCACAGAAGAAGCCGGTCTCTGCGCGGAGCGTCGACAAGCTGCGACACGTCACGGTATCTAGGTCGAGGTAAACTCCGCCCTCGCAGCGCAGCAGCGCGATACGCAGCACGTTGGCGCGCGCAGCCGGAGCCTGCAGCACGCGGTAGAGATCGACGAGCCGCGGGCCGGCGCTCCGTTCGAGCAAGAGCTCGACGCCGGCGACGCTCAGCCGATTCAGCTCGACCTTCGGCAGCCTTTCGAGCGCGCGGGCGTGTTCGCTCCCGCTCAAGTCATCGGTGTGGTGGAGGACCAGCCGTTCGAAGCCGCCCTGTTTTTGCGCCGTGGCGATGGCAGCCCAATTCAACCAGGGAAAATCCCGGCCGATCCAGATGAACTGCGCGCGCGCGGGGATCACGGCGCGTCGAACAGCTCCCGCACCGAATGCACGTAGTGACCGCGGCCCCAATCCAGCAGCCGCACCAATTCCGCAAGCGCCAGCGGCGAGCGGATATCGCGCGGATGGATGGCGATACGCAGCGGCACCTGCGAGCGCAGTCCGCGCGCGGCTCGCACGTACGCCACGCTGGACCACAGCCGCGGCCGGCTCCGCGTCGCGAAATTCATCACCGCGGAGAGCCGGCGCCGACCCGTCACCGGATCGACCAAACCAAAGTGATCCTCGGTGTAACGCACGCCGCGCGCCGCCAGGCTGGACAGCAGCGGCTGCGGCAGGATCCACGCTGGCGGCACGAAGCCTCGCTGCTGAAAGCCGAGCCGCGCCAAGAGCTCGAAGCCGGCGTCGAGCCGGCGCTCCGCCTCGAGCGGAGGCAAGTCGCCGAACTCCGCTTCTCCGTCGGATGCCACGCGATTGTAAAACCAAGCGCTGGCTCGCAAGCGGGCGCTGCCCTCGCGCGGGACGCTGCGCGCAGGCCGCGCCGCGGAGCCCTGCAAATGGTCATGGCCGTGCAGCAGAATTTCGCTGCCCAGATCGACCAATTGGTGCAGCCGCGTCACGAACGCGGGCGACTGCTCTAGCGGCGCGGAGCCGTGATGATTCGGCACCACCAGCAGCGCCGGCGTGACGCCGCGCGCTCGACACAGCGAAAGCGCGTACTCGACCTCGGAAGCGAAGCGCGGTGTGACGTCGTGAATGGCAACGTGCACACTCATGCCGCTGCCACTCCGTTACGTTGCTTCAAAAGATCCGAGTACAGCGCGACGAGGCGCCGGAAATGCAGGTCGATCGAGACAACCTGACTGACGGCGTCGCGCGCGCGGGCGCGGAGTTCGCTCGGATCGCGCAGCAGCAGCCGCTCGGCGGCTGCCGCCAGCGCCGCAGGATCGTCGGCTGGGTACGTCTCCGAACAACCGGGCACCGCCAACTCGTGCGCGGCGCCCAGATCGGCCACGACCACTGGCGTGCCGCACGCGACCGCCTCGGCCACCGCCAAACCGAACGTCTCGAAAGGCGAGGCGTGCAGCATGGCGTCCGCGCTAGCGATAGCGCGCGAAAGCTCGCTGCGGTCCTTCTCGAATCCCATGAAGTGCACGTCCGGAATGTCGCGTGCGCGCGCCTCCAGTCGCGCCCGCTCCGGGCCGTCGCCGTAGATCAACAACACGCCGTCGCGCTGCGCGCGAAACCGCCGAAAGGCTTCCACGACCACCCAGCCACGCTTTTCTCCCGCCAAGCGCGCCGAATGCACGAACAGCGGACGAGTGCGGCTACCCATGTGGCGCTGACGGAACGCCTCGTCGCGCGCCGCTGGACTGAACACGGACGTATCCACGCCAAAGCGCAGCTCCGTCACGCGCGGCACGCCATGGGAACGCAGCTTGGCGGCTTGAAATGCGCTCGCTGCGATCGTGGTGTCACAACGCTTGGCCAAGGCGCGCACCCAACCCCAGAGCGGCTCCGTCACCAACCCGCCGACCTTGGCTGAGGTCACGCTCGCGATGCGGCTCGCTAGGTAAGTGTCGATGAAATCCGAATGCCACACCATCGTTCGCACCTTGAAGGCGTCGCGCGGCAGTCGCAGCGCCGCCACGGCCGCTAACTCCGGAGAGTGGATTTCGAGCACGTCCGGGACTTCCAGCGTCACGCGGCGACGCACCTCGCCGAAACGCATGAACAAGTGGTACGTCGGATCGTACGGCAGCGAAGGACCAGAGAGCCGTTGCAACTTCGAGTTGATAGCGCCGTGCGCCAACACCGACTCCTCGTCCCGCGAACCCGACGCCATCACCAGATGCTCGACGCCGAGCGCGCTCAAGCTCTGTGCTTTGTTCGTGAGGTACGAGCGCACCCCGCCACCGCGCTCGGACCAGAACTCGGTGACATCCACCACCTTCATTGAGGGCTCCTCATGCCTTACATCGTTTAGACAGCCCAGATTGGGGTGGGCGGGCGGATTGGTAGCGATAATTGGCGGGAGAGCAAGCCTCGGGGTGATTCCAGCCTTACCGTATTGCGGGGTGGCGGCCGCGCGGTCCGACAGTGCCTCACAAGCACACCTTCCAACCTCAGGTGTTGCTAGAAATCTACACTACTTGGACGATCGCCCCCGAATTCACCCTGAATCGTGCTCAGCCGCCGGCCAGGAAGTTGGCAGAGCAGTTGCAGTTGGTTTGAGCTAGAAGGCGCACGCCCAAACGGGCCTGGCTCGTTCCTCGAGAAAATTCCTGGCATGTCTACCCTGTTTAGCCCCTCACGGCCGGTGCCCACTCGGAGCGAGCTTCCGCATCACATCGGCATCATCAACGACTATGTCCGCATCCCGTATGCGAACGGCTCTTCGTTCGCCTCGCAGTTTTTGTACCGGGAGTTCTTGCGGCGTGGTCATGAGGTGACCGTGCTCGGCCCGCGCGACCCTGCGGCCCGCGCCTCCGAGCTGCCCCGGGATTCGGTGGAGTTCGCTTCGCTCCCCCTGCGCAATCACCCGGGTGTGCACCTGGCGTTTCCTTCGTTGACGGGCTTGAAGCAAGCCGTCGCGTCGAACTTGGACGTGGTTGTCGCGCAGAGCGGCTCGGGCCTACTGGACCTGGGCGTTTGGTTACGCGCCAAGGCGGGCGTACCATTCCTGTGCGTCAACACGATCCACCTACCGAGCGTGTACAACGTGCTGCTGCCGGACGCACTGAACTCTCAGCCCCGCGTGCAGAGGCTGTTCGACGACACGCTCATCCCTGGGGTGGAGCGGCTGACTGCCGAAATCTACAACAAGAGCGACGGCCTGATCGTGCTGTCCTCCGGCCTGGAACAGTACTGGCGCGAGCGCGGCGTGCGCGTGCCGATTCACGTGATCCCCCGCCCGGTCGATCCTAGCGTGTTCGACCGTCCGCTCACTGCCGATCCGTTCCAGCCCAACTTCACCCGCGGTCAGCGTCTACTCTGCGTTTGTCGTCACACCCGTGAAAAAGACGTGGATCGGCTGCTGCGCATCTTCGCTCAGCACATCCTGCCGAACGCGCCGGAAGCGACGTTGACCCTGGTCGGCGACGGCCCTGATCACGATTCCTATCAGGCGCTGGCGCGCGAGCTCGGTATTCGTGATCGCGTGGATTTCCCGGGGGAACACCCCGTGACGGAGATGGCGCGCTACTACCGGCACGCTGACTTGTTCGTTTACGCTTCACTGTCCGAAACGTACGGCCAGGTGGTAAGCGAAGCGCTCTGGTGCGGGCTGCCGGTGATCGCATTCCACGATCAGATGGGCGTTTCTCACCAACTGCAGAATGAAGACGTGGGTCGACTGATAGCGCCAGGACCGGATCGCGCGTCCGCCGACCGAGAGTTTGGTACCGAGGTGGTCAAGCTCCTGGCGGATCCGCAAGCGCGTCGCGCTGTGTCGGATCGCGCGACGTTGCTCGCGCATCGGCGCTCCGATCCCGAGCTGTGCGTTGCACGGCACTACGCGGCGTTCCTGGAAGCACGCGAACACTGCGCTCGCACCTGGCAACCGGGCACGTTGCCAACGCGCGCTGTCTCGCTCGGGCGTTGGACGGTGTTCCACGGCTTACTCGCGGGGCTCGGCCATTTGCGAAAGCCGGCGACGTTGAATCGCCACGGACGCAAACAGCCCAGCTGGGAAGAGCTGGCGCCGGAAACAACGGCACCGAGCAGCGCTGCGCGCCCTCAGCCCGTCACGTTCGCAGGCAATGCCGAGCGCTCGACCGCTGCGGCCGCGGCCCTGAGCGCGGCAGAATAACCAAGGCTTCAGCCTCATGGATGCTGTTCTGCCGCTCACGGTGCGTGACGTTTCGCGCGCCCGCTTGTTGTTCGATTCGCTCGCGCCACGCTTCCGCGGTCTCGGCACGTTGTGGATCGTGAGTCCGGACACAGACTCCGCGCTGATCGAGTCGAGTCTGCGAGAATATAAGGGGCGTTTGGATCTTCAGGTCGTGCCGGAAACGCGCATCGCGCCGGAGCTCGCCCACGCGCCCTGGTTGAAGGGCTGGTACCGGCAACAACTCGTGAAGCTGGCGATTCACGAGCACATCGCCAGCCCATTTTATCTGACGTTGGATGCCGACGTGATTTGCGTGCGGGAGCTGACGCCGGAAGATCTCACGCCGGGTGGCCGCGCGATCTGCCACGTGGTCGAGCAGGACCTCCACGGGGATTGGTACGCAGCTTCCGAAGCCGTGTTGGGCTTGTCACCCCGCCGCCGCGGTATCTCGCACAACGTGACGCCTGCGGTACTGAGCCGAGAGGCAGTCGCGGAGCTTGCGACCTACCTGAGCGGGCGGGCCCAGGCTCGCCATTTTGCGAGTGGGTTCCGCGGTCTGAAGCAACGGTTGTGGTCGCTGGGCTCGAGCTCGCGTTCGTATCGCGGCTTGCTCGCCGCCAGCGCGCCGTGGACCGAATACGCCCTCTACTACACGTTCCTCGAAGCAACGCAGCGCTTCGACCGCTACCACAGCTACAGCGAGCACTGCATCTACGACATCGATCGCTCCGTGTGGCGCTCGGAGCGCCAACGCTTCGCTGCCCTGTCGCCGGATGAGTGTTTCGAAGGCGCAGGACCTCCCTGGTTCTTGGTGGTGCAGTCCAACACGGAGCTGTCGCCAGAGCTGGTGAGGCAAAAGCTCGGAGCTCAGCTGAGCCATGTCGGATAACTTGCGGATTTTGGCGCGCCCTGCCGCCAAGAGCCGGAGTCAGAATCCGTATACCTGGCTGCTCTACTCGCGGCTCCGCGCGCGCGGCGTGACGGTCGATGAGTACCAGCTGCCACGAGCGTTGTTCGGCCGCTACGACGTGTGTCACGTGCACTGGCCCGAGTCGACGTTCAACGCCACTTTGCCGGAGGCGCTGATCACGACGCAAAGCTTATTGTTCGCGGCGGATCGCCTGCGCGCGCGCGGAGCGAAGCTGGTGTGGACGGCGCACAACCTGGCCGCTCACGAGCGACGTTTTCCCCGAGCCGAGGCCGCGTTTTGGCGCAGCTTCTTGCGACGGGTCGACGCGTTCATTTCGTTGTCGGACAGCGCCGCGGACGCCGTACGCGAACGCTTCCCGGAGCTCGTCTCGCGACCGAGCTTCGTGGTGCCGCACCCGCACTATCGCGGCGAATACCCCGACGGCCTGGCGCGAACGCAGGCCCGCGCTGCGCTCGGCCTGCCACAAGACGCGCAAGTGCTGTTGTTCTTCGGCCGCGTGATGCAGTACAAGAACGTGCCGGCGCTGATCGAAGCGGTGCGCGCACTGCCTGAACGCGTTCTGGGCCAACCGCTGGTGTTGGTCGTCGCCGGCAAAGCCAAGGACGCTGCGGTGGAGCGCGCGGTGCGCCTGGCGGCGCAGGATGATCCGAGAATTCGGCTGGATCTGCAGCACGTCGAGACCGCCGCCGTGCAGCGCTACTTCCGCGCAGCCAACCTGGTGGTGCTGCCCTATCGTGAAATCCTGAACTCTGGCTCCGCGGTGCTGGCGTTGAGCTTCGACCGGCCGGTGTTGTTGCCCCGCTTGGGCGCCGGGCTAGATCTGGCGCGCACCGTGGGTTCGAACTGGGTTCAGCTGTTCGATCAGCTGACACCCGAGTTGTTGCAGTTGGCGCTGGCTCAAGCCTCCGCCTTGCCCTCCGTGACGGACGGGCGGCAGCTCGCCGCGCTCGATCCTGCCCGCGTCGCAGAACGCACGCTGGCGGCCTTCGCTGAGCTCAGCGGAAAAGCCCCGCTACGCTCCGTGGCCAGCGCGGGAAGCCCAGCCGTAAGGCTGGCTGCCGAGCAGCCATGGCGCGCCTGAGGCTGGGGCTGTTTACGCCTTACCTGCCAGCGCCCGCGCACAGCGGCGGACGCATCCGCATTTTGCAGCTCGCCGCCGCGCTGGCGCGTCACGCGGAACTGCACTTGTTCGCCGCGGCGGATCCCAAGGATCGCGCTCGTTTCAGCAACGACCCGGCCTTGGCGGTCTTTGCGCGCACGCACTTCGCCCACGACGCCTTGGCGTTCCTGCCCAACTTTACGCACCCCGCGCGCGTGCGGCGTGCGTCCCCGCCGGCGCTGCGGCGCGCTTTTGCGCGCGCCCAGTCCCAGCATCGCTTCAACGCGCTGGTGGTCGAACACTCTCACGCTGCCAGCGTCGCTCTCGCCTCGGATTTGCCGTGGGTGCTGGACGAGCACAACGTGGAGAGCGACTACGTCGCCAAGCGTCGGCGCGCAGCGGGCGGTCTCAGCGCATGGCTCGGCAAGAGCGAAGTCAGGGCATTGGCTCGGTTCGAGCAACGTGCCTGGCGCCAGGCCAACACCGTGGTGTGCGTTTCGGCTGCCGACGCCGAACACATTGGCCAGTTTCGTTCGGAACCCCCGTGCCTGGTGCCGAACGGCGTTGCACTGCGAGCGGTGCCGTTCTCCAAGCCTTCGGATCGCAGCGGCCACGACATCGTGTTCGTGGGGTTGATGGGTCACGCGCCGAACGCCGCTGCGGCACGTTGGCTCGCAAGTGAAGTGATGCCGCTGGTGTGGGCGGAGCAGCCCGAAGCGCACCTGACCCTGTGCGGCGCCGATCCACCGCGTGATCTGCAGGCCCTGGCGAGTGACCGGGTCGAGGTGACTGGGCGTGTCGACTCCGTAGTGCCGTACTTGCGGCGCGCCAGCGTCTACGCCAATCCACTGCAGGAAGGCGCGGGAACGTCGTTGAAGGTGTTGGAAGCGCTCGCTAGTGGGCTGCCGCTGGTCTCGACGGCCTGCGGCGTGCGCGGGTTTCCGCTGCAAGCGCCGCGCGACTACCTCGGCGCCGAACAGCCGAGGGATTTCGCGCAAGCTTTGCTGGCGTGTTTGGCCGATCCTGGGGCGCGCGACGCCGCCTCCATCGGCGGGCGAGTGTTAGCGGAAGCCTACGACTGGGACGCGCTCGGAGAGCGGTTCGCCGCCGCGGTACTCAGCGTCTGTCGTTAGGGTCGCTTCGTTCGCAGCGGCACGGTGTTACGCGCCGACAGGTTGGCCTTCAAAAACTCGCGGTTCATGCGCGCGATGAAGCTCACGCTGATGCCCTTGGGGCAAGAGCGCTCGCATTCCCCGTGGTTCGTGCAATGGCCGAAGCCCTCGGCGTCCATTTGCCCAACCATCTTGCGCACGCGATCCGGCTGCTCTGCCTTGCCCTGCGGCAACAGCGAGAGGTGCGAGATCTTGGCGGATGTGAACAACGCCGCAGAGGCGTTCGGACAGGCCGCCACACACGCGCCGCACCCGATGCACTGCGCCGCATCCATCGCCAAATCAGCGTCTTCTTTCGGCACGCGCACGGAGTTCGCCTCCGGTGCCGCGCCCGTGCGCACGCCAATGTAGCCGCCTGACTGAATGATGCGGTCGAAGGCAGACCGGTTCACCACCAGGTCGCGCAGCACGGGGAAACCGCTGGCGCGGAACGGCTCGATGGTGATCTCCGCGCCATCGTTGAAGTAGCGCATGTGCAGTTGGCACGTGGTGGTGTTGGCGTTTGGTCCGTGCGGCTGCCCGTTGATCATCACGCCGCAGGTGCCGCAGATGCCTTCACGACAATCATGATCGAACGCCACCGGCACCTTGCCATCCGCGGCCAGGCGTTCGTTCACCACGTCCAGCATCTCGAGGAACGACATGTGATCGTCGATATCCCGAGCCTCGTAGCGCTCGAAGTGACCGGGATCCCGCGCGTCCTTCTGACGCCAAATGTTCAACACCAAATTCAAACGTCGCGACATGTGGCTTGGCTCTATGGCTGAAGATGTCTTGAAAACGCGGAACTACTTGTAGGAACGCTGGCTCGGCTTCACGTACTCGAAGTCGAGCTTCTCCTTGTGTAGGCGCGGGGCACCCAGATCGCCGCTGTGTTCCCAGGCGGCGACGTAGCTGAAGCGCTCGTCGTCGCGCTTGGCTTCGCCCTCTTCGGTCTGGAACTCTTCGCGGAAATGGCCGCCGGCGGACTCCTCGCGGTGCAGAGCGTCCAGGCACATCAGCTCGGCGAGTTCGATGAAGTCGGCAGTGCGCCCCGCCTGTTCGAGCGACTGATTGAGCTCCTCGCCGGTGCCGCTGACCTTCAGATCGCGCCAGAACCGCTCGCGGATGCTGCGAATCTGCGCGATGGCGCCGCGCAACCCTGCGTCCGTGCGCGCCATGCCGCAATAGTCCCACATCACCGCGCCGACCTCGCGGTGGAAAGAATCCGGAGTGCGCGTCCCGCCGATCGAGAGCAATTGGTGCACGCGAGCGCGCACCTCCCCGACGACGCGCTGCACGTCCGGATGCTCTTCGGTGATTGGTTTGTTGTTGGTGGAGGCTAGGTAGTTGGCGACCGTGCTCGGCAGCACGAAGTAACCGTCCGCCAAACCTTGCATCAGCGCGCTGGCGCCCAGGCGATTCGCGCCGTGATCGGAGAAGTTTGCTTCGCCGCCCACGAACAAGCCGGTGATGGTGCTCATCAGGTGATAGTCGACCCACAAGCCGCCCATGGTGTAGTGGACGGCGGGGTACATGCGCATCGGCTTGTCATACGGGTTTTCACCCGTGATGCGCTCGTACATCTCGAACAGGTTACCGTAACGTTCTTCCACGACCTTGCGGCCCAAACGTTGAATGGCGCCCGCGAAGTCCAGGTACACGCCGCGCCGGACACCGGCGACCTCGGGGCCCACGCCGCGCCCCTGATCACACATGTCTTTGGCGCGGCGCGAGGCGATATCTCGCGGCACCAGGTTACCGAAGCTCGGGTAGAGCCGCTCGAGGTAGTAGTCGCGTTCGCCCTCCGGAATCGTCTCCGGAGGTTTGGTGCAATCCTCTACTCGCTTCGGCACCCAGACGCGCCCGTCGTTGCGCAGCGACTCGCTCATCAACGTGAGCTTGGACTGGTACTCTCCCGCTTGCGGGATGCACGTCGGGTGAATCTGCGTAAAACACGGATTGGCGAAGAACGCGCCGCGCTTGTGCGCCCGCCACGCCGCGGTGACGTTGCACCCTTTCGCGTTGGTGGAGAGGTAGAACACGTTGCCGTATCCGCCCGTGCACAGCACCACCACGTCCGCCAGGTGCGACTCGATCTTGCCGGTCACCATGTCGCGCGTGACGATGCCGCGCGCACGACCATCCACGACGATGACGTCCAGCATCTCCGTGCGCGCATACATTTTGACCGTACCCGCCTCGATTTGGCGGGACAACGCCGAATACGCGCCGAGCAGCAGCTGCTGACCGGTCTGGCCGCGCGCGTAGAACGTGCGAGCCACCTGCGCGCCACCGAACGAACGATTGTCGAGCAGGCCGCTGTACTCGCGGGCGAAGGGCACCCCTTGCGCCACGCACTGATCGATGATGTTGACGGACAGCTCCGCCAGACGGTGCACGTTCGACTCGCGAGCGCGGAAGTCTCCGCCTTTGATGGTGTCGTAGAACAGCCGGTACACGCTGTCGCCGTCGTTCTGATAGTTCTTGGCGGCGTTGATGCCACCTTGCGCTGCGATGCTATGCGCGCGACGGGGGCTGTCCTGATAACAGAAACACGAGACCTGATAGCCGAGCTCGCCGAGGCTCGCCGCCGCGGCTCCACCAGCCAGGCCACTGCCCACGACAATCACTTTGTACTTGCGGCGATTGGCGGGGTTGACCAGCTTCAGCTCGAAGCGGCGGCGCGTCCAACGGCTCTCGATAGGGCCCGTGGGGGCCTGCGAATTCAGCGTCGATGAGCTTCCGGGGATTTGACTATCCGGCATGGTAGTTCTTCCGAGTAGAGCGAGTTCAACCCACCACGCCGATCAACACGGCGAGCGGCATGAGGACATTTCCGACAGTCACGAGCAGCGCCAGGCCAACACTCAGATTGCGGCGCAGTCCGTTGTAGCGAGGGTGGCTCACACCGAGCGATTGAAACAGGCTCCAAGAGCCATGATAGAGGTGGAGCCCCAACAGCAGGTTGGCGACGATGTATAGCAGCGCCACCCACGGGACCTGAAAGCTGGATACGAAGTTCGAATAAGCGTCGGTGTGGCTGAACTCAGTGTCGCCTAATGACAGGCCTGGCGCAGTGAAGTGCGCGAGGTGAAACAGGATGTAGAGCAGCAGCGCCGGACCGCTGTACTTCATGGCCGACGCCGCGTAGGTGGTCGCGATATTGCGCTTGACGCGGTACGCCACGGCCCGCGCAGAGAGCGAACGCGCGTACAGATCAATCACCAACCAGACGTGCACGACCGTGCTGAGGAGGAGCACGCTGCGCACGCCCCACAACAACAGGCCGTTGCCTTTCAGCCCCGCGGCGTAGGCATTGTACGCCTCCGGCCCCAGGAACACCTGCAAGTTCCCGAGCATATGGCCAATCACGAAGCCGAACAGCACGAGCCCGCTGAGCGCGAGCGCGGCCTTCTTTCCGACCGTGGTGTTCAACAAAGTGAGCGTGTTCTGCATGGGACGACCGATGCGACACGTTTCCCACAACCCCGGTCAGTAGTCGAATGCAAAGCGTTGCATGTGAACATAAGCTGCGCTTATGGCAAAACCGGCCCAACGCCGCTCGGTCCGCGCCAGCGACGGCAATAGTTAGCTAGTTCAACTCGCGTGGCACGTTCAACGCGGTGCCGAGCTCGTGCAGCAATTGTGTGAGCTTGCCCAAACGATCCGCTGGATCGAGCTCCTCCAGCAGATTCTGGCGGTCGTTGGGATCGGCCAGCACCACGGAGGCGACGTGATCCGCCCACGCGGAGATTTCCGTGTCGCGCGACTGGCCCAGTTGGCGCAGGCGCACCGGCAGGAAGGGTAAAAGTCGCTTCCACGCGCGCTCCAAATCGTGTTGAAACGCCGCCAAGGTGCGCGAATCACCCGGCGCGTCCTCCAACAACTCGCAGCGTGCGATCCGATATTCCGTCGGCCGCTCCAGCTCCTCGACGATGCGCACGCGAGCCACTCCGCGCAGCAGCAGGTTGTACTTGCCGTCCTCCAGCTGCTCCACTTGCTCGATCACGCCAGCGCCACACACCGGGTGCAGCGGCGGGCGACCGTAGTAATCGGGCTCGAAGCCAGGGCGCAGATGCGCGATCGCAAACACGCGATTTCCCTTGAGTACATCGGCTACCAAGGCGCGATAGCGCGGCTCGAAGACATGCAGCGGAAATGTCACGCCCGGGAAGAGCACGGCGTTCGGCAGTGGAAACAAGGGAAGCGCATGGAGGGAGCCGGCCGGAAGCACGCCCGAAAGATCGGCTATTGCGCGTCTCGGCGCAAGTGCGGGGCGCACAATCCTGGCATGATGGGCGGCGGTATGAGCTACCTCGCCACGGTTCGCGGTGTTCGGTACCAGTTCCCCGACCTCTGCACGCTGCTCGCCCGAGCGTCGCCAGCTCGTGCCGCGGACGAACTCGCGGGCGTCGCAGCCAGCTCCAGTCTGGAGCGCGTGGCAGCTCAGCGAGCGCTGGCGGATGTACCGCTGCAGACGTTCTTGGATCTGCCACCGCTACCGCCGGAGCTAGATGAAGTGTCGCGTTTGATCGCCGAGGCGCACGACGTTCGGGCGTTCGCGCCCGTCCGTTCGTTGACGGTCGGGGAGCTGCGTGAGTATCTGCTGGATCCGGCGAACGCGACGGGGCTGACCGAGCTCGGGCCTGGGCTCACCCCAGAGATGGCGGCCGCGGTCAGCAAGTTGATGCGCAACCAAGACCTGATAGCGGTGGCGCAACGCTGCCGCGTCGTGACGCGCTTCCGGACCACTCTTGGATTGGAAGGGCGCATGTCGACGCGTTTGCAACCCAATCACCCGACTGACGATGCGCAGGGCGTGCTGGCCAGCGTCGCAGATGGCTTGCTGTACGGCAGCGGGGATGCCGTGATTGGTATCAACCCGGCGAGTGACAGCCCGAGCGCGGTGCTGCGCTTGCTCAACTTGCTGGATGAGCTGCGTCAGCGCTTGGCGATTCCCACCCAATCTTGCGTACTGTGTCACGTGACCACGACGCTTGATCTGGTGCGCCGCGGAGCGCCCGTGGACTTGGTGTTCCAATCGATCGCCGGGACGGAGGCCGCGAACAAGAGCTTCGGTGTCAACTTGGCGTTGTTGGCCGAGGCGCGCGCGGCCGCGCTCGAACTCGGGCGGGGCGGCGAGCACGTCATGTACTTCGAGACGGGTCAGGGCAGCGCACTCTCAGCCAACGCGCATGCGGGTCTGGATGCTCAGACCGCGGAAGCACGTGCGTATGCGGTAGCGCGCGCCTTCTCCCCTTTCCTGGTGAACACGGTGGTTGGCTTCATCGGCCCGGAGTATCTTTACGACGGGAAGCAGATCATCCGCGCCGGCCTGGAGGATCACTTCTGCGGCAAACTCTTGGGTCTGCCGATGGGCGTGGACGTCTGTTACACCAATCACGCCGAAGCCGATCAAGACGACATGGACACGTTGCTCACGCTACTGGGCGTGGCGGGCGTGAACTTCGTCATGGGCGTGCCGGGCGCTGACGACATCATGCTCGGCTACCAGAGCACCTCGTTCCACGATGCGCTGTACTTGCGTGGCGCGCTGGGTTTGCGCCCAGCACCGGAGTTCGAGAGCTGGCTGCTGCAACAAGGTGTGTTCGAAACCGCCACGCGCCTGGCCACGCATGAGCGCCGCACGGCGTTGCTGGGGCGCGCCGCCCAACTCTTCGAAGGGAGCGCGCCATGAACGATCCGTGGAGCCACTTGCGGCGCTACACACAAGCGCGCATCGCCCTGGGCGCGGCTGGCGCCGCGCTGCCAACCTCCGCGCACCTGGACTTCTGCGAGGCGCACGCGGCAGCGCGCGACGCCGTGCACGCGCGCTGGAGCTCGCTCAGCTTTTGTGCCGAGCTCGCCGAGCGAGGCATGAGCGCGCGCGTGTTACAGAGCTCGGCCGCAGCTCGGGATAGCTACCTGCGGCGGCCCGACCTCGGCCGCAGATTGTCGGAGGATTCGGCGCAGGTGCTGACGGCGGTCGTTGCGGAGGAACCCACACGTGTGGCGCTGGTGATGAGCGACGGGTTGTCGGCGCTGGCAGTCGAACGCCACGGAGTGGCGTTGCTCAGTGGGCTCGTACCCGCGCTGGTCAACGCGGCCTTGCGCCGCTGCGTCTCGTGTTGATCCCGCTCGCGCGCGTCGCGATCGGCGACGAGGTCGGCGAGCTGCTGGGCGCCGAGCTCTCGCTGGTTATCCTAGGCGAGCGACCGGGGCTGAGCGCCGCTGACGGCCTGGGCGCGTACCTCACCTATGCGCCCCGCCGCGGCAAGACGGACGCGGATCGCAACTGCGTATCGAACATCCGCCCGCCGGACGGGCTGACGATCGACGACGCCGTCCACAAGATCGTCTACCTGTCGCGTCAGGCTCTGATCGGTCAGTTGACGGGCGTCGGCCTGAAGGACGAAAGCCAGGAAAAACGCCTTGACGCAGGAGCGTCGGACTCTTCATAACAGCGCGCCATGTCGCGGGCCCGTCGTCTTCGCGCTGCGTGCATCGCGATCGCGGGACTAGCGGTTGCGGGCATCAGCTCCCCGCTTCGCGCCGAACCTTCAGCGCAAGCCCCAGCCATCACCGTGGAAGGTGAACGCCAAGCGCCGCAGGCTGCTCGCAAAGCTCCGGAGGTCTCCGCGTCGATCATCACGCGTGAGCGCTTGGAACAGCCGGCCATGACGGCACCAGAAGCGCTGCGCATCGCGCCGGGCGTTCAGATCGTGGCGCTGGGTGGCTTCGGCGCGGTCGCCACAGCGTCGCTGCGCGGCGCCACCGCCGCGCAGACTCCCGTCTATTTCGCCGGGGTGCGCTTGAACGACGAAGTCAGCGGCGTCGGCAACCTGAGCGACGTACCGCTGGCGTTCGTCGATCGCGTGGAGATCTATCGTAGTCATCCGCCCCTGGAAGCCTCGGATCTCGGCATCGGCGGTGCGATCCTGTTCGAACCAAAGCTGCCGAAGACCCAGGAGCTGCGCCTTTCCCTGTTCGCGGGCAGTCACGGCACACGCGGGGCTACCGCGCACGGCAGCTTGAAGACACCAGGCGGCGCCTTGCTGGCGGGGGTAGAGACGTTCGACGCCGACAACGACTACGAGATTCGTAGTCAGAACGGCACGCCACACAACCCCGCCGATGACGGCTACATTTCGCAATCCAACGCGGACGCACACAGCAAGAGTTTCTGGCTGCACGCGGAACAACGCGTCGGCCGTGCGCGACTCAGGTTGCTCTACCAAGGCGTAAACCGCGAGCAAGGTGCGCCCAAACTTCTGCTCTTACCGTCGCGCCAGGCACGCGCGGTGTATGGCCGCGACTTGGTGGGCCTGAGCACACGAATTCCGCTGCCAGACTGGGGCGGTTCAGTCGAGGTGAGATCCTCCGGCGTCGTGGCGCACACCGCGCTCACCGATCCGCTGGAGGAGCTATTTCTCACCACGAAGTTCATCGACACGCGCGGGGAACGCTTGGAGCAAGCCGTGCTGATGCGCCAGAGCACGGTGTCCGGCGTCCGTTTCGGGCAGCAAGTCACGCTCAGTGAAGAGCGACTGCGACGCATAGAGCAGGACGTGAACGTGCTGGAAACGGCGCTGGTCGCTCAGCGCCGCAGCGTACGCTCTGCGCTCGCTGGGCACCTGCCGTTGGGCGACTCCGTGTCGGCGAATGCCCTGGTGTCCCTGTCGTGTTTTGGTACCGCGGTAAGCCGGGCTGCGCGCTGCGGGAACGTGGCGCTGGATGGGCGCGTCGGCTTGGAGCTCCGTCGAAAGGCTACTCACGTCTACCTGAACTTCAGCAAGAGTCACCGTCAGCCCACGCTCGGCGAATTGTATGGAGTTTCCTTGTTCGCACGCGGCAATCCGGAGTTGGTCGTCGAGCGCGCGCTCACCGCCGAATTGGGCGGCCGCTACACCCTGGACCGGGACGGAGCGACGCTGCTCTGGCTCGACGCGGCCGCCTTCATTCGCGCAGAAACCGATGGCATCCGCTTCGAACGCCCGGCACAGGGGCAAAACAAGCCATTTAACGTGGGCCGGTCGCGCACGTTGGGCGCCGAGCTCGCCGCCGGCGTGCGCCCGCTGCGCTGGCTCGAGCTGAACGGCAGCCTGAGTCTGCTCGATCCACGCAACACGAGCACGGAGCGCAGCGAAAAAAACGACGTCATGACGTTCAAGAGCCGACTGCGCGGCAACGCGCGACTCGCGCTGCGTCACGACTTTTCCGGTGGTGTGCTGAGCCGCGCTGCGCTAGCCGGAGTGCTGATGCATCAGGCCAGCCAATTTGCGGACCGCGCTGGACTTCAGGTCATCCCCTCCTCCACCTCCCTGGACTTAGAGAGCGAACTTGCGTTGTTCGACGATAGGCTCAACTTACGCCTACGGGTGACGAACCTGCTGGATGCGTTGTTGTTCGATATGGTTGGCTACGTGTTGCCTGGCCGAAGCGTGTACTTCTCGGCGGAGGCGCGGCTGTGAGGCGGCTGGCTCGAGCCGTGCTCTGCGCTGCGACGGGGGTCATCGCCGCCTGCAACGTGGAGAGCCGCGCCGTACCCGACCGCGGCGTCGGGGAGCGGCCGGCTGGAGAGTGCCCGGCGGGCGTCTCCGTGGTGTTGACGGATTTCTTTTCGACGCAAATTGCGTTGTCGGCGCTCGACGGTCACACCCAATCCGAGTCCGTAATATCCTCCGGCTCGTCCAGCACGGACGGCTTGTCGTTCGCCCTGTCGGGCGACGTGACGTTGCCCAGCGTGCGCCCCGATTCGGGACGCGTCGTCGCGATCGACCGCTATGGTACCAACGTCATCACCTGGCTGGATCCCAGCGACGCGCGCGTCCTGGGGCAGCTCGCGGTTGGCACGGGCTTCGAGTCGAACCCGGCGGACTACTTGGAAGTGAGCGCAGACCGCGCTTGGATCACGCGCTGGGGCCAAAACCCCGCAGCAGGAGCGGAGCCCTTTGATCGCGGCGGCGACGTGCTGCTGATCGATCCGCAGCGTCAGGAAATTGTCGGTTCCATCGACCTGCCGATCGAAGACGACTTACCCCCACGCCCGTCCGGCATGACTCGTCAGGGCGATCACGTGCTCGTGGCGCTGACGCGAGTGGCCCGGGATTTCAAAACCACTGGCGATTTCGCGCTCGCATCCGTTCAAATCCAAACTGAAACGGTGGACGGCTACACCCGTTTCGATGGCCTCAAGAACTGTGGGCGCGCGACACCATCGCCCGACGGCGCGTTGCTCGCGTTCGCCTGCAGCGGCGCGATGAACACCAAGGGGTTGGTCGCCGACATCAGTCAGAGCGCGCTCGTGCTGTTGGACGCGACGCAAACACCCCCCGGCGAGATCCGCCGCTTCTCCGCCATGGAGCTCGCGGGGGAATCACTGCAGACTGAAGTAGAGTTCGCTAGCAACACGGTCGTGTTGTTCAAGACCCAGACAGAGTTCCAAGGCGAGCGGAACAATCGCTTGATTTCGCTGAATTTGGAGCATGAAACCGTGGCCACCGTGCTCGAAGCCCGCCCCAACTCGAAAGGTCAGGGCAAGGGCATCGTGTATGGCGGCATCAGTTGTGCTCCAGGTTGCTCTGCGCACTGTTTGCTCGCGGATGCAGACCACGGCGTGCTCCAGCGCGTAACCCTGGACAGCCTCGGCGCGCCGCAAGAGCTCTTCGCCATTCGCGTCGAAGACAACGTTGGTTTACCGCCACGCGGTCTCACGCTGCGCTGAGCGTGCGCGTGGCACCACATTCACCCACTCGACGCCGCGCATAGTAACTCGTATCGAGTCCCGCCAGAGCGCGCTCACTCCTCGGAGTGGAAACCTGGGCGGCGCGCCAAGCATCCCTTGCTCGATGCAGCCGCTAC
>Ga0247764_1000175_pt1 | contig 23684 bp, 19 predicted proteins | sample UWRJL051202B4_FD_179932 | JGI IMG/M metagenome (GOLD analysis project Ga0247764, IMG submission 179932) | Plant litter microbial communities from Arlington Agricultural Research Station in Wisconsin, United States - UWRJ-L051-202B-4 | ecosystem: Environmental > Terrestrial > Plant litter >...
CAGGTGCTGCATCAGCACGGGCGCCGCCGGCGAGGCCCCTTCGTCGCGGTCAACTGTTCGGCGTTGACCGAAACGTTGTTGGAAAGTGAGCTGTTCGGTCACGTCCGCGGCGCCTTCACCGATGCGCGCAGCAACCGTCAGGGCTTGTTCGTGGAGGCCCACGGCGGCACGGTATTCCTGGACGAAATCGGCGAGATGTCGTTGAGCATCCAGGTAAAGCTGCTCCGCGCCATCGAAGAGCGTCGCGTGCGGCCCGTGGGCGGAACCAAAGACGTGCCGTTCGACGCGCGCGTCGTGGCGGCAACCAATCGAGATCTCGAACTTGCCGTCCATGAAGGCAGGTTTCGTGAAGACCTGTTCTATCGGTTGAACGTCGTTCACGTGGCGCTCCCTGCGCTCCGCTCCCGCGGTACCGATGTGCTGATGTTGGGCCAACACTTCCTCGAACGCTTTGCCAAGCAGTCCGGCAGAGATGTACGCGGCTTGGCCGAATCTGCAGCTCGTCAGCTACTCGCCTACCCCTGGCCGGGGAACGTGCGCGAGCTGCGCAACGCGATCGAACGGGCCGTCGGGCTCACCAGCTTCGACCACGTCCGCGCGGAGGATCTCCCCGAACGCATCGCCCGCTTCGAGACGAGGCACGTACTGGTGGCGAGCGATAACCTCGAAGAGTTGGTCACGCTCGAGGAGGTCGAGAAGCGTTACATCCTCAAGGTGCTGCAGGCCGCGGGCGGGAACAAGTCCGTCGCCGCTCAACGTCTGGGAGTGAGTCGGCGCACGCTCTACCGTAAGCTCGGCGAGTACGGGGAGGAGTGACGGCGACTCCTTTTGGCACAGCGCGGGTCGGAACGATACAGGCGCGCCGGTCGGCAGCTTGAAAATTAGCTGGATCGAGCTGCACTGGGGCGGGCACGGGCGCTGCATTGGTAGGCGCGATGATCAGCGCCCTGGTGCTTCTGGCCGAGCCTGACCGAGCTTTGCGACAGCTGATGCGCCGCGCAGTGGCCGCCGCAGGTTATCCAATTGCGGAGGTCTCCAGCGCCTTGCAGTTGGATGCCTCGCTGCGGGCGCAAGACATCTACTGCAGTCAGCGTCTGCTGTTGTTGCTGACTTCGCGTTTCGCTTTGGACTGCGCCATTGCGATTCAAAGCATGAGCCGGATCCGACACACGAGCGGCATGGCGCCGCCGATCATTCAGCTGACTCGCGAACTTGGGGAGCTGCCGCTGCTCTCGCCTCCAGACTTCGGGGCTTGCCTGCGGTTAGAGCCGCTGGAGAAGCCATTCGACCTAGCCGATCTGCAGGCGATCACGCTGCGCTGCCTGCTCCTCCCCACGCAGGGCGTGGCCCTCAACAACGACGATGTGTTACTTTCTTAGCATCATCACGCCCGGCGCGTCGCGGGCGCTCCTACAACTTCAGGAGCATCACGAGGTGGAGGTGCAAATTGCTCACCTGCACGCTCCGCTTGCGCAGAGGCGATACTCGGTCGTCCACCTGATCACGCATCGAGGCTGTTCCTGCGGCTTGATCGCGAGTGGCAAAGCAGCTGCCACGGCTGAATGGCAGCGCCGTCTCAGGGCGGCTCTTCGTATTGCCGTGACGCGCTCGACGACCGAGTTTGGCAGCGTGCTGGTTGCCGTCAGCCGCACTTCGCAGCAGGCGCTCTCTCCCTCGCGCGCCATCGGGAAGGGCAGGAAGTTTGCTGCAAGCCAGCTGCGTGATGAAGCCTGGCTCGTCCCGGGCGAGGTCATCGAAGTGTTCGCCAAGGAAGTTCCGGCAGGCGCGGCGCAGGCAGAAGCCTCCATCCCGCGCTCGAAGCAATCCGCGTCAGCCGCGGCGGTCCGCAAGCGACCGACTTCGTGGGCCCGAAACTGAGTTGGCCTTGACTGACAGCGCCATTCCGCCTCGCTTGCGACAGTTCATCCTGGAGCGGGTAAGCAGCTACGAACAGCTGAACGTGTTGCGCTGGGTCTTTCTCCGCCGCGACGAGTGCTTTTCGGTCCCGTTGTTGGCGCAGGAGCTCGCTTTAGAGCAGCAGGTCGCCGAAGAAGCCGTGCAACACTTGCTCGACGGAAAATTGCTGGTTCGCTCCCCCGATTCTACGGATCTAGTGCGATATCAGCCGAACGACCATGAGTTGGACCGGGACGTCGGTGCGCTGACGGAGCTTTTGTCGCAAGACCCGTTGCCACTGATTCGCACCATGACCGAGCTCTCACTAGAGCGACTACGCGGCTCCACGCTGCGCATTTTTGCCGACTGCTTCTCGGTCAGAAAACCGACCAAGCAGGAGTGACCGCAGCCACAATCCAGCCGAGCCACCGAAGGCCACAGGTCATAGCAGCTCTCGTTCCAAGCGAGTCAACAAGTCCAAGCTACGAGCGCGCGTTGGTACACCCGCCGCCGCGACTACGCTGGGGTCTGTTTCGCTGGCTGCGAGCTCAGCCCGCAGGACGGTTATGGCCTGACGCTTCGCGTGTTGGACTTGCTGTCGCTCGTCCGCCGTCAAGAGGGAGTGAAGCCAGGCGTCCACGTCTCGAGAAAGTTCGGCGTGGCGCGCTTCGTCCGCGGCCGTGGCTTGCAACACTGAGCGAGCGTTGACGTCCAGTGCCTGCGATGCTTGCCAAGCCGCAGCGAGCGCACCCCAGGTTTCTCGCACCACTCCCTCCGTGGCGTTTTCGAGCGCCATTTCGAGCACGCTGCGTTCGCCTACGGGTTCGACGCGTGGAGCAGTCGGTTCGAGACCATGGCAACGCGCTAAATTCGTAAACTGAGCGGCGTGACGAATCTCATCCGCTCGAGCCTGGCGTGCGGCCAGAGAGAGGCATTCCGGAGCGTGCAGGCTCTCGAGTTCTCGGGTCATCACTTCGAACGCGACGACCGCGGCGGCTTCGAGCTGAGCGACCTCGGCGAAGTAGATTCCGAGGGCGTTCAGACCTTGCTGTTGTCGCGTGTGAAGTCCCTGCGGGCGCCGACCCACGCAGGGGGTCGTTTGCAGCGTGACGCTGCTGAACAGCGTGGCGTCGCGGTTCACTCGCACGTAGTACTGAGCGGGCATCTGCATGATGCTGCAGCCAAGGGCCATGGTCATGTACGCCGTGCCGTAGCCGTCTGCTGTTTCTGTGAGGCTCGCACAGCGCGGCGAGTACGCCGCGAGAAACAGCCGCAACGCCGCCTCGTTCGGCGTGTCGATTGGTCCCAAAAACGTGCGCAGTCCGGCTTCGTCGACGATCGTGGTAACGCGCTCGCCGTGCGTGACGATCACGAAGGAGAATGCCCGGGCCGGAGCGTAAGGCAACGTGTCCGCGCCGATGGGTGGAAACCCGCTGGTCTGAGCTAGTGCGCTCGCCAGTGCGCGCTGGCATGCCTCGGCGGCGACCGCACCACTGCACGCCGTCCCGTGCGATTGGTGAAGCATTGCGCCGTTGGGAACCGAATAGAGGTAGACACCGATGTAATCGGCAGCTTCCTTCGGATTGAGCGCTTCGGTCAGCAATGCCACGCCGTCGGCGCACGTCGGGTCGACGGTCATGGTGCCGCCCGCTCCGTTGCCTCCGCGAGCGAGAGCGCCGCCGGCGCCAACCGTCCCGCCGGCGCCAACCGTCCCGCCGGCGCCAACCGTCCCGCCGTGACTGCTCGCGCCGCCGGTATTGATCACGGCGCCACCAGCTCCAAGCGCGCCGCCCGCACTGACCACGATACCACCAGCTCCGAGCGCGCCCCCGACGCTGCTGCCTCCGGCAGAACGTCCGCCTTCTGGGGTGCTTCCGCCGTTCGAGCCGCCAGCGCTCTGCGTCCCGCCTGAGCTCGGCTCCTGCTCTTGCGTGGCTCCGCCGCAGCCAGCAGCGAGCGAAGCGGCCACGATACCGTTCAAGACTGTAACCATCTGAAATTGCCCCATCACAGCATTCCTTGAGCGCGAGCTACTCCCACCGCCGACCCCAGCACCCGCGCGGGCAGGGGCCCGCCGCTGGTCATACCCCCGGTGCTAGCGACGCGAGCTCTGGGTTTTTTCATGGGCTCCCTCCGCGCCTCTCTGATTGAGAGGCGCGCAGCCTTCATTGCAGGTTTCGTTCCTAACGAAGAGTCACCTAACTGGTCAAAATAGTTGAATTTAGTGGGGCGCTCTGATCCTTGGCGCTGAGTCAGATTGTGCCAAACCCGATCGCTCCCGCGAGGACGCTCCAACCAATGCCGCAAACGCGGAACCGTCCGATGCTAGGTGGCCAACGCCTTCTTCGTCAGCTCCGCGATCCTTCGCATCTCGGCCTCCTTGCGCTCGCTGTGGCGGTCTCCCAGGTAGTCGACTTGGTCACGCAATAGCAGCGTAAACTTGAACAGCTCTTCCATCACGTCGATCACGCGATCTCTGTATGGCGAGTCTTTCATTCGGCCGCTTTCGTCGAACTGCTCGTAGGCCTTGGCTACCGAGGATTGGTTGGGAATCGTGAACATGCGCATCCAGCGGCCCAACAAGCGCAGTGTATTGACGGCGTTGAACGATTGGGAGCCACCGCTCACTTGCATGACGGCGAGCGTACGGCCCTGAGTGGGGCGAACGGCTCCGATCGACAGCGGAATCCAATCGATCTGGTTCTTTAGCACGCCGGTGATAGCGCCATGTCGCTCGGGCGAGGACCAGACTTGTCCTTCGGACCATTCACTCAGCGCCCGCAGCTCGGCGACTTTGGGATGATCCACCGGCGCGCTATCCACGAGCGGCAGCTCGCGCGGATCGAAGAACCTGGTCTCGGCGCCGAGCTCGCCAATGATGCGCGCCGCTTCCTCGGCGAGCAGGCGGCTGTAAGAGCGCTCCCGTAGCGAGCCGTAAAGGAACAGGATGCGCGGTGGGTGAGTCGAAGGCGTGAGTACCGGAGGAGGCTGCATATCGTTTTGTTAGGATAGAGCAGACGCGATCTACGAGCTCTTGCAACGGCAGTCCGAAGGGTCGCGCGGCGCGCACTCGATCACGCGACCGCGAGCATCCAATCCGATGCGACAACAGGCGTCCAGCAACTCTCGCAACTTTTCTCGACCGCGTTGCACGCGAGATTTCATGCCCGATACGGAAATGCCCAGCGCTTCCGCGGCCGCTTTCTGGGTCATGCCGGAGAGTTCGGTCAGCGTCAGCGCTTCGCGATAAGGGGAGGGCAGCTGCGCAACGTAAGGTGTGATGTACGAAGCGAGCTCCTGCTCGATGGCGTTCGGTTCCGTGTCGTCACCTAGTGGTTCAATCCGTTCGGTGCGTTCGAGATTCAGGCTGGGCTGGCGTGCGCGCTGGCGGTGATTTTCCACGATCGCGTTTCTGGCGATCGTATAGATCCACGGGGCGAAGCGTTGTTCGTCGCGCAGCGTGGGTAGAGCGGCCTGCATCTTCAAGAATACCTCTTGCAGGACGTCGTCCACGTCGGATGAAGGCACGCGTCGCGCCACGAACGGCCTGAGCTTTTGCTCGAGCTCTAAGTGCGCGCGACGCGTGTCTTCGGTCAACATCAGGCCGTCGCTCCCGGAGTGCAGCATGCTGGGCCGCAGCAAGATCGCTCTTGCGAAGCTGCTTTGAAGGCTTCAATCGTGGCCGAGACCACGTAGTCTTCAAAGCCTTGGCCTGGCATCCAGTCCTTGATGAAGGCGCGGCTTTCGCCCCGTGGAGTAATCTTCACATCCACGAACCCAGCCTCGTCCAGCATCTCTCGGATTTCGTCGACGGCTGCGGCACCGCCGATGCACCCGGCCAATGCGGCTGCTGTCGAGCGCAGGTGATCGGGGATCGTCGCGGTCGCTACGACGTCTGCAATCGCGAGGCGTCCACCCACCCGCAGCACGCGAAACGCTTCACGGAACACGTCGGGCTTGCTGGGTGAAAGGTTGATCACGCAGTTCGATAGCACCACGTCGACGCTTGCGTCGGCCACCGGTAGGCGTTCGATCTCACCCAGGCGGAACTCGACGTTGGCTGCGCCCACCTTGCGCGCGTTGTCCCGGGCCTTGGTGATCATCTGCGGCGTCATGTCGATGCCAATCACGGTGCCCGCAGCACCTACTTGTCGAGCGGCCAACAGGCAGTCGAAGCCGCCGCCACTGCCCAAGTCCAGCACGGTTTCCCCAGGCTTGAGTCCGGCGATGGCCTGGGGATTACCGCACCCGAGACCCATGTCGGCGCCTTCGGGCACGGCGGCCAGTTCATCCGCCGAATAGCCGAGGGCAGAACTTGTCGTGGGTTGTGCGCCGCAGCAGCCCGGTGCGCAGGCCACGGCGGCGGCCGCGGGCGGGGCTCCGGATCGCGATTCCGCGACGGTTGCATAGTGATCTCGCACTGCGTTTCTGACTTCGTCGCTCGATGCTTGGGTCATTGTCGTCTCCTGCTCTAAAGACGGCGATGGCGTTCGAAGGACGCAGCAAATCGTCAAGGGGCGCGGGACAAGCAAATTGCCGATGCGGGGCACGCCCTGGCGAACTCTGGCGAGGCGGCCAATGCGACCGGCGCGCCGTCACGCGGAGTTTGCTGAACCCCAGGCCTCCGAAGTAGCTGTCGGGACGCAGCGAGCAGCAGGCTCTCGATCGCGCTGAAATCTCCTGAGGTAGCGGGTTCTATCCGAAAAGTTAGCGCCAATTCTCTGTCTCCAGCAGGGCGACGACACGCGCTTTGACATCATCACGAATTTCGCGCACCCGCTCCACCGACTTGCCTTTCGGATCCTCTAGCGGCCAATCCAACCGACGCAAGCCGGGCACGTGAGGACAGGCTTCCCCGCAGCCCATCGTGATTAAAATCGCTGACTTCCCGGCGAGCTCGTCCGTGAGCTTCTGTGGCGCCAGCCCTTCGAGCTCGATCCCGACCTCGCGCATGGCCTGAACCACCTCCGGATGAACCCGTGTACCGGGTTCGGTACCGGCCGATACCGCGGAAGCTTTGGACTTGTCCGCCAATGCGTTGAACCAGGCGGCCGCCATTTGGGAACGTCCGGCGTTGTGAATACAGGCAAAAAGTACGGTGTTCATGCGGCTTCCTTTTCCGTATCTAGGTCTTGAGCGGAGCCGAGCGCGACGGCGCTCTCCGCTGGCAACAGCCAGCGAAACAGGAATGTCGCGCTGAGTGCCCCGACCAGTTGAGCGATGATGAAGCCCGGCGCATCGGCAGGACGAATACCGGCGAAGGTGTTGCTCGCGGCGCGCGCCAACGTCACGGCAGGGTTGGCGAACGACGTAGAGGCGGTGAACCAATACGCGGCGGTGATGTAGCAACCTACGGCGAACGGAACGAACTGGGCGTGTCTGCGCGACACGCCTGCAATCACCGCTAACAGCCCGAAGGTCGCGATGAACTCGCTGGTCAGCTGCGATGGCCCGCTGCGAACGTGCTGAGAGGCCGAGAACAGCGCTTTTTCGAACATGACATGCGCCGCGGCCACGCCGCTGAACGCTCCGAGTACTTGGGCGCCGACGTAGGAGGGCACGTCCCTCCACGCGGTCCCGCCTTGAATCGCGTCAGCCAGAGTGACCGCAGGATTGAAGTGCGCGCCGCTGATGGGACCGAACGTCAAAATCAGGGCAACCAGCCCGGCCCCGGTCGCCACGGTGTTGGCCAACAGCGCGAGCGCAACATTCCCGCCCGCCAAGTTCTCAGCCATGATTCCGGAGCCCACGACCGTGGCGAGCAGCAGGGCACTGCCTAGCGCCTCCGAAATCAAGCGTCGCTCGATCGTAATGACGTTCATGTCACCTTTCAGCGTTAAAAAACGATGCTCAGAGGCTTCCGATGAGCGCCTTGAACCGACGCAGGGCGCGGGGGGAAACGCAGTACGAGACGCGAGGTCCGTCCACCTCGCCACGGATCAGGCCGCTCTCCTTCAGCACCTTCAGGTGCTGCGACACCGTCGACTGGGCCAGCGGCAGCTCATCCACGATATCCCCACAAATGCAGGCATTCTTGCGCACCAGTAGGCGCAGAATTTGAACCCGCGCCGGATGGCCGAGCGCCTTGGCGAACTCGGCGAGCTCTTCATCGGCTTCCGGCCCCTCCACGGCGCGGAGATCGGGCCCGTCCAGGGAAGGTCCGCAGTCAGATTCCGCAATCGTGGGCAGCCTCATCGTCAATCGACGATAGGCGACGATTGGGCCAGATGCAACGACTCAGTTGCCTGCTTTTTTGACCAGCACGTTGTCGAAGCGCGCAGAGAAGGGCTCCGCGTCGTCCGTTCGGCGCGACACGCCGAGGCCCAGGAGGAGCGAGCGTGCGGGAGCGGGCGCCGCCAACGTCACGCCGAGGGTGCGCCAACTGGAGATCGTTCCGTTTTGTGGCGAGATGCCAGTCAGCAGCACGGTGCCGTCGCAGTCCTCGCCATCGAAGAAGTAGCCGCTGAGCAGGCCGTAGCCGCGCACCATGTTGCCTTGGATGTACATCTGGGCGAGCACCACGTAGCTGTGTCCACCAGTAAGCGGGATGCACTGCGTGGCGGTCTTCGTGACTTGGCCTTCACTGGTGCTGGCGGGGGCCTTGTTCTCGATCAGGATGGAACCGGAGTTGAGCTGCGCGGTCCCGTCGTAAGAGTCCCAGGTCGCGGAGGCTTCGGATTCGGCCTTCCACTTCTCAGCGTCCGCATTGAAGGTCGGATTGAGCGCTAACGTCTCCTGACAATCGTCGGTGCCGTTGTTGTCCAGATCCGGACACAACACGTCTGGGTCGCCACCGGAGCCGCCGGTGATGGGAGCGCTGCCCCCCTCGGGTTGAGCCGTGCTGCCGCCGCGCGCGCTATTCGCCTTGCCTCCCGTAGTGGTCCCCGTCGCGCCTCCCTTGCTGTTCTTCCCGCCCGTTGGACAGTCGGCGTCTTCAGCGCTTCCGCCGCCGGAGCCGCAGGATGGACTCGTTCTTGGCTGCAGGACGCGGTCGTCGTCCAGGCCACAGCTCGCCAGCGCGAGCCAGGCGCTCAAGCCGCCTACACGCCATAGCCAAGCGTTAGTACCCAACGTCCGGTTCGTCACGCGATCGGCCTCCATATAGCAGTGCGATCCGCGCCGATCGCGTGACAAACTCAGACCAAAACCATGGCGAGCGTGTGTCCATGCGCTCGCTTGCTCACAAAAAGCGGAAGGGCGCACTTTCATGCGCCCTTCTTTCAATTCAAGCCTCTGTGTTCGTGCGGGCCGCTCGCTGCCGTGCGAGCCGTTCCGAAGTCAGAAGCTCAGTTCGTGCCGCTGCAATCCGGCTTGCAACCGATGCCGATGGCTTCGGCGACCAAGTTGCCGTCGTCGCAGATTTCGCCGGCGTCCAGTTGACCGTTGCCGCAAGCCGCGCAGCTCGGGCCGTAGCCCGCGACTGCCGCACCGCTCAGGGTGTCGCTGTTCTCGCAGCTCTTGAGGCCCGCGAGGTGCGCCGTGTTGCAGGCGTTGACGTTGACGCCACCCGATTGCGTCGGGCACACGGTGGCCTCGTTCAAGTCCGCGCAGATCGGGTCGTTGACGAGCGGAACGAAGCCGTACTGACGGACCTTGGCGTCGCTGATGCTCGCGAACGCGCGCACGAGACGAAGCTCCGTGTCGCCGGGGGCGGCGTCAGACTCATTGAACGGGGCGGCAGCGACCAGGTTGCTGAAGCCACGGTAGGAGTTGACGAACAGCAGACGGGACATCGGGTAAATCGCCTCACCCGCGCGATGCACTTCCAGGTTCTGGATGCAGCGTTCGGCGGCCGGGATCTGGTTTACGCGGAGCGCGCGCGTACCCGTGTTGAGGGCCGTGGCTTCGCCGCCGGCGTAGGAGAAGCTGCAGGGGCTCGCCTTCGCCAAGCAGCCGAGTTGATCGGTGGCGCTGTCTTTGCGGCAGGTGTCGAGCGTCGCATCCGTGGTGTTCAAGCTGCGGTTGACGTGGATGCGGTAGAAGGCGCCGGCAATGCGGGCGTCGACCTTGTTGAGCGGGCTCGACGGATTCGGACGCGAGATGGTGCGGAAGGCGCCGACGCCAGATGCCTGCGAGGCGACGGTGTCGTCGAACACGCCGACGTGCGGGAACAGATTGTACACGCGGCCGTCGGAGGTCGTGCTGGTGCCGAACGGAGCGCGTGGCACGAGCGCCTTGCTGCTGAAGCGCGTCGACGGCACGTTGTTGCGGCCGTTGATGCACGCGAAGTCCCAGTGCAGGCCGTCACCGGTGTCGCGCACCGGGTACAGGCACTGCTGACCGAGCGGAGAGTCGCCGTTCGGGCAGGTTACGGGCTGGTTCAGGCGGTTGCGCGGCGCATCGCCCAAACGGAAGCGGTTGCGTGAGCAGAAGTTCGTCGGATACGCCGAAATGCCAGAAGCTTCCGAGGGCGGCGGGTTGATCGGCAATACGAGGCCGAGCGTACCGCCACCGGGACCCTGCGGACCGCAGACTTCTTCCGTCGGGGCGACGGCGACGGTGCCGTTGGTCGCGATGTCGTTGGTGCCGGCGCACTTGCGACGGATCGGATCCATGTCCTGGAACTCGGGGTAGAACGGCGCCACCAGGGGCAGACCCGGGTTCGCATTGTCATCCCAGGTGAAGTCCGGGTTCGCCGGATCGGGATCGCCCGAGGTCTGGCCAGACGGGAGCGGATGCGGCTGGGCACCGAACGGGATGCGGTAGTTGTCTGTCGCACGCTTGACGTTACAGAACACGCTGTTGGCGGCGGCGCGCTCGTACGACGTGCCGGTGGAGCCCTGTGAGAAGTTGATGGTGGGCAGGTTGAGCAGCGTCAGGAACACGTCCGTGGTGCCGGATTCTTCATCGCGGCGGAAGGCGTGACGCAAACCGGGTTCGGTCGTGGCCGAGTCGGGGTTCGAGTCGGCGCAACCGGCGCAGGAGTTCTGGAACAGATTGCTCCAGTTATCGACCAGGGTGCGGCGCGCGGTGCTGTTGCAGTCGCGGTTCGCGATGGTGTTGCCCGCCGACGTCGGCATACCGGCGTAGATCAAGCGCAGCGTCTCGCGCCAGTCGTTGCTGCCGCTGACCTTCAAGCCCGTCCCGTCAGGGGTACAGGTCTCGCCCTCGTTGGAGCAGGCCGCGGTGTTCGCGTCTGCAGCCACGACAGACACGCCGTCGAGAGCGAACGCGATGCCCTCTGCCTTCGGCAAGTTGGCGGTCGTCGTAGTACAGAGGCTTGCACCGTTGTTGAGCATACGGGACATCGGCGCGATCGTCTGCAGCACCTGGGCGGCGGTCGTCGCGGTCGAGGTCGACACGACGGCGGATTGGCCGTTGCTCGAGCCCGTGCCGTCATAGATGAGGTTGAGGGCGTTCGCAGTGATCAGATCCTGCGTAATCTCCTTCAACGTGTCCGAGCCCTTCATGTTCGGGTTCCCCGTGGCGAAGGGAACCGTCTGCACGGCCTTGACCCCAACGGTCGCCGCACCCAGCGCCACGAACGTGGCGATCGTTATCGTCTTTCTCATTCGTCAAACCTCCGTAACAGAACGTCCCGCGCCCACCCGGAACGGGAAGGAGCTGGCGACCCCCCATTATCAAGTTGTGCGCCAACTTCCGACGTGTCCGCACGTTGAGCGTCAACCGCCGCTGGATACCGAATTCATAGGAGAATTCGCCGTGAAACCGACGTGTGTCGTTCGTCGTTCACGGCCTGTTCTCCAGAAATCGGAAGACGGTGTTCGAATTCCAAAACTGGGGTTCTAACTCCGTGCAGTGTTCGTCATCGAAAAGCCTCGAGACGTGCGCACTCGTCGGGTCGGCGGCTAACTCACAACGCTCCGCAAAAGACACACAAACGACATTGGGCGCGCCCCACGAAACTTTCGCAGCGGCGCGCCCAATCGGCGATCGGTTCGAGTCCCAGAGTCAGCGACTACTGCAGCTTCTTGCACTCGGTGTAACGCGGTCGCGGCGTCTTCTTGTTCGTGATGAGATCTTCCAAGTACAGATAGACCAATAGGCCCGCGTTGGCTGCGCCGCGCAGGCGCCACGCTCGGAAATCATCGCGCAGCAGATGCCGGGTCGACAGCTTGAGGTCGAGCACCTGGGAAAAGGCGAGTTCGTTGGCGGGGACCGCGAATCCCTCGGGACAAATCGCAGCATGCTCGGCCGTGGCCGCTGCTCGCTCTGTGTCGTTGGTGGCCACGACGCACCAGGGGAATGTGTTGTCGTCCTTGAGTTGAGGCACCACGCCTGACGGTGAACCGATCGGGGTATTCGCTGGATACGCGCTGCGCGAGAAGAAGGCGGAATATCCCGGGAGGAACTTGAGCACATAGTGTCCGCCCTCCTTGCGCACAGCGCGCACCGGCGAGGGATTGTTCAAGTTGCACACGCGTTCCCACAGCTCCGCGTCGCCGTTTCTTACGATCAGGCTTGGCCGCGCGGTTTCGTACAACTTCGTGAAGTTGATTGCGCCGCTCTCGAACAGATCCAATGGGTAGCCGCTGTTCGCTGTCTCCGGCGCGAGGCCGAGCACGGTGCGGCACAGGGCCTCGCCCAGGGAAAGCATGTTGGCGGACACCTTGGTCCCTCCCATGGCGCGCGCCAGGCCCAACACTCGCGTGTTGGCGACCTGCGCGAGCAGCTCGTCCGGGATCACGACCCGTGTGCCGCCCAGCGCCATCCAAGCCATGTAGTGACTGGACATGTCGCGCGCGCTGATCGTCTCTGCCCCGCTGCTCGCAGCTGAAAACACGCGCTGAAGAGCGCGCGTGCCGTCTGCGTCACTACCAAAAACGCCGGTACGGAAGTTAGCGACCCGGGCCTTGGCGCCCGTCATCTCCATCAGCGTCTTGGCGATGATGCCGTCAGAATCCGCATTCTGTCCGTGGCAGTTCACGCAGATATTGTTGAAAATCGCCTCGCCCGGCGTTTGCTGGAAAATGGGGAGCCCTGGCGGCGGTCGGGTCGCTTGCATCCAACGCGGTGAAGTTTGGTCCGCGACGGCAGGTGTGCGCGGTACGTTTGGATACCGGCAGTCGGGATCCTCCGCCCACAGCCCGAACGGCAACTGTTCTTTGGCGAACTGCTCGACGTCGGCCAAGCGCAGGCCCTCGACGATCGTGGCGAGCTTTCGCTGCGCGTCGAGAGCCACGTGCAGGTTGATGTATTTCTGTTCGACGGAGGGGCCTTCCTGCAAGACGATGCCGATGGGGCTTTCCGGATTCGTCTGGCAGACCAAGTGCTGCTGACTTTCGTCGTATTTGGGTCGCCCGTCTGGCCCTGCCATGGGCCTGCACGTCGCATCGTCGATGCTCTTCTCCTCGTCGGTTAGATTTTTGGCTACCAGCACGCGCTGCCAGTTTTGGTTCTTTGGCAACCAATCGCCGCGGTCCTCCGAGAAGTCAGTGCTCACGTAGCTGGGGAAAGTCGGAGTGAGGTCGCTCCGCTTTTCCGGGATCAACTCGTTCCCGGCCACGTCATAGGGGATGATATCCGCCCCATCGGGACAATACTTGTCCAAGTCGACGTCATCGATGCCCGCATAGCGAATGTCCGCCTGGTAGTTCTTGAGACGCGCAGCGGCCTGTGCCTCCGCCTGTTTCATCTCCGCCTCCGTGGGCTCGCGGTACGGCTGCGAGCTGTTGTCGATTTCGGCCGCTTGTTTTGAGACTAGGCCAATGAACTGCCCGCTCCAGGAGGCGTGCACGGCCGCTTCGTCGAGCTCAGGTGTCTTTCGCACGGCTGGAATGCTGACCATCCAATTCCCCAGGATGCCTGGGGCTCGACAGTCGAAGCCAGCGGTGTTTCGTGGCATGTGGGGGAAGATGCCGCTGTCGTCCGAGTAGATGAAAGGCGACTCGACGTTTCGGTAGATTACGCTGCGCCACGGAGCACGGATCGGCTCGGCCGGCTGAATCTCGTTATTGTATTTGGGCTTCCAAGGCTCCGAGACGCTGCTTGGCCAGATGTCGCGCAGGGATGGCGTGATGTACGGCAGCTCCGTAGTTCCTTCCGGGCCACGTTTGATACGCGGGCTCATGCGATCCAACGGAAAATGGAAGATGCCGCCGCCGCCCTTCCTGGGCCAGAAGTCGAGCGCCGTAGAGAGTTCGGCGACCTGCTGCGACGGGAATCCCCGGGGATTGTGGCAGTGCGCGCAGTTTCCGAACATGTAGCCCTGAGCAATCAGCTCGTGTTCGTTGCGCGGCGCGGTATCTTGCGATTCTTCGAGCTTTGGCAGTTCATCCGCCGAAGCGACGCCGCTGATCAGACCGTAGCTGATCAAGCGATCCAGCTGGTTCAGATCATCTGGGCCAGTGTGTTCGATCACCCCGCCTTCGCCCTTCGGCCGCCACCGAATCTGCATCGGAGTGAAGCCGAGGATGAAGCTCTTGCTCTGGCTGCCCATATGGCATTCGATGCAGCGGTCACTACTGGGAATGGCGTAGTGTCGGAGCACGCGGCCGTTCTCGCCGTCCATGTTCATCGCGCTGCGAATCTTGTCGCGCACGTTGCGGTCCACGATCTTCGTCTGATACGTGGGCTCGTCGGTGATGTAGATGTCGATATCGTCGGCAAACGGTCGGCCGTTGCGGAGCAGCTTTTGTACCAGCGTCGCCTGGGTTTCCTCGCGGTTCCACTTGTAGCTACCGAACAACGCTTGGAAGTGGTCTTTGCCGTTTGGATCGACCCGATCGTGCCGCACCACGATGAGCCGTGTCTCCATCTTGCGGTAGCGGACGCTGCCGTCTTTTTCGATGATCTTCTTGAGGAAGGTCTTGTAAAAGCGGGTGTTGTCCGGAATGTCGAATTCTTTGGTCGACTTGTCGTAGCGGATGGACTTGCCAGCGGGCACGCGGATCATGCGCAGCTTGCCAGCGTGATCGCTCCACAACGGATAGGCGGGCGCGTAGGCGAACACACCGTAGCGCGCGAGCTCTTCGGCGTTCCAGGTGACCAGATCGGTCTTGTCTAGAGTCTCCGGCAATCCAATCGCCTCTGCCGGTGTCGCGCCTTCGGCGGTGCTCGCCTTGAGGCTCGCGAACATTTCGTCCAGCTCCTTGCGCTGTTGCGCAATCTCGGGATCTTCGAGCTCCCGGTTGCTCGCGCCCTCGTTGGGTAGCGCAAATTCAGGTACGCAGGAGCCGAGGTGTGTCAGCGATTGCGCGAACGCATCGTCGTAGCCGTATCGCGGGTCGCCGCCTTGGAGGATGCTGGTTTTATAGGTGTCGACCGGCTTGTTTTGATCGAGCCATGTTCTGAGCTCCGTTGCGAGCTGGAACACGGCGTCCGTTGGCTTACGCTTGCTGAAGGGCATGCCGCTGGCATACGCAGGCGGCATCATCTTCGATGGGTCATCGCTCTTGATCGCGTCGAGTACGCTCGATGTGACGACGGTGTTGAAGGTAGCGAGATCGAAGTGAAATCCGCCGGAGTTGTTGGGCGACTTGTGACACCGCGCGCAGGCCGCCTCGAAGTCCGAGTACAGCGAGGAAACGGCACGTTCAACTTGCTGCACGTCGAAGGTGGGGATGCGTCCAACGAGCTTGTTCGGTGTCTCGACAGGTCGACAGCCGATCATTACTGGAGCTACCGTCGGTGGTCCGCCGCCATCTGCGAAGTCTCCGCCTGTTCCCTCCGGGATCGTCGACATTCCGGCTTCTCCCGTCGACTGCGTGCCACCAAGGCCCGTCGAGCCGCCGTTGACGTTGGCCGTGGCCCCGGATGAGCCAGCCCTTCCGCCCTGGTGCGCGCGATACCCGCCGTTTGGACGCGGCGGCAGCTCATCAGTCTCTCGATAATCGCTGAAACAGGAGGCCGCATTGAGCATCAACGCTGCTCCGACGATCGACCATCGACGTATCAAACTGAGCATCTTGCGATTCCTTCGAAGGCAACGCCGGGCATGCACACACCCGAGTCCGAGCCGCTGCGCGACCGCTAGTAGCACGCGAGCGTGAAGTCGCGGCCGCCTGTAGGCTCGCTTTCTGTAAAGCTTCGCTTTGCGCGATGTGACAACTGTAAGTCCACCGCAAGGCGCTTTTGGCACTGAGTTTTCAAGGGAGTGTCACGAACCGTGATTACACCCAAGCGCGCTGCGGTGCCCCGACCAAGCAAGACGTCGCCCATCCAACTGGTCATCGGTGTCTTCAACCCTTCGGTAGTTCCAATGATCAAAACGCTGCCTCGTCACAGGTCTCCGCTTTCAGTAAAGGGGGTACGCGCTAGCGCCTGCGCTCTCGTCTTGCTTGCGCTTTCCCCTTCGGCTTGGGCTGCCGACCCGAAGCCGAAGGACACCGCAAAGCCCGAAGTCGCGGCAACGCCCGAGGAAAATGCGCTCAGCGTTGGAACACCGGTCGAAGGTGGTGAATGGCAGTTGAGCCGCTACCGGATCGATTTCGACAACCCCGAGGCCAGCGTTCCAACCAAAGAGCAACGCGATTCGAATCCGCTGGAGTTCGGGTATCACCTGCAAGATTTGGCGACCATGGCCAAGAAGCAGGAACGCCTTGGAAACTTCGACAAGGCAGTGAAGTTTTGGCTCGCCATCGCCAGGGCCGTACCTGACGCCAACGCGGGCTTCTTCGGTGCGTGTGCTGCATTCGAGAAGTTGGGTCAACGGGACCAGGCGATTGAGAATTGTGAGAAGGGCTTGGCGCTTCCACCCGAGTTTCCGATGGGTGAGTTCGTACGCTACGCGCGGCTAGTCACCGGCGGAGTCGGAGCGCCGTCGCCGGAAGCCATCGCCAAGGTCGACGCTACCATCGCCCATCTGCGCACGCAGAAGGCGCCCGCTGCGCCCGAAATCGCCGACCGCATTGCCTGCGACCTCGCCCTGCGGTTGGGCGATTCGACGCGTCTCGCGCCTTGCGCCAAGGCGCTCGCGCTGTCCTCTCCCAAAGATCCGATGACCCTCACCTACGGTTGGGCGCTGGCCATGGATCAAGGAAATTTGGCAGACGCGCGGAAGCTGCTCGATCAGCTCAAGGAACAAAAGCTCCCAGCGCCGGAGATCGAAAAGATGGCGCGCGCGATGCAGGAACAGTCCCAACCGTGGCGGGTCTGGCTACGACGCTGGCCATGGGCCGCAGGAGCCTTGGGCTTGGCGTTGTGCGCCGTACTGCTCGTCGTCCTGAGGCTGACGAAGCTCGGCAAGTGGACGGACGACGGCGCGGCTGCGTCCACCGCGCGGAACTGAGGGCGTGCGCAAACGCCGCTGGCGCTGCCTCAAGGCGCGCAGTCGACGACGACGGTCTTTCGGCTAACACAAGTGCCCACGCTCGCTTCGACCACGACTTGCGGCGCCGTTGCCGGCGCGGGCTGCGGACAGGTGTAGCTGGTCGCGATTCCCGAAGTCGGCGTGAGGGTTCCGCCACCGGTAACGCTCCACTTCGTAGCTACCGGCCGCTCGTTGAGATCCAGAACGGACACCGAAAGGTCGAGCTTGCCGTTGGCCCCCGGCCTGGGCGGAGCGTCGGGCGTGAGTGAAGGCGGCAATTGAATGGTGAAGTCGATCAATCGCCGACAATCCCCATCGGCGACCTTGCAGTCCTTGCTGCACAAGTCCCAGTCGGCGAAAAAGAGCGACGCGGCCGCTGACTGATCTTTTTCAGTCACGATGCGCGCGCCCAGGTTGGTGCCTAGTAGTTCTTCCATCTCCAGCTGGCAGTCGCCCGGTATGAACTTCTTCTTCACGGCCTCTGGCGCGTCTGGTCCCATTGCAGCGCACTCGTACAGGTCCGTGTTTTTGCAATAGCAGTTGACCAGGTTCAACGGCGTGTCACTGGCCGCGTCCGTGGCCTCGAAACACCGCGTTCTCCTCGCGCAGTCCATGAACGCCGTGCACAGTTCATTCTTCGGCACGCCGGCGCCCGCTCCGACGGCCATGATGCTGACATTCCGATAACACTCCTCGACCGCAAACATCATGTTCGCATCGGTCGAGCCGAGCTCACACGTTTCGCACGATTTCGTGCAGGTGGATGAGCAGCCGTCGCCGCTCTTCTTGTTGCCGTCGTCGCATTCCTCCGGTGCCTGGACCGTCTTGTCACCGCACTGGGGACCGCTACCACCATGACCGTTGCCAGCGGTACCACCACCCGTGCCGCCGCTGGCTCCACCGGCTCCGCCCTTGCCGCCGCCTCCGCCAGACGCTCTCCCTCCGCTGGCGTTGTTACCGCCACCGCCCGCCTCGCCGCCCGCTTGACCTCCTGCATCGAAACCACCAGCGCCTGCGTCGCTCATCGGAGATCCGCCGCTAGCGCCAGCGGCTCCGCCGGTCTCCACGACTGAGGCGCCACCGTCGGCGCCGGTCGTGCCGCCGCTGCTCATCGCGCCGCCGGTCCCTTGTGACGCCTGACCGCCCTTGGGAGCGGCTGTCGTGCCGCCGTAACAGATATACTCCTCCTCACCTTCGGTAAACCTCGTGCTTTCGCTGCAGCCGGCGCTCACGGCGAAGCCCAGCGCGACGCTAACGCCGAGGCCGCGAAGACGCGCGCGTGCGAGGCCCGATGTTTTCGCGGTGCGAGGTGAGGAGATCACGGCAGGGTGTCTAGCTAAGTGAGGGCGCCGGCGTATGAACTTTGGGCAACAACGCCGAGACACCTGTGCTGCTCATCGAGAAGCCGACCGCACTGCAGAAGCTTTCGTGCAAAACGTCCCGGGCGAGTTCGCCGGACCGGAAAGGCGGTCCACAAAAAGCGAAAAGGCGCCGAGTACGTCGGCGCCTTCTCTTCAGTTCCACCCTGGTGTTGGGACCGCAGTTGACCCAGCGCGCCGCGGAAGCCCCTGTTCCTGGGCGCGTCCTGGGCGCGTCAGTTCGGCTCTCAGTTGGCCGGGTCGAAGCAGACCGGGTTGCAGAAGCCCTGGTCGCAGAACATGCGGCCGAGGGCCGGGCTCTCCGATAGGCGGGTCACGATGTCACGCGGGAGGGTGAGCTCCATCGTGGCTTCGATCTCGCGAGCGCACGCACCAGCGCCGCCGCCTGCCGGCAGACCGGCGCAGGAGAGGCTGTCAACCGTACCGCAGTAGCAGCGGGTCGGGTCTTCGATGGCGCAATCCGTGCGACGGAAGCACTCGAGTGCGTCGTTGCAGAGCGTGTAGCGCGCGGTGCCGGCGCGCGGACCACCGGTGGCATTGCCGGACAACGTGGAGCAGCTCAGATCCGGCAAGCAACCGGACTCAACTTCGCAAGCGAGGCACGCTGGCGAAGCTACGAGCTGGCAGTCGTCAGAGCAGCTGTCGCTCTGGGCGGTGCCGGCGTCGCACTGTTCGGACGCTTGGTTGACGGCGCCGTCGCCGCAGACGCCTACGGGATTGGTTGCGCCGCCTTGACCGGGCGTGCCGCCCTGAGTCGTTGCGCCGCCCAGGCTGGTCGAGCCGCCCAGAGTCGTCGCGCCGCCCAGGCTGGTCGATCCGCCCAGAGTCGTGGTGCCACCTTCAGACGTAGAGCCGCCCAGAGTCGTGGTGCCGCCTTGGCTGGTCGTGCCGCCTTGGCTGGTCGTGCCACCTAGGCTGGTCGAGCCGCCCAGAGTCGTTGCGCCGCCTAGGCTGGTCGAGCCGCCAGCACCAGTAGCGCCACCCTGGCCGCCACCCGTGCCGGTACAGGTCACGTTGATCGTGGCGCTGTCGGTGCAGGTGCCGTTGGATGCGGTGATGGTCAGGATCGGGGTCGCCGCCGAGCTGGGGCAGGTGAACGTCGTGGCCGCGCTGCTCGCCGCAGCGAAGCTACCGCCGCCGGTGACGGTCCAGCTGTAGGTGACGGGCTTGTTGTTCGGGTCAGCAGCCTCCGCGGCCACGGAGACGTTGCCGTTGACCGGTACGGTGGTGGGCGCGCCGAACCACGACGTGAGCTGCACGCAGCTGCTGGCCGTCACGTTGACGTCGACCTGGCCGTTCGGGTTCTGCAGCGTGCACTGCAGAGCCACGGACAGCGACGTGGTCTGACGAGCAACGACCGCGAACGGAGCCGAGCCGTTGCAGCTCGCGCCGTTGGACGCCGTGCCCGTGAGGGTCAGGGTGTAGCTGCCCGCCGGCAGACCGCCGATGGTGAAACCGGCGCTGGACGTGGCGCTCGACACGTCGATCGTGCCGGTGCGGGTGACGGGTCCCGTGATCGTGTAGGTAACCGTCGAGACGGTCACGCCCGGGGCCACGTCGAGGTTCAGGCCGACGTTACCCGTGCGGTCCGAAGCTTCGCCCTTCGGGGCGTCGTTGCTCGAGCAAGCAAGCGTGAGAGCGCTACCACCAAGCGTCGCAACCAGGGCGAGCGCGGACCACTTCCGGAAAGTCTTCATGTCTATCAATCCTCCTAATTCGGAATCAGGCGCCCGGGCCTTGCCGTTGCGCACCCTCCCTACTTACAAGGACCGCGCCAAACGTCGGATGAAGCCACACCTTTGAGGCAAGCGTCCGTTAACGCTTGAGTATCTAGCCAGCCGTGCGCTCGGTCGATCCGTGTTAGTCGGAAGCTCATTCCGGATTCCGGAAACCGGCGACCGATTACTGGACTGAATGCGCGCTTTATTCGAACAAAACGCACGAATTGGTCGCTCTGCGTCCGCGCGTACGTCGAGCAATCGTGGCGCAAACGTAACGCGGAAACGCTTGTGCGTGCAGCGCTGGCGTGCCGCAGTTAACTCCCGGGAGTTAGTGGGCTTGCGGTGTCCGCGAGTGAAGGGACTCTTTACGGCAAGCCGCAGAACACTTCGGTGTTTTGCTGCGCGATGCAGCCACGCGTGTCGTAGTACCAGAGCGTGACTACCTGCTGGCCTGCCGCCACGCAGGTATACCTGTCCAGCACGCGCTCTCCACTGAACGTGCCAGCGGTCGCCGTCCACTCGTACTCCACGAGGTCACCGTCCGGATCCGTGATCTCGACCTCGAGCTTGGCTTGTTCGTTCACGAGCAAGCTGGTGGGTGCGATCAAAAGTGATTGCAGCACGGGGCAGCTGTTCAAACTCAAGTGCACGTTCACCCCCGGACAATCCTGCGCTCTTGCGCACGGATCGCCGGCAGAAGGCGGCGTTTTGTCGCCTCCGCCGCAAGCGCAGATCAACAGCGTGACGATCGCCACGCGGCGCCGTCCGAATACCGCTAACCAGCTTGCCATCGCGCGCGGACTCTAAACCCCCAGCTCGAAAACTTCAATCGACGACGCGTTCACCGGCTGCGCTGCGAGAAGCAAACGACTTAACAACAGCGCGGCGCGCGCTCGCGTGTGGCCGTAGCGATTCCGTCACACGAAACGCACGGTGACGCCGCGAGCCACTCAGTCTGCAGAGGATTGTCACCCGCAATTGCCGCGCAGTCTGGTAGAGCCCTGCTGGCACTCTGGATGGTGGTTGGCACTCGTTCTCTCAACCGCGCACGCAGCGCTTGGGCACTGCTCTTCCTCGTTGGCGCGTGCAGCGTGGATACGCGAGTGTTGTCGCGGAGGTCAGCGCCGATCCAAGCGGAAGCAGGCGCGGGCGGCAGCGGCGCTTTGGACTCGAGCGCGGCGGGTTTTGGGGGCGACGGAATGAGTGGCGGTGGCACAGGTCACGTGCCCGCGAGCGCCGAGGCTGGCGCGACATCCGGCAAGGGCGATTGTCCTGACTTGGATCGCAATGGCATCCCAGATTGTCAGGAAACGCTGATTAAGAATCCAACGTTCGAGCGCGATGATTCGGAATGGCAGCTCGAAAGCCCACTCGTCTCGGCCTGGGACGAAGACGGCTCTGGGGAACGAGCAGGCTCGCTGCGCATCGCGAATGCCGATACGTTCAGGCTGTCCACGGCCACTCAGTGCGTGCGTATCCAGGGTGGCGAGCGCTATTTGATGTCAGCCGAGACTAGCGTGGAAGCGTCGCCAGACAGCGGCTTCTCGCAGCTGCACGCGCGCTTTTATGACTCGTCCAATTGCAGCGGGAACGCCAGCGGCTTCGGCGTATCGGGTCAGGTCGGTCTCGACCGACGCTGGACGACCTTGTCCGGACTGGTCAGCGCGCCCGTCGGCTCGCAGTCGCTCTTGATACGTCTGCTCGTTGCGCGGCGCTCGCCCGAAGATGCGGTGTCCGCGCGCTTCGACAACGTTCTTTTGAGACATATCGATTGACGAACTTACGATCACGTATTCGTCATCAACTTCTTGGAATTGCCTTATTGGTGAGGATGCATGCAGCGCTATCGCAGGGATTCGCTAAGGCAGCCAAAACGTAACACCGTTCGCTACACCGAACTGGTATGGACGCGCATGGTTTGGTCGGAAGTCGTCTGCTGCATTCAGCACTGCTAGCGAACAACCAGGGTAACAATGGATACCGCTTCAGCCGGCCGAGCAAGTTCACCGGGCTTTCACAGCCCCGCATATATCGCATTGTCCGGTGATGAGCAGTGTTCCTCAGCTGCGCATGCTTCACGCCCCGCAAACACCTGGGGCGCGCCAGCGCCGACGACGGAAGCCAAACCAGCGCCCGCTTCCGTCAGACCGCCGAGCGCCCGTAGATCCGTGACGCCGCCCGCAGATCTCGAAGCGGTGCGCCTCGGCAGAATCGTGGCGACGTCGGAGGCGATGCGGCGCGTGGTCGGGGTGGTCGCGAGATTGGCGCCCACCGAGCTCACGATGACGCTGATCGGCGAAACCGGCACCGGCAAGGACGTGCTCGCTCACGCACTGCACGAGCACAGCGCGCGCGCCAACGCACCCTTCGTGGTGTTCGATTGCGGCGCGGTCGCGGCGAACTTGGCAGAAAGCGAGCTGTTCGGACACGAGCGCGGCGCCTTCACCGGCGCGCACAGTTCGCACGCAGGCGCGTTCGAACGCGCGGAGGGCGGCACCCTATTTTTGGATGAGGTAGGTGAGCTCCCGCTCGATCTGCAGCCGCGCTTGCTGCGCGCGCTGGAGAACCGACGGGTTCGTCGCGTGGGCGGCACGCAGTACCGTCCGGTGGATCTCCGCGTGGTCGCCGCGACGAACCGCGATCTGAAGGCGTTCGTGGCGGAAGGACGCTTTCGTGAGGATCTGTACTTTCGCCTGGCCACCGCGGTGATCGCGGTGCCTGCGTTGCGTGAGCGCTTGGAAGACATTCCGGTGCTGGTCCCCAAGCTGATCGAAGATCTCGGGCGCCCGGACGTGGTGGTGGCATCCGAGACGTACGATGCGCTACGTCGTCAAGCGTGGCCGGGCAACGTGCGTCAGCTCAAGAACGCGCTCGCCTGTGCGTTGGCGTTCGTGGATGCTTCCGGCACGCTCGAGCCGCGTCACCTGAGTTTGTTGGAGCAGGTCGGCGACGACACCAGTCTCGAGCGTCTGCCGCTTGGCGGTCAGTCGCTCGAGCGCATTGAACGTGCTGCGATCAAGCAGACTCTAGCCAGCGCGCGCGGCAACAAGGTGGTCGCCGCCCAGCTGCTCGGCATCGCGGTCTCGACCCTGTACGAGAAGTTGAAGAAGTATAAGATCTAGCGTTTCCCATCGGCCCGCCGAACGAGGCAAAATGGTGGGGTTTGTGCGACTTTCGCCGGGAACGTTCCAGAAACTGGTGACTGGGTACTAGGCCGATATGTGCGAATGGCCGACTGGTGACCGCAAGGGGCACGATCTCAGCGGGCAGTCCTCGAAAATTGGCGGGAAAGCTTGGGGTACACTCAGAAGCCAGGCTGATTTGCGCGGGTTAGCGAGCTTGACGGTTCTTTCGGAGCCGAGGAAACTGCCGCACCCGTGATTTGCCCTTCGGTTGGGTCGGAGCTGCATCGACGCGTCAGCACGTATGCAGCCAACGAACCCGCCGGCAGGGCCGCGGCCTCGAGCCAGCAATGCC
>Ga0247764_1000177_pt1 | contig 23609 bp, 15 predicted proteins | sample UWRJL051202B4_FD_179932 | JGI IMG/M metagenome (GOLD analysis project Ga0247764, IMG submission 179932) | Plant litter microbial communities from Arlington Agricultural Research Station in Wisconsin, United States - UWRJ-L051-202B-4 | ecosystem: Environmental > Terrestrial > Plant litter >...
ATAACCGGTGCCGATAAAAAAGACGATATCGACCTCGGTAAGCTGACCATCAGCCCTACAGTGGAAGTCCTCAAGGAAGTAACCGTAACCGGCCAGAAAGCGCTGGTGGAAGAACGTGTGGACAGAACAATCTATAACGCCGAGAATGATGCCACTACCCGTGGCGGAGATGCCTCAGATGTACTGAAACGCGTGCCGATGCTGTCGGTAGACATGGACGGTAACGTATCGCTTCGCGGCAACCAGAACATACAGGTGCTTATCAATAACAAGCCCTCCTCTATCGTAGCCAGCAGCGTTGCTGATGCCCTTAAGCAGATTCCCGCAGACCAGATCAAGAGCGTGGAAGTAATCACCTCTCCTTCTGCCAAGTACGATGCCGAAGGCTCTGCCGGTATTATAAACATCGTAACCAAGAAAAATACACTCGAAGGCCTTACACTCGGTGTAGACATGGGAGCCGGTCTTCGTGGCTCGAACCTTGGCCTTAACGGTAACTACCGCAAAGGCAAGATGGGCTTCTCGCTCGGCGGCTGGGGTCGCGCTAACTACAACGTAACCGGTAGCTTTACAAACGATCAGACTACTATAGACCCCAAGACCAACTCGGTTTCCAGGAACATTCAAAATGCCGACAGCCGCAGCAACGGTATATTCGGAAACTACAACCTGGGTTGGGACTACGACATTAACGAAAAGAACTACATGACCGCTTCCGTACGTCTCGGCGTACGGAATAACAACAGCTACCAGGACGGCCTGTTTACGCAGACGTTCAGAGCCGATACACTGGTTTCCAACAGCCTTCGTAACACCGTAACAAACGATCAGTCGAACTCTATCGATGCTAACCTTACGTACACACACCAATACGAAAAGCCGCAGCGCGAGCTGAGCATCCAGGCACTCTACAGCCGCAACAACCGTAACAACGACTTTTCGAACAATATCTCAACGCCCGCTATACAGCGGATCAAAAACCTGAACGACAGCTACAACCAGGAAGCCACGATCCAGGTAGACTATCAGACACCCGTCAGCACCAACCAGATGCTGGAGCTGGGTGCTAAAGAGATCATGCGTAAAGCATACAGTAACTATACCTACCTGATCGCCAACGGTGCCGATGCACCCTATGAGATCACCAACAACACAAGCCTGAACAACAACCTGAATTACGATCAGACCGTAACAGCAGGCTATGCATCGTATACGTACTCAACCAAAACGGGCTACAGCCTGAAAGGCGGCGCACGTTATGAGTACACCACGATCGACGCCAAAACACTAACCGATGCCAGCATAAATATCCCATCGTATGGAGTGCTGGTGCCTAGCGTAAACGCCTCGAAAAGACTGGCCAACGGCAATACACTGAAAGCATCATACAACCGCCGTATCCAGCGGCCGTCTATACGCTTCCTGAACCCGAACATACAGGCAGCTAACCCGCTTAACGTAACGATAGGTAATCCTTCGTTAACGCCCGAATACACGAATAACTATGAGTTGGGATACAGCACGCTGATCAAGGGAACATCGCTTAACTTCTCAGGCTTCGTTCGCAATACAACCGACGCTATTCAAAGCGTGCGCACGGTAAAAGGCGACACCGCGGTTACCAATTATCAGAACATCGGTAGCGAAAATGCGTACGGCGCCAGCGTGTTTGCCAACGTAACTTTAGGCAAACTGTCGCTTAACGGTGGTGCTGATGGCTTCTATACGACACTTAACAACAACGTGGCCGATCCTCAGAATAATGCAAAGAATGATGGCTTCGTTATCAGCGGTCGTATGTTCGGTAGCTATGATCTTAGCAAAGGCTGGGGCTTCCAGTTCTTCGGCTTCTATCGTGGTCGCCAGGTACAGCTGCAAGGCTACCAGGGCGGCTTCGGCATCTATAGCCTTGGCTTGAAGAAAGACTTTAACGAGAAGAAAGGAAGCATCGGCTTCGGCGCTGAAAACTTCTTCACGCCGGCAATCAAGGTGCGTAACGAAACCAAATCGCCACTGGTATCGCAGTACAGTGTAAACACCATGCACAACCTGAGCTTTAAGATCACATTCAGTTACCGTATTGGTAAAATGAGCATGGATGCTAAACCCAAGCGCAGAAGATCCATCAACAACGACGACCTGAAAGAAGGCGACGGCGGCGGTGGTGGCGGCGGTATGGACGGCGGCCAGGGTGGCGGCGGTGCCCAGCAAGGTGGAAGATCAGGCGGTCAGGGCCAGGGAAGACCCGCACAAGGTCAGGGACAACCCGGGCAGGGACAGGGCAAACCTACCGGACAGCAACAAGGTCAGGGTCAATATCGCCAGGGCCAACCAGGCGCGACCAACGAGACCAGGCCGGAGACAACAACAAAGCCCGACACTACACAGCAGACTGTAAAACCAGACTCTACTCAGCAAGCCAAACCTGATTCAACGGTTACCAAACCGTAGAACTACAGATAGATTCGAAACGAAGAGGCTTCCAAACAACCAGAACCTTTCGTTGCACGCCAGTCCCTACCCGGGACTGGCGTTTTTTCTCTTCGCCCCTCGCGCTCACACTAACACTGCCCCGCTTTCACAACGGAATTTTATTTCTCTTGACCGATCCCAATAAATAAAAGCACGCCGGTCAGGCGTGCTTTTATCGTATATAGATATATAATACGTTGCCTTTATACCTTAACAGCCTCGGCCAACGCGCGGATCTCGCGTATAAGCTGAGGATCGGCAGTGCGCAGCTTGAACTCCGAACCTTCGTCAGAACCCATGCCGGCAATACGTTCGTTACGAAACTCCATCTTACTATCTACGTAAGTTCCGGCGGAGAAGTGGATCTCTTTAGCGCCACTCTTTGCGACGATCTCTTCTACCGTCTTCTTGTTTACACCAGAACCTGGCATAATCGCTATACGGCCATTAGCCCGCTTTATAAGCTCGCCGATAAGATCGGCACCCTGCAACGCCTGTGGTTGCTGGCCCGAGGTAAGTATACGATCAAACCCGGCTTCGATACAATCCTCCAATGCTTCGAATGGATCACGGGTCATATCAAACGCGCGGTGACAGGTTACCTTCAACGGACGCGCCTTCTCGATCAGCTCGCGACAGCGTGCCTTGTCAATGCGGCCATCCGGCGTAAGGATCCCCAGCACAATGCCGTCTACACTCAGCTTCTGACACTGAGAGATATCGCGCTTCATGCTGTGGAACTCATAAGAAGAGTAATGAAAATCACCGCCGCGTGGACGGATCATGACAAATACATCGAGGCTTACATTCTGACGAACCAGTTCTATAACACCATACGAGGGTGTGGTGCCGCCATCACCAGGGCCGTCACATAATTCGATACGGTCAGCGCCGCCTTCCTGCGCGCGCAACGCAGCATCGATAGTATAAACTACAATCTCTACAGTCATTAGAATTTGCTTTTAGGAGTATGCATGGCGTTACCCGATGCATCGTACACCGCGTAGGTAAAGCCTTTTTGCAGGCAGTATGCACCATACTCGCCCTGTTTGTTCAGCGCCAGGAAGCCTACCTGTATTTCCTTGGCTTTTACAGGATTCTTCTTCACAATACGTTCCACCGCCAGGCGGCATGCATCTTCCGGAGAATGGCCCTGCCGCATAAGCTCTACCACTAAGTGACAGCCTACAATACGGATAACTTCTTCGCCAAGACCGGTAGAGGTCGCTGCGCCCACTTCGTTATCGACATATAAACCTGCCCCGATAATGGGTGAGTCACCCACGCGGCCGTGCATTTTATAAGCCATGCCACTGGTGGTGCACGCACCCGAAAGATTGCCTGCGCTATCGAGCGCGATGATACCGATGGTGTCGTGATTCTCGATGTTGATAACCGGCTTATATTCCGATTTCTTTTGCCACTCCTTCCACGCCTTTTCAGACTCCGGCGTAAGTAAATTCATCTTCTCGAAGCCGCTCTCCAACGCAAACTGCAGTGCACCCTCGCCTACCAGCATAACGTGGGGAGTTTTTTCCATAACGGCACGCGCCACAGAAATGGGGTGCATAATGTGCTCCAGCGCTGCTACCGAACCGCAGTTACCGTTCTCGTCCATAATACACGCGTCGAGCGTAACGTGGCCATCACGGTCGGGCAGGCCGCCATAGCCTACCGACGTTTCGGTTGGGTCAGCTTCCGGAACTTTAGCACCGGCTTCCACGGCATCGAGCGCGCGGCCACCCGCCGACAGCACTTTCCATGCATCGACATTGGCGGCGAGGCCGAAGTTCCAGGTTGATAATACGATGGGTTTGCGAACACCTTTAGCAGGTGTCTCCGCCGCTGCCAGCCCGGGCAACGATGCCGCCGTTGCGCCAAGCGCCGATAGCTTAATAAAATCTCTCCGTGATGCCATACATATGATTAAATCTGTAACATTATATATCCAGTCAAGCATACAACATGGATGCGCGACAACGGGCTTCTGCCCGGTCGTTTACATCCTACTTCTCTTCAATTACTCTTCTCGCCCCTCTGAACCGCTTCTGATAATACTCTGCATATATATTGGTCTCTACCACACCGAGCGTAGAAGAAGCATGGATGAACTTCACCTCATTCTTCGAGCGTACATCGGTAACAAGCCCCACGTGGGTAACCTTTTTCCTCCTCTTGCCCGTAGCGAAAAACACAAGGTCGCCAGGTTCGAGATCGGTCATTTTTTTTACTTCCCTGCCAACCTTACTCTGGTCGGCAGAGCTACGGGGTAACGATACATTGATAGCTGTAAACGAATTGATCAGCAATCCTGAGCAATCCATACCCGAGCGCGTTGTACCTCCGTAACGATACGGAGTTCCGATATACGTGCGTGCCGTGGAGATAACTTTATCCACTTTGCCCTCACGAACGGTAGCTTTCTTCGTTGAAGCACACGAAGCCAGAAAAAGTGTAAGAAGGACGAGGCTGCGAAGAAGAAGCTTTTCGTTAATTTTGATTGAAAAAAATAGCTTCATACTCTAAGTTTAAAAAATAATAGTTCAAATATACTTTATTCATGGCATTTGCAGAAGTATCCACAGACATCATAAGCCAATTTGAGGCCATAGTAGGCCAGGCTAACGTTATCATCGACCCCGAGAAGCGCTACAACTATTCGCACGACGAAACCGAAGATTATTCCTTCCTGCCAGACGTGGTTCTAAAGCCCGGCACTCCCGAAGAGATCAGCGCCATCATGAAGCTCTGCAGCCAGCACATTATACCCGTAACCCCGCGTGGCGGCGGCACAGGCCTTAGCGGCGGCGCCCTGCCCATTCAGAAAGGCGTGGTTATATCCATGGAGCGCTTTAACCGCATCCTCAACATCGACGAACTAAATCTTCAAGCCACGGTAGAACCCGGCGTCATCACCGAAATATTCCAGAACGCGGTAAAGGAAAAAGGCCTCTTCTATCCTCCCGACCCGGCGAGCCGCGGCACCTGCTTCATCGGCGGTAACGTGTCGGAAAACAGCGGCGGCCCTAAAGCAGTAAAATACGGCGTCACCCGCGACTATGTGCTGAACCTGGAAGTAGTGTTGCCGTCCGGCGACATTATCTGGACCGGCGCCAACGTGCTCAAGAACTCCACCGGCTACAACCTCACACAACTGATGTGCGGCAGCGAGGGTACGCTGGGCATCATTACCAAGATCGTATTCAAGCTGCGCGGCCTGCCCCAGAAGTCGGTATCACTGCTGCTCCCCTTTGTGACTAACGAAGAAGCCTGCAAGGCTATTGCCGAGATCTTCCGCGCCGGCGTAACGCCTTCAGGCATGGAGTTCTTCGAACGCGAAGCGGCGATGAAAACCATAGACTACTGTGAGAAGATCTATGCCGCCAAGGTAACGACACAGTTCCCCGAAAATATGGACGCCTACCTGCTCGTGGAGCTCGACGGCAACGACGACGAGATCCTGATGCGCGATGCAGAACGCGTAATGACCGTAGCAGAGAACTTCCAGGTGGGCGAGATACTCTTTGCCGACACAGCCGCTCAAAAAGAAGAGCTGTGGAAGATCCGCAAAAACATATCACCCGCGGTAAAGGCCTATTCACTGAATAAGTCGGAAGATGTAGTGGTGCCACGCGCCAACCTGCCAAAACTCATCGTGGGCATAAAAGAGATCGGCAAAGCTTACGGCTTCAACTCCGTATGTTACGGCCACCTGGGCGACGGCAACCTGCACGTAAACATCCTCAAAGAGCAGATCAGCGACGAAGACTGGAACACTAAGGTAGTCGATGGCATCGGCGAGATCTTCAAGCTCACCGTAAGCCTCGGCGGCACGCTGTCCGGCGAGCACGGCATCGGCATAGCCAAGAAGCCCTATATGTCCATAGCCATGCGTGAAGCCAACCTGGCCGTCATGCGCGGCATCAAAAAAGCCTTCGACCCCCAGGGCATATTGAACCCGGGCAAAATATTTTAACCGGACACTCGGAATGACTGCCGCATAAAAAGCTCTGTAATTACAGGGCTTTTTTCATTATCACATCTATTCCGTAATTTCCGCTAACGATATAGACAACCCTAAACCAGTTCTATGGCACGAATTTATTTACCCATGATCGTACTATTCGCTACGATCATGTCTTGCAAACCAAAACAGGAAGAGCCGAAGACCGAAGACTCTGTCACTACCAGCACACCGGTAGATTCCGCAGCCCACCCGGCACGGCTGAACCAACCCACGCCACAGCAATCTATGGACGGCTACGTAAGCCTGTTCGACGGACAAACCATGAACGGCTGGCAGGTATTTAAAAAGAAAGAGAACGACAGCTGGGAAGTAGCCGACGACGCGCTGCACTGCAAACCCTTTAACGAGAACGGCACCAACAAACGCGCCGACATCAGAACAACCACCGAATACGAAAACTTCGACCTGATATTCGACTTCAAGATCTCTCAGCAAGGCAACAGCGGACTGATGTTCCGCGTATCGGAACAGTTCGATGAGCCCTATGCCTCCGGCCCCGAGTACCAGGTGATTGACGACAAAGGTTATCCCGGAGATCTGAAAGACGTACAACTTACCGGCGCCAACTACGACATGCAGGTAGCAGATGCCAACAAGCCGCTCAAGCCCACCGGCGAGTGGAACACGGGCCGCCTTGTAGTAAACGGCAAGCATGTAGAACACTGGCTGAACGGCACCAAAATAGTAGAATACGAACTCGGCTCCGACGACTGGAAGAAACGGCTGAAAAACAGCAAGTGGAAAGATTTTCCCGGCTACGGCCTAACTCAAAAAGGCTACATAGATCTCCAGGACCACGGCAATGAAGCGTGGTTCCGAAACATCTTCATCAAAACATTATAAAAAACAAACACGAGCCGGAAGTTGATTCCGGCTCGCGTTTTTAGTCCCACACGCGCAACACCCGCCATACACGCAAGCTGCCCCAAGTCTTAACAAATTCACTCCCAATCCCCACACTGCCTCTCCTGCATTCATCCTGTTCATCCTTACATCCATTAATCCTTGTCCAATTTCCGTATCTTTCCGGCATGTGTGGAATAACCGGCATCTTCTCCTTCAACCTGGTTGGCAAGTTCAATAGAATCAACATCGCGAAGGCCACGATGGCCCTGGAAAAACGCGGACCGGATTATCAGGACATCTATACAGACGAATGGGTTGCCTTGGGGCACCGCCGCCTTTCCATCATAGACACCAGCAACATTGCGCATCAACCCATGTGGGATGAGAGCCGCCGGTACTGCATCGTATTCAACGGAGAGATCTTCAACTTCCGGGAGCTGCGCGAAGAGCTGGCTGGCAGGGGCTATACGTTCTTTTCACAGTCAGACACCGAAATACTCTTAAAGCTCTATATCGATCAGAAAGAAAAGGCCCTCGACAAACTCAATGGCTTCTTTGCTTTCTGCGTATATGATGTGCAGGAGCAAAGCTTCTTTGTGGCGCGCGACCGCTTTGGCGTAAAACCACTGCTCTATACGTTTGATGAAGACAAGTTCATCTTTGCATCCGAGATGAAATCCATAATACAGTATGGCATCGAAAAGCAGATCGACCACACATCGCTCAATACATATCTTCAGCTGAACTACATACCCGCGCCGCACACCATCTTCACCAATGTAAAGAAGCTGCTGCCCGGACACTATGCTTACGTAAAAGGACGCAAGCTCAGCATCGCTCCGTACTACATCATACCGTACAACCGCGCGCAGGCAGAAAACAACACATTGTCTTATACAGACGCACAGCAGAAGTTTGCCACGTTACTGGAAGCCGCTGTGCAGCGTCGGCTGGTGGCCGATGTGCCACTGGGATCGTTCCTGAGTGGTGGTATAGACTCTTCTGTCGTAACAGGATTAGCCAGTCGCCATGCAAAAGGGCTACATACATTTTCAGTAGGCTTTCGCGACGAGAAGTTCTTCGACGAAACACACTATGCGCGGCTTGTGGCCAAACACTTCGGCACGGAGCACACGGTATTCTCGCTCACGAACGACGATCTCTACGCCCACGTACACAACATACTCGATTACATAGACGAGCCTTTTGCCGACTCCTCAGCCATCGCGGTATATATACTCAGTAAAGAGACGCGCAAGCATGCCACCGTAGCGCTATCAGGCGACGGCGCGGATGAGATGCTGGCAGGCTACAACAAACATGCAGCCTTTTACCGCATTATCAATAAGGGATTCAGTGAGGATCTTGTGGCATCACTGCTGCCGTTCTGGAAAGCATTGCCGCAGTCGCGTAGCAACCCGCTGGCCAACAAGGCGCGCCAGCTGCGCCGTTTTGCCGAGGGCATGAAGCAATCCACACCGGATCGCTACTGGCAATGGGCCGGTTATGCTACACACACCGACGCAAACAATCTGCTGCTGCAACAACCCGATGCCGCGCAGGAACAGGAATACCAGGCACGCCGGCACGATATACTGAAGCACCTGCCCCAGAGCAACGAAAGCATGAACGACATCCTACTTACCGACATGCTGCTGGTATTGCCAAACGATATGCTTACTAAAGTAGATCTGATGAGCATGGCCAATGGCCTCGAAGTGCGCACCCCATTCCTCGACTACGAGCTTGTAAACTTCACCTTCAGTCTTCCAACAGATCATAAAATAAACGCGTCATTGCGAAAACGCGTGGCACAGGATGCTTTCCGATCACTGCTACCGGCAGAGCTCTACAACCGCCCCAAAAAAGGCTTCGAGGTGCCGCTGCTCAAATGGTTCCGTCGGGAAATGAAATCCCTTATCGCAGACGATCTACTTTCAGAAAAATTTATCGCCGAGCAAGGGATCTTCAGCTATCCCGCGATCCGCGCGCTGAAAGAGCAACTCTTCTCCAATAATCCCGGTGATGTACATGCCCGTATCTGGGCGCTTATCGTGTTCCAGTGGTGGTGGCGGAAGACACTCGCATAGCAAGAATATAATTACTGTCCCGCCCAACCTATAGTACTCCGCGCGTTTCCGCTGGAGTATAACAGCCATTTCACCGGTTCAACAACTATTTTTTAAGGAGCTTTCCTTTTATCCAAAAACAAGTCCTTCTGTCATGTGCACCGCAACCGGCGGTGATTTTTGTACAACTATTTACTGGCGTTGACTCTATATTTAAATCGTGTGCGCTGGCTTGTTTCCTGACGCCAGGGCATGGTTATGATAATAGTTATAAATGCCTATGAAACAAGCTGTACTTCTTCTCTCTGTTTGTTTATTGATGTGGAACTCTTCGGCAACAGCCCAGCAGGTGGCGATGAGCCGGGAACAGGTTATGGCGATGACTCCCGAATGGAAAGGCGAACGCCTGCCCGACGGACGACCGCTTGTGCCCGATAACATCCTGAGCCGGCTTAAAAACATTTCACTGGAAGAAGCATGGGGCGTACTGCGAAACTCCGGATATAACAATCAGTTTGAAGGCGACTGGATGGTCCTCCGGCCCGATCAGGTGCTGGTAGGCCGCGCGCTTACCGTTCAATATCTTCCCAAGCGCCAGGACTATGACAACCTGGTTCGCGCAAAGGGTAAAGCAGAGAACCGCCTCGGTAACTTCAACTCCTGGCCCATCGATATGTTAAAGCCCGGCGATGTATATGTAGCCGATAGCTATGGAAAAATAGTAGACGGTACGCTGATAGGCGACAACCTTGGAAACTCCATCTACACGAAGTCGAAGAACGGAGTGATCTTCTATGGCTCCGTGCGCGATACCGAAGGGCTCGAAAAAATAGAAGGATTCAATGCATGGGTCAAGGGATACGATCCATCGTATATACAAGAGATGATGCTGGGCGGCATAAACCTGCCGATACGTATAGGCAGGGCTGTCGTGCTGCCGGGCGATGCCGTGCTGGCCAAAAAAGGCGGCATCGTATTTATACCGGCGCACCTGGTAGAAGATGTGGTTATCAATGCGGAGTTCATTGCGCTCCGCGATCAGTTCGGCCATCAACGGCTGCGTGAAGGCAAATACACACCCGGACAGATCGACCAGCAATGGACAGACGAAATCAAGAAAGACTTTTTGAAATGGCTGGATCAGAATCCTGACAAGCTGCCGATGTCGCGCCCCGAGCTCGACGCCTATATGAAAAAGAGAACGTGGTAAGATCGCGTTCAGCAAATCACATAAACTTAACAAAGTACATGAGAAATCCATCACAAAAATTTTTGGAACGGCTGGGTGTGAAAGAACCCGTGCCGGAAACGGAGCCTCAGCTTGAAGGAGAAAACAACCGCAGAAGCTTCCTGAAAAAGGCAGGACTCGGCGGCCTTATGTTAGGCGGCTTTATGTTCAGCTCGCTGGAAGATACACTCGCGCAGTCGACCTCGAACGTAAACCGTAACTCCAGTCCATCCGATCTCAAGATCACGGATATGCGTTTTGCCGTAGTCATGAACGGACACATGCGTTGCCCCATTATACGCATAGACACCAACCAGGGTATATCAGGCCTGGGAGAGGTGCGCGACGGCGCGTCGTGGCGTTACGCCATGTTCCTCAAGAGCCGCATACTCGGCATGAACCCTACCAGCGTAGAGATGATCTTCAAACGTATTAAACAATTCGGCTTCCATGGAAGACAGGGTGGTGGCGTTTGCGGTGTAGAGATGGCATTGTGGGACCTGGCCGGCAAGGCATATAATGTACCGGCATACCAGATGCTCGGCGGTAAGTACCGCGATAGAGTAAGATTATATGCCGACACGCCCGAAGGCGAAAACGAAGCAGACTTTGTAGCCAAAGTAAACCGCCGCATGAAAGAGGAAGGCTTCACGTTTATGAAAATGGACTTCGGCATAGAGCTGCTCAAAGGAATACCGGGTACAACCAGCAACTCTAACTACTGGGATATAGGCCGCCAATGGACTAACGAGCCAATGACCTATGGTGGAACCGAGCACCCTTTTACACAAGTGCAGATAACCGACAAAGGGCTGGAGATCCTCACACAGCGAATCGCTACCGTACGCGAGAAGATCGGCTACGAGATACCGCTCGCCTCCGATCATTACGGCCACTTCGATCATAACAACGCCATACGCCTGGGCCGCGCCGTAGAGAAGTACCGCCTGGCATGGCTCGAAGACCTTATCCCCTGGCGCTTTACCGATCAGTGGCGGCAGATCACCGAAGCCATCGAAACACCCACGCTTACCGGTGAAGACATTTATCTAAAGGAAGAGTTTATCAAGCTTATCGACGCGCGGGCTGTAGACCTGGTGCATCCGGACCTGGCTACCTCGGGTGGCCTGCTGGAGACAAAGAAGATCGGCGACTATGCAGAAGAGCGCGGCGTGGCTATGGCTATGCACTTTGCCGGCACGCCGATATCGTTTATGGCCAATGTACATTGTGCAGCAGCCACACAGAACTTCGTAGCACTGGAGCATCATTCGGTCGATGTGGACTACTGGCCAAGCCTCGTAAAGACAAAGAAGCCGATGATCGAAAAAGGGTTTGCCATCGTACCCGATGCACCCGGCCTCGGCATAGAGCTGAACGAAGAGGTAGTGAAGAAACATCTGGACCCTGAATATACAGCGTACTTCGCGCCGACCACTGATTGGGACAAAGACCGCTCGTGGGACAGGCTGTGGAGCTAGTGTATCGCCCGATTTTTTTGTAACAGAACTAACCTATGCCTGACAATACAGTACGTTCAAAAATATTTTTTATACTGGCGGCCCTGGCCCTCGTCGGTTATGTGGCGTTAACAATGGCCAATAGCCATGCTTACGGCGGGTGGCTGCTTATGATCTTCTTTCTTTTCATAGCGCTGGCCTTCAGAGGTTACGAGCTGTTGAAAGGCTACTCGTTTACGCTGGCCATTTTCGCCGCCGTGAGTATGGCCATGTATTACCCGGACTACTTTGTGTACGTAGGCGGCTTTAAACTCTCAAAGTTAATAGTGCCGCTTATGCAGATCATCATGTTCGGCATGGGCACGGGGCTTAGTCTGAAAGACTTCGCGCGCGTACTGCAGATGCCGAAAGGAGTTATTGCCGGAGTTGTCTGTCATTACCTGATCATGCCTACGGTAGCCCTTATCGTTACGAAGATCTTTTCGTTTCCGCCGGAAATATCTGCCGGTATAATACTCGTCGGCAGTTGTCCCAACGGGCTTGCATCGAATGTAATGACCTACCTGGCCCGCGCTAACCTGGCGCTGTCGGTAACGCTTACGGCGATCTCTACACTTATCGCCCCGTTTGTCACACCGTTGTTCATGCAGCTGCTCGCAGGCCAGTACATAGAGGTAAACCTTGCCGCTATGGTGTGGGATATTACAAAGATCATCCTGCTGCCCATAGGCGCCGGCCTCGTCTTTAACTACTTCCTGCATGGCCGGTTCAAGGTCCTGGATACGATCATGCCCTTCATCTCGATGTTTGCCATAGCGTTGATCATCGTAGTGATCACAGCAGCCGGTCGTAATGACCTGCTGGTGGTAGGGCCGCTGCTGATCGTAGCCGTATTGACACACAACCTCTGCGGATATTTTCTCGGCTATTGGTCAGGCCGCTTACTGAGAATGCCTGAAAAGGATTGCCGCACCATCGCACTGGAAGTAGGTCTTCAGAATGCAGGTCTGGCTTCCAGCCTTGCACTCGGCATGGGCAAGCTCGCCACGGTAGGACTGGCTGCCGCTGTGTTCGGCCCGACGATGAACATTACCGGATCTACACTCGCGCTGTGGTGGCGATCGAAACCGCTGCCCGAAGGCGGAGAACTCACACCCGAAGAAGTAAATGTAAAACACTGATATACCATAAACCCTAAACAGAACCTAAACCATGGTATCGCGAATGAAACTGGCAGGTGCAATCCTGCTGCTATGTTATAGCAACGCAATAGCACAACAGATATCGAAGGAAGAGCTGATCTTCCTCACACCGTTGTGGAAAGGTGAGCGCTTTGAAGACGGACGGCCAAAAGTGCCCGATGCCATCCTGAACCGCATGAAGCTCGTCACGCTCGAAGAAGCCTGGGCCGTACTAAAAGGCGACAACTATAAACATCAGTACGAAGACGGATGGATGACCGTCAACCCGGACAGCGTTCTCGTAGGCCGCGCGGTAACCGCCATCTTTATGCCCGGCCGCCCCGATATACACCGCGTGATCGACGACAAAGGCCACAACGTAGACAAGCGCGTGAAATCGCAAAACTCCTGGCCGATAGATATGCTGGTAAAACGCGATGTCTATGTAGTAGACCAGTTCGGCGCGCATGAAGACGGACCGACCATAGGCGATAACCTCGGCAATTCAATTTACACCAAGACCGGGAACGGCATAGTGTACGACGGCGCGATACGCGACATAAACGGATTGAAAGAGATCAAACGGTTTACGTCGTTCTTCCGCACATATCACCCCTCTCATCACCTGAACAACCCCGATGGCGAGCTTAACACAACGCTCGTCGGTATAAACAAACCAACGCGCATCGGCAAGGCTACTGTAATGCCTGGCGACGTAGTGCTGGGCCGCGACGGCGGTGTGATCTTTATTCCACCGCATCTTGCCGAACAGGTTGTAAAGACTTCCGAGATCGTACGGCTCCGCGACATGTTCGGCCACCAGCGACTGCGCGAACAAAAATATACACCCGGGCAGATCGACTCACGATGGTCCGACGACATCGAGAAAGATTTTTCGAAATGGCTCAACGATCACATCAACGAGCTGCCGGTTCCAAAAGATCAGATAAAGGAGCTTTTGAAGAACCGTACATGGTAATCGCCTTATACCTCTAAACGAATTGATACATGACACAATCAAACTCGCGCCGTTCGTTCTTTAAAAAAGCTGCGCTCACGGCAGGTGCGCTGGCTCCATTGTCAGGATTTGCACAGGGTCTCGAGACCGCACTCGACCGATCACCTAAAATGATGGGTAAGCCCGCAGACCTGAAAGTAACCGAGATAAAATGCGGCTATATTCGCAACGGGCACAGCCTCTTTGTAAAAGTATATACCAACCAGGACATTTGGGGCTGTGGCGAAGGCGTCGACGCTACGCCGGGCACCTACCATTTGGTTAAGATGTTCGAGACCCGCATCAAAGGCAAGAACCCGCTAAACGTGAACCGGCTTGCCGAGGACATCCGTCGGTCGGGTTTTTTCGAAGGCGCACAGTCGGGTATGTATGTAGCCGTACTCACCGCCATCGAAACCGCGCTGTGGGATATCGCCGGAAAAGCACTGGGTGTACCCGTATATCAACTGCTGGGCGGCAAGTTCCGCGACAAGATCCGTGTGTATTGCGATACAGCGTTATATCAAACCAACCTTCCCACACCGAAGGACTTTGCCAACAGCGCGCTCGAGGCAAAGAAGATGGGCTTCACTGCTATCAAGTTCGACCTCGACCAGTTTAACGACCCGGCGAAATACGATAAGTATAACTGGACCGCCAGCCCCGGCGAACTGCAACGTATGGTAGACCAGGTTGCCGCCGCACGCGAAGCCGTTGGCCCCAATATCGATATCTGCCTGGACATGCACGGCCGCTACGACGCACCCACCGCGCACCAGGTAGCCAAACGCCTCGAACCCATGAACCTGATGTGGCTGGAAGAGCCAATCCCCGCTGAAAATGTGGAAGCGTATAAACTTATCGCCGACTCAACCAGCACGCCCATCTGCGCCGGCGAAAACCACTACCTGGCATATGGCTTCAGACGTATGCTTGAAATAGGTGCCGTAGATATCATTATGCCCGATCTGCAAAAAGCCGGAGGCCTTGGCGAAGGACAACGTATAGCCAACCTGGCAAACTTATATTATGTGCCCTTTGCCCCACACATGGTGGCATCATATCTCGGTGCCATGGCCTCATGCCACGTATGCGCTTCTGTACCGAACTTCCTTATACTGGAATGGCAGATATACTTCCATACGGACCCGATGTTCAAAGAGATCATAAAATTCGATGGCCCCCAGGTCGAGAACGGATTTATCACGCTCTCCGAAAAACCCGGCATCGGCGTAGAAATAAACGAAGAAGGTATGAAAAAATACGCCACCGAAGGCATACCCTTCTTCAAATAAAATCACCCATAACACAAACATCCATAACCAAACATCCGATCCCAACAGCACACACCGGGATCGGATGCTAATTCATCTTGCCCATCCTTTCATCCATTAATCCTGTTCTGACAATTCCTCCTGAACTCCCCCGGCGTATAACCAGTCAGTTTCTTAAAAGTCGTGGAGAAATGTTGTGAAGAATAGAAACCCGTATCCAATGCAACATCCGTCACGTTCACGTTATGCGCTTTCAGCATCCGGATGGCTTCCGATATACGCAGATTGATCAGATAATTCTGGGGCGAGAAGCCGGTATAGCGCTTTACTTTTTCTGTAAACGCTGTAGTGCCCAGCCCGATTAGCGCCGCCATCTCGTCCACCGTCCATTGGTGTGCAAGGTTCTGCCGGAGGCTTTGCTCGAGCTTCATAAACGTCTGCGGAAAATCGTGTCGTGCATTATTTTGTCTCGAAGACTGACGGGCGATCAATATAAAAAGCTCATCGACCAATTGGTTGACACGCGTGCAATACCCTATTTCCTCGTGAAACAACTCGTGCTCTATGTTATGCAGTATAGCCGCTGCTTCCTTCATTTCAAGAAGAACGGGTGAATTCTGAAGAAGCAGCATCTTCGCCACGGTAAGGCCTTCGTGTTCCGAAAGGCCACTCCATTTACTCAGCAGCATTTCACCCGGGGCGTCGAGATGTTCTATCTGCACATGTAACCAGTAAAGCGATCCTATATTAAGCACGTTCTCCTCACCACAAAAAGTCTGGCCGGGCAGGATAAAAGCGAGATCGCCCGGGAAAAGAATATGATGCTGATGATTGATGATCCATTCAAACTTACCTTCTACTATATAGTAGACTCGCAGATTATCCGTAGCCGTAGCATACAGCGAGTTCAGTTGAATGCTGTTGTTTTTCTTCAGCGCGAATTCGGCAATGCGCGAAAACGGCTGTAGTTCTTTCGACGATCCTTGCTGAAGTATGTATTGATTCATTCGGCACTGTGGGGTTGGTGCTATCATGAAAATACAATGTGTAAACGGCTAATCCTGACTATAAGCGGTTTTTTTTTAATACATGGCCAAATTGGCGGAATTTGCCCTTAAATCAACGCCATAAACGTCTTCAACAGCTTATTTCTACGCCTTTCCACCATCTCCTACGTCACCGCAACCGTTTGTTTAATATTCACCACCGGTTTTTATTGGAAGTACAGCGGTCGAAAGTTCAGAAACTTTAGGTCAACCCTGATAGTATTAGACCTCTCTAGCCGATGTAATAATGATAAGCTGGTCCCGATCTGCTATTACGCTCTAAAAGACTTCTTTGAAAGTCATAGCAGGAAAGACGTGCTGTATACCGATGCTATTGAATTGAATATAACATAATTTTTAAACCTATGCGAAAACACTACGTATTGATCGGCATGCTCACAATGCTATGCCATGAGGCCTTGCCAAACGGCACTGAAGGGTATTCGTTGAATTTTTTCGTACGAGCCGTCCCTATCCAGGTAACAGGTACGGTTACCGAAGAGACAGGCTCTCCTCTTCCGGGTGTGAATGTGGTTGTGAAAGGAACAACGACCGGCGTAGTGACAGATGCCGATGGAAAATATAGTATTGAGATCGCCGATGGCGGTATTCTCGTCTTCTCGTTTATTGGCTATAAACAGCAGGAAGTAGCCGTAGGATCACGATCAGTTGTCGATCTTGTAATGGAGCCGGATCTGCAGTCTTTGGATGAGATTGTCGTTACCGCGCTGGGTATAGAGAAAACCACTAAAAGCCTGGGGTACGCTACCTCCAAAGTAAACTCCGATCAGCTTACGATAAACCGTACGCCCAATCTGATGAACTCGTTGCAGGGCAAGATAGCCGGTGTGAACATCGCCGGCCTTGGCACAGGTCCTGGCGGTACATCGAAGATCCGTATTCGTGGGCAATCCTCTATGGGTGGGCAGAACAGCCCGCTGATCGTAGTCAATGGTGTGCCTATAGATAATACCAACTTCGGCACGAACCCGGTAGGCACGGGCTCCAATACCGATGGCTCGCAGAGCGTACGCGGCGGCGGTGGTGGTGGTGGTAACACATCCGACGGCGGCGACGGTCTGCAAAGTATAAACCCCGACGATGTAGAAAGCATGACTGTACTGAAAGGTGCAGCAGCAGCAGCGCTCTACGGCTCACGCGCAAAAGACGGTGTGATCATGATTACCACCAAATCCAAAGGCGAAGGCAGAGGTATCGGTATCGCCTATAACCTGAACTACACGCGGGAAAGAGCGATGGACTTTACCGACTATCAATATGAATATGGTCAGGGCGAGAACGGAATCCGCCCCACAACACCCAATACAGGCACGGGCCAATGGTCTTTTGGCGAGAAGTTTCAACCTGGCATGACACAGGTGTTGTTCGATGGCGTAACTGTACCGTATGAGCCGCAACGCCATATAATAAATGACTTCTTCCGCACAGGCGAGAACATGACCAACACGGTGTCCGTATCGTCGGGAACCGACAGAGGCGGCATAAACGTGTCTATCTCCAACCTCGAAAGCAAAGGCATCATGCCAAACAACTCGTTCAACCGCAAAACGATAAATCTCGGTTTCCAGCAGGAGCTGTCGTCTAAATTCAGCATCCGTGGTAGCGCAAACTATTCGCACGAAACGAATAAGAATGCGCCAAACATTGCGAACCAGGATAACTCCATTCCTACAGCGCTTTACAGCATGGCTAACTCTATGCCGCTGTCGCTGCTGGATGAGAAGAAGTATGATGCCAACGGAAACGAGGCATTCTGGTCACGGTTCCAGAACCGAACCAATCCATACTTCACACTGGCCAAACAGTTTCAGAACGTTACCCGTGACCGTTTGTTTGGTAACATCTCGATGAAGTACAACATCAACTCATGGTTGTGGGTGCAGGGCCGTATAGGCCAGGATTACTGGTCGCGCGACCAGGACTATAACAACTATCCCAATGGCGTGCAATCAAGAGCACGCTCATCCGTACAGGGCTTCATCGATGGATTGTATACACAGGAATCACGCCGCTTCCGCGAAACAAACATGGACTTCCTGGTGAATGGGCGACGTAAGTTCGGCGACTTCGGAATCGATGCAAATATCGGTGGTAACCGCATGTACCGCCGCATGGACCTGAACAGCGTACAGGTGCAGGACTTCCCGATGCGCGACGTATACCTCGTGCAATACGGTCGTGTGAAGAACCCGCAATACTCTTTAACACGCCGCGCCGTAAACTCGTATTACGGATCAGCCGAGCTCTCGTATAAGGAAATGCTGTACTTAACCGGAACCTATCGAAAGGACTATTTCTCTACACTGGCAAAAGGCTCACGCGGTATTCCGTATACATCCGTCAGCGCAGGCTATATCTTTACAGAATCCTTCACCGCACCATCGTGGCTTACGTCAGGAAAACTGCGCGCAGCATACGGTCGCGTGGGCAGCGATGCCGACGTAGCACCTTACTCCACATCATTGTACTATAATATAAACGGCGTACTCTTTGCTAATCAGCCCGTGGGTGTTATCAATGGCAACTCTATACCCAACCCCACACTAAGGCCTATGCGTGTAAACGAGCTTGAAGTAGGTCTCGACCTGAAATTCTTCGAAAACCGGTTGAGTGTGGATCTTGCCGCATACGAGAAGAAATCGATCGATCAGATCATATCCGCTCAGGTATCGGATGCATCAGGCTTTGCTAACTCTACGGTGAACCGGGGTGAAAGCCGCAACCGCGGTATCGAAGCATTAGTGAATGTTGTTGTGCTGGAAACCGGTGACTTCGATTGGGAGTTCACGGCCAATGCAGCCTATAACAAAACAAAGGTTCTGCAACTGCTCACCAGCACACCCGGCGAGCGCATCACAACAGCAACACACGTATTCAACGGTGAGCTTCGCCAGATCGTAGGCGAGGAAATGGGTCAGCTTGCTGGCTTCGGCTACCTGCGTGACGATCAGGGCCGGCAGGTATTCGGAAACGACGGCATACCGCTCGCAACAGCCGCCTTCCTGAACTATGGCAGCGCATTGCCCAAATGGGTTGGTGGTTTCACGAACACCTTTAAATATAAGGGCATTACACTATCTGTATTGATTGACTACAAACTGGGTGGCAAGATGATCTCCGGCACGAACTTCAACGCAGTTCGCCATGGCCTGCATAAGATGACGTTGCCCGGCCGCGACGGAGGCGTAATAGGCGAAGGTGTAAACCAGAACGGCGAAGTAAACACTGTAGCGGCCCCATCAGAACGATACTGGGAAACAGTTCGCACACGGCAGATCATAGAACCGATCGTATACAACTCCGGTTATTGGAAACTTCGCCAGATCACGTTAAGCTACGACTTCACCAAGTTCCTGCCTGACGATTTCCCGATGAAATCCGTAAGGCTCAGTTTTGTGGCCAACAACGTGCTGATGATCAAGAAATGGGTACCGAACATAGACCCCGAATCGTTTGGCTATAGTTCAGACAACCTGGTAGGCCTTGAGTCTACAGGTATGCCTACTACACGCAGCCTTGGATTTAACCTGAATGCCAAATTCTAAACGAAGCAAAGCCATGAACTATATAATGAATAAAACGAAGCAGATCATACTGGTGGCGGCGCTTATGCTGTTTGCCACGGCATGCGAAAAAGACTTCGACGAGATCAATACGAACACCACCGCGCTGCCTACGATAGATCCTGTACTGCTACTGAATGGCGCAACACTCGGCTGTTCCTATACAACCGGCGCTTCCGGCGGCAGCGGACTTATATACGACGCCAGCATCGTACAACAGATCGTATCGCCCGTGCTTGGTCTTACCAGCGGCGGCAACTTCAATAAAGAAAATCGCCCTGCCTCGGCTACGCTGTGGCAAAACTATTACCCCAACGTAATCCGCAATACGAAGACCATTCTGCAAATACTCAACGAGGACAAATCAAACACGCGTGATAACCTCCGCCAGATGACACGCATCCTGCAAGCCTATGCATTTATGGTGCTGACCGATGAATACGGCGATATACCCTATACCAACGCCGGCGACGGATATACAGACCTCAACTTCTTTCCGGCTTACACCCCACAGCCGGATATCTATGCCGACCTGATCAAGGAGCTCACAGAAGCCTCTGCCGCACTCAACGCTTCCGGCAAGATAGAAACGTCGGATGTGCTCTACTCCGGTAATATTGCACAATGGAAAAAGTTCGGATACTCACTGTTGCTTCGCGCTGGCATGAGGTTAAGCAAAGTAGATCCTGCCCGCGCTGCAACCGTAACGGCTGCAGCTTTCGCCGGCGGCGTAATACTGGCCAATGCCGATAACGCTGCTGTACGCCACGACAGCAACAACAACAACGGTTTTGGCGGTACTCTGAACTCTACCGAAGCAGCCAACTATTACCTGGCTGAGCCATTTGTAAATTACCTCAAGAGCACAGGAGATCCTCGTCTTAAATCCATAGCCGTGCGTTACGTCGGCGCCACCTCTGGAGCAGATCAGGGCGTCGGCAAGGCCAGCGCCACCACAGACCCGGCACAACAAGTAGGCATGCCGGTCGGTACCAACACAACGTCGCCTGTGGTGGGCGGCGTCGGTACATACTTCGCATACAGCCAGGCAGATCGTGGCCGTATAGCCACGCAGCTAACACCTATATTCCTCGTTACCGCTGCGCAGTGTCAACTACTGCTGGCCGAGGCTAGAAACCGCGGCTGGATAACCACCGGCAACGAAGAAGACTATTATAATGCAGGTGTAAGACTGCACATGGAGCAAATGGCATCCTACAGCGCAGCCTCTGCTATCGACGGAACAACCATCACGAATTACCTGCTGGCTAATCCGTACAATCCCGCAAATGCCTTAGAAATGATCAATACTCAGTATTGGGTAGCGTCGTTCCTGAATACCCCGGAAGCATTTGCCAACTTCCGCCGCAGCGGCTTCCCGGCTCTTACGCCAAACCCATCTACGGGCCAGGATATAGCCAGCGGCTTCATACGTCGTCTGCAATATCCAACGTCTGAAGTATCCGTAAATGCAGCCAACCTCCAGACAGCCTCCGAACGCATGGGTGGCGAAAAGATGGACACACGTGTATGGTGGGACGGCGGTAAATAAATACAAACAATATCTGGCGGCTGTTTCCATTATTGAAAACAGCCGCCAGTTTTTACAAAGAACTGGCGCAAGCATGAAAATCTACAAAACAAAAAAAGGCATCGTTATCAATCACGAAGACAAGTATTATCGCTCCATTGAAACCGATTGGAATGTGCTGGTCAATCGTTCCGGGCTTTATGCCAAACTTCAGAACGAGTTGAAAACGCTCAAGGCTGATTCATCACTGCAACAAGAAATAGATAGCGGCCTGCACGCACCGATAGGCCACCAGGAGATCTGGGCTTCCGGCGTTACTTATCTGCGAAGCCGCGAAGCGCGCATGGAAGAATCGAAAGATGCCGGCGGAGGAGATTTCTACGCCCGCGTATATGAAGCCGAACGACCCGAGCTGTTCTTCAAAGCACCAGCCTATCGCACCGTGGGCTCAGGCGAGCCCGTGCGCATACGCAAGGACTCAAAGTGGAACGTACCCGAACCAGAGCTTACATTATTTATATGCTCAGGCGGATCGATAGAAGGCTACACCATTGGAAACGATATGTCCTCACGCGACATCGAAGGCGAAAACCCACTATATCTGCCACAAGCCAAATCATACGACGGCTCTGCTGCTATAGGCCCGTGCCTGTATGTACCCTCCGGCCCCATACATGCCGACACTCCTATCAGCATAGAGATCATCCGCAGCGGCCAGGCCGTATTCACCGGCAACATCTCCATCAACCGCATGAAACGAAAACACACCGAGCTGGTCAGCTTCCTCTTCCGCGAAATGTCATTCCCCTTCGGCACCTACCTCATGACCGGCACCGGCGTGGTCCCTCCCGACTCTTTCACCCTTACCACCGACGACGAAATACGCATCACAATCGACCCCATCGGCACACTCACCAACCGCGTCGCCTAAGGAGCTGACGTACAAAACTGTCATAAAAGTTAACCCTTATTATGTGGGGTTTGCCGCAAGGCATTTAGCCCTTAGCTGGCGCAAGTATGACACTTGTGTCCACCATGATGTCCGGCCCCAAAAAGCACTTCCCCAATCACCGTTTCAACAACTAACGCGATTGCGAAGACATATCGCCATACCTACCCGCATCGCAAGCGTGTACAGAACACTTTACACAAAGACAAAAATGTCATGCTTTTTCAGACACACACGCACACACCACGTTCCCATATTGATCATCTTCTGGTAATAGTCACTTAACGTTACTAAAGGCAACAAAACGACAAATCCTCCATTCCGTCATAAAACTTGACATTTTAGATCACTTGGGATCTCGATTCCAAATTGGGAATTAACGATTAATAATCAATCACTTACATCATCTATACGGTTCTCGCCTTCACCGGGTACGCCCCCTTTTCATGTGCTTGTTTTGAACAATCAAAAACCAAATTCTTCGAGAACATGAAAAAAACATCTTTACTACTTTTAGTGTGTCTGGCGTTTACAGTAGCCGTTAAGGCTCAGGAGTTCAAGAAATTCAAAGTAGCCGTAGGTGGTGGTTATGCAAGCCCTGCCGGTAGCGGCGCTAAAGGTGGCGTGTTGTTCTACATCGAACCCGCTTACCGTATACAGGACAATATCTCTGTAGGTCTTCGTTGGGAGCAGGCCCTCGTGGTGCGCGGCTTCTCTGAAGACGTACCCAGCGGTGTTGACCTGAACATCGCCGGTATCGGCTCGTACACCCTGAATGGACAGTACTATTTCAACAACAACAACTTCCGTCCTTTTGTAGGCCTCGGTTTCGGTATCTACAATCTGGCAGCTGTAAAGTATGATGCTGGTGGCCAGACCGACCAGGTAGCCGTAGCCTCTGGCTCTAAGGTAGGTTTCTACCCCCGCGTAGGCTTCGACCTCAAC
>Ga0247764_1000178_pt1 | contig 23574 bp, 11 predicted proteins | sample UWRJL051202B4_FD_179932 | JGI IMG/M metagenome (GOLD analysis project Ga0247764, IMG submission 179932) | Plant litter microbial communities from Arlington Agricultural Research Station in Wisconsin, United States - UWRJ-L051-202B-4 | ecosystem: Environmental > Terrestrial > Plant litter >...
ACCCGACATTTTTTTTGTTCCTGTACGTCGTTGTGCGGCTATCCCGATCATATTCCTTTGTACTTTAGGACATGCGAATACTGAGCTTTACCCTGGCCGTCATGTTCGTGATCTTTGCCTTCCTGCAGATCAACGACCCCGACCCTGTACATTGGATACTGATCTATGGCGCCATGGCCGTGATCTGTATTATGGCAGGGTTCGAATATTATCCAAAGAAGATCATGATCCTGCTTTTCCTGATCTATACAGGATACAGCATCGTGTTTATCCCCGGGGTTCAGGAATGGATGCAGCAGCGGGACAAGGGCGTTATTTTCGACGATCTCGCCAAGATGGAGCATCCCTATATCGAGACGTCGCGTGAGTTCCTGGGGCTATGGATATGCAACGCGGTTCTCATTTTGCACTTCATTCGTTCCCGTAAAAAATAATCGCGGTGAGTAGTTCCTTCGCCCGAATTGCCCGTATTTTAACGCAGTAAGGCCATTGGCTCCTCCCGATAGCTATCGGGATGGGGGCAAGTCTCGCAGGCAACGTTTTTGCACCGCGGGCAGGATAAACCCTGGCCTTTTCTTTTATATATTCAAGGTAATATGAACAAAGCATTAGGGTGTATTGTTGCTGCCGCGCTCCTGGCCGGTTGCACCAGATCCAACGAAAAAATCCCCCCTGTAACCTCCATGGACAACGCCTCCGGAAAAATTGTAATCTACCAGATGATGACCCGCCTGTTTGGCGACACTACCGCGTTCAACAAGCCTTATGGCACGATCGAGGAAAACGGCGTGGGTAAATTCAACGATATAAACGATGCGGCGCTTACGGGCATCAAAAATCTTGGCGTTACGCACGTGTGGTATACGGGCATAATCGAGCATGCTGTTCTTTCCGACTACCTGAAGTACGGTATTTCACTCGACGATGCGGATGTTGTGAAAGGCCGCGCCGGATCACCCTATGCGATCAAGGATTATTACGATGTCAATCCCGATCTGGCGGTAGATGTGCCCAACCGTATGAAGGAGTTCGAGCGGCTGGTAGATCGTACGCATGGCAAGGGATTGAAAGTTCTTATCGACTTTGTGCCCAATCATGTGGCCCGCAGTTATCACTCGGATGTGAAGCCCGATAATATAAAAGACCTCGGCGAAGGTGACGATACTACGGCTACTTTTAAAGCCAGCAATAACTTCTACTATCTGCCTGGGCAGTCGTTCCAGGTACCGGCCGATTATGTGGCGCTCGGTGCCAACAACAGTTATCCTACCAAAGACGGCAAGTTCGATGAGAATCCGGCTAAAGTTACGGGTAACGATCAGTTTACCGCGGCTCCTGGTGTAAACGAATGGTTCGAGACGATCAAGCTTAATTATGGTGTGGATATCCAGGTAGGCCGCACGGCACACTTCGACCCGATACCCTCTACCTGGGAGAAGATGCGCGATATTCTGCTCTTCTGGACCGCGAAGAAAGTAGACGGTTTTCGCTGCGACATGGCGGAGATGGTGCCGGTTGAGTTCTGGAACTGGGCTATTCCGCAGATCAAAGAGGTTAACCCTGACATTATCTTCATTGCCGAGATCTATAATCCGCAGCAGTATCATAATTATATCCAGCGGGGTAAGTTCGATTTTCTATACGACAAGGTTCAGCTTTATGATACGCTGCGTACGCTTATTACCGGCGGCGGCGATACGCGGGATATTCATCGCATACAGGAGAGCCTGCACGGCATCAACCGTCATATGCTGCACTTCCTGGAGAACCACGACGAGCAGCGTATAGCCTCGAAGTATTTTGCCGGCGATCCATGGAAAGCCATACCGGGCATGGTGGTGAGCGCCACGATCGATCGTGGCCCTGTGATGATCTACTTCGGGCAGGAGGTAGGCGAACCCGCCATCGGCTCGGAAGGTTTCCAGGGTGATGATGGACGCACGACGATATTCGATTATTGGGGCGTGCCGGAGCACCAGAAGTGGATGAACCACGGCCGGTTCGACGGCGCGCTGTTAAGCCCTGCTCAGAAACAATTGCGCCAGGCTTATGCAGACCTGCTGACGCTGGCCAACAGTAATCCTGCTATTCGGCAGGGTGACTATATAGACCTTACCGAAGATAATATCAAGGCCGGGCACTTCGGTCAGAAAGTGCTTGCCTTCGTTCGGTATACTACCGACGAGAAGCTATTGATCCTGGCGAGTTTTGCCGCTACGCCGCAGCCGGTAACCGTACAGTTGTCGCCGGACGCTGTAACCCGGCTGGGGCTCGATGCTAAACAAACCTATACCCTGAAAGACCTGCTGTGGCGCAAGACCGATGCGCCGCTGAGCAGCAGTTTTACGTATGCCGATACGCTGCAACCGTACGGTTCATTTGTTTTCAGAATTAAATAGAAACGATCATGATCCAAATAAAAGGCCAGACCCGCGTAATCGTCGAACAGGTACAACCCCAGGTGGACGGGGGGCGTTATGCCGCCAAGCGCTCCGTTGGTGAGAGCGTTACGGTAACGGCTCACATCTTCGGCGACGGACACGACCACATCCGTGCGCACGTGCTGTATCGCAAGCCGGGCGCTAAGGAGTGGCAGAAGGTGGAGATGACAGACCGGGGAAACGATGTGTGGAACGCGGCCTTTGCCGTTACGGAGAAGGGCGCGTATACATTTACCGTTGTGGCCTGGATAGATCATTTCGACACCTGGTATGATGGCTTTAAAAAGAAGGCCGCTGCGGGTGTTGATGTTCATACCGAGCTGATGGAGGGTGTGTTGTTCCTGAAGAAGTTCACGCCGGTTACGCCTGTATTGAAAGAGGCTATCGACCAGGTAGGAGGAGAGTACACGGGGGCGATCGCTTACGTATTAAATGATACATTCCGGGAGATCGTGCACGGGCATCCGTTGATCGAGTTTGAAACCCGGTATGAAAAAGAGCTGGTGGTGAATGTGGAGCATACACGAGCCAACTTCACGGCGTGGTATGAGTTGTTTCCGCGGTCGGCATCGCTGGATGGTAGCCATGGCACTTTTAAGGATGTGATGCGGTTGTTGCCGCGGATCCAGTCTATGGGCTTCGACGTGTTGTACCTGCCGCCGATACATCCGATCGGTAAAGCGAATCGCAAGGGGAAGAACAACAGCGTTACCTCTCACCCCGGAGAGCCCGGGTCGCCGTGGGCTATCGGTAGTGACGAAGGCGGGCATAAGGCTATCCTGCCCGAGCTCGGTACATTGGAAGAGTATAAGGAACTGATACGGCAGGCGCGTGAGCGTGGCTTAGACATTGCGCTGGACCTTGCATTTCAATGCGCGCCGGATCATCCGTATGTAAAAGAACATCCGGAGTGGTTTCGTCAGCGCCCGGATGGTACGATCCAGTATGCGGAGAACCCGCCGAAGAAGTACCAGGATATATATCCGTTCAATTTCGATACGGACCATTGGCTGGAGCTGTGGGAAGAGCTTAAGTCGGTTATCACGTTTTGGATCGATCAGGGAGTGCGCATCTTCCGGGTAGATAATCCGCATACCAAGCCGATTCCATTCTGGGAGTGGGCTATTGCCGAAGTGAATAAGAAGTACGACGATATTATTTTCCTGGCCGAGGCGTTTACCCGGCCCAAGGTAATGGCGTCGCTGGCCAAAGCCGGATTTACGCAATCCTACACTTATTTCACTTGGCGTGTAAACAAGCAGGAGCTCATCGAGTATATGACGGAGTTGGTGAACGGCCCGTCGCGCGACTACTTCCGCCCGAATTTCTGGCCTAATACGCCGGATATTTTACCCTATCATTTACAGCACCAGGGCGAGAATATATTTATCATCCGCCTGGCGCTTGCGGCCACGCTGTCGTCCAACTATGGTGTGTACGGGCCTCCTTACGAGATATGTGAGAATGTGCCTGTGCCGGGCAGGGAAGAGTATTTCAATTCAGAAAAGTACGAGGTAAAGACTTACGACTGGCTGCATACGAACCGGATCACCGATATAATGACGCTGCTTAATACCGCGCGTAAGCAGCATGCGGCGTTGCAGTCTACGTGGAATATTCATTTCTGTCATGTAGACAACCCCAACCTGCTGGTGTATCTGAAGGCCACCGAAGACCTTTCAAGCTGTGTGCTGGTGGCGGTGAATCTCGATCCTTATAACAAGCAGTACGGCTACGTTCAGCTTCCCAAACATGTGTTGAAGCTGGGCGACGCCATTAACATAAAGCTTCACGACCTGGTAACCGGAGACAATTACACGTGGACGCAAGAGTGGAACTACGTGGCGCTCGATCCGTATGCCATGCCGTTCCATGTATTTTCTCTGCAGAGCCACGAATCCTACAGTTAACCGATGAGCACCCCCATAAAAACCGGAGACCCGCAATGGTACAAAGATGCCATACTCTATGAACTTTCGGTCCGCGCCTTTTACGATAGCAACGGCGACGGTATCGGCGACTTTCAGGGTGTGATCCAACGGCTGGACTACCTGGAAGACCTGGGGGTGAGCGCCATCTGGCTGCTTCCATTCTATCCGTCGCCTTTGAAAGACGATGGTTTCGACGTCAGCGATCACCTGGACGTGCATCCCGACTATGGGACGCTGGCCGACTTTAAACAATTTCTGAAAGAGGCACATCGTCGCGGCATTCGTGTGATCATCGAGCTGGTGCTCAATCATACGTCAGATCAGCATCCGTGGTTCAAGCGGGCCAGGAAATCCAAGTCCGGCTCGCGTTTTCGTGATCTTTATGTGTGGAGTGATACGCCGGAGAAATACAAGGAAGCGCGTGTAATGCTTTCGGGCGAGGAGTCTACCAACTGGACGTGGGATCCGGAGGCGAAAGCCTATTACTGGCATCGTTTCTATCGCCATCAGCCGGAGCTCAATTTCGAGAACCCGGAAGTGCAGATGGAGACGCTGAAGATCGTGGACTTCTGGATGAAGATGGGGATCGACGGTTTCCGGTTAGGATCTGTGCCTTACCTCTTCGAGGAGGAGGGAACCAGCTGCGAGAATCTGCCGCAGACGCACGTGTTCATCAAGCGCCTGCGTGCGCATATAGACAAGCATTACAAAGACAAGGTATTAATTGCAGAAGCCAATCTGTGGCCGGAGGACGCGGCTACTTACTTCGGCGATGGGCAGGAGTGTCATATGAACTTTCACTTCCCGCTGATGCCGCGTATGTTTCTCGCGTTGCGTACGGAAGACAGCTATCCGATCGTCGATATTATAGAGCAGACTCCGGCTATTCCGGACAACTGTCAGTGGGCTCTCTTCCTGCGTAATCACGATGAGCTCGGGCTGGAGATGGTGACGGAAGAGGAGAAGGATTACCTGTTCAAGGCCTATGCCACGGACCCGAATACAAAGTTCAACGCCGGCATACGCCGCCGGCTTGCGCCGATGCTGGGCAATGACCGTCGTAAAATAGAGCTGCTGTATACGATCTTGTTCTCCCTGCCGGGCACGCCTGTGATCTATTACGGAGACGAGATAGGCATGGGCGACAATATATACCTCGGCGATCGTTTCGGCGTGCGGACACCGATGCAGTGGAATATGAACCTGAATGCAGGATTCTCCGCGGCTAACCCGCAGCGTCTTTACCTGCCGATCATTACCGACCCGGTATATCGCTACGAGTCGGTCAATGTATCGACACAGGATGAAAATCCATCATCGCTGCTGTGGTGGCTTAAGCACGTTATGGCTATGCGTAAACGACTTAACATCTTCGGCCGGGGAGAGATGAAGTTTATCGATAGCAGCAATGCGAAGGTGCTGGCGTTTGTGCGTACATATGAGAAGCAGCGGCTTATAGTCGTGGCTAACCTGTCGCAGTTTTCGCAGGCCACCACACTCAACTTGTCTGAGTATAAGGATTGCGACATTACCGAGGCATTCAGTCAGAACCGGTTCAAGAATGTAGAGTCGGGCGAGTACCCGATCACGATCGGTCCGTACGGTTACTTTTGGTTCCAGGTGGATACCACGGAGAGCAAAGATCGTTCAGAAGCCAGCGGTGAGCTGCCGTTATTGAAAACGGAGATCTCGTGGGAGCGGCTGCTGGATAATTATAACGAGGTGCGGGTGATCGAGCGGAGGGTTTTGCCGCCCTTCATGAGAAAGTGTCGCTGGTTTGGCGGCAAGGCTAAGGCTGTTGCGAAGACCAGTCTTCACCAGGCTATCCCGGTGAAGGTGGAAGGCGATACATATTTCCTGGCTATAGTGGAAGTACATTATGTGCAGCGTTTGCCCGAGCTGTATTTTATACCGCTGACATTCGCGGCATCGGATAATATCCTGGATCGTGTGGAGTACACGGCACAGAGCGTTATATGCCGCGCCGAGATACAGGGTAAGGCGGGCTTTATTATGGATGCCAGCTATGATAAGGTATTTCGCGATTTCCTGTTCGTCAGCATGCGTAAAGAGCTGCGGTTGCGCGATGATAACGGGGGCACGCTGGAGTTCAACTCGAGTGTCTTTGCCCGTATAGACAAGAACAAGGAGATCGATTCGAAGATCCTCAAATCAGATCAGAGCAATACGGCGATCATTTATAACGACCAGTATTTCTTTAAATTCTATCGCAAGCTGGAGAAGGAGATCAACCCGGACCTGGAGATCGTACGGTTTCTCTCGGAGCATACTACATTCCAGAACAGTCCCAAGTACGCGGGCAGTATAGAATACCAGGACGCACAGGGTAAGACTATTGTATTCGGGTTGTTGCAGGAGAAGGTGGAAAACCAGGGCGAGGCGTGGGGTATGGCGGTAGATTCGGTTGGGCGCTTCTATGAGCGTGTTATGGCCGGTGCCAAGACGATAAAGCTGCCGAAGCTCGTCAACAAGTCGGCTATACGCTTCGAGGATGCGCCGGAGATCATCCAGGAGTTTATCGGTCGCGGTTTGTACGAGCGCATGGTACGTTTGGGGCAGCGGACTGCCGAGATGCACCTGGCGCTTGCTTCGGATTCCAATAACCCGGCGTTTGCCGCGGAGAACTTTACCAGCAATTACCAGCGTGCGTTATACTCATCGCTGCGTAAGCTGGTTCGTGATCGTTTCAGCCTGCTGGAGTCGTCTATGAGCAAGCTTGTACCCGAGACGCAGGAGATGGCGCGTAAGGTGCTGGCAATGGAGGATAAGATACTCGAGTATTTCAGCGAGGTGTACCAGGTGAAGATCAGCGCGGTGAAGACACGTACCCATGGCGATTTTCATCTTGGCCAGGTGCTGTTTACAGGGAAGGATTTTGTTATAATAGATTTTGAGGGAGAGCCGGGGTTATCATTCAGTGAACGCCGCCTGAAAAAGAATCCGCTCAAGGATGTGGCGGGTATGATGCGCTCTATACATTACGCAGCGTTCGGTAAGATCTTATTAAATGAAAATTACCGTGACCGTGACCTGGAGTTTCTCGAGTCATGGGCCGATCAATGGCAGCATTATGTGAGCCGCTTTTACCTGGGCGCGTATATGGAACGTATGGGAATGGGCACAAAGCTGGCGGCGGACCAGGATATACTGGTGCGGATATTTTTGTTGGAGAAGGCGATATATGAGCTGGGGTATGAATTGAACGGAAGGCCGGATTGGACAATTATTCCGTTGAGGGGGATTTATTATCTGATGAAGAGGTTTCAGGAAGAAAAGTAGACAGGGATGATGGGATTTTTGGAATGACCGGATTGAATGCCGTGGCATGCAATTTTTTGGAATGAATTATTTAGATAATGGGGAAACCTACGTAAACGATATGGCAAAGAAGACAAGTACAACGACCGATACGCAAATCACTTCAAATGAAGGCGCTTTTAGCCTGCTGACTGACTTTGACATTCATTTGTTCAGGTCGGGGAAGCACTTTAAGCTGTATGAGAAGCTGGGGGCGCATTATATCGAAGAGAAGGGTGGGACTTATTTTGCTGTTTGGGTGCCTAATGCGAAATCGGTTTCGGTGATGGGTAACTTCAATCATTGGCAGGAGGGGCAGCACAACCTGAGTCCGCGCTGGGACAGCTCAGGTATTTGGGAAGGCTTCTTTTCTGACATTCAACACGGTGAGGCTTATAAATACGGTATACGTTCCAACAGCGGTGAGTTCCTGGCGAAGGCTGATCCGTTTGCTTCCTATTCGGAAGAAGCGCCGCGCACAGCGTCTATCGTATGGAACCCGAAGTATCAGTGGCAGGACAACGCGTGGCTTAAGAAACGGAGCGAGCAGGCGGGTAAGGCCAGGCCTTATTCGGTGTATGAGGTTCACTTCGGGTCGTGGCGCCGCAAGATAGAGGAGGATAACCGCTCGCTGACCTATCCGGAGATGGCCGATCAGTTGGCGGGCTACGTGAAGGATATGGGCTTTACGCACGTAGAATTCCTGCCCCTTATGGAGCACCCGTTCTACGGCTCGTGGGGTTATCAGCTTACGGGTTACTTTGCACCTACTGCGCGCTATGGCAGCCCGGAGGACTTTATGTACCTGGTGGATTCTTTGCACCGCGCGGGGATCGGCGTAATACTCGACTGGGTGCCTTCGCACTTTCCGGGTGATGCGCATGGCCTCTTCCGCTTTGACGGCACACACCTGTATGAGCACGAGGATCCACGCAAAGGTTTTCATCCAGACTGGAAGAGTTATATATTCAACTACGGCCGTGCAGAGGTGCGCTCGTTCCTGATAAGTAATGCGCTGTTCTGGCTCGATCGTTATCATATCGACGGCTTGCGTGTAGATGCTGTGGCGTCTATGCTATATCTCGATTACTCGCGCAAGGCAGGCGAGTGGATTCCCAATGAACACGGCGGCAATGAGAACCTGGAGGCGATCGCTTTCCTCAAGGAGATGAACGAAGTGGTGTACGGTAATTTCCCGGACGCTATTACGATTGCGGAGGAGTCTACGTCATGGACGGGTGTTTCAAAACCGACCTATCTGGGTGGGTTGGGCTTCGGACAGAAGTGGATGATGGGCTGGATGCATGATACCTTGCATTACTTCAAGCTCGATCCGATCTATCGCCGCCACCATCAGAACGAGATAACGTTCAGCATCATGTATGCCTTTACGGAGAACTTTATGTTGCCGCTTTCGCACGACGAGGTGGTGCACGGTAAAGGCTCATTGTTTGGCCGTATGCCTGGCGACGAATGGCAACGTTTTGCCAATCTGCGCCTGATGTTCACCTATATGTTTACGCATCCGGGCACCAAGCTGTTGTTTATGGGCGGGGAGTTCGGCCAAAGCTCGGAGTGGAGCCATGAGCGCAGCCTCGACTGGCACTTGTTGCAATATCCCGGACATCAGGGAGTACAGAAGCTTGTGCGCGATCTGAATCAATTCTATGCGGGAGAGCCCGCGCTTTATGAATATGGGTTCGAGGCCAGGGGTTTTCAGTGGGTGGATTACGGCGACCGCGATAACAGCGTTATTGTATATCAACGCCAGGGCGAAAAACAGGAAGATCTGCTGGTGGTGATCTGCAACTTTACGCCGGGAGTACGTCATAACTACCGGGTTGGCGTGCCATTTAGGGGCATATGGAAAGAAGTATTTAATTCCGACCGGGGCGAATATTCGGGAAGCGGCGTCTTAAATACGGGTGCAATACAAACGACACCGGTAAAATACCATGGCAAGGATTATTCAATTTCTGTAAATTTACCTCCTCTCGGCGTAACCGTTCTCAAGCTTGATCGCGCGGTTGAGGCTTTCGAGCTGGGCGATATCGGCAGCTGAGTTGATTGATCTTTTACTAAATTGATTTCTCTTTGGAAAAGTATATCTGCATCCACGGGCACTTCTATCAACCTCCGCGAGAGAATGCCTGGCTGGAGGTTATCGAGGTGCAGGATTCTGCACACCCGTATCACGATTGGAACGAGCGCATTTCGGCGGAATGCTACGCGCCCAATACAGCGTCGCGTATTCTCAACGAGAAAGCGGTTATCAAAAACATTCTCAATAACTACTCACGCTTAAGCTTCAACTTCGGCCCCACATTGTTGTCGTGGATGGAAGTGAACGACCAGGAAACCTACCGCGCGATACAGGATGCGGATAAGGAAAGTATAAAGAACTTCGGCGGCCACGGGTCGGCTATGGCCCAGGTTTATAATCACATCATCCTGCCGCTGGCAAACCGGCGTGATAAGGAAACACAGATCATCTGGGGTATTCGTGACTTCGAATCACGCTTCAATCGTAAGCCGGAAGGTATGTGGCTTGCCGAGACGGCCGTGGACATTGAGTCTTTGGAACTATTGGCCAAACACGATATCAGGTTTACCGTACTGGCCCCGCGCCAGGCACGGGCATTCCGAAAGATAGGAGAGGTTGAGTGGAATCCGTTGGTCACAGAAACTGTAGATACACGCAGGCCATACCGTTGCGAATTACCCTCGGGTAAATCGATAACGCTGTTCTTTTATAACGGTAATATATCGCAAGGTGTAGCCTTCAACGGATTGTTGAACGACGGTAAGAAGTTCGCGCACAGCTTCCTCGATTCTTTTGACCAGGACACAGAGCCACAACTGGCGCATATCGCTACCGATGGTGAAACATATGGCCACCATCATAAGCATGGCGACATGGCGTTGGCCTTTTGTATCGACTATATAGAACGGAACAAACGTTCCAGGCTTACCAACTATGCGGAGTTCCTTGCCAAATTTCCACCTACCCACGAAGCACAGATACATGAGAACAGCTCCTGGAGCTGTGTGCACGGTATAGAGCGCTGGCGCAGTGACTGCGGCTGTAACTCGGGAGGCACACCGTCATGGAACCAGCAATGGCGTAAGCCTCTGCGCGAGGCCCTGGACTGGCTGCGCGACGAGCTGATCACGATATTTGAACGTGAAGGCAGTGCCATTTTACGCGATCCATGGGCTGCGCGTGAAGATTATATAAACGTGATCCTTCGTCGTAACGATGATACGATCCGTAAGTTTCTCCGGGATCATTGTATACGTCCGGTAGAGCAGAACCTCGTATTGAGGCTTATGGAGGTGCAGCGGAACGCAATGCTGATGTATACCAGCTGTGGCTGGTTCTTCGATGAGATCTCGGGTATAGAGACCACGCAGATCATGCAGTATGCCTGCCGGGCGATGCAGCTGATAAGCCAGGTTAGCGCGGTCAACCTCGAAGAAGAGTTTTTACGTCGCCTGAAGCTGGCTCCGAGTAATCTGCCGGCGTTGAATAACGGCGCCGAAGTATACTGGCGCTATGTGTTGCCTTCCAAGACAAATCTTCAACGCGTGGGGATGCATTATGCCGTGGCTTCCATCTTTGAAGAAGACCCCGAATCGTTCCCGGTATTCAACTATACAACGCAGAACGAAGTGTTTGTCCGGAAGGAAGCGGGAGAGCAGCGGCTTGTGCTTGGCGTTACCAAAGTACGCTCGAACGTGACCCGCTCGGAGAAGAAGTTTGCGTTTGCTGTGATCTATATGGGGCAGCACAATATAATCGGGAACATCTCGCTCGATATGGAAGAGGAGAAGTTTGCCAGTATGCAGGTGCGTGTTGTGAATGCCTTTGACGAAGGCCGCCTGGGTGATATCATCGGGCTGATGCAAACGTATTTCGGGCCGGAGAAGTATACGATCTGGCAGTTGTTTCAGGACGAGAAGCGCAAGGTGTTCGATCTTATCACGCGGCAGAGCATGCGCGACCTGGAGGATTCGCTGCGCCGTATCTACAACCGCGATTATCCGCTGGTTAATGCGCTGGCCAATAACGATACCCCTATACCGAACGCGTATCGCACTACATTCGAATATATTCTCAATGCCGACCTGGTACGCTGCTTTCAGACGGATAAGATCAATATACGCCAGCTGGAGCGGATCGTACAGGAGCTTGTGAAGTGGGAACTCAACATCGAAGATACCGGCAAGATAGAACGGCTCACCGGCGAGAGCATCTTCAAGGAGCTGAAGCGTATCGGTGCTGAAGGTGATAACTCCAAGCGGGTAGAACGTCTCAATCGCCTGTTTCCCCTGCTACGTCGCTTCGGGATCAATCCGACGCTTTATAAAAGTCAGAACCTGTATTTCGAGATCTCACGCCAGAACAGAGGGGTTGATGGATACTCGGCAGAGTGGCTGAAGCAGTTCAGCGTTCTGGGGGATAATTTAGGAGTGAAGGTAGAATAATCTGTCTTGTTTGATTTATAAAGAAATAACCCCGGGTTCGGTTAGAACACGGGGTTAGATGATTGTACTAAGCGAATTTCGTTAAACGATTGCTTCGCTGAGTTGTTTGTTGTCGAGGTAGTTCCAGACGAGGCTACTGGCGCCGAGGATGGGAGCAGCCTGATTCTGAAGGCCTGATGGAAGTACTTTTACCTTGCCTCTGAAGAGCGGCATAAGGTTAGCTTCCATGTGTTTGATGGTGGGCTTGAAGATAAGGTCGCCCGCCAGTGAAAGTCCGCCGAACAGGAAGATTGCTTCCGGGTCTGTGTGAACTACGGTCTCGGCGAGCTTCATGCCCAATATACGGCCGGTGTATTCAAAGGCAGCCAGCGCAACGATGTCGCCGCGTACAGCTGCTTCTGTGATCATTTTTGTGGTGAGGTTGTCGAAGCTTATGCCGCGCAGCTCGCTGGGCTCCAGGTGGTCTGCCAGCAGCTTGTATACGGTACGCTTGATGCCTGTAGCCGATACGTAGGTTTCGAGACAGCCGCGTTTACCGCAGTTGCAGTAGCGGCCTGCAGGGTTAACCGAAGTGTGGCCTACTTCGCCCGCGATGCCGTGTTTGCCATTGAGCAACTGGCCATTGGCCACGAAGCCGGAGCCAAGTCCTGTACCCAGGGTGATTACCACGAAATCTTTCATCCCTTTTGCGGCGCCGTATACCATTTCGCCTACGGCGGCAGCATTCGCATCGTTCGTTACGATGGCCGGAATGTCGAACTCTTCCCTGAACATGTCAGCCAGCGGGATAATGCCTTTCCATTTAAGGTTTGTAGCCCGTTCTATCGTGCCCTTGTAATAGTTACCATTGGCAGCGCCTACACCTACACCGATTATCTTGTGTGCAAAAGGAATAGTTTTCATGGCCGCGCGTAATGCCAGCGCCAGACCATCGAAGTAGTCTTTGAACTCTTCGTATTGCGCAGTGGATATACTGCCCTGGTTTACAACATTTCCATCACGGTCTACAATGCCATATTTGGTATTGGTTCCTCCGATGTCAATCCCGATGGTTAATTCTTTCATGATATGGACTAATTGATTGGTTTCCTTCTAGATCGACAGAATCTTCGCGAGGCGGAAGAATTCGCTGTCGATTTCGTGGTGGCGGCTCATGATCAGGTCAAATGGATTGAAAACAATCCGGTTGTCCTTAACACCAACCATCACGTCATTCTTACCTTCGAGCAGGCCTTCTACCGCGGCCACGCCCATACGGCTGGCCAGTACGCGGTCAAAGTAAGTAGGTGCTCCGCCACGCTGTAAGTGGCCCAGTACCGTTACCTTGATATCGAAGTAGTTTGAACGCGCTGCAACTTGTTTCGCAAGCGAGTGCGCATCACCTATCTTCGATCCTTCGGCTACTACTACAAGGTTCGATTTCTTAGAGGTGTCTTCTCCGGGTCCAAGAAGACTGTATAGCTCATCGAACGTCATGCTTTCTTCGGGGCATATAATGGCACCAGCACCGCCGGCAATACCACTGTTGATCGCAATGTATCCGGAGTTACGTCCCATTACCTCTACAAAGAAGAGGCGGTTGTGTGAGAGTGCTGTGTCGCGGATCTTGTCGATTGCTTCAACCGCAGTGTTGGTCGAAGTATCGAAACCGATTGTGTAATCAGTTCCGGCAAGATCATTGTCAATTGTTCCAGGTATACAGATGGAGGGTATCTGATACTCCTGAAAGAACTTGTGAAGACCGGTAAAAGTTCCGTCACCACCAATAGCCACCAGCGCATCGATATTCTCTTTGCGTAGATTTTCGTAAGCTTTCTTTCTTCCTTCAGCGGTGCGGAACTGCTCGCTCCGTGCCGACTTTAGAATAGTGCCGCCGCGTTGTAGGATGTTACCTACCGAGCGTGCACCGAGCCGTACTATATCGCCGTCGATCATCCCCTCATAACCACGCATTATGCCATAGCAGTCTTTCTTATAATAAGTACATGCACGTACTACAGCGCGGATGGCGGCGTTCATTCCAGGAGCATCTCCACCCGATGTGAATACTCCAATCTTCGAAATATTATTGCTCATTTATCTAAAAAGTCCGTCAAAAATAAGGGTCGATATTTACTTTGCAATCAATAATTTAATCATTCCGATTTCAATCGTTTGAAATAGTTGATTAGCCCGTTGGTTGATGCGTCGTGCGAGGTGATTTCTTCCTTACCCGACAATTCCGGGAGGATTTTCTTGGCGAGAACCTTACCCAATTCCACGCCCCATTGGTCGAAGCTGAATATATTCCAGATCGCTCCCTGCACGAAGATCTTATGTTCATATAGCGCTATCAGGCTGCCCAATGTACGGGGTGTAAGCGTCTTGAACAGGATGCTGTTAGTCGGTTTGTTGCCTTCGAACACGCGAAACGGTGTATGGAAATCGATTGCGTCAGGGCTCATACCTGCCTTTGTCAACTCAGCCTCTACTTCCTCGCGGGTCTTGCCCATCATCAGCGCTTCCGTTTGCGCGAAGAAATTGGAGAGCAGCTTCTCGTGATGATCGCCGATAGGATTGTGGCTGATGGCCGGTGCCAGAAAATCGCAGGGGATCATCTTGGTGCCCTGGTGTATAAGCTGATAGAAGGCATGCTGACCGTTGGTGCCGGGCTCGCCCCAGATCACGGGGCCCGTCTGATAGTGTACAGGCTCGCCGTTGCGGTCCACAGACTTACCGTTGCTTTCCATGTTGCCCTGCTGAAAGTACGCTGCAAAGCGATGCATGTATTGATCGTACGGTAATATAGCCTCGGTTCCCGCGCCGTAGAAGTTGTTGTACCAGATACCCAGCAGCGCCAGTATAACCGGGATGTTCTTCTCGAATGGCTCGTTGCGGAAGTGATTGTCCACCGCATGGGCGCCGTCCAGCAGCTTTTCGAAATTGTCGAAGCCTATCGTACAGGCGATCGACAGGCCGATAGAAGACCACAGTGAATAGCGGCCGCCTACCCAATCCCAGAACGGAAACATATTCTCCGGTGCGATGCCGAATGCCGTTACGGCTTTCTCGTTTGTCGAAACCGCCACGAAGTGTTTGGCTACATCACCTTGTTTATTGCTCTTCTCGAGGAACCATGCGCGTGCCGACTCGGCATTGGTCATAGTCTCCTGCGTTGTGAAGGTCTTCGATGCGATGATGAACACCGTCGTCTCCGGGTTTACCCGCTTCAGCGTCTCGGCGATGTGTGTGCCGTCTACGTTGGATACGAAGTGCGGAGTTATGTTTTTCCAGTAAGGGCGGAGTGCTTCGGTTACCATGAAGGGACCAAGGTCGGAGCCGCCGATACCGATGTTTACGATGTCGGTAATGGTCTTGCCGGAATAACCCTTCCAGGAGCCGCCCTGCAATGCGTCAGCGAAGCGCCTCATCTGGGCCAGCACTTTGTTCACCTCGGGCATAACGTCCTGGCCATCGACTTTTACAGGCGTATTCGAGCGGTTGCGCAGGGCCACGTGCAGTACCGAACGGTTTTCGGTTTGGTTTATGGCTACTCCGCGGAACATCGATTCGATGGCATCTTTCAACTCCACTTCGTTGGCCAGCGCAAAGAGCTCTTTCATGATCTCTGTGCTAACCAGGTTTTTGGAGTAGTCTACAAGAATGTCTTCAAAATTGGTGTGGAATTTCTCGAAGCGTTTAGGGTCAAGCTCGAATAGCTCACGCAGGTGTGTAGCCTGCATCATAAGAAAATGAGCTTCAAGTCGTTGCCATGCGCCGGTCTCTGTTGGGTTGTGATTTACCATAGCTTGGAAAAATTAGGTAGCCAAATTTAACAGGATTGGAAAGATTTTAAGGATTACCAGGATGGATTAGGAGGATTTTATGGTTCCGGGCAGAAGTGTGTATGTACGGAGCGAATCCCGGATTTTATAAATAAAAAAGCAGAAGAACGGTGAAGTTCTTCTGCTTTCGATATAAGATGTTACTTCTTGAACTTGTTCATCAGCATAGCGAGTTTCTCTTCCATGCTGGCTTCTTTTTCCTGGGGGCGATCCTGGGGACGGCCTTTACGGTCACCACCACCACCGCTGCGGTTGTCAGAACGGTTGTCGCGTTTGCCACCTTTCTGGGCAGGAGCTTCACCTGCATCTGCGAATGGATCGCTCTTCATGGAAAGGCCTATGCGCTTGCGGGGTATATCTACCTCCACCACGGTTACATTAACCTTCTGCTGTACCGTTACCACTTCCTTCGGGTCTTTCACGAACTTGTCAGCCAGGTGACTGATGTGTACGAGCCCGTCCTGGTGAACGCCGATGTCTACGAATGCTCCGAATGCGGTTACGTTCGTCACGATGCCCGGCAGCTTCATGCCCATCTTCAGGTCGCCGATGCTGTTAACGCCATCGGTAAAGCTGAACATCTCGAACTTTTCGCGCGGGTCGCGGCCGGGTTTATCAAGCTCTCCCAGGATGTCCGTCAGGGTAGGGAGACCTACTTTTTCCGTTACATATTTCTTGAGGTCGAGTTGTCTGCGCAGCTCGGCACTGGTCATCAGTTCCTTTATCGAGCAGCCAAGATCCGAAGCCATTTGCTGTACGATGGAATAGCTTTCCGGGTGAACAGCGCTGGCATCCAGTGGGTTCTCGGCATTGTGGATACGGAGGAAGCCTGCAGCCTGCTCAAATACTTTCTCACCCAGACGCGATACCTTCATCAGTGTAGCGCGGTCTTTAAACGGACCATTCTGGTTGCGATACTCCACGATGTTCTTGGCCAGTGATGCGCTGAGTCCGGATACATACGAAAGCAGCTCCTTACTGGCTGTATTCACTTCTACACCTACGGAGTTCACGCAGCTCATCACCACGTCATCCAGGCCTGCCTTCAGACGGGTCTGGTCTACATCGTGCTGATACTGGCCAACACCTATCGACTTCGGATCGATCTTCACCAGCTCGGCCAATGGGTCCATCAGGCGCCGGCCGATCGATACGGCACCGCGTACAGTTACATCCTTGTCAGGGAACTCGTCGCGGGCAACCTCCGATGCTGAATACACGGACGCCCCGCTCTCATTCACCATCACGACCATTACCTTGTTGCCCAGGCCGATGCTCTTCACGAACGACTCTGTTTCGCGGCCGGCGGTACCGTTGCCTATCGCGATAGCTTCTATATTGTATTGCTCGCAAAGTCCTTTAATGACAGCCGAGGATCTGGCCACATCGCGTTGCGGCTCAACAGGATAGATCACATCGTTAAACAGCAGCTTGCCCTGCTGATCGAGGCAAACCACTTTACAGCCTGTACGGAAGCCAGGGTCGAGCGCGAGCACGTTCTTCTGACCCAGCGGCGCTGCCAGCAGCAGCTCCTTCAGGTTGGATGCAAATACCCTGATCGCTTCCTCGTCGGCCTTCATTTTGGTTTCCATACGGATCTCCGTTTCCAGCGAGGGGCGGAGGAGGCGTTTGTAGCTGTCTTTTATTGCGAGCGACACCTGTTGTGCTGCCAGGTTATCGCCTTTCACGAACTGGCGCTCCATCGAGTGCAGCGGCAGTTCTTCGGGAGGGAAGATGTCTAACGCCAGGATCCCTTCCTTCTCGCCACGGCGCATGGCCAGCAGACGGTGGGAAGGCGTCTTGGAGATGGGCTCATTCCACTCGAAATAGTCCTTGTATTTCTGACCTTCGCTCTCTTTACCCTTCAACACGTGCGACTCGATTCCGCCCTCGGTCCAAAAGATCTCACGCACGTTCTTACGGGTTTCCTGGTTTTCGCTGATCCATTCTGCAATGATATCGCGGGCACCATCTAAAGCTTCGGTAAGGTCTTTGACGTCTTTCTCAGTGTCGATGAACGACTTGGCAAACTCGTCCAGGTCGAAATTCTCCTGGCTAAAGATTCGCTGTGCCAGTGGCTCCAGGCCTTTTTCCTTGGCCACGCTTGCCCGCGTCTTGCGCTTGGGCTTGTAAGGTAGGTAAATGTCTTCCAGCTCAGCCAGCGTTTCCGCCGCCACAACCGACGACATGAGCTCGGGCGTGAGCTTACCTTGTTTTTCAATAGACGTTATAATGGCTTCGCGGCGTTTATCTAGCTCGCGCAATTGCTCGATCCGGTCACGTACGTTTGCGATCTGAACTTCGTCCATACTGCCCGTCAATTCTTTCCGGTAACGAGATATAAAGGGAACAGTAGCCCCTTCAGCCAGCAGCTCAGCTACGGCTTTGACATTCTTCATTTGCAAAGTGAGTTCCTTTGCAATTTGATCTACCCAGCGAATCAGATTTTCTTCCATAAATTAAAAACAGGGTGGCAAAAATAGAATAACCCCAACAACTCGCAAGGTGAATGTTGAGTAAATGAAAATTAACCAGGTTCACTTAATTAATCGCCGTGACGACCGGGTCGAAGGGGAGTAATTTTGACCTTTTGTTTGATGGGCCAAGGACGGGAATCCATTTCATAATTATTTGATTAATAGGATTTTATTTGTCTGTAACCTAACGGAATCAGTTTCAATTTAACAACAGGGGCAACGATAACAGCGCAGTGTGGGCGGGTGTGAGATGTGAAGAAAAAAAAGGAGCATTTTCTTGCAGACTTCAAGCTTTTGAAATTCGAGTATAACGAGGAGTTGGTTTTATAATAATGGTAACGCTAAATAACGTGGCAGTGCGAGTGCCAGTGTGAGACGCGAAGAAAAAAACAGGGTGAGCATTCCGGTTATCGAAAATACTCACCCTGATGTTATCAGGTTTGTGCATTACGCTCTCGCACTTCGCACTCACCCTGTTTTTCGTAGCGCGGGGGAGAGTTGAACTCCCGACCTTTGGGTTATGAATCCAACGCTCTAACCGCCTGAGCTACCGCGCCATAATGTTCGTTTTACCGAACTCCCTTTCGTTAAGGGAGCGCAAACTTAGAAATAAGATTTGAATTTTCACAAATAGAATGGGAATTTTTATCTTCAAGTTTGTCCGGATTTTAGTCGCGATAGAAAGCGCTTCTCCAATTGTCGTAGATTTTTCTGGTTTCGGTATTTGGCCAAACTGTCCTGACTGACTTTGCAGTCAGGATTAGAACAAATGAATCCAGCACGTTTAGCAATTGTGTCTACTGTATACTTATCTAAATCGGGATGCATTTTATCTTTAAGATAGTTCAAGTAATAAGGTGGAAAAAATTGATAATAAATAAGTTAATACAGACTGCTCGTTACCTAACGATTTCTCCTCGAACCACTTTAATTCAATTCAGATATCTTCGTTCCAGATTTCGAAATCGACACCTTGCTTAATACAAGCTAATTTGGTCTCGTATAAGATGGTGGTGAGCATACTCGCCGGACGTAATGAGGATTTTGTGCTACCGTTAGCCTTGTTGTTGAACTTATTGTAGATATCATCCCATTTTGTTTTCTGTATATGAGGCTGAAAAACAATAACTTTTTTAATTAATGTCGGACGGTTCTTAGGAAATAATTTTAGTCCGTCAATAAATTCACTACAGTCGTGATTGATAGCGCCTGGGTTTTTATGTGAAATAATAAAATGACCGCATCGGCTTGGGTCTTTTGCTTTGGTAGATTTCTTTAAGTATTCGCTAAACCGTTCGGTAAGAATATTCGCATTAAGATGTCGAAGATTTTTTACGGCTTGAGCACAGACGACCTGATAAGCATCAATTGAAACAGATCGTTTGGCACCCTTACTATGAGCCCCTTTAACGTGGATCAATTCGATTCGTCTACTATTTGGCTCTAAATAAACAAAATCTGCAATCTCTTGTGGTTGATCGTGACAGAGCAGATACCATTCGTTTGATTTTGATGGTTTTAGGAGTTTAGTAACGTTTTTAGCAACATATGAAAACAGACTTTTGTCTTTCTTAATCTGTGTTACTTTTCCCACCTCATCTAGTTTATTCCAGTCATGGGGCTTCTCTTGCCAGCAATTAAATCCTTTTAAGTCAAGAGATTTCCATTCGTCAAATATGAAGTCTTGATATTCCGGCTTAAAAAGATAGACCCCACTTAAAATATGGCCGCTTGCGAAGCGGATATTAAATATTTGGTTGGCGCCTTTCTCTTGAATGATCTTTAACAATTGTTCGTATTCAGCGATATAATCATTTTCAGGGTCGACAAAGTTTTTTAACATAATGCCTTCGATCCCTTCTGTACCGGTAGATAATTCAATGTCGAATTTTGTTATCGGTTTCCAATTATAGAACGCTTCAATGGTCACAGCTAAAGTGCTTTTGTCAAAGTCTTTTACTTCAAGATGACCGTTTGTTTGCCAATCAGCTTGCACTTCGTTGAGATCATGTGTACTGTATGCATGATCTTGAGGATCGGCGAAATTCAGACTTGCTTCAAATGGCTCGTCTACTTCCTTAATAAGTTGACCGGATATGGGTTTGCTTAGGTAGTTGAGGCCTAAGCGCGAGGCGACCAATGCGGCTTCGTCTTTTGCAGAGATAGTCTTTGACCGTTGAAGAGCCATGCGGATAAAATTTAGCCGCTTGGCAAACTCCAGTATACCGTAAGTTTTGGTCATCCAAATCGTTTTAGATACTCTTGAATAGCCGATTGACTTAATGGCTCGTTCGCGATTACTATCATCCATAAATGCCTTCAAGGTGCTTGACTTGTCGATGCTTGACATGACTGCATTGTAGGTATATGAGTTCTCTCCGAATGGATCTAAAGCCTGACGCAGATCAGGGCCGCTCAGTATCTTCTTATCAGCTTTAGTAGGAGTGCTTTTATGTAACCCTTGCAGCCATAAGTAAAAAGCTTCACCTTTTATAAAAGCATTCTCAAAATCTTTTTGAGGGATCGGTTCGAGGATTGATGGTAGAGACGCCGATTCAATTTGACCGATCTGAAGAAATTCTCCCAGATGATTATGCATGCCTTCATGTGTGCAAGTGACACCAATGTAAGGAGGTAATACAAAGAAGAATGCCAGGTGATGCTTTATATCGACTATTCCATTATGCCCTCTTTTTAGCCAGCTTGGTGCTCCTGAGATATTAAATGAAAAGCCTCCAATAAAAAGGTGATCATTGCTGAGTATTGTGATATCAATAGGCGTTGCATTGCCGAGATTGTCGATAGCGTCAATTTTTTCGAATGTTTTTTTGGATACGTCGAGGAAGATTCCATTTATGATATTTGTATTTTGTGGGCTTAACTTTACTCCTGGTGTTGTTAATGTTGTTATCTTTTTGTGGTAGGAGGGGCATAGGTGTGGGATTATTACCGCGAGTTGTGTTGTCAAATCGAGCAGTTCGGGTGTCCATTCAATAGAAGTGTTCGGTAACTGAAATACTTTAATGGAAAAGCTAGGCGCGATATCCTCCCATCGAAGTTCTGTCTGTTCGTTTATGTCCGGCATACTTAATTTATTTTTGGAGATCATCAGCGAATTGCGTGAGAGATTTGATCATCAAATGCTCTTGTGCGAGTTGAAAAGCATACTCTTTTCTCCAGAAAGAAGGAGAAAGATACCCGTCGAATTTATTTTGAGCGAAACCTCCCGCGTTCAAGGAAAGATCGTCACGAGTCGGAAATTGTGATGTCAATCTTTTGATGCTTTCCATAAGTTGCGTTCTTTTCTGTCCCTGAATGAGTATGCAGCCTTTGAATGGTACCGCCTTAATGTGTGTGAAATTTAAAGCAGAACAAATTCCGCGTACCACACGATAGCCGACCCACGGAAACCAAAAGATATCCCCAGCTATAATTTTGAAGGATAGATCTTCCAATGTTTCGTATTCATTTTTTCCTTGAATAATGACATCGTTTGGATCTAAATGACTGGAGAGAATGGTACGAATATAATGGGTGAACTCGTCATCGGGCATTTTATAAAGCGCCCGCATTTCATGGATGACTTCATCTGACGGGTCTATAGATTCGCCAAAAAAGTTAATCGTGCTTGAGCCGGCTGCCGGTCGAATATCAAGCCGCCGTGCTTTATGATCAACTCCTGTTACTTCCCAGGTTCGACTATCATATAGTATCCGATCTCCTACTGTATAATGTATTGTTGACACAGTTCCAATTACGGATCCAGTTGTAGTTATTAATTTGTAGTCAGAGGCGGATTTGAATGCGGTTGAAAAGAAACTTGTTTGAATAACCCCGCGGCCAGCAGGTGTGCAGTATAACCTGCCGGTCTCAACTTCGATTGCTAACAAAGGTTTGGGCATTGTTGATAGCCATTGAATAGCGCCATCAAAAATTGAAACTGATCCTTTGCGGTTGTACAGCGGCTCTCTTAATCTGGAGAAAGGACCTTTGTCCACCAGGATTGATCTCACATCAGCGCTCGTTACATTTTGATGTCGATATTCATGAACCAAGGATAATAGCTGCTGGACAAAAGTTGATAGTTGTAACTGGTCCAGGCTCGGTGATTCAAATAATCCTTTTCGCAGGAGTGAGATCTGGGCCAGCGTTTGAAAGGTGGGAAGCCGTAGTTTGTTGATGAAATGGTCATTCGAATCAATTTTTGATTCTCGGATAAAAACATGTAGGCGAGGTATAGAGTCCGGGTTGATTGACGTTTTTCCATTGATTGTTTCGGATTGCACTCGACCTGACCGACCAAGTCGCTGGCGTAATGAGGATACTGATGAGCCCGGTCCAATCTGGGCAACTTCTTTTATTGTGCCAATATCGATCCCTAGCTCTAAAGTAGACGTCGCAACCAGAATGGATTTTACCTTTTCATCACGCATTCGGTCTTCCGAATTTTTGCGGAGTTTTTTATCAAGGGGCCCGTGATGAACGACATAATCACGGTACGCATCGTTTGATTCCTGTGACAGTGTGAGATCGTTTAGCTTCTTTGAAAGCTCCTCCGCGTCACGTCTCGTATTCGTAAAAACGATTCCTTTTTGCTTGTTTTCATAGATTTCGTAAACATCCGATGCAATTGCTTTGTCAAGTTTCTCTTTTGCATTCATCGGGTCTTCATTCGATTTTGTACGAATTGTCAGACTAATGAATATTTGTTTATCTTCTTTAGTTACGGAGTTCTGTTCCGGAATAACATTTGTTCCAGGTCGTAAGAATTGGTAGATTTTTAGCTGATCGGCCTTCGATCCATTTCCTAAGGTTGCTGACATCGCTATTCTTGTTTTTTTGCCGACTAATTCCTCCAGACGTGTTATCTGCGAAATAAGCTGAAACCCTCTTGGTGTTTCGAAGTAGGCATGGAGTTCATCAATCACGATTGCTGATAAACGTGAGAAATTCGTTTTGACTTCGTTTTGACTTTTAATGAATCTGCCCTCCAAAGACTCTGGTGTAATGATGAGCACTCCTTCGGGGTTGTTCCAGCTGTTTTCCTTTGTCGTTTCATAAACGTCGCTGCTCCACGGAGTTACCGAATTCCAAT
>Ga0247764_1000179_pt1 | contig 23385 bp, 23 predicted proteins | sample UWRJL051202B4_FD_179932 | JGI IMG/M metagenome (GOLD analysis project Ga0247764, IMG submission 179932) | Plant litter microbial communities from Arlington Agricultural Research Station in Wisconsin, United States - UWRJ-L051-202B-4 | ecosystem: Environmental > Terrestrial > Plant litter >...
TTATCTTTAGTTGCCTAAAAAACTTTGTATGGCAATAACGTGCATTATAATAGAGGAGCACATGACTGATGGTGTGGAATGAGGGTTATCATTTTAGACAGTTTGCATAGGGTGTCGGGATTGATTATCCTTTATAACCGTGGTTTCTTGCATTTTGAACACAGTCTCCATGATTATGGTAACCTTGAGTGGAGGCGGCAACTATTCTCCCGTTTACGGATTGGTGCCATCTCCACTTACCATTTTGGTCTTTATAAAAAGACCACTGACCATAACTGTTCATAGTCTACGAGTTACCATATACCAATAGAAATTCGGCCAGAAATGTATATAGAAAGCAGTATTAAACTTGAAGATAAAAATGAGTAATAATATATCTAAAAAAGAAGAAGGTAAGGAGGAGGTATATGAAAATCAATTAATACCAGCAGCAATGGCTAGCTTTTTGGGGCTTATTAAAGGGCATCCAGACGAAAATGGGACGTATTCTTACCATAAGGAAGTGACGACATTAGGTCTGTTTGACTTTTGTGATATAATAGTTTTAAGGAATAACCTAGTTGCAATAAAAGGAGGACATCATACTACAGGATATTCACAGGACATTATTGATATGCTATTTGTGCCTGATTTAGATTTCTTATTATTAGTTTTAAGTAGGTTACCCTCTCTTTCAAATGTGCTCCCAAATATGGTCGACATCCTCAAAATCAATGCGAATTTAATAAAAGAAGACAAATGAATTTAATTACTCCCGAACTAATAGAAAAACTCGGTTTAAAAGTAGAACGAGATGGGGTGTATACTAAGAAGGTCACTATAGAATATGGGTTCTATGAATGCATAATCTACGTTACCAAAAACAAGTTTCTCTCTATAAATGCAACAAATGATGTTAAAGAGTATAAAATTGTATATATGATGTATGTGCCGGATACCGACTTCTTTGTTTCCGTACTAAGCCGATTAATGCATCTACGATATATTTTCCCAGAGATTATTTTTGTACCGGAGGATTATTAAATTATGGTAGTATGTTAAATAAAATAAAAAGTGAAATAGGGGTGGATTTATTAAGAAAGGGCATCCCTAGCAAGCCTATGGCAGCATATATTGTTCCTGCGCCAATTAATTATTGCGATAGTTTGGGGCGAAAGGCAGTCGTGGTTTATAGTAATCAGAAACCGAATCGTCGATAGTTAATATTTTTGCTTATTTATGAAGCATAAATACACTATATTTGACTTATGAGTTTTGGAGAAAGTAAACAAATTTCAGTAAGTTCACCTGCTTTCAACCCCAATGAGCCTTATGAGGAGGTTAAGGGGGGGGCTGTTTTTAATCCAGATGAACCTTTTGAAGTGGTAAAAAAAAAAGAAGTTCCCGATATTTTATCACCTTCATTAAGAGCTGCAAAGCCTTTATCTCAAGTAGCTGGTACTTCTACTTCCCCTACCGAATCAAATTCCGAAGCCCCATTACCATCCAGCGTAGAGATTACATCAACACAAAAGAACAGAATACCTGATAAGTATAATAAACAGGTATTGGGATTGATACCCAATAGCCAAGAAGTAAAGATCGCTGATGGCTCCAGTATTACCCTAGATAAAGGTAAAGTTCCCTTACTTAATAACCCTGACTACTTAGCGGGCTTGCAAGAGCGCCTTATTAATAATGTTCCTACACAAGAAGATATTTTTGCACTGTCTAAGGCTTCGGGTAAGTCGTCTACAACCGTAGAAGCGTATGTAAAAGGAGGCAGGCAGGTAGGGTTTGCCACCGAAACAGTAGAAAACGGGGATAAAGTGCGCCAGCAACTAACTGATGTTGTAACTAAATTCAACGATAAATACCAAACTGACTACGACCCCCAACAAATTCTTTCCAATTCAGAAAAAGCAGCCCAATTCTTTAAAGCCACAAAGGAAGTGCCCGAAGCGATGGCGAATGCAGCCAAATTAAAAGGATTTGATTATGAGTCCCAATCTGCACTGTTATTTTCTCCTGTGATGCAAAATGATTTAACTGAACTTGAAAATAAAGTCGTTCAGTTGACAGTGGCGGAAGATAAAAACAATGGAGTTCCACAGAATGAAACCATAGCCAAAATAGCACGAAGACTTACCCCTAGGGAATTTAATCAAGCAATAGATGCCAGTATACCAAAATACCCAGAAACACCTATAGAACAGGCAGGTGTTGCTTACGATGCTATTTTTGGTAATGCAGATAAGCAGGAACTATTAAATACGGTAAAAGGGCAGGCCGCATTAAGGTATAACGATGCTTTGGAGCAAAACGCCATTGATAAAATATCTAAAGGGGTATTAGAAAACAATCCAATCTTAGTACAAGAAGGCAAAAGTGATTTGGATGGAGTTGATAGGGATATGATTTATCAATATCCTTCCCTCATCAAACAGGAAATAGTAAGAAGGGTAAGCGAATCGATCGCCCGAGAAGCGGGGCAATTACAAGGCAGCCAGACCGACAACTTAAAGGAGAAAATATTTGGTGCCGGAGTTGGTGATTATGCTAGAGTAATGAAAGAAATGGGTTATTTCGATAATCCAAAAACAGCAGATATAGCACTGTCCTTATTACAACAGTCAGACCTATTCGCAGACGCAAGTTATATAGGCGGGGTAGCAGATAATTTTGCTCGACCTTTTAAAGAACTCGGATTGTCAGTAGCGGATGTTACCGGATTTAGGAACGAAATGGATGTTCTTTCAGATAAAAAGAAAGCCGAACTATTCCCGCAAGAACTATCAAATACTAAGACATTAATAGGAGATATAACAACAAGAAGTATACTCAATACTACAGCCAATTTAGCAGGGATGGCGACTATTGCAGCTGCCACAGAAGGTTTAGGGACCGGGGGTGGATTACCTGCCGGAGTATCAAGAAGCCTAGGAGCCTACACATCCTTTGGTCTCCCTAGTTATGATGGGGCTTTAAAGGACAGTTATAACTTCTTAGATAATGATGGCGCAAGAACACTGTATGCAAGTATATCAGCGATAGCCAATGCGGAAGGCGGGCGGGTACTTGATTTAGGTAAAGTTATTAGGATTCCCGGGGTGAGTGAAAACTTTGCAAAAATAGCAGAAGGTGTTAGTGCAAAATCAATAGCCCAAAAAGGAGTTACTGAATTGCTTGGTAAGAGCAAAAATGCGTACATAGATTTTGCCATTAAATATGGGAAGAACGTAACCAAAGGTGCAGCTACAATGGCATACTTCAATATTGCCAATAATGTTGAAAGGCTGGCCTTTGGAGACCCAACTATAAATGCAGAAGATATAGTACCGGAAGCGGCACATGCCTTTGTTGACGGCGTAACCGGTATGTCAATATTGGGCGCTTTTGGTGCTAAGGCTGATATGGCTCGTGAAAAAAATACTACCTATAAAGGAGTATTATATAACATGGCCCTTAATCATGACGCAAGCAAAGATGTCTTTCAATTAGGGTTACAGAAAGGGAAATATACCCAAGAAGAATATAATCAAAAAATAAAGATTCTAAACACTTCCGTAGCGGCTAAGAATGCCCTTGATGCAGCCCAAACCGAATCCGGGGTAACTTTATCTGAAAACCAAAAAGCAGTTTATGTTGCAAATAAAACTGCAATAGGTGTACTATCCGAGAAAGCTGAAGAAACGACTAATCCACAACAGAAATCACTATACGAAAGCCAAATAGAAAGACTGGATAAGCAGACAAAAGATGTAATGGAAGGATTGAAGTTCTCCCCTACCCTTGAACCCTTATATGATCTATTTGAAGCAGAAAAAGAATACAATGCAGCGTTAGAAGAAGTAGATAATTCACCAGAGAGTTATGACAAAGTAGAAGTCGCAAAAACAAAATACGATGGCTTAGTTAATAAGTATCTGGGGAATAAAAAAGAAGCCGCAGCGACAGGTACCGAAGGTGTAGAAGGTTTGGATAAAGTTGGTGAGGGACAAAACACAGCAACACAACCCCCAACCACACAACCACTATCTAATGAAGAAATTCAAGTAGTTAACGAGAATATCGACAAAATAAAAGTACCAATATATAAGGATATTATTAAATCAGGAGACGAATCCCAGATAAATGATGTTCTTAAAGAAGTGTCCGATCAATGGCACGATGAAAAATCAAGAGCAGAAACCGAAGCAAACTTTGGCCCGGGAATAGTTGATCTGGCAGTTAAAAAATTCCCTCTTGAACCTGATACTGGCCTTCAAATTAAAGAAGAACCTAACCCGCTAAGCCAACCCATAGAAGGACTAGATGAACAAGGTATACCTATAGGAGATATATTCCCAGATAGCAAGATAAAAGATATTGTTTACCACGGAAGTAATAAGTCATTTGATGAGTTTAAGAAAGGAGGCGATATTTATTTTTCGAGTGACAAAGAGATAGCTAAGGGCTATCAAGAAAAATATGATACAGAGGTAAATCCTTCCTTAAAAGAGGTAAGACTTAACATTAAAAACCCTTTAGTTGTAGACGCTAATAGATCAGAGTGGCATACAATTTATGCAGATGGGAGCAAATCACCACGTTCAATAGGGAATATTGTAAAAGATGCTAAAGAAGCGGGGTACGATGGGGTTATAATCAAGAATGTTCGAGACGGATTAAAAAAGACAGATAAGGTTAGTGACATACAGGTCGTGTTCGATGCTTCCCAAGTTCATGTTATTAAAGAAAAAGAACAGCCTATAGGAGATAATGTACCAGAATCTACTACTATTAATACTAGCAGGGATAAAACAGAATTTGCTAATCCAGAGGAATATTACAGAGTTATTGTGGGAGATAAAGCATTTGCTGATATAGTTAAAACCGGGAAAATAAGAACGGGAGGTAAGCAATTTGAAAGTAATCCTATAGAAGGGACTAATATTACATTAACTGGACGTCCTACTCGATTCCCTTCTTTTAGCAAGGGGGAGGCTAATATTGGGTATGCGTATGAAAATCCCAATAACTATATTATTGTAAGCAAGGATCCTAATATAAAACCATCTACACTAGGAAGGCATGGGAAGGGAAAAACAATGTTCCCGACAGATGGGGAGGGTAAATATTTAGACGAATATGATGCTAAGAATGTCCAAGTGTATAAGCATATTGGGGAGGGTCGATATGAGTTAGTTTATGAAAATGGGAAAGAAATAAAATCTAAAAACGAACCACTAACCAGTGAACAACAAACAAAAACCACTGAAGTTCAGCAGCCCGCAGAAGTTAAAAGCCTTACAGATACAGAAGTTAATAAAACTAGCAAAGAAGCAAAAGACCCAATCCAAACAGTGATAGACAATGCAGATAATGCTGTTATACCCCCTAAAGCGGGTATAACAGTTGATGAAGCAAAAAAGGAAGGCGTAAGTATAGTTCATGAAAGCACAGCTGAAATGAGGCGGGAGAATGATTTTGATGCTTATGAAAGGGATCCGAAAACATTCGAAAAGTGGGATAGTGATGCTGATTCCCGTATTGCAAATGGCGATATGCCCGCTTTACTCCGAAAAATGGAAGCCGGTAAAGAAATAGGGCCGGTAGAGCAGAGAATGATGGGTAAGTACATTGCTACCTTAGATGCGGAAGTCGGCAAAAACCCTACTAAAGAAAATATCGCCACACTAAAGAAAGCAATAGAGTTAAGTGATAGAGTAGGCGGCACCCAATCAGCGCAAAGTTTAGTTGCTCGAAAAGGCGCTTTTCTCCCAGAGGATTCTTTAGGCTCCTTTCTTCTGGATAAAGAACAAGCGCAAGGGTTCCCCCTTGGTGAAAATCAAATCAAAAGTGAAATTGAAAAATATAATGAACTTAAACAGGCAAAGGACGCATTGGAGTCTGCCTTAAAAGAAGAACAGGAAAAAAATGCTATTCTCATAGCAGAAAAAGGTTTAGCTAAAGCACGACTGCAACGTAGTAGGGAAAATAAAAAGACTGCGGAAGAATACAAAAAAGAGCGAAAGGAAACGTTGGAGGCTGCAAAAGAAGCATTACGAAAACTAAAAGGAGATAGTGGGCAAGAGGTTAAGCAGTTTTCTGTAGTTCCGTACTCAAGGGAATTACAAGCGCTAGCCCCTCATATCAAAAAGTATTTTGAAAGTTTAGTAAATGAAGGCGTAGATAAATTAGATAATATTGTTAATGCTATTCATGCTGAATTTAAGGATGCAGCCGATTGGCTTACTAAATCACAGGTAACAGAAATTATCGGTGGCGCGCATGATGAAAAGCAACCTACCCGTTCGCAAAAAAATAATGAGATACGTTTATTAAAGCGTGAAGCCGAATTATTGACTCAATTAAAAAGAGAGCGTTTAGGATTAGGGAAAGAAAAGAGTGAAACTAGGCAGGCTCAAACCAATGCCCGTATAGAAGAACTTAAAAAGAAAATAAAAGAAGTTCGTGATCTAAACAGGCGAAAAGAAGTTGAAGATGATCCGGAGGATAATTCTGATTTTAATGGTGATGCAGAAAAAACAAATAGAAAGCGTGAAGAAGAATTACAGAAGAGATTAAAAGATAGAATCAATCAGTTACAAAATGACATTGTAAATAAAAAATACGCGAAGGAAGAAGAACTTCCATTCCGAATAAAGTTGACACGCAAAACACAAGAACTTCAAGATAAAGTTATAGAACTTGAGAATCGATATCAAAAAGAAAGAGCCGAAGATCAAAGAAATAAATTAAGTAAATGGGAAAGAAATTGGGATAAGGTTCAACAAACTCTAGGGATAAGAAGAATAGTTCAAACAGCAGTCGATGCTTCTATATGGCTAAGGCAATTAGGGTCTGTAGTTCTTAACCCCAGAAGATGGGGTATCGCAAAGAATTTCATTATCGCAGGCAGTAAATCTGCGTTCAGTCAAACTAAGTTTGATAGAATAATGAATGAGATACATAAGTCCCCGGACTTTAAGCAAAGTTTGGAGGATGGTGTAAGATATAATGACCTGAATGCAGTTGACCCTGCAAAGCAAAATGAATTTTACGCACCGAGGAGTTTTGTGTATAAAATTCCAGTCATTAGAGAGATATTACAATCTTCTCAAAGAATTGCGGATGCGTCCCTTAATACTGCCCGTTATGAACTTTATGAAAAGCATAAAAGAGCATTAGAGAAGCAAGGAATAACAAGAGAAAGCGACCCGCAGATATATGAAGAAATGGCTAAACTTGTAATGAACTCATCAGGGAGCGGTAATCTTTTAAAATTCTTAGAAAATCCTAAAGCAGAAAGGGTATTAGGCGCAACTTTTTACGGTGCAAGGTTAATGGCAGCTAATTTTAACATGCTTAACCCTGTCTACTACGTCAAGATGCCTAAAGCGGTAAGGGTAGAAGCAATGAAGGATTTAGCAGCTTATACTAGCACTGTATTAGCAACTACGTTAGCGATGGTGGCAGCTGGAGGGACAGTATCTTTAAATCCTGATGACCCTGATTTTTTGCAAATAAGATTTGGTGATAAAGTTTATGATTTGACAGGTGGTAAAGCAGCATATATCAGAACTTTCTTGAGGCTTGTAGAGGCAGGATATCATAGAGCGATGTATTATGCAGGTAAAGGGACAAAAAGTGAAGCTGATAAATCATTAACATTTGCAGGAGAATCAACATTGAGATTTTTTAGAAACAAATTAGCCCCTAATACTGGTTATATATTAAATGCTTTAACTGGAAAAAATTCAATAGGTCAGGATTTTGATCCCGCAGAAATTTTAAAAATATATCCCATGTATGTGGACGATGCTTATGATGCTGCAAAAAAAGATGGCTTCTTATCCTTTTTAACTGTATTACTACCTAATATAATGGGTATTGGGTATGGCTCCTATTATTCAGAGGCAAATCAAAAGCCACTAGAAGAAACACTACGCCGAAATCTTAATTCTGATGAAATGAACAAGGAATTAATAAAGAATTATAATGATGGTGGCAGAACAATAAACAATAACGAGTTTCAGGAGTTTGTGAATAAGAGAGATGATTTTATAGAAAAACAAATAAATGAACTTTATGAAGGTACAGCCCCAGAAAATTTAGTACTAGATGAACAAGGTGAAGTCATAACTAAGAAGTATAGCGATATGAGTAAAGAAGAAATTATTGCTGCAACCCGTTCTATTAAAACCAGAGCAACCAGAGCAGTTAAAGAAGAATTATTTGGCAAACACAAAAAAATGCCACGAGAAAAAATAGCAGACAGAAAATTAAATAACGCTCGTAAAATAGCAAACAATGAAGATGATTAGATTTGCGAAGGAGTACCTACCTGTAGGATTCCCCCGTGTTAAATTCCCTAAAGCTCCAAAGAGTAATATAAAAGGAGTGCCAAAAGTGCCTAAAACAATGACTATCACTAGGCTGGATAGGTACATAAAATAAAAACTGTAACTTTAAAATAAAAATTATGACAATCGCAGAGGTAAACGAAATCATCCAAAAGGAGTACGAAACATTTAATCAATCGAAATATACAGGCGATAAACTACCAGCTGATATACTGGAACGATTGAAATCGGCCGTGTTTTGTCTTGCTCCTTCGGTACATCAAATCTCGTCTGCCAATATTAAAAAACTATTGGCTAAAAAAGTTAAAGATTTAACTAACTATGAGGTGGGACATATCCTTAATCTAATTTCAACCGTTCCTTTTAAAGAACTCTATTCAACTTTAGAGGAGGCTGTGGAGAAAAACCAGCAGATAGAATTATTAAAAGTGTCCTATAATATTGTAGTAAAAGGAATCACCGAAGCTGTAGAGGAAAAAAGAAAGTCTATGCTGGAATTAGTTCAACCATCAAATAGCCGAAACAGGATATTTCATAATTAATGCTTAAAATAACAAAATGAATAGTTCCTTTATTCCGAGTTTCCATTTAATTAATCCTGAAAAAAAGGATAAGGAATGGGCTATGCAGGTAATTAACCAATACTTTTATAATTGCCGGAATTATAATTTATTGTGGAATAAAAACATTGTGGATATAGAGGGGTATGCAAATGGAAACTTTCCATTGGAAAAGTTTTACAAGATGTTCAAGAGTGATAGGAAGAAAATAATGGAGAATCCTAATTTCATCCAGAGTGGTAATAATGCGGTTGGGATAGAATACCGTCAGGTAGACATGATTAGCGAAAAAATAGATAGCGCCACCGCCATCATTCAAAAAATACCAATCGAAATATCTTGTACCGCCACCGACCCATTGGCAATTGAAAAGAAAAAAAGCGATATAAATTTCCTTAAAAATAAACCTGCAATTGAGGAAGATTTACAAGTAGTTGCTGATCGTCTGAATCTGGGTAAGGTTGATCTAGGAACTACAAAGAACAGCTCGATAGAATTTTCCGATAGTCCTTTTGGTTTAGATTTAAATAACCCAGAGGAGTTAGATATTTTTGTGAATATCCTGTACTCCCTGAAAATAGAGACTGCATTTGAAACTGTACTGGAATACTTCTACGACCTTAAAAAGGTATCAAATATTAAACTCCTTGAAATAAAGGATCAATTTAAATATGGGGTATCTGTTCATCAGGCATACCGAAACGATCTAACCGGCTTGCCTGACATAGATTATGTTTATGCAGGAGAAATGAGCGTTCCATTCAGCAGGCTGCCGGACTTTTCTGATAATAGCCATAGAATAAGAGATACGTTTTTAACCCCCTTGCAGTTATTTGATAGATTTGGGAGTGAAATAGGAACGGAAGAAGATTTATTGTTACTAATAAACGGGTCTAAAATAGAAGGGGGTTACTGTGCTTGCAACGGACTGAATGCAGTACCCTATGGCAATTTCGATACTTTTAAAATATGCTTAAAATATGTAGAAGTAAAAACAGTGGATTGGATTGGTGTTCAGCAAAAGAAAAAAAGCAAATATAAATCTTTCACCACCGATCCAGAAAAGGCAACTGAAAAACTTTGGGTGCAAAATACTTATTGCTTTTGGTGGTTACAAAATACCCGTAAGGTATTTGGCATAAAAAAGTTGCCATTTTCTCATCGTGAAAAAGGCAAGGAAAGCTATCAAAGTTTTTCTACCAATATATATAAAAGTCAAGAAAAAAGCGCAGTTGAAAGGGCTATTGGTGAGAATGAAAAAGCACAAATTGCTGATATAAAACTACAACATACTTTAATAAAATCATTACCGGCTGGTAGATATATTGATATAAGATTTCTGCGAGGAGCCATGGAGGGGTTAAAGGATGAAAGCAACCAATGGAATATGGAGAGGTTACTTACAATGGCCTTAGAGCAGAATGTCGTATTAGGTGATTCAGAGGGGTTTGATGGTAAGAATGATGGGCAATTTTTAGCAGTTAAAGATTTACCCGGTGGACTTAAAAGCGAAATAATAGGGTACATGAATATAATAGCTGCTGCAAATATAAATATTAGTCGTATAACCGGAGTAAACCAGCAGTTAACGGGAGCAGGAGCCAATGAGGAAGGATTAGTAGGATTACAGAAGCTATTGATTAATGCAAGCATTAACGCCTTAAATTACTGCAATGAAGCTATAGGGGTACAATACCAGAATTTGTTTACTATATGGGCAAATTACATCCAGCAGGCAATTGCAGAAGGAGGGAAAACAAAGCAAGCCCTTATTGATATAATAGGTTCAAAGAAGGTAAATGTAATTGATGGGTTAGATGATGTCCCACTACATGATATAGGAGTCTTTATAAAAATAAAACAGCGTGAAGAAGAAAGGCAGTTATTTAGAAACAAAATGACTCAACTTGAAAGTGCCGGAGTAATAACTGCTACGGATGAATACCTGCTTAATAATATAAATAATCCCAAAGATCAATGGGCTATATTGGCAGTTAAAGAGCAGCAGTTTAAGAAAAGACAGGATCAAATACGACAGGAGACGTTCGCGAATCAACAGCAGCTGATGCAGCAGCAGGGTAAAAATATGGTTGCTGCTTCCGAGAAAGAAATAGAAGGCGACTTAAAAAAGATTTATGCAAAAGGTGAAGTAGAAGCGCAGATAGTTCAATTAGCAAGTCAGTTAGGAATGAACCAGCTTCAACTTGAGGGTTTACTTAAAAAGCAATTACAGGTAGACCGGAATAAAGCCCAGACGCAAAAAAACATTGATACATTAGTTGCTAAAAGTAATCTTCATAATCAAAATGCAATTCCAGCCTAAAATATGCCCAAAAAAACGCCAGATGAATTAATTCAAGAATTAAAGTCAATATTTATTGAAAGAGAAACTCGATTTTTAGAAGGGTTACTAATTATTGATACTAAGGAAAGAAGTAAGGAGGAAATAGAACTGCAGGAGGAATTAAACATCCAAGAGCAAAAGTTTTTAAAAACATTAAAATCAAGATTGATGTATGTGGAGAAACTTAATAATCAATTATTAGGTAAAACCGGGAAGGAACGCAAGAAGGGTTCAAATGATATAATGGCTTCGGTAGTCGAAATGAAAAGTATGGTAGGAGAAATAGTAAGGCAGATCCCAAAAACAGGAACAGACGACAAATAAATGGAATTTGATAAAATTACAGGATTTAAGGTAAAGTTTAACATTCTTGATTTCAAAGATGTATGGCAAACCCCGCCTTCCCGGATGGAGCATATTATTAATTGGAACAAGCCAGTTAAAGAATGTGTTTGGAAGAGGATTGCCCCAGATGAGATTACTGAAGAATACAAACAGCAAGAGGTAACTCGGTGTCTTAAAACAGGGGTATGGATATTTATTAAAAATATGCCTATCTGGTTGCCCCCTTCCTACTATTTTTTTCTTCAATATTTTCGTTTAGGTTCTGAATACCCAGAATTCCGACTAAAAAGATTAAAGCATGTGTATCACAAACTAAGGGTTAGAAATAATCCGAGAGCAATAGGTACATATACCATAAAAAATAGGCAGGATGGTGAAACAACTATAAGCATGAGTGATTGCTTATGGGAAGTCGCCATGGGTAATATGGACTATGGCGCCATAGGTATCCAAAGTAAGACCCGTGATACCGTAGAAAAATCATGCTGGAGAAGTGTGACCATCGGATGGAATGGCTTAGAGCCATGGTTGAGGGAAATATTATATCCTGATTTTAAAAGTGGAGACAAGATTGCAGAAAAGATGAAGTTTTCCAGCCCTGCTAACGATGAATCAAAGGGTAGGGATATATTACTGACATTTGGCCCATCCACACATAATGCATTTGATAGCATGAATAATATGCGTCGATGCGTATTGGATGAAGTCAATAAGTGGCTAGAATGTAGCTTTTATGCTACTTTTCTGAACTATCAAAAATTTATAGCCCCGGGTGCAACTAGGAAAGGGATATTCGATATATTCAGTTCGCCTGCAGATACTTCCGGCAAACATAATGAAGAAGCGTTTGAATTTTGGAAGCGTAGCGACCCAGACAATTTAACTGACTTGGGTTCTACTGAAACCCGAGTTTTTAGATATTACTCTAATCCACTAGAGGGTATAGAAGGTATGTATGATGAATATGGCGATGCAGACCCTGATGAGATATATTCAAAGATAATACGTGACCGCAAATCTATTCCCAAGGATAAATTAATGGCAGAAATAAGAGGGCTACCATTGAATGAACAAGAAATGTTTGGCAGTACCGATACGGTAAGTGTGTGGGATAACACAAAGGGATTAATGAATCGAAGTACCTACTTACTTGGGTGCAGGGTAAAGGATATTAAAACCAATGAGCCGATAAATATATATGGCATTCATGAATGGAAAGATGGGGTAATTGATTCGGAAGTGGTATTTCGAATGGCAGATAAATCAGATTTTGATATAGAGGATGCCAGAGTGTGCTACAGCTATTTACCATTAAGTATCGAGAAAAATTCATTAAAACATATTGATGGTATTCCGCAACCACCAGCCGTAGTTTCAAATTGCTTAGGCATTGATCCATACGATAAAAGGCATGTGTCAGGTAAAAAATTATCAAACGGTGCAATGGTTAACCATAAGTTTTTAGACTTTATGGATACTGGTATTGTAAAATGCCCTACAATGATTTATAGCAATAGGCCGACACACCCGGAGATATTTTATGAAGATGCGATAAAAGCCGCTGTTTTCAATAGGGCTCTGGTACAGGTAGAAAATAAAAATAGTAATATTGTTGATTATTTCGAAGATCGGGGATATATACACTGGATGCTATCTAAAATTGGTCACCCAAAGAATTCCCTAGTTAAGGGGGATGCCCCAAGCGGGGGGAAGAATGCCTTTTTAAGCGAGATGGTAATGTTGTTGAACTCTATTACTAATACTCCTTTAAATACTGATGAAAAGTACCATTTAGAACAAAATTGGTTTAGATTATTGATAGATGATATGCTAAGATTCAATATTAAGGACACGCACGAAAATGATTTAACTATGGCATGGGGGCAGGCGCTTATGGGAGCAGTTAAAATTTTGCATAAAAAAGTTAAGACTAAAAGCCCCGAAATGGGGAATATTTTATCCTATCTTTTAGATTGAAAATATGTATATTTACACTCTATGGCGAAGGTACTAAAGAAGTTGTTGGGAAACACAGAAACTGAAATTTTCCGCAATTGGAATGATTTACCTAACTCAAGGGTGGTAGCAAAAAATATCACCTTATGTAATACATCGGGGAATACGGTTAAAGTTCATTTAAGTTTCGTAGTTTTGAGTGGGTTATTTCGAGCAGGTGCAGTTTTAAGTTTTACAGATATATTGCCATACGAGACACGGACAATTGAAATAACAGAACGCATCCTTAATATGGATGATAGTATTAGAGCTTATTGCGAAGTTCCAAATGTGGTATCCCTTTCTATTGATATGGAAGGTGTAGATGAATTTCAAGGTGATTATTTAGCATAGTATTATGAATAAGATTTTAATAATTTTTATCTTTTTATGTGTAGCAGGCAAATCATTTGCTCAATTCCCTAATGATATCCCCCAAGGTAGCCCGCAGCAAAGCTGGTGGCAAAAAGGATCGGTAGGCTCTCTTACTGGATTCCATTTCCGGTACAACTACCCCGACACTACGGCTGCGAATAATGCTCCCTACATTAAAAATATTCCGAACTTTTTAATAGTAGCGAATGATACTCTACGTAAAAGAAATAATGCAGCTACTAAGTGGGAAACCGTTGGAGTTAGCAGTACAGGAATGGCATATTGGGGTCTTGGGGGGAATTTAGGAACTATACCGGGGACTAATTTCATTGGCACTCTCGATGCTAAGGACTTTGTATTAAAAACCAATAATACAACAAGGATTTTACTAGGCGCTGCGGGTATACTGGATTATGCAAGTAGCCCAACAGTTAAAGGGTTAGGGTATGATACGGTAAGCAAACAACTGGTAGCAGTACCAGTAGGTGGGGGCGGGAGTAACAACTGGCTACTTACTGGTAATTCAGGTACAAATCCAGAATCAAATTATCTAGGGACTTCGGATGTTAAGGATTTAGTTTTTAAAACAAACGGAATCGATCGGCTCCGAATAAAAGCAAATGGGACGTTACTTACGGATGACTCCCTGATAATAGGGGTAACGGGTATTCCCGTAATTAAACTGTATGAAAATGGCAACGATGTTTTTACTAAACTGCAAACTGAAGGCGCAGAAACCCATTTGGAGTTATGGCAGAATACAGGAGGCGCTCCTGTTCTAAGCTCAGGGATAAGATTTAATTTATTTGGAGAAAATGAGTATAGTATTAATGGGACAGCACCTATTTATGTTAACCATTCGTTTTATATTAACAATGACAAGAGATTTGAGCTAAACATAGATTCATCATCTCTAATGCCTCCTAATGGAAGATTTAACATAGATTCTTTACGTAGAGCAACTTCCATGTCACGAATGGGCGTAATGGTGAGGGACAGCGTAGGGGGAGATATTAAATATATAAAGGCAAGCGATGTTTTTTCATCAGTTAATATTTACAATTCAGATGGTACATTAACAGGTACCAGAACACTTAACGGAGCGGCGAATGCCTTGCTGTTTAACAACCTCACAGGATTTTCTGTATTTGATGCAGTTGAGCCACGCTTTATATTCACTCCAACAGCTTCTACCATCCAAAAAAATAATACCTATGTCCAGGCTATAGATGGTGGGATAGCAGGGGGGGCGTTAGCAGCAATGGGGTCAGGCCCCAATTATATCAAACTTTATAATGATAGCCTATTAATTAACGGGATAACAGCAGGTGTAGGAATCAGGGCATTGAGGTATAATCCAACGACAAAAAAAGTAACCTATGCAGATACTACTATATCCTCTGGAGGTACGCCCGCAGGTAATTTTGGGAACGTACAATTAAATCGTAATGGCGTTTTTGCTACTCCTTCAAATGACAGTTTAAATTTTGTTTCGGGTACAGGATTATCTATCAAAGGTGGGGTGGTCTTATCAGGGCAGGCATCGCCAACTTATGCCGTCGGGAAATTAGTGTACGATACAGATAATGAAAGCCTAACGTTCTTTAATAACGATGCGAATGTAGCAATGAACTTAGGGCAGGAAGAATGGATTAGGGTAACCAATAATACAGGTTCATCTATTCCTAATGGGTCAGCAGTTTATATAAATGGTGCGAGTGCAGGAATGCCCACTATAGCTCTAGCGCAATCTAATGCAGCAGCCACAACAATAGGAGCGGGTCTAACTACAGAAACAATTGCAAACGGAGCCGTAGGATATGTTACTTCAATTGGTGTCGTAAGAGGGTTAAATACATCAGCCTTTACCGCAGGGCAAACTGTTTACATCGACCCGACAACACCGGGCGCACTTACTGCAACAGCACCATCAGCGCCTAATTACCGTTATCGTGTAGGTATAGTAGCAGTAAGCAATGCGACAACAGGGTCTATCCATGTAACCCCATCAACAGCAGCGCTAGGTAATGGAACAGCCAATCAGGTATTTGGAATGAACAGCGCAGGTACCGCACAAGAGGTTAAATCAATTACTGCCACAGCCCCTATAACAGTAACCAATGCTGCTAATTCAATAGTTATAAGTAATGCCGCAGGTTTCGGTACTGAATTATTTACTACTGGTGGTGTTGCAAATACCTATACCCTAACACCTACTACTGCCTTAGCTTCCTATACCAGTGGAGTTACTTACAGGGTTCAGTTTAACTTGGCTAATACAGGAGCATCAACAATAAATATTAGTGGACTTGGCGCAAAGACGTTGGTAAAGGCAGGCGCAACAGCAACAGCGAATGGCGATATAGTTACTACAAAAATATATTACATAGTGTATGATGGAACGAATTTCCAGATATTAAACTATGGCGGTGCATCAACAGGCAGTGGTTCTGTTGTACAGGCAACAGCACCGGTATTTGCAACCAATGTGGTGGGCAGTGCTTCTATGGATGTCTTTAATACAACATCCACAACAGTAAATTCATTTGGTGCAGCCACCACCCTAAATGTTGGAGGCACGCCTACCACAGCAGTAACTCATAATTATTCCGCTAATGCAACTGCTAATGCCACAACCAAAACAATTAATATTGGTACGGGCGGTGTATCAGGTTCAATAACAGCAATAACATTAGGCAGTTCAACAGCAGGAGCCACTACAAGAGTAGGGATAGGCATTAGCCCTACATCATCCTTATTGGAAATAGCGGCAGGTTCTACGTCAGTTGCGCCTTTAAAGTTTACAGCAGGTGCACCTACTACTACATTAGCAGCCGGTCAAATGCAATATAATACAGGTCTCTGGATAATAGATAGCAGTGCTGCACGCAGGGATACCATAGCAACCAGACAGTGGGCACGGCAAAATATAGGCGGTGTCACTACGTTATCTGCAATAGGATCTTCCCCTAATGCTAATGGTGCTACTATAAGCGGTAGTACATTGAATCTACAACCAGCTAATGGAACATTCGGGGGTGCTTTAACTGCAACCGATTGGACTACTTTCAACAACAAGATAGGCGGCTCTATCGCCTCAACGCAAATAGCAGTAGGAAGCGGATCTGGAACAATATCGGGCAGTAGTTCTCTTACATGGAATGGGGCGCAAGTTGATATTATTGCGGGCAATGTAAATCCCGGATTCAGGATTTACAACACGGGTTATGGGTGGTATTTCTACAACGGCGCTGGGGGGATCGGTAATTTTGGGATGTTTGATATTTCGGCAGGATTAGATAGGTTTATTATAAACACATTGGGTAAATTGCAGATAGGCGCATACGGGGCAGGTACATTAGTAACCGATGCTGCAGGAAACGTTACAGCCGCATCAGACGAAAGGCTTAAGAAAAATATTACTTATAGTAAAGTAGGATTAAAAGAAGTGCTTAATTTGCGCCCAATAAATTATAATTGGAATAAAAAGAGTGGGAATGAAATGGATAGTACCTATACAGGTTTTTCCGCACAAAATGTCAAAGCAAACATTCCTAACGGAACAGGATTAGATAAGGATGGGTATTTAACTCTCCAAGACAGGGCAATACTCGCAGCACTTACAAATTCAGTAATTGAGTTAAAAAAAATAATAGATAAACAACAAAAAGAAATAAACCGCTTAAAACGTAAAAAATGATAACGTTACTATTAAATACTGCTATCTGGTGTCATACACATAGATTAAAAATTATTGCTACTATACTGCTATTCATTATTGGCAATACTTCTACTAAGGCGCAGACTGCCGCGGGGGATGTATTTACTACCCTGACTTACCTGCCTACCACTTTTGGGTGGGTGGCTCCGTACTGGATGGCAAAAACAGAGGCACAGGACTCTATTACCAGCATGAAAAGCACCATCGCAACAAAGATGGCAATAGCCGCCTTTACTGGTGCAGCAGTGGTAGGTGCATTAGGATTCACTCCATATAATGCAACAAATCCAGATAGCTACATTAATACTGCAGGTGCACGAACTTCAATATCACTAACTACAACAGGTAGTGGAGCAGCTTCTTATTCTAATAGTACAGGGGTATTAAATATCCCAACCGGGATGACTTATACGGCGGGTACAGGTATAGGGATAACGAGCGGTGTGATCAATAATACGTCTCCATTTACGGTTGTAGCGCCCACAGCCATATCAGCAGGCGCAAGGAGTTTTAATACTGCATATCAGATATCTACGACCCTACCGAGTCACATCAGTATATCTCCACAAATATCTTGCAACCTATCCTTAACGGGAGGTCAGTCTGGGACTATTACACTAGAAATTTCGCCTAATGGTTCTTCCGGGTGGGTTTATTGTAGCCAATTAACAGGCTCTAATATAGGTACCCTAACTATTGGTCTTAATACAACCCAGTTAACTGGTGGAGAATTAACAGCGGATTTACCAGCCGGGTATTATTGGAGAGCTACAACTAATAACATAACCGGAACCCCAGTATATACCTTCAATGGCGGTAGTTATAGAACTTTTTAAATAAAACTAAAATTAAAAAATCATGGCACTTACATCAAGTTCTCCTTACGAAACCTATGCTATTAAATTAGCTTTTCCCGCAACTGGTACGGTAGATACATTTTACCTAGCCCGGACTACTTGGGAGAATCAAACAGAGCAGATACCAACTACAGGCATGCTCTGGATATGGGATGGAACACAGTATGTTTACTATTGTGCAATTCAGGACAATTCCTTCATAGGAGCAAAGCCAGCCCATGCCCCACATCATAATTAAGCCCAAAATGACCGCTAAGATGGCCATAATAGGCGTGTTTGGGGTACTAGCGTGTCTTAATTTTATTGTGGCAAATATTTTTGGGTATCAAATGGTATTAGATGGCATTATCGCCTCTAAAGAATATGATGATTGGTACTTTCTTTCGGAAGGGGTGGCTTTTGTTGCTACCCTTTTTGTTGTAAGGGAATATTTTAAAGGGAGTAGTATAGTATTATATATCATCTTTGACCTATTCCTTAATTTTGCAGCCTTATCGTTAATTACAGTAGTATTTTCTAATTACACAGAATATAATATCCCGCAGTTTATAGCAGCGGGATTGTCTTTACTTATTTCAATTATATGGTTCTTAAAAGAGTGGCGAAAGAAAAAACAGTTAAAAAAATGATTGCCCTAAGAAATGGTACAGCAAACAAAATCACCCATTCTAAAAGAATTCTGGATATTTGGATGGGTAACAGCGAAGTTAAGGCGAGGAGTGATAACAACCATAGTCGGCCTGCAATTTGCAGCACTTGTAACGTTATGGATGAAACTGGGGGATAAGGATACCGAGATCCGCACCTTAAATAAGGCAACCCAAAGAATATTATTAGATATGATTAAAACCCAAGCGCAAACAAATGGAAAGGCTGACACCTTACTTTATAAAATTGAATAAAATGTATATTCAATATAGAATAGCAATACTACTTCTTTTTGCTGCGGTTTGTTCTATTTCAGGTACCAGCGGGAATTCTGAAAGCAAGGAGGACATGGCCATGTATTACCCCGATAAGGAGACCTATGAAGCATCAAGAGAACTATCTAAAGGTAATATGGAGTTAGTAGATTCATTCTATAAAAGAAACAATACCATTAACTTAAAACTGGACGTAAGTAAGGACATACTTACAATGGGTCAATAGTATCTTAAATTAAAAATAACTAGCTTATGTCAGAGGTAAAGTTCGGGGTGAGGCAACGAAAAAACCCTACTCCATCCAATATTTCCCGTAATATTGATCTTTTTTCAGCCTGTTCCGCCGTAATTGTAACATGGCTAGGAACTGCTGCAGCTAATTTTATCCCTTCCCAAGTATCTGCGCCAATAGCTAGTTTATTAGGACTATTTATCGCACTTTCTTTAGCAGCTAAACCATTCTTCGGTATAAAAACCAGCCAAAGGAGGGTAGATATTGATGATGTGACAGCAATGGAAGACCCCAATAAGGGGAAAAATTAACCCATTTTTCTACAATAATAGTATTCCCTGCTTGACCAACTCTCAAAAATTCAGTAAATTCACTTCATGAAGCAAGTATATTATTACCTAGGCATGGCGTTAATGGCTGCTATTATTATGGCATTACCCTCGTGCTCAACCACTCATAAGCAAAAATCAATTGGTATTACCCATACTAATATACAGGAAAAAAAAGACAGTGTTACAAATGATAGCCATGTAGTGGATAGTGGAAGACTTACAACAACCACAGAACTACATGCCACTACTAATGAAGGCAGCAATACTGTTGAAACCGGTGTGATACTAAAGCCGGATAGTAATGGCATAAATACAATGCCTATACCGGCCACAGACTTCTTTTCCACAGATGGGTTAAATAAGTTCCTGAATGATAATAAAGCCCGTATAGTAGGGATAAAAAGAAAGGTGACTGATAGGTCAAAACAAACAGAGACCACGCAGCAATTTAAGCAGGACAGTTCCCACGCTACCATAAACGATACCCATAAAGCTTCATTCAACTTAGATAAATCAACAGTAGCCAATACGTATAGTTTTAATAAGTCAGTACGCCGTACGTCATGGGGCTGGTTATGGTGGTTGTTATTGATACCGGTAGGCAGGGTAGCGTATAATATCTATAAACATAGACTCTTAATATCATGACTTATATAATCATAGGCGCTATTGTAATACTTGTGGGGGTAGCTTATTTATGGGTTACCGGAATAGATAATAATATTGACAATACAACGGATGAATTATGAACCTAACTATTGATGATTTTAAGGCAGCGGCAGCAGTACTGAAATGTAATGTATCAAGTATAAAGGCTGTGTATGAAGTGGAAACTGCCGGACATGGTTATTTACCTGACGGTCGGGTAAAGATACTATTTGAAGGACATAGGTTTTGGAAGGGCTTATCTAAGTTGGGGATTAAAGAAGATTCCATCACCGCCACCGCCATGAAACACCCAAATGTACTGTACAGATCATGGAATAAAACACATTATAAAGGAGGGGCTAAAGAATGGGAACGGGTAAGCGAAGCCTATCAAGTGTGCACTGAACTAGGTATAAACACTTCCTTTGCCTTAAATTTTGCTTCTTATGGTTCCTTCCAGATTATGGGAGAAAACTATGCCCTGTGTGGATATGCTTCAGCACAAGAAATGCTATCCCAATTCAATATAAAGGGAGAGCCCGAACAGTTAAATGCGTTTATATCCTTTGTTAAATCAAAAGGGCTGGATGATGAACTTAGGCAAGGTAAATGGGCTGCCTTCGCAAAAGGATATAACGGAACAGGCTATGCACTTAACCAATACGATATTAAGCTGGATGCAGCAGATAAAAAATACTCGTACTTAAATACACCATAATAGCCGCCCAATCAAAACTACTAAAAGGTAATTTGCTAATACTTAAAACTATATAATATGAGAGTAATAGGGTTCCTCATAAAGTTATTTTTTTGCTGGTATTACAAAATACCTATCAAATACAAAAATGTATGGTACAACCGAAGTTGTTATATCGAACAAGAAAATTATTCTGTAATATTCGATGGCAATAAAAGGTATATCCCTTGTAAAAAGGGCACTTATGTTATTATGAGGAAGACTGGGGGAGGCGAAAATATTTATTATAAAGTGAAAAAGTGCTGGGCTAAAAGGGGTGGAGATTGGTTAGCTGATAGTGATGCTATTAATTGCGATTTAGAATTTGCGTATATACGCTAAATATAACCTGATATTTGAGGGTATCAAATATGCAAGCAGTCGTTTAAGCCCTGCCATTTCTATGGTGTGGGCTTTTTCTTTTTTGGGGGACGAGCATAAAAAACCACCTTGTAGAAACAAGGCGGTTCAACTTTAAACCTTACCAAATGAAAAAAGTTTAATGTCTTGATTTAATTGTTAATGTCTCCAGTTTCTTTACTCTCCCCTCAATAACCCATTCCCCACTCATTTCTTTAAAGGTAACTATAGACTTCCCACACCTGTATCTTGAAGTCTTAACAGTATAGGCACCTTCTTTAAAAGTAGAGCAAGAGTGTAAGCAGACGATAATAATAGATAATAGTATTGTTCTCATGATAGGTGATTTTTAATCAATTATTGAGTGATTATATGTCTTTTTTTGTTTTTTCATCTCTATGTTGAGGGATACCTATATTTTCATTTATCCACTTATCTAATTCATCTTTTAAGTAGAAAAATATAGCTAGCCGATCCTCAACGCTTTCAATTAATGAGGTCTCTATCTGTTGTATATTATCTTTATTATTCATTTTAATAGAAATTAGAACGACCATCCAATTGACCATTTTTTGATCTGTTAATGTTTTCAATTGGATACATAAGATTGAATTGCTTTACAGGTATTTTATTCCCACCCAATAGGTAGTACATATTACCTTCTCCATCACACCTGAAAGTTACTTTCGCTCTCATTTCCTTATTGTGTAAGTACTGTGCGAATACCCCTGCCTTATTGTTATTGCGGCGGTTAAATTCTTGGGTGGTCATAATTGTATTGTTTTACCTAGTTGGGCTAATACTGCTTACTCCTCATTTCCTCCCAAGTTTTTCTCACTGATCTTCTGACAAGGACTTCCCTGACTACTCTCCTCATTCTGCTCGCAGCTTTTTTGCATACCAGAATATCATCAATTCTGCGGTTACTTCTGCGTCTTTTCAACTTAGCGTTCATATAGAATGATTTTCCATTAGTTCTTTACTCCCATCATTACCCAGCATATCTGAATAGTCTACTAATGGATAATGTAGTTCTTCTTTTATTACTAGGTAATGAGTATTACCTCCATCATCACTTATAAGTAGTTCTCCGTCTTCTCCCTTTTTAAATGATGCTCCACCCAATGTTCTTTTATAGTGGTCTATTTCAGCCTGCAAATAGGCTTCTATTAGATTAAGGTTTATTGGTACTTTACCCGAGTTGTGATTACCTACCATTTGTACCAGTTCACCTAATAGCTTCCCGGAACCTAAGATATCTACTTTCAGCTTTAATTTACCTTGTAATTCGTTTTCAGGTGCGTTCCCTTGTTTGTAGCTATTTGTAGGGGCGCCGGTATTTTCATTCCAAAGTGATTCCTCCAGCAGTTTAATTTGTTCATCCTCTTCATCTATATCCACCTTGCCTCCCTTTATTATAGCGTACCATTGTTCAAGCGTAAGGATAACGACATCTGCTTCTACTATATACCATTCAGACTTAAAATCGGATTCGCCATCAAAAACACCATAATAATAATCCTGTCTACCAACCAGTTCGTCCTTATAGTTTTCATTCAACCAATTAATATATTCATCCCATAGAGGGTTGCTGGCATCTCTTTTAATTACAAATGTTTTTGGTAGTTGT
>Ga0247764_1000180_pt1 | contig 23262 bp, 24 predicted proteins | sample UWRJL051202B4_FD_179932 | JGI IMG/M metagenome (GOLD analysis project Ga0247764, IMG submission 179932) | Plant litter microbial communities from Arlington Agricultural Research Station in Wisconsin, United States - UWRJ-L051-202B-4 | ecosystem: Environmental > Terrestrial > Plant litter >...
ATGTATTCAACGAGCTGAAACTGCGCGCCAGCATAGGCATTACCGGTAACCAGGCGGGTATAAGTGAATACGCTTCACAAGGTTTGTGGGAAGGCGGTAACAACTACCTGGATCAACCCGGCACTGCACCATTACAACTTAAAAATCCAAACCTCAGTTGGGAAGAAACCCGTCAGTGGAACATCGGCATAGATCTTGGCTTTCTGCAAAACCGGTTGGTCTTCGATGTCAACTATTACGATAAATATACATCCGGGCTCCTGCTGAATGTGCCCGTGCCTCGCAAGCTGGGCTATGCATCGCAGCTGCAAAACTATGGCGCCGTAAGCAACAAGGGCTTCGAGCTGACAGTAACCGCCAATATTATACAGGATGGGCCTCTTAAGTGGACAAGCAGCTTCAATATCTCCACGAACAAGAATAAGATAGAAAAGCTCGCCTCATCGTTCACGTCCGGCTCACGTGATATCTTTCTATTGAAAGAAGGTGCTCCGCTGTATTCGTTCTGGTTATACAAGCAGCTCTATGTAGATCCACAGACAGGCGACGCAGTGTATGACGACAAAGGAAACGATGGTATTACCGTGGCTGACCGTCAGATCGTAGGCGATGCATGGCCCGATTTCTTCGGAGGCTTTAACAACACGCTGCGTTACGGCAATTTCGATCTTACCGCTTCTTTGTATTTCGAACAAGGCGCGAAGATCATGAACATGAATCGCTATTTCCTGGTACATGGCGGCACACAGCGCAACATAGGCTACTACCCGGAACAACTGGAACGCTGGCAAAAACCTGGAGATATAACCGATATACCACGCCTTACCCGCGTATCGTCAAGCAACAATTACGGCGGCACCGTACAGAACCTGAGTACCCGCTACCTGGAAGACGGATCGTTTATAAGGCTGCGCACGGTAACACTGGGCTACACACTGCCTCTCGCTTTAGTAAGCCGGTATCATCTTTCATCACTGCGTTTGTATGTATCGGGCACCAATCTATGGACCGCCACGCCATACAGCGGGCTTGATCCGGAGGTCAATTCACAAAGCGGTGTTGCAAACACCAAAAACTTCGACTGGGCCACGGTACCTCAACCCCGTACCATCCAGGCAGGACTGACGGTAGGATTTTAAAACAGTATTGAACTTCAAATGTATTTAAGCATGAAACCCATATATGCAACATTATTGTCAGGCATCCTTCTAACGGCTAGCGCCTGCAGCGACCTGCTCGATACAGAGCCGTACCAGCAGTTGGAAGACGAAAGTGCTATTGTCGACGAGGGTAGCGCACGGGCAGCCCTGCTCGGCACATACAGCAATCTGCAGGCCTATTATAGCCTTAACTATCCCGTACTCGGATACCTGCCTGCAGATAATGTACAATTCAACGGCACGCTCAATCAATACCTGCAGGTAGACCAGAACGCGCTTACGGCAGACAACGTGATCATTACCGATACATGGACACAGATATACCGCACGATCAATTCAGCGAACAATGTCATTGCCGTTGTACCGTCGGTTGTTGACCCGGCCTTCACCGCCGCTGAAAAAGACCAGGTAATAGGCGAAGCTTACTTTCTCAGAGCATTGGCATACTTCGACCTGGGTCGTGGTTGGGGCGGCGTGCCGCTGGTTACAAAACCCACACGACAGCTCACCGACGGCACCGGCATTAAACGCAGTTCCCTTTCACAAACATATGACCAGGTACTGACAGACCTTACAGAAGCAGAGCGGCTTTTGCCCGAAGCTTTCACACGCAATCGCGCGGTAAAAAACTCCGCACGCGCCCTACGCGCACGCCTGCACCTGTACCGCGAACAATGGACCGATGCAGAGACCTATGCCTCGCAAGTGATCAACAACGCCACTGCTTATAATCTGGTAAAGCCATATAAAACATTCTTTACCGCGCCATTTCTTTCGCCGGAGTCTGTGTTCGAGGTCTCGTTCAGCACAGCGGACCAGAACAACCAATGGAACAACTGGTATCCGAGTCAGCTCGGTGGCCAATACACATTACAACCCACAACCGCCTTTATAACACTGGCCAACGATGCTAGTCGCGGCGGGTCGCGCAAGACCTTACTGGGCAGCGTTACCACGGGCAACACAACCGCTATATACGGCGTGCTCTACAACCGTGACGCTCAGCGTGACGATCCCGCGTATGTCATCAGGCTTGCCGAAATATACCTTATCCGCGCCGAAGCTCGCGCACACCTGGCCGGTAAGGAAGCTGGCGCCCTGGCAGACCTGAACGCCGTAAGAAACCGCGCCGACCTTGGCGACCTCACGCTCAATAACGCCAGCGACATATTACTGGCCATCGAAGCTGAACGCAGCATCGAGTTTGCCTTTGAAGCACACCGCTGGTTCGACCTGGTGCGGACCAAACGCGCAGACGATGTATTGGGCATAACCGACGAACGCAAATGGCTCTTCCCGATACCCTTCGTTGAGATCAATGCAGATCCTGACCTGGCTAACGACCAGAACCCGGGATATCAATAACAAACCAGAAATACGATACACCAAACCAATTTATATTATGAGTAGTACACAAAAACCGATTGGCATTTTCTACGAGCATCCTGAATGGTTCAAACCCTTGTTTGCCGAGCTGGAGCGAAGGAATCTGCCCTACGCCCGCATCAATGCAGCCGAGCACCGGTTCAACCCCGCAGACACGGAAGTGCCGTTCAGTATTGTGATCAACCGCATGAGCTCGTCAGCATATCTGCGCGATCACGTACAAGGCATCTTCCACACAACCAACTATCTCACCCATGTCGAGAGCCTGGGAGTGCCGGTAATCAACGGCGTTAATGCGCAGACCATCGAAAGCTCGAAGTCAAAACAACTTACGTTGTTCTCACGTCTTGACCTTCCCTACCCTCGCACGCGCGTCGTCAATCATGTATCGCAGATTCTGCCTGCCGCGCTGGAACTTCGCTTCCCTATAGTGGTAAAAGTCAATATCGGCGGAAGCGGTGCAGGCATCATCCGGTTCGATACACGCGAGGGCCTGGAGCAGGCTATAGCAAATAACCAGATAAACCTGGGCATTGATTATACAGCGCTTGTTCAGGAGTTCATACCGGCCCGTGATGGACATATCGTGCGTATTGAAACATTGAACGGTAAATTCCTCTATTCCATAAAGGTCTATACAACCGGAGAAAGCTTCAACCTGTGCCCCGCCGAAATATGCCAGGTACCTGATCCTACAGACCCGCAAGCCTGCCTCGTGGACGCTCCTAAAAAAGGCATCCGGGTAGAAGCCTATGAACCGCCAACTGCCATTATTGAAGAGGTGGAGAAGCTCGTACAGGCAGCAAAGCTGGACGTCGGTGGCATAGAATACCTGGTGGACAACAACGGCCAGCACTATTTCTATGACATCAACGCACTCTCGAACTTCGTTGCCGACGCAGTCAACATCGTAGGCTTCGATCCCTACAAGTCTTTTGTAGACTATATCGAGCAAAGGCTGCAACTGGCCTATGCACTGGAGAAAAAATTGGCTTTACTCTAAACACAAATCGTTAACCCAAACATTAATCACCATGAAATTTGGCTATTGGTTACCTGTATTCGGCGGCTGGCTGCGCAACGTCGAACATGAAAATATGACACCCACATGGGACTACGTAAAAAAACTGGCGCAACGCAGCGAGAAGCTCGGCTACGACACTACGCTTATTGCCGAGCTGAACCTGAATGATATAAAAGGCGAATCTGCACCATCACTCGATGCCTGGAGCACAGCGGCAGCACTGGCAGCCGTGACTGAAACGTTGGAAATAATGGTTGCCGTCCGCCCTACATTCCATTCACCCGCATTGCTCGCCAAGCAGGCCGCCAACATCGATCACATAAGCAACGGCCGGCTTACACTCAATGTCGTGTCTTCCTGGTGGCAGGACGAAGCAAAGAAATACGGTGTCCACTTCGAGCAGCACGACGACCGCTATGCCCGCACATCCGAGTGGCTCGATGTAGTGGATAGCCTCTGGAAGAAAGATCATTTTTCATTCAACGGCAAATACTATAAGGTAGAAGACAACATACTTCAACCTAAGCCGGTATCGAAACCACGGCCGTTTATCTATGCAGGCGGCGAGTCGGATGCTGCAAAGGAGCTCATTGCTCAGAAATGCGATGGCTACGTTATGCACGGCGACGCCCCCGACGTCATCAGCAAACGTATAGACGACATGCGCCGTCGTCGCGATAAGTACGGATTACCGCCCATGAAGTTCGGTGTCGCCGCGTATACCATTGTGCGCGATACAGATCTGGAAGTTAAAAAAGAGCTCGACCGAATCACGGATGTGAAGAGCTATTCAGAAGGATATAAGAACTATCAGCAGTGGCTGGCCGGTACGCAACTGGAGAAACAGGTATCGCTGGAAGAATACTCCGTTTCCAACCGGGGTCTTCGCACCGGGCTTACCGGCACACCCGGATATATTGCAGATCGCATCGGGCAATACGAAGAAATAGGCGTCGATTTCTTTTTACTGCAGTGTAGTCCGCAGCTGGAAGAAATGGAACGGTTCTCACAAAGTGTTATCCGTGCCTTTGTCTATCAATAACCTGCATCGGTCATAATAGTAACTCTAAACTATAAACATGAAATCGCTACCCTATAGTATAGTACTGGTCTTGCTTACCTTAACATCCTGGGGACAGGACAGGTACTATTTTCCGAAAGGCTCCTTTGATCCTGCCATACCCTCGCCTGAGAAATTCCTGGGCTATTCCATCGGCAGCCACTACACACGCCACGACCGTATTGTAGATTATTTCGAAGAGCTGGACCGGCTGTCGGATAAGGCTTCGCTGAAGATAATCGGCAAAACGTATGAAGAACGTCCTCAAGTCATTCTCACCATCACTTCGCCGGAAAATCAAGCCAACCTTGAATCTATACGGCAGGAGCACCTGAAGCTTATTGACCCCAAGACGGCTGATGGCGACTATAAGAAGCTGCCGGTTATTGTGCACCTGGGATATTCCGTACACGGCAATGAGACCTCGAGCGCAGAAGCCGCCCTGCTCACGGCTTACTACCTCGTAGCCTCTCAGGATGCCGACGTAAAGCAGTATCTGCAGCAGGCAGTAATCAGCATAGACCCGTCGTTGAACCCCGACGGCCGCGATCGTGCTGCAGCGTGGCATAACCAGAACAAATCATTTCCCCCCGTTACCGACCCGCTCGATCGCGAACATACCGAGCTGTGGCCCGCCGGGAGAACCAACCACTTCCTGTTTGACCTGAATCGCGACTGGCTATCGGCAGTCCATGTAGAGAGCCGCAATCGTTTGGCGTTCTATCACAGCTGGTATCCCAACGTAGTGATCGACTTCCACGAAATGGGTACCAACAGCACATACTACTTCGAGCCTTCAAAACCGTATGGTTCGGAAAGTGCGATCGTGCCCCGTGCAACCTATGACGTACTGAATGTAAAGCTGGCGAAGTACCACGCCGAAGCGCTGAACAGCGTAGGAGCATTGTATTGGACCAAAGAACAGTTTGATAACCTCTCTCCTATTTATGGCTCAACCTATCCTGATTTCGAAGGCGGCGTAGGCATAACATTCGAAGTCGGCAGCTCGCGCGGACTTGCGCAGGAAAGCCAGCAGGGAGTAGTCACATTCCCGTTCACGATCCGTAATCACCTTCTCACCGGTCTGGCCACAGTAAAAGGCTCCGTCGCGGAAAAAGAAACGATCCTGAAACATCAGAAAGACTTTTTCCGCTCAGCTCTGGATGATGCACGGAAGAACCCCAATAAGGCATTCGTCTTCGGAAACCCGAAAGACGAAACGCTTACACAAAAGTTCCTGGCGCTTTTGCTACAGCACAAGCTCGAAGTATACAAGTTGAATGCCTCCGCCACATACGAAGGCAAGCGGTTTGAGAAAGGTAGCGCCTATGTCGTACCGACAGCACAACCGCATTATCGTATCGTGCACTCGCTGTTCGAGGAAGTCGTCAAATTCCACGACAGTACATTCTACGACGTTACCGGTTGGGCTATAGCACATGGATACGGCGTTCCGTTTGCGCGTGCAAAAGAGCCTGTCACTATCGGCGAACGCGTTACAGCGTTACCGCCGCGAACAGGGACAGCGACCAAAGGAGCGTCAGACTATGCGTACCTTATCAACTGGGCGGACTACAACGCATCGCGCGCGCTGTACCAGTTGCAGCAGGCAGGCGTGCTGGCCAAGGTTGCCTTCAAGGGCTTTACCGTAAACAATAACGGCACATTACAAGACTACGAACCCGGCACACTGGTTATACCGGTAGGCTGGCAGAAAGTATCGCCCGACTCACTCTACCGGGTGATCAATACCGTTAGTCAGGCCAACGCGATAACGATAGCGGGTGTATCCACAGGCTTCAATGCCAAAGGTATAGACCTCGGCAGCAATAATATCCGCGCGCTCATCAGGCCCGATGTGGCGTTGCTCACCGGTGCCGGTGTGAACGCCTCCGAAGCGGGCGAGCTCTGGTTCCTGTTCAATGAGCAGGTAGGCTACCCCGTATCGAAAATAGATGTAAGCAACCTCAACCGCATCGACTGGAAGCGATACAACACAATCGTCCTGGTGGGCGGCAACTATAATGCAATAGACAAAAACCAGGTGGCACGACTCAAAAGCTGGATAGAAGATGGCAATACGCTTATCACCACAAAGAATGCCAGCGAGTGGGCCGTGAAGCAAGGCCTCGTAAAAGAAAAGCTGCTGGCCGAACAGAAAGCCGACACGACAAAGAACAACCGCTACGACTTTATCCGAAGCACGGAGATAGAAGGCCCGAAATCGATCGAAGGGTCCATCTACACAGCCGACGTCGACATTACAAATCCGCTGGCCTTCGGCATACCCGATCGCAAATTCTATGTATTCCGTAACGGCAGCACATTTTTAAAGCCATCGCATAATCCCTATGCCACGCCGGTGAAATACACAGCGCAACCCCTGGTAAGCGGCTACATATCGAAACCTAATCTGAAACGGATTGCTAATAGCGCTGCCGTGGTAGTAAGCAACAGCGGCCGCGGCAGGGTCATTCTGTTTGCTGACAACCCCTACTTCCGCGGATATTGGTATGGCACGGCGCGGGTCTTCCTGAACGCCGTATTCTTTGGCTCCGTAGCCAGCGTACCGTCACCCGATAACATCAGCGAGGAAGAGAACGAGCTGGAGCACACCCATCACTGATTACACTATTCCCACACGTAAACAACAAGGGCCGTTATTCCTCTGAGAATAACGGCCCTTCGTTTATAAATCAAGAGTATCGTGTGGGCTACGGAAGCGTTATTCCCAGCAACGCACAGATCTTACGGCATATCTCTGTATTCTGATATACGCCCCGGAATTGTTCTGCGCCCGGACCATAAGCAAACACGGGCACGGGTATGCTGGTGTGATCGCCGGTGCTGAAGTTACTGCGGATGATGCGCTGGGCTACATTACCACCAAGTAACGACAGGCCGCCGGTTTCGTGATCGGCTGTTATGATCACAAGCGTCTCGCCGTTTCGGTCAGCGAACTTAAGAGCTTCGCCGATAGCCTGATCAAAGTCGAGCATCTCACGCCCCACATATTCCACATTATTACTATGACCACCCCAGTCGATCTGAGCACCTTCAGCCATAATAAAGAACGGCTTGCCGCCTGGTGCTAAAGTGGTCAGGCTCTTTTGAAGGGCATGGGGCAAAAAGTCGCCACGACCTTTTTGTTTCGAAACAACGGCCGAGTCGTCCAGCACAACGAAGCGGCTATTGCGTATAGTGTCCAGAGAGCCAAAGCTGCCGGATACTGTGTAGCCCTTTTGAGATAACTGGCTGAACAGATTTTGGCCATCTTTACGACGGGTAAAAGAATTCACACCACCGCCGATAAGGATGTCGTTATTGGTCCCCATAAAATCAAGGGCGATGGCCTCGCTCATGCTTCGTTCGGGCTGGTGTGCATAAAAACATGCTGGAGTAGCGTCGGTAATGTCGCCGGCGGTAATGATGGCCGTGCGAAAATCTTTCTGCTTCAGGCTTTGTGTTATAGCAGGCAGCGGCTTACCAACAGTGTCGACACTGATGTAACGGTTGCGCGTTTTGTGGCCGGTAGCCATGGCCGTTGCCCCGGCAGCCGAGTCGGTAATGTAGTTGTCGGCCGCAGCCGTGATCGAGAAACCGATGTCGCGTATCTGAAACAGGTTCAGATTACCTTGATTGAGCGTATACCCTGTATAGATCTGCGCCAGCCCCATGCCGTCACCGATCAGGAGGATCACGTTTTTAGGCCTGGCGGCGCTGGCAGGAGCTTGTGCAGCGGGCTTATAAACCGTATGCGGTGCCGGATTGCGATAAGTATTGGCGGGAAGCTTTTTAAGGAACGAAGTCAGCTCCATAACGTGATCAGTATTGAGAAGATCGATCTTGAGGTCCATCATTACCAGCCAGGCATTCTCAAAATCCGGTGTTCCCCAGAAGCGGAGCTTTTTGCCACGGGCATGCGCAGCTTGCAGAAGCGAGGCGATCTTTTCACGGGCAGACAAAGTAGGAACACCTTTACCATTCCATTGCACCTGCCCGGAAAAGCTTGTGCTCACCAGGGCTACACGCTGCCATTGCGCTTCGGTATACGTAATGTTCGGACGACCGTCGAAGTGAATAAACGAAGGGAAAGCATCCCAGTGCGACGGCTCAGGCATATCGCCGCTTACCGTAAACTGGATATTTGGACAGGCAATCAGTTTCGGGTATCGCTTAAGTGTCTTTACCAATGCCTGCAGAGTAGGTTCTCCCTGAGTTTTAAGATCGATCATGATTGTAAGCATGCGCCCGGCATCGCCATATGCAACGCCCTTGGTACGCGCAATCTGCTGCTCCAGCGGTTTCAGGTAAAGATCCTCCAGCGTCCGCGTGTTGTCCAGCTCTTCCTTAGCGTGAGCTACCAGCAGCGTATTGTTCTGCAAAAAGATATCAGCCTCGATGTATCCTACTTGTTGCGAATAAGCAACATAAAAGGGAACGGGCTGAGCATAGTCATTGTGCGCAAAGATAGTCGACGCGGTATACGGCTGCGCGAAGGCAGAGCCGCAGGCCACCAGGAGAAGCATGGAAAGTACACGAAGCATAATTGAGAATTATATAAGAGCGTTGAAACTGCTAATGGTCAAAGGTAATTGATATTTTCAACGCATTGGTCTTTACAAGCCACAAAAGCAACACAGACGACTTCTCCCATAGCTGCATAATTCCTCAATGTCAACGGCCGTGTATTAATGTTTTATTAAGTATTGATAGGCGATTAGTATACTAAAGCGCATAGCCGCAAGCTACCAGACGTATGTAAGTAGACCGATGTAGAGAAATTTACCGTTCATCACATCGGGCCAGGCATGGTTTTATTGTGTTCGACACTGAGCACATCATAAACTGGAACATTATGAAAGCAGCCATACTGGAACATTACGGAGCCCCCGAAGAATTTGCTATCAGGGAATTACCTACGCCCGAAATCAAACAAGGCCAGATCCTTATCCGTAACCGGGCATCATCGGTAAACCCGGTCGATACGCTGGTGCGGCAGGGAAAAACAATGCTGGTAACCGGCCTTCTCGGCGAACACCTCATCGGAAGCGATTTCAGCGGCATCGTGATCGCTACAAAAAGCAACAGGTTCAACATAGGCGATGCCGTATTCGGTCTTAACAGCGCCATTCGCGGCGGCTCCTATGCAGAGATCATCGTAGCTGACGAAGACAGTGCATGCCTCAAGCCCATCAACCTCTCGTTCACAGAAGCGGCAGCGTTACCCCTGGTCAGTCTTACCGCATGGCAGGGCATGGTAAACCACGGCAAGCTAAAAGAAAACGACCGCGTGCTTATCTTAGGCTGCACCGGCGGCGTAGGGACGATGGCCGTACAAATAGCAAAAAGCTTCCATGCGCTTATTACCGGCACATGCAGCCAGAATCATGTAGACTTTGCACGGGCCCTGGGCGTACATCAAACTATTGTATACAACAAACAGGAGATACCAAAAGGACAACAGTTCGACCTCGTCTTCGATGCCAGCGGCAACTATACTATATCGGATATCAAAGACCATCTCACCGAAACGGCCATGTTCGTATCAACCCGTGGCGGCACCAATAACCTGAAAGGCGTGGTAGAGGCCATTATAGATATGGCCCTGCAGAAACGAATGAAGATCGTAATGGAAAAGCCGAGTCCCCACGACCTTAACGAAATAAGAAGGCTCGCCGAAGCCGGAAAGATCAAACCGTATATAACACGTACGTTTCCGCTCGAGCAGGTTAGCGATGCACACCGTATGATGGAAAATGGCGGCTTCACGGGCAAGATCGTCATAGACGTGAGAGATAAATAACCCGGCGCTGCCGGTTTAGCAACAATACTGCTATATTGTAGTAAAACCGCATCATGATAACAAACGCTGCCTTTCGAAAAATAGCGTTGTCTTTCCCGGAAGTGGTGGAGCAGCCACATTTCGAAAAGGCCTCCTTCCGGGTAAACAAGAAAATATTCGCCACACTATCAGAAGGTGAAAAGCGCGTGGCGCTGAAGCTCACAGAAAACGATCAGTCGGTCTTCACCACCTTCGATAAAACAGTGATCTATGCAGTACCAAATGCATGGGGTAAACAAGGCTGGACAACGGTGGAACTTAAGCACATCAAAAAAGAAATGCTGGTAAACATTCTCACCGCGGCATACAGCGCCGTGGCACCCGCTAAACTCCTGAAGAATCTCACAGCATAAAATATCGCCGCAAAAATCCCCACCAGAGGGTATTTACAGAGCGCGCCCCAAATACTATTTTTAATACGTCAGCAAAAACCGGTTAAGCCCTGCTGTGGCGCAAAAAAGCCAGTCCATAAAGACTGGCTTTTGCTTTATCAATAATTGATCAATTACATCGCAGTAGTGCGGTCCGACCGGCGCTGCCAGCGCTCATGGCGGCACTCCCAACGGCGGCGCCCTTTGAACATGATAGATACACCGACGATAATGATTATCACAGGCCACAGATAATGCTGTAATGCCAGGTCCGTGAAGTCGTGTAACAGGAACACCGTACCGACAGCTATCGGGATAAGCCAGCCGAACGATCTGAATTTATGACGTGCGCCCGAATACAGACCTACCACGATAGGGATCATAGCCCAGTGAAAGAACCATTCGGGAAACGCGATGCCCAGGCGGGACGCCAGCAACACACTACCAACAGCCACCACTATAAGCCCTCCGAGCACCCGCCCACGACGATAGAAAGGTCTTGTATTTGATTCGGACGAATACCCGGGCGTAGCGGGATTAACTTCGTTGTTGTCAGGTTGCGTATTCATAAGTTTTAGTTTCTTTATACACGAATATACGGCGAACCCACCCCGCAGGGGTGCACTACTTAGGCCGCCATACGCCGCCGGTAGGTAAACGTCAGCAAATCGGCGGTGAAAACGGACAGATCTTTATTCTACCGCCTTGCCGATGCGCTTCCAGTAGATAATGGTCCCGGTAAGGCCGCCATGAGGCTTGAGCGCAAAATCCGGTATAGTGCCCGCCTTGTAAAATCCCAGCTTTTCGTACAACCCGCCGGCACCTTCCTCCTCTGCTGTATCCAGGTTAAGCAAAGTTTTGCCATTGGCTATGGCCAGCCGCTCAGCCTCCTCCATCAGCAACCGCGCGATGCCCCGATTGCGAAAGCGCACACGCGTCATCATCTTGGCTATTTCAGCACGATGGGGTTGATTCGGCGGGCAGGCCAGCAACAGTGTAACCGTGCCGGTCAGTTCCTCACCTGCATAAGCACCGAGAACAATGCGTTCGCCACGGTCTGCCGCTGCCAGCGATGCGTCCCAAAAAGCAAGTGCCTCAACAGGCTCCAGCGGATGCATAAAACTAACCGATCCGCCGTGAGCAACCGTTTCTACCAACAGACCAGCCAATGCTGAGGTCACAACAGCTTCGCGACGAAGCGGAACTATATGAAATATCGAAGACATAACTATCCATAATAATAGTAAAAACATCCTCAATATTCCATATGAGAATAAAAAATCGGGGGTTACATTCGTAACATCGGCATACTTCAAAATCATTCTATTGTTACCGTTGCAAACATCCGACTATACGTGATTTTGCAATGCCATGTGAGTTAGGCCGGGCACCACCGACATACTTACATACACTAATTGTTTAAAATGAATAAAAGTCCCGATCTCCTCAAGCAGGAGGCTACACTGTTTTTCAACTCCGTAGATGCCGCCGCACTGCGCGAAGATCTTATCGAATTATTTCTGCAATACGTCATCAAGGGCCACACCATGCTCCCACCCGGGTTCGAGCGCATGGGAGAACGCTTCTGCGTATTCATCGATTTCCTGAAACACATCGATAACCTGAAGAAGCAAAGCCAGCAACAGTTGTAGCCCTTTCAACGATCGCTCAACGATATCACAGCTGGGCGATCGTCTTCTTCCCCTTCTCGCTGTATACCCACGCAAATTCCCGCGCAAAGTCAGCTAATCGTGTATGCCCCTTTATAGTGTGGATATTCTTCCGGTAGTCGTCAAATAATACACCATCACGCAAGGCCCTGCCGATCTCCAAAACATATACTGTTGCCATTTGCTCCGACAAGCCGTTCTGAAGCATACCTTGTAGCATAGCCTCGTCGGGAAACTGTATCCAGGCCAGGCCAGGGTTGTCAATAGCAGCGCCAAGTTGCAACGCTACAGCGGCACCGTTCTGCTCATCACCAACAACATAACAAACCGATTTACCGGCAAACGACCGCCCCTGCAGTGCCTCCGCGGCCACATCAGCAATATCATGTGGGTGCGAAAGGATCATAGATATAGTAGCGTCGAAGTTATGCCCCATAATACCCTGATGTCGTATCATCTCCATAGCGCCGAAAAAGTTGGTATAGAACATCCCCGGCCGCAAATGCAACACATGAGTATCTGTCAATTCATTCAGCCGCTGCTCTACATAATAATTGGCGCCCGTTGGTCCGGGCCCATCGGGCAGGTGTGCACCGATACTGCTAAGGTTTACAACATAAGAAACGCCGGCACGACGAACTACCTCCACATAACGATCGCCGGTGTCGCGCATGTAAGCACGGATATCGGTAGTGATATAGTTGGGTGGTATCATCGTAAATACAGCATCCGCACCGCGAAAAGCTTCCTCAAGAAAAGCAACATCTTCAATAGAACCGATGGCAGCTACAGCGCCAAGCTGCTCAATAGCATGCTTCCGTTCGGCGCTGTGACTTACAACAGTCACCGCATGATTGTTTTCCAATAGACGTTCAGTGAGGCGACGGCCGATATTGCCGAGCGACCCGGTAATGGTAATGTTCATAGTACAATAGATTATTTGTACCACAAAACTATTTTTACACTTACCTTTGTACAAGTACTTACCCTAAAGTAGGTTCATATGGTTAAAGTAAAAGAAAGCTCCACAATACAGTCCAATAAACAGGCCGCCTTCCAGGAATGCCCGGTAACGTATGTAATGGAAAAAATCGGCGGCTATTGGAAACCGATCATACTCTTCAGCCTTCTGGCTGGCCCTAAACGGTATAGCGACCTGCGAAAGTCCATCCCCACGATCACCGAAAAGGTATTGATACAACAACTGAAACAACTGGAAGCCGACAAGCTGATCATCCGCAAGGCACAGCCCGTTGTGCCGCCTCATGTAACGTATTCCCTAAGTCCTTCCGGCAAACGGCTTCGTGACGTGCTTTACGCCATGGCCACATGGGCTGTATCCGACAGTAAGGAAAACGCAAAGACCTTTGCACGTAATCTGAAGAACTTTCCCGGAATAGATTAACATAATGAATCTATAAGTTATCCATAAAAAACCCGAAATGCCAGACGCTTATCTCCCGCTACGTAATGCTATAAACAAGCTTCAGCCACTAACAGAAAATGAATGGACGGACTTCGCGCAGAAGCTCATCATAGAAACATATCCCAAAGGCCACTTCCTGATACAGGCCGGGCAAATCGAGCATTACATTTACTTCATCAATAGCGGAGCCACGCGAAACTATTTTACACGAGGGGATAAAGAATACACAGTAGAGTTTCACTTCGCCAACGAGTTTGTCACAGCGTTCTATTCACTCATCACTCGCGAGCCAGGCACAGTAAACATCGAGCTCCTGGAAAATACCGAAGTCGTGGTAATAGCCTATAACGATCTGCTGGCATTTTATAACCGCCATCACCACGGCGAACGTATCGGCCGGCTGATCGCCGAATATCAATACGCACGAAGGCTTCGTAAGGAAATGGACCTCCTCGCCCTGAGTGCCGAAGAACGTTACGCCCAGCTTATGAGCAGAAACCCGGAACTGATTCAAAACTTATCCGTAAAGCACCTGTCGTCCTACCTGGGCATACAGCCCGAAAGCCTCAGCCGCATCCGGAAGCTGTACGCCAGAAACTAACATACATCATTTTATAACAACCCGGAAGTGGCGAATTTGCCCTCAATAAGGAATAATGAAACCACTGATAATCTTGATCACCGCATTTGGCCTCACGGCCGTAATCACGCGCTTTATAGCCGGTAACTGGAATCTCGTATTCAGCGGCAACCTCGCCATGTGCGCTATGCTTTGCTTTACCGCGCTCGGCCACTTTCTCTTCACTAAAGGCATGGCCCTTATGATTCCGCCGGTGATTCCTTATAAAACGATGTTAGTATACCTTACCGGAATAGCAGAGATTATCTTCGGGCTCGCACTGCTCTCACCAGCACTACGTCCCTATGCGGGCTATACCATAATCGTATTCTTCATATTGATCCTTCCCGCCAATATCCACGCAGCCCTGAAACACCTCGACCTGGAGAAAGCAACGTATACAGGACCCGGGCCTGGCTATCTGTGGTTCCGCATACCGGAGCAACTGTTCTTTATCGCCTGGATCGCTTACTTTTCCGTTTATACTTCGGCTTCTTTGATGCGGATTTAGAATTTTTAGATGCCTGCTTGGAATCTTTAGAATCCTCCGATCCGGGCTTCGAAAGATTGAAATGCAAACCTAACCGGATAGTATATGCCTGATCTAAGAAATCCTTCTTCGTATCTTTGCGAGTTTCCTGGGAGATAGGAACGGCCGGGTTAGGAGAATATTGTTTGAGCCATTTATAATCAAACAGCTTAAATGGTACGCTCACACTCAAGTCAAACCGTTTCGAAATCCTGTACTGCATTGCAGGCAAAATATTAAGCGATATTCCCTTGGTTTGGTAATACCCTGAATATCCTCCATGAACGAAGTAAACATTATAGTCCGTCCTGATAAAGTATGGATTAACCCCCGCCCCAAGGCTCAACCGGAATCTATCGGAAGGAAGACCGAATATTTTCGATACCGAGTAGCGAAATGAATATGTATCAGATTTCTTGATATCAGTCACCTGTATATTATATTTATACGGATAGGGGAACATAACTTTATCGATAGGTCGATTAAACTCCGGCAGAAACAATTCAAGCTCATGATTAAATCTTTTCTTCCCGCTTACCGTAAACGCCAGAGAGAAGCGGCCAAGGTTGGAATGGAGCTTCTCCTCCTTGCCGCTATCTGTACTCTTTACTACCTTAAAAAAATCTGTATTCTGATAAACTCTTATACCCCAGCTACGTTGACCATAAACCGATACCGTCGATAGAAATATAAATGCGCAGACAGTAAAAAAATACTTCATAGATATCCCAAAGTTATTTCGCTATACAAAAGATAGGTCAACTATCGACTTCTCCCCGACACAGCCGGCAAAAATATCAAAAACCATTCCAACCTGGCTACACCTTATTCCACTCCGGCTACATTTTCCACCGCCGGCAACTGGACCTTTGTATCCACAAAACGGATATAACACCATGAAAACCATCTTCATCACCGGCGCCTCCGCCGGCCTCGGCAAAGCCACCGCCAAACTGTTCCAGGCAAACGGCTGGCGCGTAATCGCCACCATGCGTACACCGCAGAAGGAAACCGAGCTATCAAAACTCCCCGACGTAACGCTACTGCCCCTCGACGTAACGAATCCACAGCAGATCCAGGAAACCGTTCAGAGAGCAATCCAACTCGGTAACATCGACGTCGTGTTCAACAACGCCGGCTACAGCCTCATAGGCCCGCTGGAAGCCTGCACCGACGAGCAGATCGCCGCCCAGATCAACACCAACCTCATGGGCGTGCTGCGCGTAACCAAAGCGTTTATCCCCTACTTCCGCCAAAAACAAGACGGACTGTTTATCACCACAACATCTGTATGCGGCTTCTCATCAAACCCGCTCTCATGCGTATACAACGCCACCAAGTGGGCACTCGAAGGCTGGAGCGAAAGCATCGCCTACGACCTGGCCCAATCCAACATCCGGATAAAAACCATAGCGCCCGGCGGCATCAAAAGTAACTTTGTAAACGTGATGGACGTAGCGACCGACCCTGCATACGATGAGCTGTTCAAAAAACTCAATGTCCTCTTCAGCGACGGCACGCTCATCGAGTTTACCGAACCGGAAGTTATAGCAGAAGTAGTCTATGAAGCCGCAACCGACGGCAAAGACCAGCTGCGCTACCTCGCCGGTAACGACGCGATACGCATCCACCAGCAAAGGCAACAGTTTGGCACCGAAGCATTCCGCATCGGCCTTACCAAACGCCTCTTCGGATAAACCTGAACCAGATTTTAGTAACTTAGCCTCAAAATCGTGAACCGGTTTTGAGGCCCCTGTGCTCAAGCATTATGGCAAAAGATTCTCTCCAACCGTATACATTCAATTCGATTACCGCGCTGCACGATGCGCTCGGCATGCCCAAACCGTTGCACCCGCTGGTAAGCCTCGTGGACTATAAGGATATCCAGGCAGATACCAAAGAGATGTCAAAGGCCCTCGTACTGAACTTCTATAAAGTGTCGTTCAAAAAGAACTTCAAGGGCAAGCTCCGCTATGGGCAGAACTATTACGACTTCGGCGAAGGCGGTCTTTCATTCGTGGCGCCAAACCAACGCATAGCCGCTGTCGAGACAGAAGGCGATTATTCAGGCTACACACTGCTATTCCACCCCGACTTTATCCGCAGCTACCCGCTCGGCAATACCATAAAGAATTACGGATTCTTCCAGTATTCAGTAGCAGAAGCGCTGTACCTTTCAGACAGAGAAAAGACTACCATAATATCCATATTCGATAACATCGCCCACGAGCTCAACACCTCAATAGACAATTTCAGCCAGGACATACTCATATCACAGATCGAGCAACTGTTAAACTATAGCAATCGTTATTATAACCGCCAGTTCATAACCCGAAAAGTACCACACAACGATATGCTGCAGCAACTCGATAACCTACTGACGAAGTACTTCGATTCCAACGACACGCTGGTCAACGGCATTCCCGCAGTACAGGCTGTAGCCCAACAGCTGCACGTGTCACCCCGCTACCTTAGTGACATGCTGCGCCACCTTACCGGCTTCAACACCCAGCAATACGTACAAAACAAGCTGATCGAAAAAGCAAAAGATCTGCTCAGCACCAGTAACCTTACCGTGGCCGAAATAGCCTACACGCTGGGCTTCGAACACCCGCAGTCGTTCAACAAGATCTTTAAACGAAAAACACAGGTCTCGCCGGTAGACTACAGAAAATCATTCAACTAAGAAACTTTTACAACACAACATGTCCTACTGCAGCGCTATTGAATATATGGCCGATGAAAAGAAAGCCATACATAAAGCATATCACGACAACCACTACGGATTCCCCATCCATGACGACAACGAACTGTTCTGCCGCCTCGTACTCGAAATAAACCAGGCTGGCCTCAGTTGGGAAACCATACTGAAAAAAGAAACAACCTTCCGCAAAGCCTACCACAACTTCAACCTCAAGAAAGTAGCCGCCTATACCGATAAAGACAGAGAACGGCTTATGGCCGACCCCGGCATCATACGCAACAGGCTTAAGATCAACGCAGCGATAGAAAACGCGAAGACCATCCTCAAGCTCCAGAAAGAGCACGGCTCATTCGAGCAATGGCTCGAACAGCATCATCCAAAAACAAAAGATGAATGGGTAAAGCTCTTCAAGAAGACCTTCCGTTTTACCGGTGGCGAAATCGTAAACGAATTCCTGATGAGCATTGGCTACCTGCCTGGAGCACATACTGAAAGCTGTGCTGTGTACAAGAAGGTAGCCAAAGCCAAACCACTCTGGATGAAGAAGCTGAAATGATCAGCCCTTGCCGTTAACCATCGGGGCCACACGTGTACCGATCAGCTCGATAGCGTCCAGCAACTGCTGATGCGTAAGACCCGCATTATCCATCTGGAACGTAAATCTTGAAACGCCACCCAGCGCCTCACTATGCCGCAGTATCTTCTCAGCAACCTCTTCAGGACTGCCGATAAGATAGGCACCGCGTGCGGTAGCCTGTGCCTCGAAGCCTGAGCGTGTTATAGGTCCCCAGCCACGTTCGCGGCCTATACGGGTAAACACCTCCTGGTATCCGGGAAAGTAGATATCGCGCGCCTGCTGCGACGACGCAGCCACATAGCCCAGCGAGTGTATCCCCACTTTCATCTGATCAGCCGGGTGACCAGCCTTATGCCAGGCTTCACGATACAGGTCTATCAAAGGCTTGAAGCGATGAGTCTCGCCGCCGATAATAGCCACCATCAACGGCAGGCCCAGAGCACCGGCCCGTACAAACGACTGTGGCGTACCCCCTACGCCCAGCCATACGGGCAACGGTGTCTGTACCGGCCGTGGATAGATCGATACATTATTCAATGCTGGCCGGAAGCGGCCTGACCATGTTACAGTTTCATTTTTAACCAGGTGAAGAAAAAGCTCCAGCTTCTCGGCAAACAGCGCGTCATAATCCTGTAAGTTGTAACCGAACAAAGGATAAGCCTCCACAAACGACCCACGTCCGGTAATAACCTCTGCCCTGCCATGCGAAATGATATCGAGCGTGGCAAATTCTTGCAAAACACGCACCGGGTCAGCGGCGCTTAGCACGGTAACCGCACTTGTAAGCCGTATACGTTTGGTCCTCGCAGCCGCCGCCGCTAAGATCATTGTGGGAGCCGAATCAAGAAACTCTTTCCTATGGTGCTCACCAACACCGAAAACGTCAAGCCCTGCCCGATCAGCAGCTTCAATACGTGCCAGCAGCTCATCCATCGCTTTCATATTACCAACGGCATCCAGCGCCGTATGCACAGCTCCCGTAGCCGCAAAACTATCTATTCCTATTTCCATAAAATGTCAAATGAAGTATTATTGTCAATAGAGTATACGGCAAAGCTAACGCCCGCGGCTATCGTCCAAAAGACGGCGCACAAAGTTAAGGAACGAACTTACAGGTAACTATTACTGATAATCAGCGCCTTGCAAAACACCCCGGTTACCAGAAGGTTACTGGTAATTGAATGACCGCAAACAGGCCAACGGCAGAACACGTGATTACGCTAATCCAGTAATTCCACGAGCTCCGTCGGCAATGCAGCCGCCCGCATCCACTTCACGTCACGGCGGCTGCTAAAGAAAAAGTAATGCTGGTCCGCCGTCAGGTATGAGCAGTATTCGTACGTAGGCGTATTGAACCGTGGGCCCATAGACTTCCCGTTCTGCCATCGGCCGCTGTCATCTTTTATGGCCATGTACAGATCTCCTTCACCAAGGCCATCAGGTCGATCAACAGAAGTATAAATAATAAAACGCTCATGGGCGGGTAAATACGGATCATGATCGGAATAGACGCTGTTGATCTTCGGGCCAAGATTTTCCGGCGTGGTAAATTTACCATCCACGCGTCGGCTCACATAAATATCCTCCAGACCAAAGCCACCTGCACGTGAAGATGCGAAATACATATTTCCATCACCGGCAAAGGATACATAATACTCGGTGCTGTCAGTATTGACACCTTCCACACGCTCGGGTGCTGACCACGAGCCATCCGCAGCCGGCTTCACAAACCAGATATCGAAGTCGCGTAAAGTATCAGTAGGATCTTTAGGCCTGTCGGAAATAAAATACAGAAATCCATCAGGCCCGAACATAGGATCGGCTTCCGAGTAAGCATCATCAACACCGATATCCGCCTTTACAGCCTTTGCCCAACGTCCCTCGTTATACCCGGAAACATAGATATCCCACTTACGATTTTGTGAACGTGTAAAGTAAAAAGCTTTCCCATCCGGCGAAAACGTAGCATTGAAATCAATCGAATCGGCACCACTACATACAATACCCGGAAGAAACGACACCGCGGAATCTACCGACGGAAGATCCGGATAAGCTATAGACGTTTTAGTATCTGTTCCACACCCCTGAAAAGCAAGAACACCACACAATGCCATACAGCAAACCAATGATATATTCAGTAAACGATTCATGAGGATAACATTATTTATACCGAAAATATAACAAGAAAAATATTTACCATCAGCAGCCATATGCAAAAGGCTGTTCCGTTATAAACAGAACAGCCTTTTACAGACTATAGATCAATATGCGGCCAATTACTTAACGTCATCATGATCAGTACCCGTAATGGTGTCATGCCATTCCACGATCTCAGCCTCAAACTTGTCCATCTTTTGTTTGAAATAATAGAGCGTATCCTTACCGAGCGGCAGGTGCACCGGCGGATTTTCCGAGGCAGCCAGCTTCACAACGGCAGCAGCAAGCTTCACCGGGTCGCCGGGCTGCTTATAGCTGATCTGCGGAACAAGCTCACGCATTTTACCCGAGGTTTCTGCATAATCCGGAATAACTTTCGCCGCACTGGAAAGCGATGCCCCATCCAGAAAATTAGTGCGGAAGTAACCGGGCTCTACCACAGTTACGTGAACACCCAGCGGCCTCAGTTCATCAGCCAACGCTTCGCTGATACCCTCTACAGCAAACTTGGTCGAAGCATACAATCCCCAACCGGCAGCAGAGGCAAGGCCCCCAACGGAAGAGATATTGATCACATGACCCGAACGTTGCTTGCGGAAGTGCGGAAGCGTGGCCCTCGTTACATGCAGCAATCCGAACACGTTGGTGTCGTACATATACCGCACCTCTTTGTCCGTACCTTCTTCAATAGCGCTCAGCAGGCCGAACCCGGCATTGTTTACCAAAACATCTATCCGTCCAAAATATCCGACAGCTTCACCGATTGCACGCAGGGCGTCTTGCTCGTTAGTAACGTCTAGAGTAATAACGTGAAGATTCTTGTTGTTAAGTTGCTCTGCCAGTTTTTCGGGTTGTGAACGCACGGTGGCCACAACTTTATCGCCAGTATCAAGGACAGCCTTGGCGATCTCGAAACCGATGCCACGTGAGGCGCCGGTTATAAACCAAACTTTGTTACTCATAGTCTGAAATTGTTTAATTGATAGCCCAAAGGTCAGCAGAACCCGCCACCCCGCGCTTAGCCGAACCAAAGTCCGAATTATGAACATCAAAGATTCTTACACAACATCGCGCCCGATCCTTTTGAAGGCATACTTCCCCTTGATGAACTCGTTAAGAAAACGCCCTTTTGAGAACGCTGCCCGCATAGCCGCATAGACATCAGCCGGAACATCCCTATAAACGTACACCACACCCGATACATACGTTACCCGCAACGTTCTCGTATCCTCATCGTAATGAGTCGATTTGATAACAGTGGATGGCATGGAAAAACAAAGTCTCCATGCCATCCATTGAAAAACTTATGCCACAACGGCAACTAACAAATATAACTAAGCCCGCTCCAGGTACTCGTCCAGGTTGTTGAGGCCCATAGTAAAGCCTTCCTGGAAGCCCATTTTAAGGATCGCCTCCATATCGGCTTCCTTATCGAATGTGATCTCGATGTTCACAACGGTGCCCGTCGCCGTAGCGCTGAAAACATTCTTCCAGTACATTGCAGGAAAATCGGTATTGATATTCCCATCCTCGTCGCAAAAGGTAGCGGAGCTGGTAAGACTCTTCTTCAGATCTACCGTCTTGAAATCTACGCGACACCATTGGCTATCTCCTTCAGGGCCAACCATAGCGTAAAGCCACAGACCACCGGCGCGAAAGTCCATCTTCTTCGTACGTGCTTGGTAAGGTCTCGGAGCCCACCATTGGTCCAGGCTCTCACTTTGCGTCCAGGCCTCCCACACTTCATCGAGCAGGGCATCAAACGCGCGTTCAACATGAATAGTCTTCTTCTGAAGATCTCTCTTGAATACAGCTTCGTTTTTCGTCATGATCTCTTTTGTTTTTTTATTTTCAATAGATTGTCTAACTGGTCGAAACGGTCTTCCCACTGCGAACGAAACTGGCCCATCCAATCATCCACCTCTTTCATCTTCCGCGCATTGAAGTGATAATAGATCTCGCGGCCCGATTGCTTCTGGCTTACCAGCTCGCACTCGGTCAGTATCTTGATATGTTTGCTGATTGCCTGCCGGCTGCTGTCGAAATGTTCGGCAACAGCATTAGGTGTCATGGCATGCAAAGCCAGCAAGCTCAGGATCGCTCTCCGTGTTGGGTCTGCAATAGCCTGAAATACGTCTCGTCTCATAAACTTAATATGCAATCGATTAGTTGCAAATATAATCGCAACCGATCGATTGCGCAATACCCCTGAGTCATTTTTTAATGACAGCCCTCAGAAGCCGTTTTGCAGACAGAAAAGCCCGTTTTGCATAAAGCAAATTTCCAGTAATGAAAATACACGTAGAATTAACCAACATAACAACAGCTATGAACCTGGTTGAAACAAACGATCTCATATACCGCTTCGGCAGTAGCCCAGCCACATTACATAATATTAGTATGCAGGTGCCGGAAGGAAGCATCTACGGTTTTCTCGGCGCAAACGGCGCAGGCAAGACAACAACGCTGCGGCTGCTGCTCGGCCTGCTGAAAAAACAACACGGCGATATAAAGATCTTCGGAAAAAGCATGACGCACGACCGCATCGGCATCCTCAGTAATATAGGCAGCATAATCGAAACACCATCGGTATACGAGCATCTTACAGCCGTTGAAAATCTGCGTATCCATCAGAAGATCTACCGCACTCCAAAAGAAAGAATAGAGGAGATCCTGAAAATAGTCGGGCTCGCGCATACCGGAAAAAAGACAGTAAAACAGTTCTCCCTCGGCA